>WNFI01617837.1_pt1 | contig 63276 bp, 58 predicted proteins | sample 5400471 | NCBI WGS metagenome assembly WNFI01 (sample SAMN13153348, study PRJNA577476) | soil metagenome | isolation source: 100 cm saprolite on Douglas fir-dominated hillslope | place: USA:California | collected 2013-09-17 | reverse complement strand
GAACTCGCTCCATGTGGCCGGATAGTCCCGGCCTGCAACCGGCTTGATATTGTCCACTCGGTCATTGTCGATCTTGTGGAGCTAAATGGATAGCCATTTTATATTAACAGTACCAAGCATATTAATCCCGGCTGCATAGAGGGTTGAATGCAGTGTGGTGGCCACGCACAGGGCTGTCAACTACGTCATGGAGAGTGACCATGTTGCCACCCGAGCCCCGTTTGCTGGACCAGGTGCGAGACCGCATTCGGCTCAAGCACTACAGCATCCGCACGGAGGACACTTACGTCGAGTGGACCCGGCGCTTCATCCTGTTCTACGACAAGCGCCATCCGCGGGAAATGGGAGCCACGGAAGTCGAGGGTTTCTTGACCCACCTGGCGGTCCACGGCCGCGTTTCCGCGTCAACCCAGAATCAGGCCAAGAGCGCGCTGCTGTTTCTCTATAAAGAGGTCCTCGGCGAGGAATTGCCGTGGCTCGACAACATCGAAACAGCCAAGCGGCCTAAGCGCTTGCCTGTGGTTTTGACCGTGGAAGAAGTAAAGGCCATCCTGGCCGGGGTCGATGGAACCGGCGGGCTCATCCTGCACCTGCTGTACGGAACGGGCATGCGCATTCTCGAATGCCTGCGGCTGCGGGTAAAGGACATCAACTTCGTCAAGCGGGAGATCGTGATACGCGAGGGCAAGGGCTTCAAGGATCGTGTGACCATGTTGCCGGCTTCCCTGGTGGCTTCATTGGATGCCCACTTGAAGCGGGTGGAACGGCTGCACGCGAGGGATCTCACTGAAGGATACGGAGAGGTATATTTGCCCTATGCCCTGGAACGGAAATATCCGAAAGCCGCGCGTGAGTGGGCGTGGCAATACGTCTTTCCTTCGATCAAACGTTCAGTTGATCCGCGATCGGGCGCCATCAGGCGGCACCATGCCGATGAACAGAATATTCAGCGGGTCATGCGCCGGGCCGTACAGGATGCCGGTATCGCCAAGCCGGCCACGCCGCATACATTGCGGCACAGTTTCGCGACGCACTTGCTGGAGTCTGGCTACGACATCCGAACAGTGCAATAGCTGTTGGGGCACGCCGACGTGAGCACGACGATGATCTACACTCACGTCCTGAACCGTGGAGGCCGGGCTGTGCTGAGCCCTTTGGATGCACGTTGAGTCGAGCCTCGAATTCGAAAATCGTTGACACAGAGAACGCAGAGAGACAAACGAGAGTGCGCGCAGGATGCTTCCTCAGGAATCGGACCGCTTGAAAGACCTCACTTTGCACCCTCTCTTTTCTCTCTGCGCTCTTTGCGTCAAAAGCTCTTGAACTTGCCGTTTTCTGCTGGCCCGCATCGGTGACGAATACCTGTGAACTCTGCGTCAAGGACGGTGGAGTAGTGCTCTGGGACGACGGCTTCGCGCGCGTGGTGCTGGCGGGCGATGCGGATCATCCCGGATTCTGCCGTGTGATCCTGAAGGCCCACGCCAGGGAAATGACGGATCTGCCCGAGGCCCACCGCGCGCGGCTGATGGGCATCGTCTATGCGGTAGAGGGATTGCTGCGCGAACTGCTGGCGCCGGAAAAAATCAATCTCGCCAGCCTCGGCAATGCCGTGCCTCATTTGCACTGGCACGTGATACCGAGGTTCTCCGACGATCCGCATTTTCCGGGTTCGGTGTGGTCGGTAAAATTGCGTGAGGGCGCGCGGCCGCTGCCCGCGGGATTCAACCTTGCGTTGCGCCGGCGTCTGGGCGACCTGCTCGGCCGAAACGCCGGCCTGGAATCCAAAGATCGGCAGTCGATCTGAAAAACATTGCCCCCTTCGTGCCCCTTCGTGTTCTTCGTGGTGAGATTTTCAGTCGCTTGAAACTATTAGCCGCCCGCGGGGAAAACGCGTCGTCGTCCGGCGGACAATGGCGGTCAGGCCAACTCCGGATTTACACGGCGGAAAGTTTCGCGATGGACGTCTGGGCGGCCAGCCGGCGGGTGTCCGGGAACACGACCGAAAAAGTGCTGCCGCTGCCCGGCGTGCTCCGGACGTCGAGTCGAGCCTGATGGCGGTTCAGCACGTGCTTGACGATCGCGAGGCCCAGGCCCGTGCCGCCGGTTTCGCGCGAGCGGCTGCGGTCGACGCGATAGAAGCGCTCGGTCAGCCTGTCGATATGCTGCGGTTCGATGCCGATGCCGGTGTCGTGCACGGCGAAGGCCAGGTGGGCGTCGCGCCGCCCCCAGCGTATTTCGATCTCGCCGTTTTCGGGCGTGTAGCGCACGGCATTACTGATCAGGTTGCCGAACGCGCTGCGTAATTCTTCGCCATTGCCCTTGAGCCATTCGGCGCTGTCGAGTTTCACGCGAATCCGGTGGCGGCCGGCGGACAGCACCTGCGCGTCCTGATGCAGGGCACGCAGCATATCCGGCACGTTGACGTCTTCTTCCCGCAGCGGATTCTGCGTACTCTCGAGCCGCGACAGCGTGAGCAGGTCCTCGACCAGCCGCGTCATGCGGCTGGTCTGCTGTCTCATCAGCTCGATCGCGCGTTTCGACATTTCCGGATCCGGGACGTCCATGTCGTCCAGCGTTTCGAGGAAGCCGCCGACCACGGTCAGCGGCGTGCGCAACTCGTGCGAAACGTTGGCGACGAAATCGCGCCGCGTCGTCTCGAGCCGCTCCCAGCGCGTGATATCGCGGCCCAGAATCAGCTTGCGGCTGTTGCCATACGGCACCTGTTGCACGGCCAGCACCATTTCTCCGGCCGGACGCGACATTTTCAGCACCAGCGGTTCGCCGGCGTTATTCGACGACAGATGCTCGACGAACTGCGGCTGTCTGAGGATGTAAGTGATCTGCTGCCCGCGGTCGCGCCGGTTGTCGAGACCGAAATAATCCGCGGCTTTCGGGTTGCACCATTCGATGCGGTCGGCGTCGTCGAGAATGACGACGGCGTCGGGCAGCGCCGCGCCGGCGAGCTGGAAGCGCGACAACGCCTCGCTGAGCCGCGATTCGGTATCGCGTTGGCGCTTGAGCATCCTGAGCATGTGGGAAGACAGGTATTCCCAGGCGCCGGACCCCATCGGCATGGTCCGCGACTGCGGGTCCTGCAGCCAGCGATAGAGCATGGACAGATTGCGCAGGTGATGCAGCAGCAATCCGAGCAGCATCAGGCAGAGCAACAGCAGCGCACCCCTGGAGCCCAGCATCGGCCAGGAAACGAGCGCAATCACGCCGATCAGGACGACGCTGGAGAAGGGCCTGCCCCACATGACCTTCAAGCTTCGGGCCTCGAAAGAATCGGCGGGGATTATCGCAGAATTCCCCGCCGCCGATTTTGGCGGACGGCGGCTCAGCTCGCGGAAAAACGGTAGCCGGTGCCGCGCACGGTCTGCACCAGCCCATCCGTTCCGGTAGGTTCGAGCGCCTTGCGCAGCCGCCGGATGTGCACGTCCACCGTGCGCTCTTCGACAAATACGTGGTCGCCCCAGACCTGGTCGAGCAACTGGGTGCGCGAATGCACGCGCTCGGCATGGGTCATCAGGAAGTGCAGCAATCGGAATTCGGTCGGCCCGAGTTCGATGGGCGCGCCGTTGCCGGTGACGCGATGGCTGGCCGGGTCGAGTTTGAGGCCGCCGAGCTGCACCATGTCGTCCGTCATTTCCGGCGCGCGCCGGCGCAGGACGGCCTTGATGCGCGCATTCAGTTCGCGGGGCGAAAATGGCTTGGTGATGTAGTCGTCGGCGCCGGTCTCCAGACCCTGCAACTTGTCCTGCTCGTCGGAGCGGGCGGTCAGCATGATGATCGGAATCGCGCGGGTGCGCTTGTCGGCACGCAATCGCCGCGCGAATTCGATGCCCGAGAGCCCGGGCAGCATCCAGTCCAGCAGCACCAGGTCCGGCAGTGCGTTGGCCACCAGATGCAGAGCCTGCTCGGCATTGTCGGCGCGCAATGGCTGATGTCCCGCCTGCTTCAGGTTGTAGGCGATCAGTTCCTGGATTGCCGGTTCGTCTTCGACGACGAGGATGGTTGCCGCCATAAAGGACATTTCCCGCCTGGTTTTCGTGTTTGCAATACTATGAAGCAAATGTTACAAGCCCGTGACAGGTTTTAAGACGCCCGCGCCGCTGACGGCTATGATGGCGTCTGACGCGATCCGCGCACTGTCCATTCCAAGAACCGCCGTTTCCGAGAGTCACCATGGCAGGACTTCAACCCGGGACCCCTCGTCCCGTCGAAATCAAATTGCACCAGAAGTCGCGCGTCCTCGAGATCAGCTTCGAGGACGGCAAAAGCTATCGTCTGCCTTGCGAATACCTTCGCGTGTATTCCCCCTCGGCCGAAGTGCGCGGGCACGGGCCTGGCCAGGAGATCGTGCAGGAGGGGAAAAAGGACGTGCAAATAGCCGCGATCGAGCCGGTCGGCAACTATGCGGTCAAGCTGGTATTCAGCGACGGCCACGACACCGGGCTGTACTCTTGGGATTATCTCTACAGTCTTGGCGAAAATCAGCCCCGCCTGTGGCAGCAGTATCTCGAAAAGCTGGCGCTGGCCGGGGCGTATCGTGAGCCGGCCGACAGCGCGGGGATGCCCGCGCCAGGCGCAAAATCCGCCTGGAAGAAAATCTGAACACGAACGGCAAGTCCTGATGAACTTGGACAAGACCACCGATTTCGGCTTCCAGAAAGGTCCTCGATGTCGCCGGCGGGACCGGCGATCTCTCGTCGCTGTTCGCATCCCGGGTCGGCGAAAACGGCGAAGTCTGGCTGACGGACATCAACCGCGAAATGCTCGGGCGCGGGCGCGATCGGCTGCTCGATGCCGGCCACGTCACGCCGGCTGTGCAGTGCGACGCCGAGCGGCTGCCGCTGCCGGAGGGCTATTTCGATTGCGCGATTGTCGGCTTCGGCCTGCGCAACATGACGCACAAGGACAAGGCGCTGGCGGAAATGCTGCGCGTCGTGCGCACCGGGGGCCGCGTGCTGGTGCTGGAGTTCTCGCAGGTCTGGGCGCCGCTGCGGCCCGCGTATGACGCCTATTCGTTCAGGGTGCTGCCGCTGCTGGGCAAGCTCGTCACCGGTGATGCGGACAGCTATCGTTATCTTGTCGAATCGATTCGCAGGCATCCGGGGCAGGAAGAGCTCAAGCAGATGATGGAGCAGGCCGGCTGCGCACGCGTCGAGTACTACAACCTGGCTGCCGGGGTAGTGGCCCTGCACGTCGGCCACAAACTCTGACCCGATGCTCTCCGGGCCGTTCAGCACGTTCGTCAATCATCTGCTCGCTCCAGCCGCCTGGGCGCGGCAGAGCCTGGCCGAACATGCGGGCAAGATCGCTGCTGTCGACCTGTTCCCTCTGCGTATCGCGGTCGCGATCGATTCCGATGGAACGCTGCGCCCCGCACCAGCAAACGCGCCACCAGCCGTTACGATCCGCCTGACCCATGCCACGGTGCTGCAATTCCTCGCCGAAGGCGAGGAAGCCTGGCGCAGGGCGAATGTGGAAGGCGATACCGGTTTCGCGGCGAATATCTGACCGAGGAGAAACATCTGCTGGTCACGCCTTTGCGGGCCGCCGAGTTCGTGCGCGATGTCGACGAGTTGCGCGATGCCGTCGAGCGTCTCGACAAGCGCATCGAGCGCGTGCAGCGGCAAGTTCACGGCCGCTGAGCGCCGGCCATCCGCCATGCATTTGCTGCGGCTGCTTAAAATCCTGCGCGTGTCCTTGCGTTACGGGCTCGACGAATTCTTTCTCGGCCATGAGCGCGTGCGCGGATTGCGGTCGCTCCTGTCGGCGGCATTGTTCTGGCGCCGCCTCGAACGTCCGCGCGGCGAGCGCCTGCGCCTTGCGCTGGAGGCGCTCGGGCCGATTTTCGTCAAGTTCGGACAGGTGTTGTCGACGCGGCGCGACCTGATCCCGCTCGACATCGCCGACGAACTCGCGAAATTGCAGGACCGGGTGCCGCCGTTCCCGGTCGAACAGGTATACCGCACCCTCGAACGCACCTACCACCTGAAGGTCGCCGAGATCTTCGAACAGTTCGACCCGACAGCCATCGCCAGCGCGTCGGTGGCGCAGGTGCATTTCGCCGTGTTGCCCGGCGGGCGCGAAGTCGCCGTCAAAATCCTGCGCCCCGGGATCGCGTCCGTGATCGTCGAGGACATCGCATTGCTCAATGTCGCCGCCAGCCTGATCGAGAAGCTTTGGGCGGACGGCCGCCGGCTCAAGCCCAGGGAAGTGGTGGCGGAGTTCGAACGGCACCTGAAAGACGAACTCGACCTGATGCGCGAAGCGGCCAACGCCAGCCAGCTGCGGCGCAATTTCGGCAATTCAGCGCTGCTGCTCGTGCCGGAAATAGTCTGGGACTTCTGCGGCACCGAGGTCATGGTGATGGAGCGCATGGCCGGCACGCCGATCAGCCAGGTGGAGAAACTGCGCGCGCAAGGGATCGATATACCGAAGCTGGCGCGGGCCGGCGTGGAGATCTTTTTCACGCAGGTTTTCCGCGATGGTTTTTTCCACGCCGACATGCATCCGGGCAACATCCTGGTTGCATCCGACGGTCGTTACATTGCGCTCGACTTCGGCATCATGGGGACGCTCAATGAGGTCGACAAGAACTATCTCGCACAGAACTTCCTCGCCTTCTTCCGCCGCGATTACCGGCGCGTCGCGGAAATACATCTGGAGTCGGGCTGGATTCCTGCCGGAACACGGGTCGAAGAGTTCGAGACAGCCATACGAGCCGTCTGCGAACCGATTTTCAACCGGCCGCTGAAGGAAATCTCGTTCGGCAAGGTGCTGCTGCGCCTGTTCCAGACCTCGCGCCGTTTCAACATCGAAATCCAGCCGCAGCTGGTCATGCTGCAGAAAACGCTACTCAACATAGAAGGCCTCGGCCGGGACCTCGATCCGGATCTCGACCTGTGGGTCACCGCGAAACCCTATCTGGAACGCTGGATGTCGGAGCAGGTCGGCTGGCGCGGCCTGTGGCAAAACATCCGCGACGAAGCGCCGCAGTGGAGCGCATTGCTGCCGCAATTGCCGCGCTTGCTGCATCGGGCGTTGTCGGATCGTTCCGCCCCGAGGCTTGAAAACGCGATCGTGGCCCTGCTGTTGAGCCAGCAGCGCCACAACCGGCTGCTCGTCTGGATTCTCGCCGCTGTCATGGTCATCCTGATACTCGCAACAGCCCGCTGGTTCGTCTGAGCCCGGCCCCGGCAACGTCCCTGTCATGCAGGGGACATTTCGTGTTCATCTGGCTGTCACATTCGGCCCCCAGAATTCGACCCCGTCAGGCACCGTCATATGGATCGGTGCGCAAGTTTTCAAACGGGAGAATGATTCAATGGGATTCACGACCACGGCATACAAACGCCTGATTCTGGCAGCGGCACTTACGGGCCTGTTTGGCGCGAGCGCCGCGCCGGCATTTGCCGATATGGAAACCCTGCTCGACAAGTTGCATGAAAAGGGGGTGTTGAGCGATGACGACTATCAGCAGATGCGCACAGAAGCCCGCGCGGATCGGCGCACAGAGGCGTTGAAAAATGCCACGCAGGAGGAAAAGGAACAAAAGGCGAAGAGCTCCTCGGCCTCGGCGCTGAAGGTTCCAGAGGCGCTCAAGAGCATGGAGCTCTATGGCGACCTGCGGCTACGCTACGAGAACCGCATCGCCAGGGCGGCTTCCGACACCGCGACTTCAGAGGAGCGCCAGCGCTGGCGCTATGCCTTGCGTGTCGGCCTGCGCGGTGACGTCAGCGACGACTTCTTCTACGGTCTTCGCCTGGACACCGGCACTTATGGCCGTTCCGCATGGGTGACCATGGCCGACGATAACAACAACAATGCGTCGAAGAGCAGTCAATCGAACAAGACCTCCGACGCGGTCGCGGTCGGCCTGGCCTTCATCGGCTGGAAACCCGCCGATTGGGTGCAGGTCATCGCTGGCCGCCAGACCAATCCGCTGTTCACCAGTTCAATGGTCTGGGACCCGGACATCACCCCGGAAGGCCTCAGCGAAAAATTCGTTTACAAGTTAGACGACAACGCGACATTGTTCGCAACCGCAGGCCAGTATCTCTACTCGCAGATAGGCAAGCGTACCGGCGCCTGGACGGGTGCGACGCTGAACAGCCCCAACCCGGGTCTTGGTTCCAGCGAATCGGCGATGCTGTACGCGACCGAAGTGGGCGGCGCGTACAAGTTCTCCGAGACCACCGCCGCGAGGGCAGCCGTGAATTACTACAAATACCGCCTCACTGCGGACGAGACCGTATTCAACAGCAATTTCCAGGGCACCGGCGGCAGCGTAAATGATCTCGGCATCCGTAATCTGCAGATCGTCGAGATCCCGATGGAACTACGCTTCCCGGTAGCCAGCCTGTCGGGTGCCGTGTTCGGCGAATATGCGTGGAATATTGACGGCAAGAAACGCGCCGCCCTCAGCGCGACACCCCAGTTCGACGGGGACAACAAGGCGATGATGATAGGCCTGTCGCTCGCCAGTTCCGGCGTGCCCCAATCACTGAACCAGGGCCCGACGCTGGGCAGCTCCGCCAAGAAGGGCACCTGGGAAGTCCGCACCTACTACCAGCGTATCGAGCAGTTCGCGCTGGACCAGAACATGATCGACTCCGACTTCTTCGAGCGTACCAACATTGCCGGCTATTTTGTCGCCGGCGCCTACAGTCCCGCGAACGGCATCATCACCACGCTGCGCTACGGTAATGCCAAGCGGCTCAACGACAATATGGGCACCGGCGGCTTCAACGACGACTCGTCGAACGTCGCCACTATCAACAAGTACCAGCTCATTCAGGCGGACCTGACGCTGCGATTCTGATTGGTCTTGGCCTCGCGGCCGAGGCCACTCCCGGGAAAGAAACGGGCGCCGATCCGGCGCCCGTTTCTTTTATCAGTCCGAATCGTTATCGGGACGCTCGTCCTTCGGGCGTCGCTCGATACCGCTCAGCAGATCACTTCAGCGGATCCCCGGGGTTCAGCAAGCGGCGAAATGCGGCGACGATGGCGGGTTGCGGCTGACGTATGGGCGGGATCGACTGATATTGCTCCCATCCGCCGCCCAATCCCTTGTAGAGCGCGATGAACTGCTCGCCGACCGCCACCTGGGCACTGGCATATTGCTCCTCGAGGTCGTACTGCTGGCGCTCGGCGTCGACGACATTGAGGAAATCGGTCAGTCCGCGATCGTAGCGTTGGGACGCGAGGCTCACGGCGCGCTGACTGGCCGCCAGTGCCTCACCCAGATTGCGCAGACGATCCTGCTGGGCGGAATAGCCGCTCATGGCGTTATCGACCTCCTGCACGGCTCTGAGCACCGTTTGCTTGTAGTTGACCAGCAGCTCGTGCGTGCGCAGGTCCGCGATGTTGACCAGCGCATCGAGCGTGCCGAAGTCGAGCAAGGGCCAGATGGCTCCCGCGCCTGCCGACCAGATGAACTTGTTGGATGCCGGCGTCACACCAAGCCCTTGTGCTTGCTGACCGCCTCCCGCGGTCAACGCCAGCTGCGGGAACAGGTTCGCGGTCGCGACGCCGATTCGCGCCGTGGCACCTGCCAGCAGGCGCTCGGCTTCGAGGACGTCGGGCCGCCGACGAATGAGGTCCAGCGGCAGCCCGGCATCGATCTGGTCGGGTACTTGCGGGATCAGTTCCGGCTTCGCCAACTCCTTTACCATCTCCTCGGGGAACTGGCCGAGCAAGACCGCGATGGCATATTGTGCCGCGCTGATCTGAGCGGCGATCGGGGCGACCTGGGCCTGCAGCGTCGCAAGTTGCCGGCGCGCGAGGGTCACGTCCAGCTCGTTCGTGATGCCGCGATCGAAGCGCGCCTGCACGAGATCGAGCGACTTGCGCGCGCTGCGCATGTTCTGCCCCAGGACCGCCTGCTGCGTTTGCAATCCGCGCATGTCCATATACACGCGCACGACGTCCGCCACCACCGTGATCAGCACCGCGCTGCGAGCGGCGGCGAAGGCCTGGGTGTCGTATCGGGCCGCCTCGATCTCACGCCTGTATTTGCCGAACAGGTCGATCTCCCAGGCGGCATCGAAACCGGCGATGGATGTGACGTGTTCCAGGCCTGTGGTATTCGACGCGGCATTGAGCGGCGGCGCAATACGCCCGCGCGCGAGGTTGGTTCCGGTTCCGCGACCCGCCCCCGCGCTCGCCTCCAGGTCGGGCAATGTCCGGCCGGCCACCACCGTCTCGAACGTCCGCGCTTGCTGCAATCGCGTCAGCGCAATCTCGAGGCTGGGGTTGGCCTGAAGGGCCCGGTCGATGAGCGAGTCCAGCGTGGCATCGCTGAGCGCATGCCACCACTTGGCCGGATCGATGGGTTCATGGCCTGCGGCCGTCGCGCTCTGCGTATCTGACGTCGCCGCGAATCCGTCCGGTACCTTCATCTGCGGAGTGTTGTAGTCCGGTCCGACCGCACATCCAGCCAGGCTCGCGCCGAGCACCGTTAACGAAAGAACATGGAACGGGCGCATGCGCAAGCTGCCTCAGCGGGTTTTGAGCGCGGTGGCGGACGGACCGCTGACGGGACCGCCAGCGGACTCGCTCACGGCGACGTCTTGTCCGTCGCTGATCTGGCTGCTGATATTGAGCGCAACCTTGTCGCCGGGCGAAAGGCCCGACCCGAGCTCCACCATGTTTCCGTCATCGCGGGCGATCGTCACCTTGCGGAAGCTCACCCGGCCCACGTCACTGACCACGGCAACCTGCGGCCCGCTCGCCCGGAACACCAGTGCGGCCGCGGGCACCTGGACTAGGTTGGTGCTCTGGAGCGTGAAGGCGACGTCGACATACATCCCCGGCACCAGAGCCTGGTCGGTGTTCGGAATGTCCACCTCGACCCGCAGCGTGCGCGCCTGCGGATTGATCGCCTTCGCCGTGCGTGCAACCTCGCCGCTGAAAGTGCGTCCGGGAATGCTGCTCGCCGTGATCTGTACCGGGACGCCGGGCTTCATGAGCTCACCCGCGGCACTCTGCGGCACGTCGACGAAAATGCGCATCGGGTTTTCCTGGCTCAGGCGGTAGAGGAGCGTATTGCCGTTGACGCTGCCTGCGGTGACCAGGTTGCCGATATCCACGCGACGCTCCGTGACCGTACCTTCGAACGGTGCCGTGACCTGCTTGAACTGCGTCAGCGCCGTGAAGCGCTCGACGCGCGCCCGATCGAGCGCGACTTGCGCACGGGCGGCGTTCAGTTTGGCGACAGCGCTGTCATAGTCGGATCGCTTGGCCTCGCGTTCCTGGTCGGAAACCACGCCTTTGGGCGAGTCGCGCCAGCGTTCGTTGGTGCTATTGGCGAACTCCGCCTCCGCGGCCCTTACCTTGACCTGCGCTTCGGCTGCCGTGAGTTCGGCGCGCGCCGCCGCAAGGTCGGCGTCCAGCTCGGGGGTCTCGATGCTCGCCAGTACCCGGCCCCGCCGTACGTGATCGCCGATGTCCACGAACCACTTGGCGACGTAACCGGTGACCCGTGCGTAAAGCGTGCTTTCATACCATGCCGCGGTCTCGCCGGGTAGCGTCAGGGGTCGGGTCGCCCCGGAGCTGCGTACGACGATCACGTTTACCTGCGGACGGCGCGAAGACTCGGCTTTTGTGACATCCTGCAGTTGGTTTTCGCCCGACGCCTTGAGGAAATGCACCAGCAAAAAGCCGCTCGCCAGAACGATCGCGGTCGCCGCCGCGGAGATCTTGAGCCTGCGTCCGGTCCCGGGTGCGAAGCTGGTTGACACCTGCGGCTCGTCGGCCGCTGCGGAATGGCTTCCACGGGCAGTGCGCGTGGCCTGCGCCTCCGCACCCGGTCCATGGTCCTGCTCGAATTGATCATCCGGTCGCACGGGATTCCCTCGTCGAAGTAGTAGCGGATAGCGCAGCCCGGCGGCGCAGCAGCCGGTACATGGTCGGCACGAAGATCAGCGTCGCGAAAGTGGCGAACAGAAGGCCCCCGATCACGGCGCGGGCAAGCGGCGCGTTCTGTTCGCCGCCCTCGCCGACGCCGAGCGCCATCGGGATCATGCCCAGGATCATGGCGCCGGCCGTCATCAGAACGGGCCGCAGACGCGTGAATCCGGCCGTCACCGCCGCCACGAAGGCGTCGTCTCCGCCGTCCATGCGCTGGTTGGCGAAGGTGACCACGAGAATGCTGTTCGCGGTCGTGAGCCCGATGCACATCAGCGTTCCCATCAGTGCCGGCACGCTCAAGTGCGTCTGCGTCAGGAACAGCATCCACATGACGCCGGCCAGCGCGAAGGGCACGGCCATCAGGACGACCAGCGGGTCGATCCAGCTCTGGAAGTTGATCACCAGGAACAGGTAGACCAGCACGACCGCAAGCGCAATGCCGGTGAACAGTCCCGCATAGCTCTCGCGCATGGTCTCGACCTGGCCGCTCAACGTTACCCTGATCGCCTTCGCCGGATCGGGCCGGTCGGCCTCGATGACCTTGTCGATGGCGGCAGCGGCGGAGTAAAGATCGCGCCCCTGGACGTCGGCGTGCACGTCGAAGACCGGCCTGATGTTGAGCTGCGAGGCGACCAGCGGCACGTTGGTGCGGCCGAATTTCGATATGTTCATCAGGAGTTGGCGCTGATCGCGCCCGCTTCCCGCCGTCACCGGCATGGTCCACAGGTCCTCGGCCGAGTCGATACGGTAGGTGGGCAACTGCACCACCAGCGGATAGCTCACGCCATTGCGCGGGTCGACCCAGAAGTTCGGCGCCGTCTGCGCGCTGGAATTGGTTGCCACGAGAACATTGTTGGCGGTGCCCTGCTGGGTCGCGCCCATTTCGGTTGCGAGCGTGCGATCCACGTCGACCGTCAGGGCGGGCGCGTCGGGAACCTGGAATACGTGCGAATCGACGATTCCCGGCACCTTCTGCAGATCGCGCGCGAGCTTTCCCGCCAGTTCGTACGCTTCCTCGTTGTTCGGGCCCGAGACACGAATGTCGATCGGCGCGGGCTGACCGAAGTTGAGCACCTGATCGACTATGTCGGCGGGCTGGAAGAAGAACTGCAGGTCCGCGAAGCGGCGTGGCAGTTCGCGGCGCAGTTGGGCGATCAGATCGGCCGTCGGCGAGTGCTTTTCGCCGAGGGAGACGAGGATTTCGCCGTCCATCGGACCGACGGTCGCCGAATCGCTCAGCGCGATGTTGATCCCGCTGTAGGGCAACCCGATGTTGTCCAGAATGACGTCGATCCGGTCGTTGCCGACGATCTGGCGGATTGCAGCTTCGACTTCGGCAAAATACTCCTGCGTGTGTTCGATTCTGGTTCCCGCCGGCGCTCGGACGTGAAGGCGCATCTGCCCGGCGTCGACCTGGGGAAAGAAGTCCCGGCCCAACTGCGGGAACAGCAGCAGCGAACCCAGCATCAGGACGAGGAAGAACGCGACGGTCAGGACGGGCTGCGACAGGGCCCACGCCAGGGCGTTGCGGTAGGTTTCGCGAAAGGCGTTGAATCCGCGTTCGAACCCGTTGTGGATGGCGGTGAACGGCGCTTTCCACTTGCCGCCCGGCGCGACGCCATGGTGCGCCACGATTCGGGCCGTTGAAGGGCGCATCAAGTATTTGAACAATACCGGCACCAACGTGAACGACAGCACCAGACTGGCGACGAGGGACACGCACACCGAGATCGAGAGCGGCGAGAAGAGATACTTGGCGGTGCCTTGCAGCAGGAACACCGGAACGAACACGATGCAGATGCACAAGGTCGACAACACCGTCGGCACGCCAACCTCGCCGGCTCCGTCGATGATCGCCGTTTCCAGCGCCTCGCCCAGACGCAGATGCCGTTCGATGTTCTCGATCACGACCGTGCCGTTGTCCACCAGGATGCCCACGGCCAGCGCGAAGCCGCCCAGCGTCATGGTGTTCAGCGTCTGCCCGCCGACGTACATCACCAGAACCGCGGTCACAATCGACAGAGGAATCGCGGCGAGAATGATGATAGTCAGGCGCCAGTTGCCGAGAAACAGGAGGATCATAAGCGCCGTCAGTCCGGCCGCCATCAATCCGCCCATCAATACACTGTTGAGAGCGGCCTTGACGAAAATCGACTGGTCGAAAATCGGCTTCACGGTCACGCCGCGCGGTAGCACGCGCTCGATATCGGGCAGCGCCGCGCGGACGCCGTCGATGACCGCCAGCGTCGACACGCCCCCGGTCTTGCGGATCGACATCAGCGCGCCCGGCGTTCCGTCCACGGCGACGGAGTTCGTCTGCACCTGGAAACCGTCATGGACATTTGCCACATCGCGCATGAACACGGTCCTGCCCTCGAACGTTTTGATCGGGAATCCGTTGATCGTCTCGAGCAGGTCCGGGCTGTTGTTCATCGACAGCGTGTAGTCCTTGTTGCCGATTTTCACGTCACCCGCGGGAAGGATCACATTCTGGCGCTCCAGCGCCTGGCTCACGTCGGAAGCAGACAACCCGCGCGATTGCAACGCGCGCTGATCGAGATCCGCCATGATGACCCGCGGCTTGCCGCCGTACGGATAGGGAACCTCGGCACCGTGCACGACCGCAAGACTGGGCCGGATGATGTTCTGGCCCAGATCGTTGAGCTTGGTATCCGGCAGGGTCGGGCTGGAAAGGCTCAGTTGGATGATCGGGACGTCGGTGGCGCTATAGCGCAGAACGAGCGGCGGCGTAATGTTCCGGGGCATGTACTTCAGCACTACCAATGCGCTGCTGGCCAACTGGGAGACGGCGCGCGTCACATCCGCGCCTTCGTGCAGATAGATTTTTTCGACGCCGACACCGACATAGCTGGTCGCTTCGATGCGCGAGATATCGTCCACCAGCGACGCGAGCTGCCGCTCGTGCAACGTGAGAATCCGGTTCTGAATGTCCTGCGCGCTCATCCCGTTGTAGGTCCAGACGACGCTGACCACCGGGATGTCGATCTCGGGAAAGATGTCCACGGGCATGCGCGATGCGGCGCCCGCACCGAGCAGGCAGACGAGGATCAGGACGGAAACCACCGTGTAAGGCCGCCTGAGTACCGAGGCAACGACCGACATCAGCCTGCTCCTGCCTCACGACCGATGCAGCCGCGATCAATGAAGGACGACGCACGTCGTCCGACTGCACGCGATTCCGGAATCTGGCCGGATGAGCCTGCGAGATCGAAACCAAGTTCAGTCTTGGTCGTGGGCTGTCCATTGTAAGTCACGCCAGGAAGCCTCCGATATGTGCTGCCGGGCAAGTTCGCGCATGGCGCCATACGAGCTGGTTCAAGGGCGGATTTGGTTTGTCTGGGTATACCGATCGTGCGCCATTTTGCTGCGCGACCCGCGCTGACTGATGCTTAACTGTTTTAAACCTGCGTTGACGGCATTCTTCGCATTCGTCCGGATGCTCGTGGCACCCGTTCATCGCTTCCTGGTCTGAGCGGGCCGCGTGATTAATAGCATGACCCGTGCCCTATTACTTAAGCCCCGGAATTTATGACAGAACATGGTCAACGGGCATCGGAGAAAATACGGCACGCGGTTTATTTGAACCACTGCGGTTGAAGATGCGGGGGAACTGACCCGTAATTTCTTTCCGGTTTGCCGCTCCGGCCGCAAGACCAGGGTGTTCTGAGCGAGCCAGCGTTAACGCAGAAACCCTCTCGTGTCTGCGACGACACCGGCAGCGCAGCGCCACCGCGTGAAGCGCGCTTCGCGTCGCCGGAGCCAATCGGCTTGCGGCATGGCATAGAGTCTGCTCCTGCGAATCCGCAGGACTCGGGAAATCAACACGACGACTCGCAGTCTCTTTTCAAGACACTTGTTGATTCGCTGCGAACAGCGCAACCGCGATCCTGTCACCCTCGGGAACCTGGCCTAGTAGAATGCTGCGAAACGAAGACCCTGGAGCGATCCCGATGAAATCCGTACTCCTGCGCCCGATGCGGATGGTCGCAGTGGTATTTGCGCTGGTGCTCATGCTTGCGCTCGGGGTTTTGTCGCTGTTCACGTGGCTCGACTTCAAGCGCATCGAATCCGTCCGCGCTCACGTAAACCGCACGTCGCTGTTCCAGGAAAGCCTCGTGACCCTGAAGGATCTGCAGGCCGAAGTCGCCACGACCGGACATAGTCCGGATCCCGCAAAGCTGCGCACGGTGCGCGACGATCTGGCGCAAATTCCGGTCAGGGGTGCGCCCGTGCGTTCCTACATGCTGGAGCGACTTGCCCGGCTCAACGGCTTGCTCACCCAGGCGCGGACACAGCCCGCAACGGCATTGCCGCCGGCGCTGAGTCTTCTAAACGAGATGCTCGAGCGCGAGAACCGCATTCAATTGGAGGAGCTCGATACCGTATATGGGTATACGAAGCTCGAATCGCAGCTTGCCTTCGCTGCGTTGCTGGGATTTCCCTGCCTGGTGCTGCTGGCTTTGTGGGCCCTTCGCGAACGGGTCTTCAGGCCGATCGGGGATCTCAGGAACTTTCTCTCGCGCCTCTCCAACGGCGATTTCGCGCCCGTATCGTTGACGAACATCGATCCGCTTCTGCTGCCGCTGTTCGAAAAATATAACCAAATGGTCAACCGTCTGGAGCAGCTGGAGCAGGCGAATCGGCAGCGTACCGTGTCGCTGGAGCAGGAAGTCCGCGCCGCCACCCACGCGCTGCTGCAACAGCAGCAGAGCCTGGCCCGGACCGAGCGCCTCGCGGCCGCGGGTGAGGTGTCCGCCACGCTGGCCCACGAACTGCGCAATCCCATAGCCGGAATTCAGGTCACCCTTGCGAACCTGCGCGGCGAACTCCACGATCCGGAACTGGGGCAGCGCATGGATCTGGTCGTTGCCGAGCTGCACCGGATTACACGCCTGCTCAACGCGTTGTTGCAGCAGTCGCGTCATGTGCCGGAAGCGGCGCGGATCGTCAGTGTGCGTCGGCTGGTTCAGGATCTGGCGACGCTGATTCGATATCAGCTTCCGCCTCACGTCGAACTCGTGACGGAGATCCCCGGCGAATTGCGCTGCCGCTTGCCCGAAGACGCAGTCAGGCAAGCGGTACTCAATCTCGTGCTCAATTCGGTCGCCGCGCTCGGCGGTGCCGCGGGCAAGGTGACGATCCGGATCGACCACCGCAGCGACATGCTCTGCATCGAGGTCCTGGACGATGGACCGGGTTTTCCCGACACCGTGCTGTCGGGCGGCATCCGCCCCTTCGTGACTTCGCGTGACGCGGGCACCGGGCTCGGACTTGCCATCGTCAGGCGCTTCGCGCGCGACCACGGCGGCGAGCTTGCCATCGCGAACCGGGTGCCGCGTGGAGCCCGTGTAACGCTGAGTCTGCCCGCGGTCCGGGAAGATGTACGACACGCTGTTACTGATCGAGGATGAGCCGCTGCTGAGCGCGGAGCTGGTGCGGCACTTCAGGCGCGCCGGCTTCGAGGTCATGACGGCGACCACCCTCGCGCAGGCGAAGCGGCTGCTGCTGCATGACGAGGTGCAGCCGCTGGTGGTGATATCCGATATGAGCCTTCCGGATGGAAACGCGCTGGACCTGCTCGAAGCCACACGCTCCCACGCCACGGGCGCAGAGTGGCTGTTTCTCACCGGCTACGGAGGCGTTGCCGATTCGGTCCGGGCGCTGCGGCTGGGCGCGTTCGATTTCCTGGAAAAACCCTGCGAGCTCGAGCGCCTCGACCTGGTGGTCGCGGGTGCGGCCCGCGGCGCGCGCGCGCAGAGACGACTGCGCGAGCGCGCGGCGGCGGAGAACCGCCGCTATACGCCGGAAGCTTTCGTAGGCAGGAGTGCCGCGGCGCGCTCTGTCCGCGAGTTGCTGGCCAGGCTGGCGAGCGTTCCTTTAAGCACGCTGCTGCTGACCGGAGAAACCGGAACCGGCAAAGGCCTCGCCGCGAGGATCCTTCATTACAGCGGAGCGCGCCGCGAGGGCCCTCTTGTCGAAGTCAATTGTGCAGCCCTGCCACACGATCTGCTCGAGTCCGAGCTGTTCGGCTACGAGCCGGGGGCCTTCACCGGCGCCAAGGGGCGACGCAGGGGCCTGATGGAGCAGGCTCAGGGCGGCACCATCTTCCTCGACGAGATCGGAGAACTCGGCCTGGATCTGCAGGCGAAGTTGCTCACCGTCATCGAAGACCGGCGCCTGCGCCGCCTCGGCGGCTCGGGCTCGATCGAGATCGACGTTCAAGTGATTGCAGCGAGCAACCGCAACCTCGCGGAACGCGCCCATGCCGGCGACTTTCGGAGCGATCTGTACCATCGGATCACAGTTTTTACGCTCGAGTTGCCTGCGCTGCGTCAGCGCGGGGAAGACCTCGACGACCTCGTGCCGCTGTTTGTGGCGGAATACAACGCCAAGGCGGGCAAGTCCGTTCGCGTCATCCCGGACCCGGTGTGGGCGGCCTTGCGAACGCACGATTGGCCGGGAAACGTACGGGAGCTGCGCAATGTGCTCGAGCGCTGCGTGCTGCTCTCCGATACGCAGACGATCGCCGCACATTGGCTGCAACTGGAGGCGCCGCCCGGAACCGCACAGTCGAATTCGATCGCAACCGGCGCTGATCGCGGGCTGCATTTCGCGCTGGACGGAAGCCTGAGCCTGGACGACATGGAAAAGAAAATCATCGGCGCGGCGCTCGAGCGATCGGACAACAATGTCACGGCCGCAGCACGGCTGCTTGGCACGTCGAGAGAAACTTTGCGCTATAGGATCGGCAAGTACGGCTTCAAATCCGAAGAGTAAGTCACTTCCTGCAGACAGAATCGCGCCGCCGCGACGGCCGGGAATTTGACGTTTTCCTCAAGACCCATCCGTGCCCGTGGGACTCGCGTGCGCGCAGCCCCACGGGCCGGTGGCACTATTCGCGCCCGGGGATGCGGGATCGATCGGCAACGGTAACCAATCCTCCGTGGGGCGGGGTCAAGTGTCTGTTCCGTGGCCCCGGCCTGGTCGCCGCGCCCTGGCTTTGCACCTGCTGCGGATCGAGTCGAAACAAATTCGGTGCCTCGAACCCCCACGCCCCAGTTTTTACGACCTCGTACTGGGGCAGTGGCGGGAGCGAGCTTTCGTTCTTTGCCGTGGTTGCATGTTGCGCGGCGGCTGCTTGCAGGGTACCGGCCGCACACAACGTGCCGATAAGGATTGCCAATGAATTTCTCATGCTGATCTCCAGATTAGTTGTCCTCCCTGGGGACGTGCGGCTTCGACGCGGGGCGAGGATCGGCCAATATCAATCCGGCGTTTCTGCGCCGCGCGGCCGCAACTTATGGTGATTGCGAGGCATACGTTGTGCCACAAGACTAACGGTCTGAAATTGCGTGGAAAGCCGATTAGGAGCGCACAGATAATTCGAGGAGGGGGTCATTTGAACCAAGGTTCGGTTGAGGATGGGGGTTTTCAACCTACGCCTTGCCTCCATCATTGTTCGTTCCCGGAGGTCGCCTGGGATTATCCCGGCCAAAGCAGCGAAGCGATTCTCCTTTCGCCTCATAGGAGGAAACGTGTGTGAATGCCGATGCAGCCTTACCGCAGCATCAGCTCTCTGCGAAGTCTTCGCCGAATCGGGGAAAGCCCGCATTACTCGTGCGGCACCCGACCAGACGGGCATCACGTGTAAATGCAGCAAACCCCGCTCAGGCAAGTCCCAGCTTCTGCGCAAGGCCGATGCGTTGCAGCTTTCCTGTCGCGCCCTTGGGGATCTCGGCGATGATGAGGATCTTGCGCGGCACCTTGAAGTCCGCAAGGCGAATTGCGGCGAACTCCCGCAAGTCCTTCTCGCTGGCTTCAGTGCCTTCGCGCAGCACTACGGCCGCCGCAACATCCTCACCGAGCTTGTCGTGGGGGACCGAGAAAGTGACGCATTGCTGGACGCACGGGTGGTCCATCAGAACTTCGTCGACCTCGCGCGGGGAAATCTTCTCCCCGCCGCGATTGATGATTTCCTTCAACCGTCCAGTGATCGTGACGTAGCCTTCCTCATCCATGATGCCCTGATCGCCGGTGCGAAACCAGGAGTTGGCATAGGCTTCGGCGTTGGCCTTCGGGTTATTCTCGTAGCCCGGCATGACGTTCTCGCCTTGAATCGCAATTTCTCCCACGACACCGGATGGCAGCGGATTGCCCTCGGTGTCGATCACGCACACCTCGGGCCCCGCTGCTTGCCCGACCGTGCCCGGCTTGCGCTTGCCAGGCGGCAGCGGGTTGCTGGCCATCTGATGTGCGGCTTCCGTCATGCCGTAGGCTTCGATCACCGGGACGCCGAAGGTTTCTTCAAGCCCCCTGATGACCTGCGGAGGAAGCGAGGACGAGGACGAACGGATGAAGCGCAGCGGGCAGGACCTGATGACTTCGAGGTTCTTTGCCGCGCGGGAGAGTATCGCCTGGTGCATGGTTGGTACGGCCGTGTACCAGTTCGGGCGAACCTCGTTCATCCAGGAGAAGAACTTCAGGGCGTTGAACCCTGAGGTGCAGCAAATCTCGCCACCGGCCGACAGCGGCGCCAGAATACCTGCGATCAGGCCGTGAATGTGGAACAAGGGCATGATGCCGAGCCCGCGATCGGCCTCAGTGAATGCGACCGTCCGGCTCACATTGCGAGCCGAGGCGCAGACGTTGCGCTGGGAAAGCGGCACGATCTTCGGCCGCGATGTGGTGCCGGAAGTGTGCAGCACCAGCGCGGTGTCTTCCGGTGCAGCCGCACCAGGTTTTTCGGCGCGTCGACTCGCGAACCCCTTCGGGAATTCCAGTGCGAAACTGCCGGCGCCTTTTCCTGACGCGGGGACGAGCCGGACGAGTGGAATACCGAGCCGGTTCGCGACCTCGACGGCGGGCGACGACATTTCGTGCCCGACCACGAGAAGCCTGGCCTTCAGGTCGGATAGATAGAATTCGAACTCGTCGGCCCGATACGCAGGGTTCAAGGGCGCCGCGGTGGCGCCGGCCGCAACACTCAGGAACGCCGCCGCCATTTCCGGGCCATTGTCGAGCACAATCGCAATGCGGTCGTTTCTGCCGATGCCCTGGGCATTGAGTGCGGCGAGCGTATCGGACGCGAGCTTGCGCAAGGATTGATACGAGAGCGGCACGCCGCCAGGTGCGCTCAAGGCAGTCGCATCAGGCGCCCCCTGTTCCAGCAATGCCATCACGGTTGAAGCTGAAGTGCTCATGCTGTGGATCCTCTTGTTGAATCTGGATGTTGGATATTTCGGCCGAGGCCTAATTCGCGATGGCCAACCTGCCATGCCGCGCATTCAGAGTCTTCGCCAGCAGGCTCGCACATGCGAATACTGCGCTGATGTGCGGCACCGGCGTCCGGGTCAACAGGCCGAGTTCGACCACCGAGCCTACCAGCGCTTCAATCTCGATCGGCCGGCCTTGTTCGACGTCCTGCAGCATCGAAGTCTTGTGCGCGCCGACTTTTTCCGCGCCCGCGATGCGTCTTTCGATGCTTACCCTGAAGGTGATCCCCAGTTTCTTCGCGATCGCCTCGGCCTCTGCCATCATCTGCGTGGCGAGATCGCGCGTAAGCGCAAACTGGCAGATATCCACCAGCGTCGCATGGGTCAGCGCGCTGACCGGATTGAAGCTCAGGTTGCCCCATAGCTTGAGCCAGATCTCGCTGCGGATTTCGTTGGTAATGGGTGCCTTGAAGCCCGCCTTGATCAGGCTTGCCGCGATCGCCTGCAGTCGCGGCGTGGTCGAGCCGTCGAGCTCCCCCAGGGTGAATCGGTTTCCTTCCACCACCTGCACCACGCCCGGCGCGATCAGGTTCGCCGCCGGATAGACGACGCAACCGATAATTCTCGCCGGGTCGACATGACGGGCGATCGTGCCGTCGGGATCCGCAGCCAATACCGGTTTGCCCTCGAATTCTCCTCCGTGCTTCTGGAAGTACCACCAGGGAATCCCGTTCTGCATCGTGACGATACTGGTCTGCTCGTGAAAAAGCTTCCCCAGATCCGGCGCGATCGCGGCGACCTGGTGTGCTTTCACGGTGAGCAGTACGACGTCTTGCGGACCAGCCTCGCTCATATTCCCGCAGGCCCGGGCGCCGCTCGCGAGTACTTCGGTCCGATCTTCGAGGATCAACCTCACTCCCTGGCTGCGGATGGCGTCGAGATTCGCTCCGCGGGCGATGAACGTGACTTCCTCGCCGGCTGCGGCGAGCTTCGCACCCAGGTATCCGCCGATGGCTCCGGCGCCGACTATGGCAATTTTCATGGCAAGTGCCCCGGACGATGTTTCATGCGTACTGGTTCGAAAGGGTTCCGACGCCGTCGATGACCACCTCCACGGTCGCGCCGTATGAAAGCGATCCCGCTCCGACCGACGTTCCGCAGGAGATTATGTCCCCGGAAAAAAGGGTCAGGTCCCGGGAAATCAGGCTCACCAGCGTCTCGGGCGGGAAGATCATGTCCCGCACCGGGTAGTTTTGCCGCTCCTTGCCGTTGACCAGCGTGCGCACGGCCAAACCCGCCGGATCTACCCCGGTGGCAATCACCGGGCCGAACGGGCCGAAGCCATCGAAGCTCTTGGCGCGCGTCCACTGGGCGAAACTGGGGTCGGACTTCAACAACTCCAAGGCCGTCATGTCGTTGACGCAGGTGTAACCAAAGATATGGCTCGCCGCCTGATCCGGCGCAATGTCTTTTCCCGGTTTGCCGATGACGATGCCGAGTTCGCCTTCATAAAGTACCTTGCCGGAATACGATTTCGGTGCCCGAATCGTAGCCTTGTGCGGGCAGAAGGAATTGGCGCTCTTGACGAAGAACAACGGCTCCTCGGGGATGGCGAGCGCGAACTTTGCCGCTGCCTGGTGGAAATTGTTCCACAGCGCAATCATTTTCGTCGGCGTGCAGGGCGTCTCCCAGCGAATTTCGTCCAACGCGATGAGTTCGTCGGTCCGCTCCCAGGCGGAAAACATGTCGCCGCGGCAGGCGCGCACGCTGCCTGCTTCCATGAAGCCGAACGCGCTTTTACCTTGCCGCGAGAATCTCAACCATTGCATCCGCGCTCCCCGCCCGTGAATACGGTTGGCATTTCAATCAGGATTTTCTCATGGCCGCGCGCAGCGGCTTGAGCAACAATAATGCGCTGAAGGCGGCAACGAAATTCATCGCGCTTGCTGCCACGAAAATCGCCTGCCACCCACCCACGGACGCGCTCACCAGGCTGGTGAGGGGCACCAGCAGCGAGGCCGTGCCCTTCGCCGTATAGAGCAGGCCGGCATTGGCGGTCGCAAATTTCGAGCCGAAGGTATCGCCGCAGGTGGCCGGAAACAGGCTGTAGATCTCCCCCCACGCGAAAAACACCAGCCCGGAAAGCAACACAAACGCGACCGGTTCGCGTCCGAAGTGGCTCAATAGGAGGATGCCGACGCCTTCCAGAAAAAACGCGATGAACATCGTTTGCTCGCGGCCAAGACGATCCGACACCCAGCCGAAGAAGGGGCGAGTGACGCCGTTGAGCGCGCGGTCGATCGACAATGCAAAAGTGAGTGCCGGGAGGGTCAGGCCGAGAATGCTCACCGGCACATCGGCAATCTGGAAATCCCCGGCGATAGGCGCCAGTTGGGCCGTTGCCATCAGGCCGCCCGCTGCCATCAGCACAAACATCGCATAAAGGATCCAGAACACCGGCGTCGCGGCCATCTGCAGCGGCGTGTAGTCGCTTCGCCCCGGCGCGGCGACGACTCCATGTGCGACGACATGATCCGGATCGGGCTTCCTCAGCAACCAGCCCAGCGTGAATACGACCAAACCCTGTGCGATGCCGAAGTTCAGGAACGTTGCCTCGTAGCCGTCCGACTTGATCATCGAGGAGAGCGGAATCACGGTGAGCGCGGATCCGGCGCCGAATCCCATGGCCGTGAGACCCGCCGCGAGCCCGCGCCGATCGGGAAACCATTTCAACGCCTGACCAATGCAGGTGCCGTATACGGCACCTGCGCCGATGCCTCCCAGGGCGGCAGCCAGATAGAGCAGGGAAAGCGAGTCCGCAACGGAGTTCAACACCCACGACAGGCCGACCAGAAGCCCGGCGATCACGGTGACCCGCCCCGGCCCGTACCGGTCCACGAGGTAGCCCTCGACCGGCACCAGCCAGGTTTCGGTGAGTACGAAAATGGTGAATGCGACCTGGATCGATGCGCGGCCCCACTGGAACTTGTCGTTGATCGGGTTGACGAACAGAGTCCAGCCGTACTGAAGATTGGCGATCATCGACATGCAGACAATGCCGATGATCAGTTGCCACCAGCGGCCGGAATTGGGGGCGTGCATGTCGCCCGGCGAGAATCCCGCCATTCCCCTCATTTTTTGATCTCCCTCCGCTCTACGGAAAATGGCTTTTTGCTTCGGCACGGATCGCCGGACTGCGTTGCCGGGCGCCAATCGTAGCATCCCGGAACGCGCAACCCTGTTGTTCCCGGCGCCAATCGGCCCGCCGCGTCCGCGTCATCCGCGACCGGCTCCCGCTCGCCGCACATTTCCCAGAGCTTGATTTGCACAGGGGCGCGCGACGGTTTACCGCGGCGCGCCATTTGCTAGAATCGGGCATTCATTCGCGTCCCGGTCCTTCCCCGATGGCACTGCTCGAAATTCGCAACGTGACCCGCCGTTTCGGCGACTTCACGGCGGTCGACAATGTCAGCATCAGTATCGAGGGCGGCGAATTCTTCACTCTGCTGGGTCCGTCCGGCTGCGGCAAGACGACGCTGTTGCGCATGATCGCCGGCTTTGATGTCCCCGACGGCGGCAGCATCGTCGTCGACGGCAAGGATATGACCGGCATCCCGCCGGAAGCGCGCAACGTCCACACTGTTTTCCAGAGCTATGCGTTGTTCCCGCACATGACGGTGGCGCAGAACATCGCGTTCCCGCTGCAGATGGCGAACGTGGATACGGCGCAGATCGGCAACCGCGTCGAGGAAGCGCTGGAAGACGTGCGCCTCACCGGCATGGGCAAACGCTATCCGAACGAATTGTCCGGCGGACAGAAACAACGCGTTGCAGTCGCCCGTGCGCTCATCAACCGGCCGAAGCTGCTGCTGCTCGACGAACCGCTCGCCGCGCTCGACGCCAAGCTCAAGGAGAGCGTGCAGCTGGAACTGATCGGACTGCAGAAGGAGGTCGGCATCACCTTCGTTTACGTGACTCACGACCAGAGCGAAGCACTGGCCTTGTCGCACCGGATTGCGGTCATGAACCAGGGGCGCGTCGAGCAGGTTGACGAACCCTCGAAAATATACGGCTTTCCCCGCAATCGCTTCGTTGCCGATTTCGTCGGCCAGTGCAATCTGCTCGAAGGAGAGATCCGGTCCTGTGCCGGCGACCGGATGAACGTCGCATTGACCGGCGTCGGCGAGGTGGCGGCACTGAATGTCGACGGCGATGCGCCCGGACTCAGGGGTGCGCTGGCGCTGCGTCCCGAGAAAGTCGCCATCGGACGCGATCTTGCCGCCGGTCCCGAGGTCAACCGCTTTAGCGGCAAGGTCCATGATTTCCTCTATCTCGGGGACGTGACGATTTACATCGTCGAGCTCGCCGGCGGCGTGCGCATCGAGGCGTTGCTGCCGAACTCCGCCGCCGGGCGCACCAAGTTCTTCGAGGCAGGCGACGAAGTCCAGGTGGGTTGGCGCTACGACGCCGGCCATTTTCTGAACGAATGAAAATAGAAATGCTCACCACGAAGGACACGAAGTAACACAAAGAAGTGCGAAGAAATAAGGTGCTCAATGAATTTCGATAATCGGCCTTTACGCCAATTTGCTTTCTTCGTGAATCTTCGTGTCCTTCGTATCTTCGTGGTGCGATTTTCCGCTACGGGTTTTTTGCCTTATCGGGTTTCGACTGAAACATGACTTCCGGAGTAAATAAAGCTCGCCTGCACAAGTGGCTGATCGGCGGGCCGCCGCTCGCCTATCTGGTGGTGTTCTTCGCGATTCCGGTGCTCATCATGGTGCTGGCGTCGTTCCGCAATCCTGGTGAATTCGGCGGCCTGGCACCGATTTTCAATGACGACTCGGGCAGCGCGCAACTCGACCTGACGACGGAAAGTTACGGACGCTTTTTCTCGGACTTTCTCTATACCGCGCTGTTCCTGAAGTCGTTTGCCTACGCAGCGATCACTACCGTCGCCTGCCTGGTGATCGCTTATCCGCTGGCGATGCTGATCGCGCGCAGTCCGAAGAAACATCGCGATCTGCTGGTGCTGCTGGTGATCCTGCCGTTCTGGTCCAACTTCCTGATTCGCGTCTATGCGTGGATGATCATCCTCGGTCCGCAGTCGGTATTCGTGACCGCGCTCAACAATGTCCTCGGCCTGATCGGGATCGGGCCGGTTACTTTGCTGTATACGCCGTTCGCGGTCGTCGTCGGCCTGGTTTACGTGCATCTGCCCTTCATGGTGTTGCCGTTGTATGCCAACCTGGAAAAACACGATCCGGCGCTGCTCGACGCGGCGCAGGACCTCGGCGCCAATGCCTGGCGGCGGTTCTGGCGGGTGACGTTCCCGCTATCGTTGCCGGGCATCTATGCCGGCGCAGCGCTGGTCTTCATTCCGGCGCTGGGCATTTTTGCCATTCCCGACATTCTTGGCGGCACCGAAGGCATCATGATCGGCAATGTGATCAAACAGCAGTTCCTCGACACGCGCGACTGGCCCTTCGGAAGCGTGCTCTCGATGGTGCTGACAGTCATGGCGGTGGCGATCGCCGGGCTGGCAGCCTGGGTCGCGCGGCGGTCCCGAACATGAACAGGCTGTCGCGGACATGAACCGGCGCTCGCGTGTATTGTGGGCCGCGGCGATTTTCGGGTATGCGTTTCTCTATGCGCCGCTGGTGATCGTGGTCGCGTATTCCTTCAACGATTCCAGGCTCAACGCCGAGTGGGTGGGCTTTACGCTGGTCTGGTATGGGAAGCTGTTCCACAACGAGAAGATGCTCAAGGCGGCGTGGAATTCGCTGCTGATAGGCGTTACCGCCAGCGCGGTCTCCACGGTCCTCGGCACCATGGCGGGCTATGCGATGTATCGCTTCAGGATGCGCTTGCTGCCCCTGCTGATCCTGGCGCCGATCGCGATCCCCGAGATTCTGATGGGCGTCTCGCTGCTGATCTTCTTCGTGCTGCTGAACATTTCTCTCGGCATGTTTTCCATCATCCTGTCGCACATCGCGTTTTGCATCGGCTTTGTCGCGATCGTCGTGCGCTCGCGGCTGGCCGGCATGGACGAGAGCCTGACCGAGGCTGCGCGTGACCTGGGAGCGACCCCCTGGAAGGCTTTCCGGCTGGTGACGCTGCCGTTGATCATGCCGGGCGTGGTCGCCGGCGCGCTGATGGCGTTTACGCTGTCGATCGACGATTTCGTCATTACTTTCTTCACCGCCGGAGTCGGTTCGACCACGCTGCCGCTGCAGATCTACACGATGGTGAAGATCGCGGTAACACCCGAAGTCAATGCCATCTCGACGCTGCTGATGATGCTGACGCTGGCGCTGATCCTGATCGCGTCCAAACTGGCGCCCGGCTCGCTGCGGGCGCAATGAGTCCTCCGAGCCCGGATGCCTCTGGACGTGCCGACCGGGTTTGCCTAATCTAGACGCCGCCGCCGGCAGAAAAAAGCACCGCGGCAACTGAAAAAAAGCGCTTCGCCATCTACGGAGATCAATCATGAGAAAGCTGTTGTCCGTGCTGTTATTCGCCAGTCTGCCGGCACTGGCCGCTGACGAGTTACATCTGTACAACTGGAACGACTACATCGCTCCGGAGGCGGTGAAGACTTTCGAGGCCCAGTGCAAATGCAAGGTCGTGCAGGATTTCTATGGCGACAACGAAGAGCTGGTTGCCAAGCTTGCCGCGGGTGCGAAGGGCTACGACGTGATGGTTCCGACCTCGAATTACGTGGCGGGCATGGCCAAGGCCGGCTGGCTTCAGCCGCTCGACAAGAGCAAGTTGCCGAATTTCAAGAACCTGATGCCGACCTACCTGAACACCGAATTCGATCCGGGCAACAAATACTCCGTGCCCTACGCGATGTCGATCACGCTGATCGGCTACAACGACCAGAAATTGAAGGAGCTCGGCATCACGGTGGATTCCTGGGCGGTCATCTTCGATCCGAAGATCCTGCAGAAAATAAAAGGCAAAGTGACCGTGCTCGACAGCCAGGCCGAGGTCATGGCGGCGGCGCTGAAGTATCTGGGTTACTCGGTGAACGACCGCGATCCCGCACACTGGAAACAGGCGAAGGATACCATTCTCAAGGCGAAACCCTACTGGGCGGCGTTCATGGCCCAGGGTTACATCAAGGAATTGTCGACCGGCAATATCTGGGTGGTGCACGGCTACTCGAACGACATTTTCCAGGCCGATACCGGGGCGCAGGAAGCCAAGCAGAAATTCCGCATCCGCCACGCCCTGCCCAAGGAAGGCGCCGTGCTGGCCCTGGATGCGATGGTGATTGCGAAATCGGCGCCGCGCCCGGACCTTGCCCACCAGTTCATCAATTTCATGCTCGAGGGCAGGAACTCCGCCGCGCTGACCAACATCACGGGCTCCGGCAATCCGAATAACGAGGCCTTGCAGTTCATCAAGCCGGAGATAAAGTCGATCAAGGCCGTATTCCCCGACGCGGAATCCGCCAAACATCTCGAACAGTTGAAGGACATGAACAAGAAGGAACGTCAGTTGCTCAACAAGATCTGGACCGAGATCAAGGCGAAATAGACGCGGACCGGAAGTCCGAAAATCCCGGCGACCAGAAAACGGGGAGGGGCCGCGCCGGCTGCTTGGCAGTCCGTAGGTAAGTTAGGCCCATCACGACGACAACGCGCCCTCATGATCGAAGCCCCGCTTCTTCCGAACGAAGTGCAACGCCTGAAGGCGTTGCACGATCTCGGCGTCCTTTATGCGCCGGCGGAAGAACGCTTCGACCGGATTACCCGGCCCTACGATGCGATCGGCCGCTATGGCGGCGAGGAATTCCTGCTCGTGCTGGGGGACTGCAGCGAGGGAACCGCACGCCAGATTGCCGAGCGCGTTCGCCTGAACGTCGCGAGCGAATCCGTGGCCATCGCCGGGAAGTCGGTGTCGGTGACCGTCAGCATGGGCATTACGACCTGGAGTGCCGGCATGCCAGCCAGCGCCGAAGAGCTGATTCGTGTTGCCGACGAAGCTCTCTCTCGTGCCAAAATCAGTGGGCGCAATCGCTTCGTCATCGCGCAAATCTGACGCTAGCACCCCGCGTTCGGTCCGGCTGCTGCGCCAAAGTCCTGCACCAGCCGCCGCATCAGCCTGTCGACATCCTGTCCGGGCAGGAACTGGATACCCGCCGCCGTTTCCCGGCCGTTGCCGGAGTCGAATTGCCGGGCCAGATTCTGCATGCCGTGCGGGGCGCGCAGGCTCACGCGATACCCCGAGTCGCGCGCGACCAGCAGCGCGATCGCGTGACCCGGGTGCTTTTGCGCCAGCTCGTTGGCAAATGCGCCGCAGACCCGCCGGCTCCACGCACTATCCGGCATGAAGACGGCAATGCATCCGCATGCTGGCGTGTCCAGGTGCAACGCGCGAGCCTGTTGCAGATCAGCGGCCCGGGCATTGCGCAATATCACGAACTCCTGCGCGTTGGCTGCGTAGGCCAGCGGGTCGGCATGTTCGTGCAGGCGGCGGTAGAGTTCGGCGGGATGAAAGTGCAGATCCTCGACGGACTCGCCGTAAGCGTTGTAGTTCAGGCATTCGCCGAGTTCTTTCAGCGTCCCGGTATCCGCATCCGAGAGGCCAAGTTCGGCCGCTGCCGAATACGCCTGGGCAAGCAGGTTGTCGCCGAACGCGGCAACAACGGCCCACGCGCGGTAGCGGCCGCCGAGATGGCGGTCGACGATCAGGCTGGTGCAGAACGCAGCGCCGGTCTCAATATGGGCTTCGAGCAGGCGATGATGCGGAATCTCACCGGCGAAATGATGATCGAAATAACGCACGCGCGCCCCGATCTTCAATGCGCCGAGCAGCGCCTGCCGATTGGTGTCCAGCGAGATGTCGAGTACGGTGAGTTCGTCGCCTGGTTCGGGGGTCACCCGCGCAAGCAGGGCGATGTCGCGCTTGACCCCGGTAATCAGCGTGGCGGCGCGCGGCTCGGCAAGCCGGAGCTGGTGCAGCGCACACAGCCCATCGGCGTCGCCATTGAAGATGTCATAGAATCTCATGCTGCGTCGTCCGCTGCGGATGGACAATCCCGGCCCCGGCACATTGCCAACACCACATGAGCGGTTCGCTTCCGTTATCAACCGTGCGTTACGCGCGCAGTTCCAGGCTGGTCGCCTACCTCGCCCTAGCTTACCTTCTGCTCGTGGTGTATGCCAGCTTGTACCCGTTTGCCGATTGGCGCGTGCCGAACGACGAAGCGGCGCGTTTTCTGTTTGCCGGCTGGCCGTCGTACGTCGTTGCCTCGGATGTCGTTCTCAATATTCTTGCGTACATGCCGGTCGGCCTGCTGCTGACATTGCTGTGGATGGGGCGGGTCCCGCGCTGGCTCGCGGTAGTGCTCAGCGTTACTGCCGGGATGTTGCTGAGCCTGTCGATAGAGTTCGCGCAGGCCTATTTGCCCACGCGGATTGCCTCGATTGACGACGTGCTGACCAATTCAATCGGCGCGCTGTGGGGTGCCGCGGCGGCCCTCATGTGGGGAGAGCGCTGGCTGTTGTCCGGCGAGCTGCATCGATTGCGCGAACGGCATTTCCGCGCTGGAGCGCGGACCGATGTTTCGTTCGCATTGCTCGCGCTCTGGCTGCTCACACAACTCAACGCCGAAATCTGGCTGTTCGGCAACGGCGATTGGCGCCACCTGATCGCCCCCGACCTGCGCGTGCCTTATTCTGCGGATGCCTATCTGCTGCTTGAAGCCGGCGTTGCGGCGCTGAATTTTGCCGGCGTGGCCTTCCTGGTCGGCGCGATCGCCCGATCCTTCGCCGCCGCCGCGGTCTCGGTTACGGCGCTGATTCTGACGGCGCTGATGTTGAAGACCATTGCCTCCATGGCCTTGTTCATTCCGGGTAATCCCGGTTTGTGGCTGACCCCGGGTTCAGTGCTGGGACTGGTCGCAGGGATGATGTTGTGGCTGCCGCTGGCGCGGCGCTCGTCGGCGAGTTCAACGCGCCTCGCGGCGATCTGCTTTGCAGCAGGGGTCTTCCTGGTCAACGTCGCGCCGGCGAATCCCTACCTCGTTGCGGCATTGCAGATTTTTCAACGCGGCCATTTTTTGAGTTTCAACGCCATGACCGGGTTGCTGTCTTCGTGGTGGCCTTTCCTGGTATTTGCGTACCTCGCGTTTATGATGCGCGGCGACGGCGACGGCCGTTCCGACGCACGCCCGTCGCCCAACTGATGTAAAGGAATCCGCAATGACGAACCCGGACCCAGCCTCGATTCCGCCGTCCGACCGCCTGGATGATTTGCGCGACCGCCTGCGGCGTTTCGCCGCCGAGCGTGACTGGGAGCCGTTCCACACGCCGAAGAACCTGGCGATGTCGGTTGCCATTGAGGCTGCTGAAGTCATGGAGCATTTTCAGTGGCTGACCCCGGCCCGGGGGGAAGCTCTCGACGCGGCCTCACGGCACGACGTGGCGCTTGAAATCGCGGACGTGCTGCTCTACCTCGTCCGGTTGGCCGACGTGCTCGATATCGATATGGTCGCGGCGGCGCGCGAAAAGATGGGACTCAATGCGCGCAAGTACCCGGCGCGGCGCGGCTTATAATTGGATCCGGCCTCTACGAGGATTCTCCTTGAGCTATTACACCCATCACGTGTTTTTCTGCTGCAACCAGCGCACGAACGGAGAGGCCTGCTGTGCCGACCATAACGCGCAGGAGATGCGCGACTATGCAAAATCGAAGGTCAAGTCCCTCAAGCTCGCGGGTCCGGGCAAAGTGCGCGTGAACCAGGCCGGCTGCCTGGACCGGTGCAAGGAGGGGCCTGTGATCGTGGTCTATCCCGAGGAAGTCTGGTACACCTACGTGGACAAGGACGATATCGACGAAATCATCGAGGAGCATCTGGTCAATGGGCGTGTCGTCGGACGCCTGCGCATTTGAGGCCCGCATCCGCACAGAAGCTTTCCATCGACGGCCCGGCGGGAAAGCTCGAAATCGCCGTCAATGAATCCGGTGCGGCACCACGAGGCATCGCGTTGATCGCCCATCCCCACCCGCTTTACGGCGGCACGCTGGATAACAAAGTCGTGCAGACGCTGGCGAAGGCTTTTGTCGCGCTCGGTTACCGCGCGCTGCGGTTGAATTTCCGCGGAGTCGGCGCCAGCGACGGTGTGTTCGACGAGGGGCGTGGCGAAATCGAGGATTTCCTCGCGCTGGCAGACTACGGGCGGCGGACTTACGGCGAGGACGAACTCGCGGTCGGCGGGTTTTCCTTCGGTGGCTTCATCGCCGCGGCGGTGGCGCCGCAGCTGGCGCCGCGACACCTGGTCTTGGCGGCACCCGCGGTCGGGCGATTTCCGGTCGGCAATGTGCCGGAAAATACGCTGGTCGTGCATGGCGAGGAAGACGACGTCGTTCCGCTGAAAGACGTGTTCGACTGGGCACGGCCGCAAGCGCTTCCGGTGACTGTGTTTCCCGGCGCCGGCCATTTTTTCCACGGCAGCCTGATCACATTGCAACGCGTGGTCGAACAGCATTGCCGGACGTGATCGCCGCCGCCCGGCAGACGACGAATTCAAGAGCGTTGACGCAATGGTTTCATTTCAATACCCCCTTGAGGGGTACGCAGAGGGAAAAGAGAGAACGCAAATGAAAGCCTTGGCACACGTTAAGTCCGGATACGTTCTCTGCGTCCTTTCTTTTTTCTTTGCGCCCTTTGCGTCAACGCTCTTGAACTGGTTTTATATTTCCATTGAACCGCGTCGAGACATTCGTTGACGCCTGGGGAAGTGCGATGCTCTGGATCAAGTCGTTTCACATCATCTTCATGGTGACCTGGTTCGCCGGCCTGTTCTATCTGCCGCGCCTGTTCGTCTACCACGCCATGAGCGAAGACGCAGCCAGCCGCGATCGCTTCAAGATCATGGAGCGCAAACTGTTCTTCGGCATCATGACGCCGGGCGCCGTGCTGACGATGGTGTTCGGCCTCTGGCTGTGGCTGGTTTACGGTTTCTATGGCGGCTGGCTCTACGCCAAGATGGCCCTGGTGGCCGTGCTCGTCGTCTATCACGTCTACTGCGGCAAGCTGTTGATCGATTTCAAGCACGATCGCAATCATCACGGCCACGTCTTCTATCGCTGGCTCAACGAGGTTCCGGTCGTCGCATTGATCGCGATCGTCCTGCTGGTGGAGTTGCAGCCGTTCTGATGCCGGCGAACAGGCACGCCTGGATCTTTGCCCTCATGGCGGTCTTTGCCGCCACCCTGCTGCACGCGGCGCAGCCGGCGGCGCGCATCCTCATCCAAAACTCGCCTGTGGCCGGATTCCAGTTTCACGAAGGCCGGCATCTGTGGGATCAACTAAAGGTCGGCGATCCTTTGCGGCTGGTGCGCAAACCGGACAATCCGCACGACGCGCGCGCGGTGCGCGTCGAATGGAACGGGCGCATGCTCGGTTACGTGCCCCGTGCCGAGAACGATGCCGTGGCACGCCAGCTCGATCGTGGCAACAAGCTCGAAGCGCGCATCGTGCGGTTGACCAAACACCGCGATCCCTGGAAGCGCGTTGAGTTCGAAGTTTTTCTAAGGCTTTAGAAAATTGAACCGCCAAGGCGCGAAGGCGCAAAGAAAGGCCCGCAAAGAAAAACCCGCAAAGAAAAACAACAACTGATGCGAAGATCGCTGTTATTGGACTATCGACAGCGTTTATTGTCATCTCTTGTTTCCTTTGCGTTCCCTTTGCGCCTTCGCGCCTTTGCGGTGAAGGGTTAACTGGGTAACTATCCTTGAAGCAGGAACGTTTTTTCGCGCCGTGCCCGCGCGGGCTTGAGGCCGTACTGGCCGGAGAGCTTGCCGGGCTGGGTGCAGCCGAGATCACGGCGGCGGAAGGCGGGGCGGGTTTTTCCGGGCCGCTGCCGGTCGCTTATGCCGCCAATCTGCATAGCCGCATCGCGAGCCGCGTTCTGTGGCAAGTCGGGTCCGGTCGTTATCGGAGCGAAGAAGACGTCTATCGCGGGGTGAATGCGCTCGAGTGGCCGCTGCTGTTCGATGGCGCCCTGACGATACGCGTGAACGTCGCCGCGGTACGCAGTCCTCTCAACAGCCTGGATTTCATCACGTTGCGGATCAAGGATGCAGTCTGCGACAAGTTCCGCTCCCAATCCGGCGTTCGCCCGAGCGTGGATACCGCGCAGCCCGACGTGCGTATCCATGCCTTCCTGGAAACGGAACGATTCACGCTCTATCTCGATACTTCCGGCGAACCGCTGTTCAAGCGCGGGGCCAGACAGAGCGGCGGGGAGGCGCCGTTGCGCGAGAATCTCGCCGCCGGCATTCTGAAGCTCTCCGGCTGGACACCCGATCTGCCTCTGCTCGATCCGATGTGCGGCAGCGGGACCTTCCTGATAGAGGCCCTGCAGATGGCGCGCGGAATTGCACCGGGTGTAGGGCGCAAATTCGCATTCGAGAAACTGCGCGGCTTCGATGAAACCGGGTGGATTCGCATCAAGGCGGCGGCCGGGGCCCGACCGGCACCGAATCCTTCGCCGGCGATTTTCGGCAGCGATCTGTATGGCGACGCTCTGAAGCTGGCACGCGTGAATCTTGACGCGGCTGGATTTGCCGACTCGGTCAGCCTCAAGCAGGCCAATATGCTGGAGATTTCCGCGCCGGCCGGGGAAGGGATCCTGGTGACCAATCCGCCTTACGGCGTGCGTATTGGCGAGCAGGACGAACTCGCGTCGTTCTACCCCCGGATGGGAGACGTGCTGAAGAAGAAATTTGCCGGCTGGCGTGCCTATCTGTTCACCGCCGACATGCGCCTGCCGAAACTGATCGGGCTGTCGCCCTCGAAACGCACCCCCCTTTATAACGGCGCGCTCGAATGCCGGCTGTATGAGTTCAAAATTGTCGCAGGGGCGATGCGGAGGGAAAAAAAGGACTGAGGACTGAGTAAGTGCTTAGGCCTATGTTTTTCCACTCAGTCCTCGGTCCTGCATTTACACGATGTTCAGGTGATCCACCCCTGAAGTCAGGTCGCGATCCCGGGTTTCCTTGCCGTGCAGCTTGATCTGCAGACGCAGCTCGTTCATTGAGTCGGCGTTGCGCATCGCGTCCTCGTAGCTGATCTTGCCGCCCTCGTACAGGTCGAACAGCGCCTGGTCGAAGGTTTGCATGCCCATCTCGCGTGACTTCTTCATGACTTCCTTGATCTCATGCACTTCGCCTTTGAAGATCAGGTCGGAGATGAGCGGCGAGTTCAGCAGGATTTCGATCGCCGCGGCGCGGCCCTTGATGTCCTTGAGCGGTATCAGGCGCTGGGAAACCAGGCCCTTCAGGTTCAGGGACAAGTCCATCAGCAACTGTGCACGGCGTTCTTCCGGGAAGAAGTTGATGATCCGGTCGAGCGCCTGGTTGGCGCTGTTGGCGTGCAGCGTGCACATGCACAGGTGGCCGGTTTCGGCGAACGCGATCGCGTGTTCCATGGTTTCGCGATCGCGGACCTCTCCGATCAGAATCACGTCCGGTGCCTGACGCAGCGTGTTCTTCAGCGCTGCCGCCCAGGACTCGGTATCGACGCCGACTTCGCGCTGGGTGATCAGGCAGTTCTTGTGGTCGTGCACGTATTCGATCGGATCTTCGATCGTTATGATGTGGCCGTGGCTGTTCTCGTTGCGGTAGCCGATCATTGCGGCGAGCGTCGTCGACTTCCCCGAACCGGTGCCGCCGACCATGATCACCAGGCCGCGCTTGGTCATCGCCACATCCTTGAGAACCGGCGGCAATCCGAGATCGTCCATTTTCGGAATGGTGGTGGTGATGGTCCGCAACACGATGCCGACGCGCGCCTGCTGCACGAAAGCGTTGACGCGAAAGCGTCCGATCCCGGGCGGGTTGATGGCGAAATTGCATTCCTTGGTTGCCTCGAACTCCTGCGCCTGCTTGTCGTTCATCAGCGAACGCGCCAGCTCCTGGGTGTGCTGTGGCGTCAGGCTCTGGTTGGATACCGGCGTCATTTTGCCGTCGAGCTTGAATGCCGGCGGGAAACCGGCGGTGATGAACAGGTCGGAGGCTTTCTTCGCCACCATGGCCCGCAGCAGTTCGTGTATGAATTTGACGGCCTGATCTCGTTCCATCTGCTACTCCTGGCAAATTTCCGGTGGTACCCGCCGTCTAGGGCTGGTCAGTTGAACGTGTCCTTGTTCGCTGCTTTTGTACGCGCTTCTTCCTTGGTGATGACGTTGCGCTTGACCATATCGGCCAGGTTCTGGTCCAGCGTCTGCATGCCCAGTGCCTGTCCGGTCTGGATCGACGAGTACATTTGCGCAATCTTGGCTTCGCGGATCAGGTTGCGGATGGCCGGTGTGCCGATCATGATTTCGTGCGCCGCCGCGCGTCCGCCGCCGTCCTTGGTTTTGCACAGCGTTTGCGAGATCACCGCGCGCAGCGATTCGGACAGCATCGCGCGCACCATTTCTTTCTCGGCGGCCGGGAATACGTCTATGATCCGGTCGACCGTCTTTGCCGCGGAACTCGTGTGCAGCGTCCCGAACACCAGGTGGCCGGTTTCGGCCGCGGTCAATGCCAGGCGGATCGTTTCCAGGTCGCGCAATTCCCCCACCAGGATGATGTCCGGGTCTTCGCGCAATGCACTGCGCAGCGCATTGTTGAAAGACAGGGTATGCGGGCCGACTTCGCGCTGGTTGATCAGACACTTCTTGCTTTCGTGCACGAATTCGATCGGATCTTCCACCGTGAGAATATGACCCATTTCATTCTCATTGATATCGTTGACCATTGCTGCGAGCGTGGTCGACTTGCCCGACCCGGTCGGCCCGGTCACCAGCACCACGCCGCGCGGGTACTTGGCGATTTCTTTGAATATGTTAGGCGCCTTCAATTCTTCCAGGGTCAACACTTTGGACGGAATAGTCCGCATCACCGCGCCGGCGCCGCGGTTTTGAACAAACGCGTTGACGCGAAATCGCGCCAGATTCGGGATGGCGAACGAGAAGTCGCATTCGAGGTTTTCCTCGTAGAACTTGCGCTGGCCGTCGTTCATGATGTCATAAATCATGGCGTGCACGTCCTTGTGCTCCATCGGCGGCAGGTTGATGCGCCTGATGTCGCCATGCACCCGGATCATGGGGGGTAATCCCGCCGACAGGTGAAGGTCGGAAGCCTTGTTCTTGACCACAAAAGCGAGGAGTTCAGCGATGTCCATTTATAATTCTCCGACGACGGCAAGGTGGGAAACGAGGCATGCCGGCGACCTCGGCATGGATCGAAAATGCTCGCTGCATTCGATGGTTACAATCGGGAATGCAAGAGAATTATGACAACAATAGCCGCCCGCTTGCAAGCCGTACGCAATCGCATGGCGGCGGCCGCACGATTGGCTGGCAGGTCGCCCGAGGACATCCGGCTTATTGCGGTCAGCAAGACGTTCGCACCCTACGCGATTGCTCAAGCTCGCGCTGCCGGCCAGGTCGCATTTGGGGAAAACTATCTGCAGGAAGCGATGGGCAAGATTGCCGCATTATCGGACACCGGGCTTGACTGGCACGTCGCGCACGCACAGCAGGATGGCGAGCAGCGCGAGGCCGATGTGCGCCCCTCCGCCGGGGTCGCATCCCCGCAAGCGGGGCCCCTGCTCCTCCCTCTGGAGTGGCACTTCATCGGTCCGATCCAAAGCAACAAGACGCGGCAGATCGCCGAGCAATTTCAATGGGTCCATAGCGTGGATCGCCTCAAGATCGCCGAACGCCTGTCATCTTCCCGCCCCCCCGGGCTTTTACCGCTTCAAGTATGCATCCAGGTCAACGTCAGCGGCGAAGGTACCAAAAGCGGAGTGCCGCCGGAAGAAGTCCTGGCGCTGGCGAAAGCGATATCAGCCATGAACGGAATCCGGCTGCGCGGATTGATGACTGTCCCGGAGCCGACTCCGGATCAAGGGCTGCAACGTTCCCGATTCCGCCAGTTGCGTGAATTGAAGGATGAACTTGTCGGCCGCGGCATCGTACTGGATACACTTTCGATGGGCATGTCGGACGACCTGGAGGCGGCCATCGCGGAAGGCGCGACCCTGGTTCGCGTCGGCCGCGCCATTTTCGGCGAACGTGCGCCCCATCCGGGCTGACCGGCGATTTGCCCACGATGGCGGCGCGCACCTATACTGGCCGGCCGGGCGCCCGCAACGGGCGCCCCCAAGAGCGGCCCTACTACTGAGAACATGGAGAATAAAATGAAATTAAGGAACTGGATCATCGCTGCCGGTCTGCTGGCGGCATTGCCTGCCACGGCATTGGCGGCCAAGCCCGGCTATCTGCACGTAAACGAAAGCGTCGCGATCAATGCGCCGCCAGCAAAAGTGTGGAATCTGGTCAAGGACTGGAACGGCCTGCACAAGTGGCATCCGGCATTCTCGAACACCGAAATCAAATCCGGCGCGAACAACAAGATCGGCGCGGTGCGTACCCTGACGCTGGCCGACGGTGGCGCCAAGTTTGACGAGGAACTGGACGGATTCAGCGAAAAGCAAAGAAAGTACGGCTACCGGATCATCAGCGATTCCCCTCTGCCGGTCGCGGACTATTCCTCAACCATACAGGTCAAGTCCGGCAAGGCGAAGGGCACTTCCGTGCTGGTCTGGAAGGGTAAATTCAAGCGCAAGGTGGCGGACAATCCGCCGGCGGGCCAGGACGACGCCGGCGCAAAGAAGACGATTATCGGCGCCTATCGGGCGGGTTTGCAGAACGTCAAGAAACTGGCCGAAACCAAGTAACGGACTTTCATTGCGGCGTGCGCGGACCGTCCGCGCCGCCCTCGTATTCTCAGGCGGGAAGTTCCGCTTCAATTCGATATCATGCGCATACTTTTCGTGGGTGGCGGCAACATGGCCACCGCATTGATCGGCGGGCTGTTGCAACAGGGCTTCAAACCCGGCGACCTGCGCGTTGTCGACGTTTCGGAACAAGCACGCCAGCGCCTGCAGAGCCGGTTTGGCGTCAGCGCCATGGCGGCGGTCGACGGCGATATTGCCGAAGACGCTGTGCTGTTGGCGGTGAAACCGCAACAGATGCACGCGGTGGCGCAGAATCTGCGTGCCTGCCTGCGCGGGCAGCTGGTCATCAGCATCGCGGCCGGCATCCGGACGGCGGACCTCGCCCGCTGGCTTGGCGGTCACGAGCGCATTGTGCGCGTGATGCCGAATACACCCGCGCTGATCCGCTCCGGAGTGTCCGGACTGTTTGCGGCCGCGGCCGTTGAACAGGCCGACAGGGACAGCGCGCAAAACATCCTCGGCGCGGTGGGCGGCGTGGTGTGGGTGCGTAATGAGTCGGACATCGACGTGGTCACGGCGATCTCCGGAAGCGGCCCGGCGTATGTTTTTTACTTTATCGAGGCGCTGGAACAGGCGGCCGTCGAACTGGGACTGAATGCCGCGCAGGCGCACGAGCTCGCCATCCAGACTTTCGTCGGTGCGGCAAAACTTGCCGCCGGCAGCGACGAGTCCGCGGGCGTCCTGCGCGCGCGCGTGACTTCGAAGGGGGGAACCACGGAAGCCGCACTGAAATCCATGGAAGCAAGCGATGTCAGGCGCAAAATCGTGGACGCCGCGCAGGCCGCGGCCAGGCGTTCGAGGGAACTCGGCGACGAGTACGGCACGGATCAGGCGGCGCAAAGCAGATGAATCAGGCGTTGATTTTCCTGCTCGAAACTTTCCTCGGCTTGTTCTCGCTGGCGTTGCTGATGCGCTTCTATCTGCAGGCCGTGCGCGCCCCGGCGCGCAATCCGCTGTCGCAATTTCTGGCCGCACTCACCGATTTCATCGTGCGTCCGACGCGGCGCGTGATTCCAGGGCTGTGGGGTTACGATCTGTCAACGTTGGTGCTGGCATGGCTGACCGAGCTGCTGCTGGTCGGCGGCGTGCTCGCGTTGAAGGGCTATCAGTTCGGGCCCGGTGTGGGCACCGCCGTGATCGGATTGATGCTGCTGGCGGCGCTGAATCTGCTGAAACTGTTCATCTACATTCTGATGGTTGTGGTGTTCGCGCAGGCAATCCTGTCCTTCATTGCGCCAAGAGGACCGGCGACCTCGATTCTCGCCAGTCTGACGCGCCCGTTCCTCGGAGTGTTCCAGCGGCGCGTGCCGCCGATCGGCGGCGTCGATCTCTCCCCGCTGTTCGTGCTGGTCATTTGCCAGATAATGCTGATGTGGCCGGTGAACTCGCTCGAGCTCGCGGTTACCCGCATGCTGTGATCGAACCCGGATGCACGAATCCTGGTATCACTTCGATGCGGATCGTGGTCTGCTGACGCTGTTCCTGCACGTGCAGCCCAATGCACGGCGCACCGAGGTTGCGGGCCTGCATGGCGGGCACCTGAAGATCCGGATTGCCGCACCGGCCGTCGAGGACAGAGCCAACGAGCTGCTCGTCGGATTTCTGGCCGACAGATTTGAACTGCCGGGCGGGCGGGTTATGATTCGTCGTGGCAGTCACGGGCGCACCAAAACCGTCGAAATCTACGACCAGGCGGCCTGCCTCCTGGCGCGGGTGAAAGAGCTTCTGCACTCATGACCAGCGATCTCGAAAATCAGGTTTCCGCCTACCAGCAGTGGCGCGACGAACTGCGTGATTGCATCCAGGCCTATCAGAACTGGCTGGAAAACCACGGCCATGCGGATATTCAGCGCAGCCTGCGCATTTACGATCTGGTCGAAAGCCTGCGCAACGATCGCATGATCCTCGCCTTTCTCGCGGAATTCTCGCGCGGCAAGACCGAACTGATCAACGCCATGTTCTTCTCCGATTTCAAGCAACGCCTGCTGCCGTCCGATGTCGGTCGCACAACCATGTGCCCGACCGAAATCTTCTACGACGCGGCCGAAGAGCCCTACATCAAACTGTTGCCGATCGAGACGCGCAAAGGCGACGAGAGCATTGCCGGGCTCAAGCACAAACCGGTCGAGTGGGTGAAGATCAGGCTCAATCTGGCGTCCCATGACGAAATGGCCACTGCGATGTCCAGTCTCGCCCAGGTGAAGTCGGTTTCGGTGGAAGAGGCCGGCGCGCTGGGGCTGCTCGACGAAGCCGATTTCGTGACGACGACCGTGGTCGTGAAGCGGGGCGGCAAAGTCGAAATCCCGTGCTGGCGCCATGCGCTGGTCAATTACCCGCATCCGCTGCTGAAAAAAGGCCTCGTGATCCTCGACACGCCGGGCCTGAACGCGCTCGGCACGGAGCCTGAACTGACGCTGTCGATGATTCCGAGTGCGCACGCCGTACTGTTCCTGCTGGCGATGGATACCGGAGTCACCAAGTCCGATCTCGATGTCTGGCAAAAATACGTGCAGAGCTATGTCACGCGCCGCATTGCCGTGCTGAACAAGATCGACCTGATGTGGGACGATCTGAAGTCCGACGAACAGATCGAAATCGGCGTCGAGCGCCAGGTCGTCGATACAGCGAGAATCCTGGGCTTGCCGCGCGATCACGTCATTGCGCTTTCGGCGCAAAAAGGCCTGATCGCACGCATCCGCGGCGACGCAAACCTGCTCGCGAAAAGCCGGATCGAGACGCTGGAACACCTGCTGGCGGAAGAAATCATTCCGTCAAAGCAACAGATCCTGCGCGCGGCCGTTTCAAGGGAGATCGGCAACATGCTGGAGACGTCCCTGCAAAGCGTAACCGCGCAGCTCGCCAGCACCCGCGGCGAGTTGCAGGAAATGTCCAAGCTGTCCGGGAAGAATCGCGATCTTGCAAAGGTACTGCTGGCCAGGCTGGAGCAGGACAGAACCGGTTACCTGACCCACATGGAGAGTTTCAAACGCTCTTATGCGACGGTGCTGAAGCAGGGCAACGTACTGGTCGGCACTCTGGCGGACGAGCGCCTCGACGACTTGATGAGCCGCAGCATCGAGGCGATCGAAGGCAGTTGGACCACCGCCGGACTGATGCGCAGCATGCAGGCGCTGTTCGACACTTTTTCGAGACAGGCGGAAAAAATACTGAATTTCGCGGGCGAGACGCGCAACTACGTCGACGGCGTGTACTCCGAATTCCACAAGCTGTACGGATTTCCCAAGATGACGCCGCCGCCCCTGAATCTCGAACGCCATATCCTGCGCATGCACTCGCTGCATCAGAGCACGGAGCGCTTTTGCAAGGACCCGGTCAATGTAATGACCGAGAAACACTTTCTCGTGCGCCGTTTTCACGTCGGCCTGGTTTCACATGCGCGCGAATTGTTCACCCAACTGCGCCTTGAGCTCGATGCCTGGGTCAATTCCGCATTGATGCCGCTGTCCATGCAGCTCAAAGAGCACCAGAAGCTGCTTGAACGCAAGGTCGACAACCTGCGCAAAGTAGCGGGCGACATCAATACACTTCACGAGCGGGTTCGACAGCTTGAGCAGCAGCACCTGCAGCTGGGCAAGCAAGTAGAGGAACTCACCCAGATCCGCAATGTTCTGAATCGGGATCCTGCGCAGATGAAAGTAGCGAAGGTCGCCTAGCAGCGCAGTTGCGGACAAGACCGGAACCGCCCGGGCTCCGGCGCACATAAGAATAATTATCGGATTGCCATGTCCATCGCCAGAGATCTATCCCTTTCCGCGGTTGTCGCGGGCTTCGTCACCGTGCTGGTCGGGTTCACAAGTTCGGCGGTAATCGTTTTTCAGGCGGCCCATGCGGTGGGCGCGGGGCCCGCTGAAATAGCCTCGTGGATGTGGGCGCTGGGCCTGGGCATGGGATCGACCTGCATCCTACTGTCGTTGCGCTATCGCATGCCGGTCGTGACAGCCTGGTCCACGCCGGGCGCGGCGATGCTGATTACGAGTGCGGGCGGCGTTTCTCTGGGGGAAGCCACGGGCGCCTTCCTGGTCTCGGCAATGCTGATCACGATCGCCGGTTTTTCAGGCTGGTTCGAGCGCGCGATCAACCGCATTCCGGTGTCGATCGCGTCGGGCATGCTGGCGGGCGTCCTGTTGCGCTTCGGACTGGAAGTATTTGTCGTGATGAAGGCGCAATTCCTGATGGCGTTCCCGATGTTCGCCGTCTATCTGGTCGCGCGTCGCCTGGTCCCGCGCTATGCGGTGATCTGCGCGTTCGTGCTGGGCATCTTCATCGCGTCCGCACTGGGCATGCTGCACATGGACGCGGTGCACTTCGAATTCGCCAGGCCGGTCTGGGTAACGCCGAGTCTGTCCGTGAGCGCGCTCATCGGCGTGGCGTTGCCGCTGTTCATAGTGACGATGGCATCGCAGAATGTACCCGGCGTGGCCGTAATCCGGGCATCCGGTTACCAGATCCCGATTTCACCGGTCATCGGCTGGACCGGCATATCGAATCTGATTCTTGCTCCCTTCGGGGCCTTTGCGATCAACCTGGCCGCCATCACCGCCGCGATCTGCATGGGACGCGAGGCGCATGAGGACAGCCGGCGACGCTACATCGCCGCTGTATCCGCCGGATTCTTCTACATCCTGATCGGACTATTCGGTGCAACGGTGGGCGCGCTTTTCGCGGCGTTTCCGCGAGAATTGATCGTTGCGATCGCGGGCCTTGCGCTCATCGGCACCATCGGCAACGGCCTCGCTGCGGCGTTGTCGGACGAACGCGATCGCGAACCCGCTCTGGTCACCTTTCTCGTGGCAGCTTCGGGCGTGACGCTATTCGGAATCGGGTCGGCGTTCTGGGGATTGATTGCAGGCGGGCTCGCACTGTTGATACTGCATCCCAAAGGGAAACGGTGACCGCAAGGACTTGCGGCGCGCGCCGTTTCTGTTACATCAAGACGATATCGTACTGCTCCTGCGTATAGATGGTTTCCACCTGGAGTGAAATCGGCTTGGCTATGAATTCCTCGAGCATGGCCAGGCTTTGCGATTCTTCGTCGAGGAAAATGTCGATGACCTTCTGCGAGGCGAGGATGCGGAACTCGCGCGCGTCGAATTGGCGCGATTCGCGCACCAGTTCGCGCAGGATTTCGTAGCAGATCGTCTGCGCGGTCTTGACTTCGCCCCGGGACTGGCAGGTCGGGCAGGGTTCGCACAGGATGTGCGCAAGGCTCTCGCGGGTACGCTTTCTCGTCATCTCCACCAGCCCGAGATGCGTGAATCCGTTTACCGTCATGCGCGTGCGGTCCGGCAGCAGCGCCTTCTTGAACTCCGTCATGACGGCATTGCGGTGCACTTCATTGTCCATGTCGATGAAGTCGATGATGATGATGCCGCCCAGATTGCGCAGGCGCAGCTGGCGCGCGATCACCTGCGCCGCTTCCAGGTTGGTCTTGAAAATGGTGTCGTCGAAGTTGCGGCCCCCGACAAAACCGCCGGTATTGACGTCGATCGTGGTCAGCGCCTCGGTCTGGTCGATGATCAGATAACCGCCGGATTTCAGCGGCACGCGACGGGCGAGTGCCCGTTCTATTTCGTCCTCGACGCCATAAAGATCGAACAGCGGGCGGTCCCCGGTGTAGTGGTGGATGCGATCGACAAAGGACAACGTGTACTCGTTCGCAAATTCCTGCATGCGCAGGAAGGTCTCGCGCGAATCCACCATGATGCGGCCGCTTTCGTCATTGACGAAATCGCGCAGCACGCGCAGCGACAGGCTCAGGTCCTGGTAGAGCAGCGCAGGGGCTGCAATGGTGCGCGATTTTTCCTGGATGCCGGACCACAGCTTGCGCAGATATTCGATGTCGGCGCCGAGTTCTTTTTCGCTGGCGGTCTCCGCCATCGTACGCACGATGTAGCCGCCGGCGTCTTCCGAGGGAATCAGGTGCTGCAGTTTTTCGCGCAACAACGCGCGCTCGTTTTCATCCTCGATGCGCTGTGAAATGCCGATATGCGATTCCTGCGGCAGATAGACCAGCAGGCGCCCTGCGATGCTGATCTGCGTCGACAGGCGCGCGCCTTTTGTTCCGATCGGGTCCTTGATGACCTGCACCGGCAGCCTCTGGCCCTCGTGAAGGATGCGCTCGATGGGTCGGGCTTCTTCGTGGTTCTGGCGATGAAACCAGATGTCGGCGACATGCAGGAAGGCGGCGCGATCCAGGCCGATCTGGATGAACGCCGATTGCATGCCCGGCAGCACGCGGCTGACCTCGCCGACATAGATGTTGCCAACAATGCCGCGGCTGGCGCTGCGCTCGACGTGTAATTCCTGGGCAACCCCCTGCTGCATCACCGCGACCCGGGTCTCCTGCGGGGTGACGTTGATGAGGATTTCCTCGTTCACAGCAACTGGAAGCCCAGATGAGTCAGCAGCCGCGAAGTTTCGAACATGGGCAGTCCTACCACGCCGCTGTAACTGCCGTTGATGGATTCGATGAACATCGAGGCCTTGCCCTGGATGCCGTAGGCGCCGGCCTTGTCCATCGGGTCTCCGCTGGCGACGTAGCGCCGTATCTCATCGTCGGAAAGCTCCCGCAGGCGCACTTCGGTCACGGAAAGCGCTTCCTGCAGCGAATCGTGGAATTTGACGGCCACCGCCGTATAGACATGATGCATCGTGCCGGAGAGCTGCTTGAGCGTCGCGACCGCATCCTCACGGTCCTTGGGTTTGGCGAGGATGGTGTTGCGGAAAGCCACCGTGGTATCGCCTGCCAGCACCGGATGGCGCATCAGGCGTCGCTGCTCCAGGCGTAACCAGCCCGCTTCCGCCTTCAGCCGGGCGACGCGCACGACATAGTCGCGCGGCAATTCGTTGCCGATCGGCGATTCGTTGAAATCGGCATCGCGGCCGGCCCCTTCCCGAAGCAGGAGCATTTCGAAGTTCACGCCCATCTGTTTGAGCAGGTCGCGGCGACGCGCACTGCGCGAGGCGAGATAGATATGTTTTTCCAGCGACGGCACGTGAGCTAGATTCTTGGTTTTGTCGGCGCCGAATTTGGCGGTCTTATTCCCGGTGATAAGGGTGGTTCTGGATCATCGACATCGCGCGGTATAGCTGCTCGGCGAGCAGCAACCGCACCATGGCATGCGGAAGCGTCATCGCCGAAAGGGCAAGCAGAAGATCCGCATTGGCTTTGAGTTCCTGGTCGAGCCCATCTGCACTGCCAATCATGAAGGCGACGTCGCGTCCTCCCTGCATCCAGGCCGTCAGCTTGCGGGCCAGGTCTGCCGTGGTGAGCTGCTTACCGCGTTCGTCCAGCGCTATTCTTACACAGCCCGGCGGCAGGGCCGCAAGGAAGCGGACTTTTTCGGCCGCCAGGATCCGGGCGGTTGCCCCGGCTGAGGGAGCCTGGCGGCTGCGCGGGGCGGGTTTGATCTCGGTGAGTTCGATGCGCGCTTCACGCGGCATGCGCCGGGCATAATCCTCGAATCCGGCGGCCACCCAGGTGGGGGGTTTATGGCCGATAGCGAGGATGTGCAGTTTCAATCGGGATGAAGCTATACGGCGGCCGGCGGTTCCGCGCCAGGGGCGCTTCTCCAGGTGGTGGGGTGCGGCGACGGCGGCCGGCCGCCCCACAGCTGCTCGAGGTTGTAGTAGGACCGAATCGCCGGCTGCATCACATGCACAATGATGTCGCCCAGGTCGACCAGTACCCATTCTCCGGTCTTTTCGCCCTCCAGGCCCTGGACGCGTACTCCCACCTGTCGGAGCTTTTCCTGCACGTTCCTTGCCAACGCCTTGGTTTGGCGGGCCGATTCGGCGGTGGCGACGATCATGTAATCGAACAGGGAGGTCATTTTCCTGACGTCGAGGATAGTGATGTCCCTGGCCTTGATTTCTTCCAGCGCCTCGACAGCGGCTTGTTTCACGGCTTCAACGTGCATCGCGTTCCTTGTAAAGACGATTGGTTTCAATGTAATCGAGAACTGCGTCCGGAACCAGATAGCGCGCACTTCCACCACCCGCCAGCAGCCCTCTGATCTGGGTCGCGGCGATGTCCAGCGCAGTGATTTCCCTGGCATATATGGCGCCGGCGCTGTCCCGGCGCAAGAGGCCGGTCGAGGAAGCCAGCCGCTGCAGGTAAATCTTGCGCAAAGGCCCCGGAAGGGAAGACTGCAACTGTTGCAGCGAAAACCCCGGCCGATGCGCGATCACGATATGGGCCAGATCGAACAATTCCTCCCAGCGGTGCCAGGTGGTCAACGCGGAAAAGGCGTCCGACCCCATCAGCAGACATAGCGGGCGTTCACCCAGTTCGGCGCGTAGTTCGTTCAATGTGTCGAAGGTATAGCAAATCCCCTGGCGGCTGATTTCGCGATCGTCGGCCTCGAAGCGCGGATTCCCATGGATCGCAAGGCGCACCATTTCCAAACGATGCGCGCCGGTTACCCGGGGTGTTCCGCGGTGCGGCGGCGTGCCGGTCGGAATGAAGCGCACTCTGGACAGGCCGATGGCGTCCGCGAATTCCTCGGCCAGCCGCAGATGGGCAAAATGGACGGGATCGAAAGTCCCGCCCAGCACACCGATGGGGGATGAGGAATTCAATCGTCCGTTAACGGTAAGCTGCGGACAGTGAACAAAAGTGACGCCTGTTTTGACCGTACGCCGTTCGCCGATTACAGAAGAACACGACGGATGTCAGACAGGACCGCCGTCAGGTTCGTGATGAAGCGCGCGCCTTGTGCGCCATCGACCGCGCGATGATCGTAGGACAGTGACAGGGGCATCATCAGCCGGGGTACGAACTGGCCGTCTTTCCAGACCGGTTTCATCGAAGATTTCGATACACCGAGAATCGCGACTTCCGGCGCATTGATGATCGGCGTGAAATGCGTGCCGCCGATGCCGCCCAGGCTCGAAATGGAGAACGTGCCGCCCTGCATCTCGGCCGGTCCGAGCTTGCCGTCACGCGCCCTGGCGCTGATTTCGGCGAGTTCCTTCGCCAGTTGCAATACACCTTTCTGGTCGACGTTGCGCACCACCGGCACCACCAATCCGCCCGGCGTATCGACTGCCACGCCGATGTGATAGTAGTGCTTCAGGATAAGTGCATCGCCGGCGGGCGCGAGCGAGGAATTGAATTCCGGATGGCTCTTCAGCGCGGTGACCACCGCCTTCATGATGAAAACGAGGGGCGTCAGTTTGGCACCCTGCTTTTGCGCCTCGTCGGCCATGCTCTTGCGGAAGGCTTCCAGTTCGGTGATGTCGGCCTCGTCGTTCTGCGTTACGTGCGGAATCGAAACCCAGTTGCGATGCAGGAACGGGCCGGAGATCTTCTTGATGCGCGACAAAGCCTGGTTTTCGACCGGACCGAATTTCGAGAAATCCACTTGCGGCCACGCCGGCAGTCCAAGCGACAACCCCGCACCGCCCCCACTTCCACCCGGCGGTTGCGCCAGCGCGGACTTGACGTAGGCCGAGATGTCATCCTTTAGTATGCGTTGCTTCGGACCGCTGCCCTTGACGCGTCCAAGGTCGACGCCGAGTTCGCGCGCGAAGCGGCGCACCGACGGGCTGGCGTGCGCCAGCGAGAATCCTTCTTCGTTGAACGCAACCGGCGCGGCGGCCTGAGGCGCGGGGACCGCTGCAACCGGCGCCGGAGTTCGGGCTGCGGCGGGAGCAGGCGCCGGCGTGGGAGCCTGGGCCGAAGCCGGAGCTGAGGGTTTCTGCGCAGGACCTGCCGGGGCGGCCGTACCTTCGCTGATTTCCAGGCTCAGGATCGCTGCGCCCTCCGATACCTTGTCACCGGGTTTGATCTTCAGTTCCTTGACCACACCCGCGAAAGGCGCCGGAACTTCCATCGTTGCCTTGTCGGATTCCAGCGTGATAAGCGAATCCTCCGCCTTCACGGTATCTCCCGGTTTGACCAGAATCTCTATCACCGGAATGTTTTTGAAGTCGCCGATGTCTGGAACGAGGATGTCTCTGAGGCTGCCCATGATTTATTCAGTGAATGGTGAAAGGTGAATGGTCAATCGTAAACTGCGAAGTCGGTCGGCGATTTCCTGTTCCCCATTGCCGATTCACACTGTCAGACAGTAACAGGATTCGGTTTGCCGGGATCGATGCCGTATTTTTTGATGGCCTTGGCGACGGTCGCGGCTGGAATGCTGCCCTCGTCGGCCAGCGCCTTGAGCGCTGCCACCGTTACATAGTAGCGATCCACTTCGAAGAATTTGCGCAACTGCCGGCGGTAATCGGAACGGCCGAACCCGTCGGTGCCAAGCACGACATAGTGCTTGTAGATGAACGGCCGGATCTGGTCGGCGAACAGCTTCATGTAGTCAGTCGCCGCGACCACGGGACCCGGCGCTGCGTTCAGGCAGTGGCCGACATAGGTTTCGCGCGGCTTGTCTTCCGGGTGCAGCAGGTTCCAGCGCTGCACGTCCAGGCCTTCGCGGCGCAACTCGTTGAAGCTGGGGCAGCTCCAGACATCCCCCGCAACGCCAAAATCCTTTTCCAGCAAATCCTGTGCAGCGATGACTTCGCGCAATATCGCGCCGCTGCCCAGCAGTTGCACGCGCGGAGCCTCTTTCTTGCCCTTGCCCTCGGACAACCGGTACATGCCCTTGAGGATGCCTTCCTCGGCCCCTTTCGGCATGGCCGGATGGCCGTAATTTTCGTTCAGCAGCGTGATGTAGTAGAAAACGTCCTCCTGCTCCCTGAACATGCGGCGCAACCCATCCTGGACGATGACGGCGACTTCGTACGCGTAGGTCGGGTCGTACGAAATGCAGTTCGGAATGGTCGACGACAGGATATGGCTGTGGCCGTCCTCGTGCTGCAAGCCTTCGCCGTTCAGCGTGGTGCGCCCTGACGTGCCGCCCAGCATGAAGCCGCGCGCACGCTGGTCGCCGGCTGCCCAGGCCAGGTCGCCGACGCGCTGGAAACCGAACATCGAGTAATAAATGTAGAACGGGATCATCGACACGCCGTGGTTCGAGTATGACGTGGCCGCCGCGATCCACGACGACATCGCGCCGGGTTCGTTGATGCCCTCCTGCAAGATCTGGCCGTGCTTGTCTTCCTTGTAGAACATCAACTGGTCGGCGTCCTGCGGCGTATAAAGCTGCCCGACGGAAGACCAGATGGCGAGTTGCCGGAACATGCCTTCCATGCCGAAGGTGCGGGATTCGTCAGGGACGATCGGCACCACGCGCTTGCCGATGCTCTTGTCCTTCACGAGGATGTTCAGGATGCGCACGAACGCCATGGTCGTCGACGATTCGCGTTCCTCGGAGCTTTTCAGCAGCGGCTCGAGGGCTGACAGCGGCGGGATTTCCAGCGCATCGCCTCTGCGCCTGCGCGCGGGCAGGTATCCGCCCAGCGCCTCGCGGCGCTTGCGCATGTAATCGAGTTCGGGGGAACCTTCGTCGAAGGTCAGGTAAGGCACTTCATCGAGTTTGTCGTCCGGCACCGGCAGGTTGAAGCGGTCGCGGAATGCCCGCAGCGAAGTGGTGCCCATTTTTTTCTGCTGGTGGGTGATGTTCTGCGCCTCGCCGGCTTCGCCCATGCCGTAACCCTTGATGGTCTTTGCCAGGATCACGGTCGGCTGGCCGACGGTTTTCACCGCCGCCGCATAGGCGGCGTACATCTTGTGCGGATCGTGGCCGCCACGATTCAGCCGCCAGATGTCGTCGTCGGACATGTTGGCGACCATCTCCAGCAGTTCCGGATACTTGCCGAAGAAGTGCTTGCGCACGTAGGCGCCGTCCCTGGCCTTGAAGGTCTGGTACTCGCCGTCGACCGCTTCTTCCATGCGCTTGACCAGGGTACCGTTCTTGTCCTTGGCCAGCAGCGGATCCCAGTAGGCGCCCCAGATTACCTTGATCACGTTCCAGCCGGCGCCGCGGAAATCCGCCTCGAGTTCCTGGATGATCTTGCCGTTGCCGCGCACCGGGCCGTCGAGGCGCTGCAGATTGCAATTCACGACGAAAATGAGGTTGTCGAGCTTCTCGCGCGCCGCCACGCCGATTGCACCCATCGATTCGGGCTCGTCGATCTCGCCGTCGCCGAGGAAACACCAGACTTTGCGCCCCTCGGTGTTGGCCAGCCCGCGGTCTTGCAGGTATTTCATGAAGCGGGCCTGGTAGATCGCCATGATCGGGCCCAGCCCCATCGATACCGTCGGGAATTGCCAGAAATCCGGCATCAGCCACGGGTGCGGATACGAAGACAGGCCTTTGCCGTCGACTTCCTGACGGAAACTGTCCATCTGCTCCGGCGACAGCCGGCCGAGCATGAACGCGCGCGCGTATACCCCCGGAGCCGAATGCCCCTGCACGAACACGAGGTCGCCGCCGTGGTTTTCCGATGGGGCGTGCCAGAAATGGTTGTAACCCACGTCATACAGCGTTGCCGCTGACGCGAAACTGGCGATATGGCCGCCGAGTTCCGAGGATTGCTTGTTGGCGCGCAACACCATCGCAGCGGCGTTCCAACGCACATACGAGCGGATACGGTGTTCCAGTTCGTGATCGCCGGGCGAGCGCTCTTCCTGTCCCGGCGGGATGGTGTTGATGTAGGCGGTATTGGCGCTGTACGGAAGGTAAGCCCCCGAGCGCCGCGCCTTCTCGATCAGTAGCTCGAGGATGTAATGCGCACGCTCTGGACCTTCATGTTGCAGGACTCCGTCGAGGGCATCCAGCCACTCGTTTGTCTCTTGCGGATCGTCATCCGGAAGTGCTGCCATGGCTCTACCCTTGGTAAGGTTGCTGTTTTTCGAGGCACCGAAGCGTTTGTGACGCCGTCCCCATTGTGCGAAAAATTATAGCACCGCAGACAGGCTGCAAGCCGCGCAGGGCGCGGCGTTGCAGCGCGTCATTTTGCGGCGGGCGGCAGGCGGCCGAGCAGATAGAATTCGTCGTTCGGACGCATGTCGATCAGATGCGCCATGCGGTTCGACAGCGCGAAGAATGCGGTGATGCCGCCGATGTCCCAGATGTCCTGCGCGCTGAAACCGTGGTCGCGCAGGAATTCGTGGTCTGTATCGGTCATCGCCTCGGGTGTGCGTGAAAGTTTGCAGGCAAAATCCAGCATCGCTTTCTGGCGTGGGGTGAGGTCTGCCTTGGGATGATGGATCGCCACCTGGTCGGCGATCTGCGAATTCTTCGCGTAGATGCGCAGGATGGCGCCGTGTGCGATGACGCAGTATGGACACTGATTGAGCCCGCTGGTGGCGACCACGATCATTTCCTTCTCTGCCTTCGACAAGCCGGATTCCTTCAGCATCAGTGCGTCGTGATACGCAAAAAAAGCGCGAAACTCGTCCGGCCGGTGCGCCAGCGTCACGAACACATTCGGAATGAACCCGGCCTTCTTGTGCACTTCCAGCATCTTGTCGCGGATGTCGTCCGGCAGTTCTTCGAGTTTCGGAACGGGATACTTGCTGATGGGTTGGGTGGGCATGGTCATTTTCTAGATCCTAGGACTGAACCGCAAAGACGCGAAGGCGCAAAGGAAACGCGAAGAAGGGCAGGAACAACAATAATTAGAAATCGGGCACAACTGGAACATCAGCACGACCATTCTCGATTCAGTTCTTGCATTCCTTTGCGTGCCCTTGTTTGCGCCTTCGCGCCTTTGCGGTGAAGGGTTAATCGTACTTGCGCAAATCCTCGATGACCTTGCCGTCGTTCGGCAGCGAACCGACGTCGGCGAATTCGACCTCGCCGCGCAGCTTGCAGACATCGCGCACGCTGTCGGCGATGGCCTGTGACAGCGCATCGCTGCGGCTGCGAACTTCGCAGTGCAGGCGCATGCGATCATTGCGCTCTGCATCGTGGTTCACGGTCAGGCGCGCCTTCAGGATTTCTGGATGACGTTTGACGACCTGCGCTATCTGCGACGGGTGCACGAACATGCCTTTGACTTTCGTGGTCTGGTCGGCGCGACCCATCCAGCCCTTAATGCGCATGTTGGTTCGTCCGCAGGCGCTCACACCCGCTGCGATGGCCGACAGATCACCGGTGGCGAAGCGGATCAGTGGATATTCGTTGCATAGCGTGGTGACGACGACCTCGCCGACTTCTCCCGCCGCAACCGGATCACCGGTGCCCGGACGCAGGATCTCGACGACGACGCCTTCGTCCACCACGAGCCCGCCCATTGGTTCGGTTTCGTAGGCGATCAATCCTAGGTCAGCCGTGCCGTAGCTTTGCCGCACATCGATGCCGCGGCTCTTGAGCATGTCCCGTACCGGCGGCAGCAAGGCTTCGCCCGACACACTGGCTTTTTTCAGACTGGTGACGTCCGCCTTCAACTCGTCCGCTTTCTCGAGAATGATCTTCAGGAAAGACGGCGTGCCGGCATAGCCCTGCGGTTTGAGGTCGGCAATCGTCGCCACCTGCAATTCGGTTTGCCCAACGCCGGCCGGAAATACGGCGCAGCCGACGGCCTGTGCAGCAAGGTCCATCATGAAACCTGCTGGCGTAAAGTGATACGAGAACGTGTTGTGCACCAGGTCGCCGCGACGAAAACCGGCGGCAAACAAGGCGCGGCCAAAGCGCCAGAAATCCCCACGCGTGCCCTGCGGATCGTAGATCGGGCCGGGCGACGAAAACACCCGGCCGAGATTTCCGGTGGCGATTGCCGTCATGCCGGCGAAAGGCGGTGATTCCTTTTGCAATGCAATCAAATCGGACTTGCGCGTGACCGGCAGTCCCGCCAGCGCCTTACGATCGCGGATCGCGTCCGCATCGACGTCCCGCAGCAACTGTGCAAAGTAAACCGCATTTGTTTTCGCATGCCGGATCTGTCCGGGCAGCGCGCCGAACAGCGCGCGCTCGCGCAGTGCCGGGTCGCGGGTTTCGAGGTCGTCGTAGTATTCAGTCATAAAATTCTTGAACCACGCGGGACGCGGATACCCTACGTGCGCAGCACGTCGGAGTACCCTTTCAGGACACGGAGGAAAGGCAGGAACGAAAGGATGGACGCGAGATGAAAACCTGGCCGGGTATCCGCATCACGACTGGCGCAGGGTTTTAGCACTCGTCGGCCTTGCTCTTCCTCCGTATCCTCCGTGGTGAGTGGTCGGTTAAGCAAGCCAGCGCTTGCGGCGGCGATAGTGTTTGGCGTCGCGGAAACTCTTGCGTCCCGCGCTCGACAGGCCAAGGTAAAACTCCTTCACGTCTTCGTTGCTGGCGAGTTCCGCAGCCGGGCCGTTCATCACCACGCGTCCGTTCTCCAGGATGTAGCCGTAGTCGGCATGACGCAAGGCGACATTGGTATTCTGTTCCGCAAGCAGGAAGCTCACTCCTTCCTTTTCGTTCAGGCCGCGCACGATCTCGAAGATTTCGTCGACGATCTGCGGCGCGAGGCCCATTGAGGGTTCGTCCAGCAGGATCATACGCGGGCGTGCCATGAGGGCGCGGCCAACCGCCGTCATTTGCTGCTCGCCGCCGGAGGTGTAGCCGGCCTGGCTCGAACGCCGCTGCTTGAGCCGAGGGAAATAGGTGTATACCTTTTCCAGGTCGGCGGCGATCTCGCCGCGGTTTGCCTTGCGCGTGAACGCGCCGGTGAGAAGGTTTTCCTGCACCGTGAGGTGGGCAAAGCAATGGCGCCCTTCCATCACTTGCACGCCGCCGCGTTTGACTACTTCGGACGGGCTCAAATGATCGATGCGCTCGCCGTCGAATTCGACCGAGCCCTTCGTCACCTCGCCGCGCTCAGCGCGCAGCAGGTTGGAGATAGCTTTGAGCGTCGTGGACTTGCCCGCACCGTTGGCCCCGAGCAGCGCGACAATGTGGCCATCGTGCACTTGCAGGGAAACGCCTCTCAGCACGAGGATCACATGGTCGTAAATGACCTCGATGTTGTTGACCGTCAGCAGCGGTCGTGCGACCTCGGGGGAGGCGGGTGAAATCATGCGAATACCGGACACGTAGATCGGTCGTGGCGAGGGTCGTCCCGCCCTGCGTGGTGTCGCATCAGGCCTTGCAGTCGTGCCTGGGGAGGCTCTTCTCCTTGGCGTACTTGGCGGACGCTTCATCCACCATCGGACGGATCACACTGTTGTCGGCTTCGATCCAACCAGACACGAACGCCCATTTCGTGCCGTCCCATTGATGGATGCGTGCCACGCGCGCGCCCTCGTGGTCGTTGCACGAGACTTTGAGCGGCTGTAGCATCCCGGCGACGCCGAGCTGGCTGATGCGCTTCTGGTCCAGACTCAGGTTCTCGATGCCCCAGCGCACCTGTTCGCCGGTCAGCGGTTTCTTTCCGAACTTGCCCTGTGCGGTGCGGATCGACTCGACCAGCAGCATCGCATTGATCATGCCGCGGTTATACAGCACCTGGCCCACGTCCTCTTTCTGGCCCGCCCCTTTGCCTCTGCCGTACACGTACTTCAGGATGTCGGCATGCACCGCCGTCTGTCCCGCCGAATGTTGCAGGGCCAGCGCGTTGTAGCCCTTCGCGTCCGCGCCTGCGGGCAGGACATCCGGCTCGGCACCGGCCCACCACACTCCATACATTTGGTCGCGTGGATAATTCACGGCCACCGCTTCCTTGATCGCCGTCGAGTTCATCACCCCCCAGCCCCAGAGCAGCACGTAGTCGGGGCGGTTCTGCCGGATCTGCAGCCAAGCAGCCTTCTGCTCGACGCCCGGATGCGTGACCGGGATGAGGGTCAACTCGAAGCCGTGACGCCTGGCGCGTTCCTGAAGCAGCGGAATCGGTTCCTTGCCATAGGTTGAGCCGTGGTACAGGAGTGTGATCTTCTTGCCCTTGAGTTTGTCCAAACCGCCATTGAGGGTACCGATGTGCTGGACCAGGATATCGGCCGCGTCCCAATACGTCCCGAGTAGCGGGAAGTTCCACCGGAACACGCTGCCGTCCACCGACTCGGAACGACCGTATCCCATCGTGATCAGCGGGATCTTGTCCGCGGTGACTTTCTCGGTGAGCGCATAGGTAATGCCGGTGGACAATGGACTGAACGCGGCAGCCCCGGTGGGACCCTTGCCCTTCAGACGCTCATAGCACTCCACGCCGCGGTCGGTGGCATAACCGGTCTCGCATTCCTCGAATACGATCTTGACCCCATTGATGCCGCTGTCACGCTCGTCCACCATGGTGAGGTAGTCCGCGTAACCGTTCGCGAAGGGCACGCCGTTGGGAGCGTAGGGACCGCTGCGATAGACCAGCGCCGGAATGAACTGCTCGTTGGCCTGGGCCAACCCCTCCGTCGTCGCTGCGATCGCGGTTGCCGCCGTGGCAGCCAACAGCATGGCCTTTGTATTGAAGAGCTTTGCCATCGTGATTACCCCCTCGTTGCTATGTTAGCGCGGCCGGCTGCGGACCGCTCGTCCATCGAGTCAATAGGAAAACGGCCACACACGCAGCTTCTCTTTGCCGATGCGCCACAGTCGTGCCAGTCCCAGCGGCTCCACGATCAGGAAAAACACGATCAGGGAGCCGAATATCGTGGTCTCCATATGCGAGATCATCGCCGTCGAGATCGGTATCCCTAGCCACTGCGGTGTCTGGTTGAGCAGCAGGGGCAGAACGGTAATGAAAGCCGCTCCGAGGAAACAGCCCAGGATCGAGCCCAGTCCCCCGATGATGACCATAAACAGGATGCTGAACGATCGGTTGACGTCGAAGGCGAGTGGTTCCCAGGAGCCCAGGTGAACGAATGCCCAAAGAGCGCCGGCCACACCGATGAAGAACGAACTCACGGCGAAAGCCGAGAGCTTTGCGTACAGAGGGCGGATGCCGATGATCTCCGCCGCGACGTCCATATCGCGGGTGGCCATCCAGGTGCGACCGATGCGGCCGCGCACGAGATTCTTCGCTACGACCGCGAACAGTACCAGGATGCCCAGACACAGCAGGTACTTCTTTACCGCGGAGTCGAAGGTGAAGGCGAAGAACGTTATCGGCGGTGCGGAGATGGAACCCGATGGGGTGTTGTTGGTGAACCAGGCCACCCGGCTGAAGACCCAGTCCAGAAAGAATTGCGCGGCGAGGGTGGCGACCGCGAGGTAATAACCCTTGATGCGCAGACTTGGGATGCCGAATACGATGCCCACCAGCGTCGCCGTGCCGCCCGCCAGCAGAAATGCCAGCAGCGGGTTGAGCGCGGGGATGCGAATGCACAAGTTATAGGCGGCATAGGCGCCTACCGCCATGAATCCGCCGGTGCCCAGCGAAAGTTGGCCGCAGTACCCGACGAGCAGATTGAGCCCGAGCGCCGCCAGCGACAGGATCAGAAAGGGAATGAAGATCGCGCGGAGCCAGTATTCGTTGGAGACAAGCGGCACCAACAAGAAGCCGATCGCGAGCCAGATGGCGATCGAGATCCGATCCTGGCGGATGGGGAACACCGCCTGGTCCGCGGCATAACTCGTTTTGAATTGACCTGCTTCTCTGTAGAACATCTGCGGCCCGTTTTTGGTCGAGGTTGAGCTTACACTCGATCGATGTGTTTCTCGCCGAACAAGCCCTCCGGCCGGACGAGCAAAAATACCAGGGCCAGCACGTAGGCGAACCAGTTCTCGATTCCCCCGCCCACCATGGGCCCGAGGTAGACCTCCGAGACCTTCTCGCCCACGCCGATGATGAGTCCGCCCACCACCGCACCGAGAATCGATTCGAAGCCGCCGAGGATCAGCACCGGCAGCGCCTTCAGCGCCACCAGCCCGAGGGAAAACTGTACCCCGAGCTTGGAGCCCCATACGATGCCGGCCACCAACGCGACCAATCCGGCCACACTCCATACGACGAGCCAGATGTAATTGAGGGGAATGCCCACCGATTGTGCCGCCTGATGATCGTCCGCCACGGCGCGCAATGCGCGGCCAATCCGTGTTTTCTGAAAGAACACCCCCAGGATCGCGACCAGCAGGCCGGCGATCACCGCGGCGACGAGATCTTCGCTGGACACCAGCACGCCGCCCTTCACGACAGACTCCAGCAGGACCATGGGCCGCTTGGGGATGCCCACGTCGAGCATGTAGACGTCGCTCCCCCACACCGCCTGGCCGAAGCCATCGAGCACATATGAGATGCCCAGAGTTGCCATGAAAAGACTGATGCCGGGCTGATTGACCAGAGGACGCAGCACGAGCCGCTCGATCACCCATGCGAGCGCGATCATGACCGCAATGGTCAGCACCAGGGCGATCAGGAACGGGCTGAATGTTTGCTTGAGCAATTCCATGAGCCGCACCAGGGTGAGCGCGGCGAACAGGACCATCGCGCCCTGGGCGAAGTTAAACACGCCGGAAGCCTTGAAAATCAGGACGAAGCCGAGCGCCACCAGGGAGTAGAGCACGCCGGCCATCAGACCACCGAGCACTACTTCGATGAAGAATCCCATGACGCTCCAGTTCAGTGTTTGACGCCGAGATAGGCGTCGACTACCGCTTGGTTACGGCGAACCTCGTCCGGACTTCCGTCGCCGATCTTGCGACCGTAGTCGAGCACCACGACGCGGTCAGAAAGGTCCATGACTACCCCCATATCGTGCTCGATCAATACGATGGTGGTGCCGAACTCGTCGTTTACATCGAGGATGAAGCGGCACATGTCCTCCTTCTCCTCCACGTTCATACCAGCCATGGGCTCATCGAGCAACAGCAGGTCCGGCTCAGCGGCGAGCGCGCGGGCGAGTTCAACGCGCTTCTGCAGGCCGTAGGCAAGCCGCCCCACCGGCGTCTTGCGGATCGATTCGATCTGCAGAAAATCGATGATCTGCTCGACTTTTTCGCGGTGCTCCAACTCCTCGCGCTGCGCGCTGCCGAAATACAGGCACTGAGACAGGAAGCCGGCGTGCATCTTCAGGGTTCGCCCGGTCATGATGTTGTCGAGCACCGTCATCCCCTTGAATAGCGCGATGTTCTGAAAGGTGCGCGCGATTCCCTGGCTCGCTGTCTCGTGCGGACGCATCTGCCGGCGCGTGTTGCCCTTGTAGGTGACGGTACCCTCGTTCGGGTGGTACACCCCGTTGATGACGTTGAGCAGCGAACTCTTGCCGGCGCCGTTGGGCCCGATAATGGCGCGGATCTCGTGTTCGCGCACGTCGAAACTAATTTCGTTGAGCGCCTTGACGCCGCCGAAGGCTAGCGAGATGTTCTCCATTTTCAGGATCACGCCGCCGATTCGGCGGTCGGCCGGGTTCGTGTTCATGGTCAGGCGCAGATGCTTTGCACCGCGGCCGAGTAAGTGGCGACGTCGCGGATTTTCACATCGGCCTCGATGTTGCCGGTGCGGCCGTCCTCGAATTTGACCTGCGTGCTGATGAACTGCGAGGTCATGCCGTCGTACAACGCATCCACCAGTACCGCGTACTTTTGCGCGATAAAGTTGCGGCGTACCTTGCGGGTGCGTGTGAGTTCGTCTTCGTCCGGATCGAGCTCTTTGTGCAACACCAGGAAGCGATGAATCTGCGAACCGGTCAGATGCGGCTCCTTGGCAAGGTCGGCGTTGACCTGCTCGACGCATTGCTGGATCAGGTCGTAGATCTCGGACTTGCCGGCGAGATCGATATAACCGCTGTAGGGCAGGTTGCGCTTCTCGGCCCAATTGCCCACCGCCTGTATATCGATGTTGACGAAGGCGCATGCCATCCGGCGCTTGTCCCCGAAGCAGACTGCTTCCTTGACGTACGAGAAGAACTTGAGCTTGTTCTCGAGAAACTGGGGGGCGAACAACGAACCGTCCGCGAATTTTCCCACGTCTTTCGCCCGATCGATGATCTTCAGGTCGCCGTCGGCGTCCAGGAAGCCGGCATCCCCGGTCAGGAAATATCCGTCGGGCGATATGGATTCCTCGGTCGCATCCGGGCGCTTGTAGTACTCCTTGAGCATGCCGGGCGTCTTTACCAACACTTCGCCGTTGTCGGCTATCCTGATTTCCACCCCCGGCAACGGCGGGCCGACCGAATCGAGTTTGGCGGCGCCAGTCGGTTGCTTGCAAACGTAGACGCTGGTCTCGGTCTGCCCGTAGAGCTGCTTGAGGTTGATGCCGATCGAACGATAGAAGCGGTACAGGTCCGGCCCGATCGCGGCGCCGCCGGTATAGGCCACCCGGATACGGCTCATACCCAGCACGTTTCGGAGCGGCCCATAGATCAACAGATCGCCGAGCCAATACAACAGTCGGTGGGACAGCGAAACCGGCTTGCCGTCCATGATCTGCGCGCCACAGCGGCGCGCTACGTCCATGAAGTAGTGGAATAGGTGGCGCTTGATCCAGCCGGTGTCGTCAATGCGGATCATCACCGTCGTCAGCAAGTTCTCGAAAACCCGGGGCGGCGCGAAATAATATGTCGGACCGATCTCGCGCAGGTCGGTCATCACCGTTTCTGGGGACTCCGGGCAATTGACGGTGAAGCCCGCGACCATTGCCTGCGCGTAGGAAAACAGGTGATCGCCGACCCAGGCCATCGGCAGATAGGAAAGGACCTCGTCGGAAGAATTGAAGCCATCGAATTCTACGTCGCCACGGGCCGCGGCGATGAAACCCGCATGGGTATGGCAAACGCCCTTGGGTTTGCCGGTGGTACCCGAGGTGTAGAGCATCACGCAAATGTCCGCCGGCTGGACAGCGCCGATGGCACGCTCGAAGAATCCCGCATCGCTCCGGTCGAATTCCCGGCCGATTTCGCGCAGCCGGTCGTAAGACATCAGTTGCGGCTGGGCGTAATTGCGCAAGCCGCGTGGATCGTCGTAGAAGATGTGCTTGAGGTTGGGATACTGTGGAAGGATCTCGAGCAGCTTGTCGACCTGCTCCTGATCCTCGACGATGGCATACTCGATCTCCGCGTTGTCCAGGACGAACAGCATTTCCTGCGCGACGGCGTCCTGGTACATCGGCACCGGCACGCCGCCCAGACATTGGGCGGCGGCGAACGACCAATAGAGCCGGGGACGGTTGTCGCCGATGATGGCGAGGTTCATGCCGCGCCGGAACCCCTGCGCAGCCAGGCCGCAGGCGAGCGCGCGGACCTCGTTGGCAACCTGCGCCCAGGTCCAACTCTGCCAGATGCCGAGGTTTTTCTCGCGAATGGCGGTGCGGCTCCCCTGCTTCCTTGCATGCTGCAACAGAAGCAGCGGAAAGGTGTCAACACTTCCGCTGGTCGTGGAATCCGAATGCGCCAAACGTCCTCCCCCGTTTTCTATCGTGCCCGGGCCAGTCTTTGGCCAGCCCCGGCCTTTGTATCACCTTCGCGCGCCGGTGTCTTGCGGCGCGTGCTGCCGGAAATCATGGCCGGGGCGGCCTCAGGACGTTGTCGTTCGGGGTGGCAGTGCGGAGGAGGGAAAGGAGAAGATCAATGAGGCCTCTGCGGACCGATGTCCGCGGCGGCCGGACTTCAGAAACCGGACAACACGACCTTGCCCGTTGCCTGTCCGGATTCGATCAGGGCGTGGGCGCGTCTGAGGTTGGCCGCGTTGATCGCGCCGAATTCCTCCGACAGCGTGCTGCGCAGTGCGCCGGCGTCCACCATCTCCGCCACTTTCTTCAGCAGACGATGCTGCGCAATCATGTCCGCCGTTTCGAACACGGCACGCGTGAACATGAATTCCCAGTGGATCGATACCGACTTGCGCTTCAGCGCCAGGATATCGAAGGCCTTCGGGTCGTCGATGATGCCGAATTTTCCCTGAGGAGCGATGATCTCGGCGATCTGCGCAAGGTGCTGCTCGGAATTGGTGAGGCTGGCGACGAGATCCACATGCTCGATGCCGAGCGCCCGCACTTCGGCGGCAAGCGGTTTCGAATGGTCCACGGCGTGATGTGCACCGAGCGCCAACACCCAGGCGCGGCTTTCCGGTCGTGATGCCGTGGCTATGACTGTGAGGCCGGTCAACTTGCGCGCAAGCTGGATCATGATCGAACCGACGCCGCCGGCACCGCCGATGACGAGCAGCGTGCCTTTGCGCTGCATGTCGCCGGAAACGAGTCCCAGGCGATCGAACAACAGTTCCCAGGCAGTGATGCTGGTCAGCGGCAGCGCGGCCGCCTGCGCGAAGTTCAGCGAGCGCGGCTTCGGTCCGACGATGCGTTCGTCCACCGCATGCAGTTCGCTGTTCGTGCCGGGGCGCGCAACCGAGCCCGCGTAGAAAACCTCGTCGCCCGGTTTGAACAAGGTTACGGAGGATCCGACCGCCTTGACGACGCCAGCCGCGTCCCAGCCGAGCACCTTGATGCCGCCGGGTTCCGGCGCGGCGCGCATGCGCACCTTGGTATCCACCGGATTCACCGATATCGCCCTGACTTCGACCAGCAGGTCGCGGGTGCCGGGAACTGGATCGGGCATTTCAATATCAAGCAGCGACTGCGCTTCGGAGATGGGTAGCGAATTTCTGTAACCGACGGCTTTCACGCGGAATCCTTTCTGCCGGTCAGTTCGATTTGCCGACGGTACCGGACTCGGGATGGATGAACTTGGTGCCGCTGGGGCCGACGCCAATCAGCTGCACGACGACTTCCTCATCCTTTGCGCCATCGAAATGCGCTTCGCCCGCCGGATGCAGCATGAACGCCCCGGGTTTCATTCCGACGGTCTTGTCGGGTGTGAAGTCCGGGCCGGTGCCGCTCCACCAGGTTCCGCGAATCACGGTGACCAGCCGGTCTTCGAGGTGCGTATGCGGCATGCTCATCACGCCCGGCGCGAACTTCGCGCGGATCACGTACACGCCGGGCCTGGACGGATCGCCGTAGACGACCATGCGCTTGATGCCGGCGATGCCTGGGTAGTCCCCCCAGACTTCTTCGCCTGCCTGCAATGTAAGGAAGCCGTTCGCATCCGGTTTCAAGTCAGCCTGCGTCAACGAAGCGGGCGCGAGGACAAGCGCGGCGACGAATGCGAGAGTTCTGGATGGCGCGTTCAAGTTTTCCCTTTCAAGAGATCATTGTTCCCGGGTTGCGGATTGACAGCCGGCCCGTGTAAATTGGGAGCGTAGGCAGGCGCACGCATCTGCGCAAGTACGCACAACTTCTGAACATAGTGTCATTTTGTATACCGCCCCTGCTGGGGCCATATGGAGTGCATTCATGAAACATCGCAAATTCGATTGTTCGCCCGGTTGCCCGGTGGAAGCCACGCTGGAACTCATTGGCGGGAAATGGAAAGGCCTCGTGCTCTATCACCTGTTGCAGGGAACCATGCGCTTCAGCGAATTGCGGCGAAAGGTTCCAGGCGTCACACAGCGCATGCTCACGCGGCAGTTGCGCGAACTCGAGAGTGCCGGGCTTGTTCTTCGCACCGTCTACGCGGAAGTGCCGCCCCGCGTGGAGTACGCGTTGACCGTGGAG
>WNFI01692057.1_pt1 | contig 63550 bp, 64 predicted proteins | sample 5400471 | NCBI WGS metagenome assembly WNFI01 (sample SAMN13153348, study PRJNA577476) | soil metagenome | isolation source: 100 cm saprolite on Douglas fir-dominated hillslope | place: USA:California | collected 2013-09-17 | reverse complement strand
GATCTTCCGGACGAGGCGAAGGTGGTTCTGATTCATGACGCGGCCCGGCCGTTCGTCACTGACGCCGTCATCGGGCGCGTGACGAGCGCGGCGAGGCGGGATGGCGCTGCAATCGCCGCGCTGCCCCTCGCCGACACACTGAAAGAGGTCGGCGATGGCGATCGAATCACGCGAACGGTCGATCGAACCAACCTGTGGCGCGCCCAAACCCCGCAGGGATTCCGTCGGGAGACAATCGTGCGCGCGCACCGCGAAGCGGCGGCAGCCAAGGTCGAAGCGACTGACGATGCGGCGCTCTGCGAGCGAATCGGCGTCGCTGTGACGGTCGTGCGAGGCAGCGAACGGGCGTTCAAGATCACCGAAGAGTCGGACTTCGCGCGCGCCAAAGTTCTGGTGGACCTCGTCGATGAGGGTTGACGACGCAACGCTTCCGTTCTGGTCGCCCGAAGAAATCGAGCGAGCGGTGCGTGGCGCTCTCGCCCAGTTGGCCAACCGGCTGGTGCTCGCCTATCCGACCGAAACCGTGTACGGCTTCGGGGGCGCAATCGACCGGGAGTCCGTCGATGCTCTGATCGCACTCAAGGGACGGCCGCCGGGAAAGCCCTTTTTGCTGCTCGTCGACGGGCCGGAAATGATCGACCGCCTCGATCTGCATTTGCCTGGTTATGCCGCTCGGCTCGTGGCCACGAGCTGGCCCGGGCCGCTGACGCTCGTTCTTCGCGGCGGAGAGGGTCGTGTCCTCCCACGATTGCGGGGACCAGAAGGGGGCGTCGCGGTACGGTGGACGAGTCACCCGGGGATCGCCCGCGTCATTCGGGCCCACGGCGAGGCGTTGACCTCGACGAGCGCCAACCGCCCAGGGGTTCCGCCGGCTCAGACCGCCGCCGAGATTGTCACGCAGTGGCCGGGCGCGATTGCCCGCGGTGTGCTGCGCGTGCTCGACGGCGGGCGATTGACGCCGTCGGAACCGTCGACGGTCGTCGACTGCACGGGACGACATCCGCGCTTGATCCGACCCGGCGCGATTCCGGCCGCGACACTCCGCGACAGTGTCCCGGAGTTAATCGGGGACGCTTAATGGTCGCCAACGAAACGCAGATCCCTCGCTACGCTCGGGACAAGTGAAGATTCTGTTCGTCTGCACCGGCAATACCTGTCGCAGCCCAATGGCCGAAGCGCTCGCGCGCAAAGTGGCGATCGAGCGCGGGCTCTCGGACGTCGAGGTGAGCAGCGCCGGAACCAGCGCCTGGGAGGGCGGTCCGGCGTCGGACGGCGCGCTGCTCGTGGCGATGGAGCGGGGAATGGATCTCAACGAACATCGCGCCGTGAGCCTGACGCGCGATCTCGTCCGCTCCAACGACCTGATCCTCGCGATGGGCCCCCACCACCTCGAGCGCATAGAGGCCCTCGGCGGTGAAGGTAAGGCGTTCCTGATCACCGATTATTCATCGCGCGGGGCCTCACACCACCCGATCAGCGACCCCGTCGGCGCCGAGCTGGAGGTCTACCGGGCGACCGCCGACGAGCTGGAAAACGAGATACGCCGCGTGCTGGACCGTATTACCGCCGACCGCGGGAGCGGGCAGCGGTGAGCGAAATACCCGGGCGGCTCGTTCTGCTCGGGCATCCCGTCGCCCACTCGCTTTCACCGGTGTTCCAGAACGCCGCGCTCTCGGATGCCGGGATTCGCCTCACCTACGACGCACTCGACGTTTCGCCCACGCAGCTGCCGCAGACGCTCGACCAACTCCTGATTTCCAAGGCCGCTGGCAACGCGACCATTCCGCACAAGCTCGCCGTGGCGCGCGCATGCGGCCGCCTCACGACTGAGGCGGAACGTGTCGGCGCGGTCAACACCTTCGCCGTGCGCGACGGGACTCTTGTCGGACACAACACTGACATCGCCGGCTTCGATTGGGCGGCGCGCACACTGGTTGGACAGGCGCCCGCCGGACTCACCGTTGGCGTGTTCGGAGCCGGCGGTGCAGCCGCTGCCGTTCTCTCCGCCGTTGAAGCGTGGAGATGCTCGGCGATCGTCAGCAATCGCGATACGGCCCGCGCCGCAGCGCTCTGTGAGCGATTCCGGTCCACGGCGCGTGTTGGGGATGCCGAGGAAATCGCCGACCGCGCCGACATTGTCGTGAATGCGACATCATTGGGTATGCACGCCGACGACATCGGCCCCATCGATCCAGCGCTTTTGCGTCGGACGACCGCCGTGTTGGATCTGGTTTACGCGCCAAACGAAACGGCCTTCGTCCGTGGCGCGCGAAATCGGGGGATTCGGGCGACCGATGGCCTGTCCATGCTTATTGCTCAGGGCGTCGAGTCGTTCGCCTGGTGGTTTGGCCGCCGCCCGAACGTGGAAGTGATGTGGCGAGCGGTCGGCCGTTCGCCTCACCCAGCGCGCTGACCCGCGGAGTTGCCCAGCTCGGGCACCATCTTCTCGAGGTTCTGCTCCCGCGAGTATGCCTTATCTGCGGCGAAGGAATGCGGATCAGTGCCGGAACGGTATGCGAGGGATGTTGGGCGCGCTTGCCGCGGTTGCCGTCGCCCCGCTGCGAACGGTGCGGGCATCCGATGCAGGGACTCGATTGCCGATGGTGCCCGCTGCTTCCGCCGTATGTTCGGGCCGCGCGGAGCCTCTGCTGGGAGAAGTCGAACACCTCGGCGCAGTCGATCGTGCACGCGCTCAAGTACGGGGGCTGGCCTTCGATCGCAAAGGAGATGGGCGAGCGAATGATGCGCATCGATTGGCCCGCGGACGTGCGCCGCGAGCGGACGGCGCTCGTACCCGTCCCGCTCGCAGCCGGTCGATTGCGCGAGCGTGGGTTCAATCAAAGCGAGCTCCTCGCCAGGGCGCTCGGCGGAGTATGGCGGATCCCGATATGGACTGGCGTTCTCACTCGCGTTCGCGACACCCCGTCGCAGACCCGGCTGACCGCCGCCGACCGCGTCCGAAACGTAGCCGGCGCCTTTCGCACTTCCACCTCGGCGCGTGCTATTTTGCGTGGCGCACACGTCGTGCTCGTCGACGACGTCGTTACCACCGCGTCCACGCTGAACGCGTGTGCCGCCGCGCTGTATGACGGCGGTGCGCGCATTCTCAGCTATGTAACCTTCGCACGTGCGCCGGCTGCCGGCGACCGCTGCTAGAACCAGGGAGATTAGTCGATGGCGATTCGGGTCGGCATCAATGGGTTTGGACGGATCGGCCGCCAGGTTGTTCGGGCGGCGAAAGAGCAGGGCATCGCCGACATCGAAATCGTCGCGATCAACGATCTCACCGACAACAAAACGCTGGCACACCTGTTCAAGTATGACAGCGTCCACCGCACCTTCGGCGGCGATGTCGCCTACGGCCCAGACTCGATCACGATCGACGGCGACGCGATCAAGACCTTTGAGGAAAAAGATCCGGCGAACCTCCCGTGGAAGAAGCTCGGTGTCGACATCGTCCTCGAGTCGACCGGCAGATTCACCGAGGCCGATGGCGCCAGAAAGCATCTCACCGCCGGCGCAAAGAAGGTCATCATCTCGGCTCCGGCGAAGGGCGAGGATCTGACGGTCGTCCTCGGTGTAAACGAGGGCAAGTACGATCCGGCGAAGCACAACATCATCTCAAACGCCTCGTGCACGACGAATTGCCTCGTGCCGATGGTCAAAGTGGTGAAGGACAACTTCGGGTTCGTTCGCGGATCGATGGTGACGGTGCACAGCTACACGAACGACCAGAACCTGCTCGACTTGCCTCACAAGGATCTTCGTCGCGCGCGCGCGGCGGCGATGTCGATCATCCCCACGACGACGGGAGCCGCAAAGGCCACGTCGCTCGTGCTACCCGAGCTCAAGGGAAAGATCGACGGCATCGCCATTCGGGTTCCCACGCCGGACGTCTCGTTCACCGATCTTGCCGTCGTCATCGAGAAGCCGGTGACAGTCGCCCAGGTCAACGCGGCCTTCAAGGCGGCGGCCGCCGGGCCAATGAGTGGCGTGCTGGAGTACACCGAAGAGGAGCTGGTGTCGTCGGATTTCATCGGCAACCCGCATTCGTGCATTCTCGACGCGAAGAGCACGAACGTCGTGGACGGTCTGTTGGTCAAGGTGAGCGGCTGGTACGACAATGAGTGGGGATACTCCTGCCGTTGTGTCGATCTGCTCCGATATGTTGGGGCGCGACTATAGCACCTCAGTCTCGATGAACAAACAAACCATTCGCGATCTCCGCGACGATCAGCTCCGCGGCAAGCGGGCCCTCGTTCGCGTCGATTTCAATGTGCCCCTGAAGGGGGACGTAGTCTCCGACGACACGCGCATTCGAGCGGCGCTCCCGACGATTCAATACCTGCTCGATCGCGGAGCGCGCGTCGTCCTTCTCTCGCACCTCGGTCGCCCAAAGGGCAAGCCGGACCCGCAGTATTCGCTCGAGCCAGTAACAGACCGGCTCTGTGAGTTGTTGCCCAAGGCCCGCATTACGTTCGTCGAGAGCACAGATACCGATGACGCGATGAAGGAAACGCACGTGTCGGACTACGACGTCATCCTTCTCGAAAACACACGCTTTCTCGGTGGCGAGGAAAAGAACGAGGAGCGTCTGTCGCGTTCGCTCGCCGAGCTCGGCGACGTATATGTCAACGATGCATTCGGATCCGCCCATCGCGCTCATGCGTCGACGGAGGGCGTGGCGCGGTATCTCAAGCCGGCAGTCGCCGGACTCCTGATGGAGAAGGAGCTGGCTTACCTCGGCGGAGCGCTCGAGAAGCCCAAGCGGCCGTTTGTCGCCATACTTGGCGGCTCCAAGATCTCAGGGAAGATTGACGTGGTCGAGGCGCTGTTGCCGCGGGTCGATTATCTCCTCGTCGGCGGCGCGATGGCTTGCACGTTTTTCCGCGCGATGGGATTGGAAACCGGCAAGTCACTCGTCGAGCCGGATCGAGTCGAGATGGCGAGGGATCTGCTCGGTCGCGCGGGGAAAAAGCTCGTGCTGCCGAGCGACGCAGTCGTTGCCGCATCACTGGACTCCAAAGATCGGACGTGGACGGTCGCGCGAAACGCGATTCGCGCTGACATGGCGATGTACGACATCGGTCCCGCATCGGCCAAAGCCTTTGCGGACGTCATCGTCGGCGCGAACACCGTGCTATGGAATGGCCCGATGGGCGTATTCGAAACGCCACCCTTCGACGCTGGCACCCGTGCGATCGCCGAAACGATGGCAAAGGCGACGGCAAAGGGCGCGATCACGATCGTCGGCGGGGGCGACTCCGCCGCCGCGGTCGCCGAAGCCAAGCTCGAGAACAAGATGAGCCACGTCTCCACCGGCGGGGGCGCGTCACTCGAGTTTCTCGAGGGCAAGGCGCTCCCCGGCGTCGAGGCCCTCGACGACCGCGCATAAATGCAGACTCCGATATTCGTCGCAAACTGGAAGATGCATCACGGCCCGCGCGCGGCGCGGGAATTCGTCGCGCAATTCCTGAAGCTCTATCAAAAGCACAGCGGGCGGACGGTAATCCTCTGTCCGTCGGCTGTGTCGATCGAGGCGGTAGCGACATCGCTGCGCGATCGGCCAGAGATTGGCACCGGGGTGCAGAACATCTGGACCGAGCCGAAAGGGGCGTTTACCGGCGAGTGTTCGGCGCCCATGGCGCGTGAGGCAGGCGCCGCGTACGCGTTGGTTGGGCATTCCGAGCGCCGGCACCTCTTCGGCGAGACGAACGAGCAAACCGCGCTGAAGTGCGCGCGAGCGTTTGAAGCGGGATTACTCCCTATACTCTGCGTCGGCGAGACGATCGCGCAGCGCGAGGCAGGAACGACCGAGACCGTTGTCGTCGAACAGCTCCGCGCCGGTCTCACCAAACTGTCCGCCGAACAAGTCCGCCGCATGCCCATTGCCTACGAGCCTGTATGGGCGATCGGAACAGGAAAGAATGCAACCCCAGCCGACGCGTCGGCGACGCACGCTGTCATCCGCAGCGCGCTCATCGACATAGCCGGCGGACAAGCGGAGCGAACCGCGGTCTTGTACGGGGGGAGCGTCAACACCGGGAACGCTGCTTCGTTGCTCGGTGCTCCCGGCGTCACCGGTCTGCTCGTTGGCGGGGCGAGCCTGGATCCCGCCGGTTGGGCGAGCATTTGTCAGGCTTGACCCGAGTGCCTAAGTCCCGTGATATTTAAGACTTACCTTTAGTCTTCTCAGCCGCCCTTCGATGTACACGTTTCTACTCGTTCTGCTTGCGATGGATAGCTTCGTCCTGATCGCTGTCGTACTGATGCAAGCGGGTCAGGGCGGCGGAATGGCCGCGTCCTTTGGCGGCGCGAGCAGCTCTTCCGGAACGATCTTTGGCACGCGGCAGGCCGGAAATCTGTTGACAAAAGCGAGTTGGTGGGGCGGAGGTATATTCCTCGCCCTGGCGTTCATGCTTTCGCTGGCGTCAACTCGCACTCGCCAACCGAAGTCGATTCTCGAAGGCCAGTTCCCGACATCATCGGCGCCTGCGCCAGTCACTTTGCCGAGCACCCCGGGAAATCTTCCGGTAACGCCGCTTCCGATCGCTCCGGCAGCTGGAACGAAGGCTCCAGCGGCAGCAGGAACGAAGACTCCGCCGACAACGAAGAAAAAGCCGTAGCCCAGGGACCGGTGACCGAGATTCCGGGAGCGCCAGGGTTCCTCCTCCTCGAGGACGGAACCCTTTTTCGTGGCCAGCTGGTTGCCTCATCCCGCCCATTCACGCCGGCGGTGGCTGAGGTTGTGTTCACGACGAACATGAGCGGCTACCAGGAGGTCTTCACCGATCCGTCGTATCAGGGACAGATCGTGGTGATGACCACCCCGATGATCGGCAACTACGGGATCAACCAGGACGATCCCGAATCGTCCGCAGCACAGGTCGCGGGCGTCGTGGTTCGGGAGCTGTCGAAAAGCTATTCCAACTGGCGCGCGCGCGGCGATCTCGCGTCGTGGTTGGCGGGGGCCAACGTCCCGATTCTCGAAGGAGTGGACACGCGGCGACTGACCAGGCACCTGAGAACGGTCGGATCAATGCGCGGCGTGATAGCCGCCGGTGCCGGGGCCGATGCGGCCGTTCACGCCGTCCTCGACGCCTGCCCATCGATGGAAGGCCTCGATCTCGCCACCCGCGCCTCGACGAAAAGGACGTACACGTGGGGCAATCCGGAAGCGTCGAGCCACATCGTCGCTTATGACTTCGGCATCAAGCGAAACATCCTGCGACTATTCGCCGAGCATGACTGCCGCGTCACCGTCGTTCCGTCGGAAACGACCGCAGAGTACGTGTTGGCCTTGGAGCCGGACGGTGTGTTTCTCTCGAATGGCCCGGGCGATCCGGCGGCGGTCGAGTATGCCCCGGAGGCGATTCGATCCATCGCCAACGCCGGTGTTCCCATCTTCGGTATTTGTCTCGGGCACCAGATTCTCGCCCTCACATACGGCGCCCAGACGACGAAAATGTCTTACGGTCATCGCGGCGGGAACCATCCGGTAAAGGACGTAAGAAGCGGCCGAGTCCTCATCACCTCGCAAAACCATGGATTCGCGGTTGAGGGGTCGGAAACGGAGATTCCTGGGGCTCCGGACCTGGAGGTGACTCACGTGAACCTGAATGATGGGACGATCGAGGGATTAAGGCACCGGACTCAACCGATCTTCGCGGTTCAATACCATCCGGAGGCTGCTCCAGGGCCGCACGACGCCCGCACCTGAGGCACACGAATGACCAAAGCCGACCTCGTCGAGAGAGTCACCGCTCAGATTTCGCGCACAGCTGGGCCGATGATCTCCAAGAAGGACTGCGCAAGGGTCGTCGACGCCTTTCTCGACGCCATCAAAGAATCGCTGCAAACGCAGAAGAACATTGAAGTTCGAGGCTTTGGGACGTTCAAGATCCGCCACAGAAAGACGCGGATGGCTCGGAACCCAAGGACCGGTTCGCCGGTGGAAGTGTCTGCCCGCCCCGTGCCCGTTTTCAAGCCGTCGAAGGAGCTTCGGGCGATGGTCGCTGGCGTGAACATCGACGATCTGGCGGATGATGAGGAGGAACTCTCGCACGCGTAAGCAGTTGCACACTTCGGAGCCCGGCTGCCGGTGGCGCCGGGCTCTTTCATTCCCACCATCATGACGGTTACTGTCCTTCTCTTCGCGTCGTACGCCGAATCATTCGGCACGGGCTCACTGACCCTCGAGCTTCCAGAGGGCGCGCGGGTCGGGGACGCCATCTCCAAAGTGCGAGCTCGCTCGACGAGCGTCCTCCCGCCAAAGCCGCTTGTTGCCGTAAACCAGGCTTACGCCCGGATCACGGACGCCCTCCGAGCCGGTGACGAACTGGCGATCATTCCGCCAGTGGCTGGCGGTTGATGACAATCCGCACCGCGGTCGTGACTGAGCCTATCGACGCCGCCGCCGTGCTGCGCGAAGTCGAATCTCCGGGGCACGGAGCGTCGATCCTGTTCATCGGCACGGTACGCGAGGTAAACGACGGCAAGCGGGTCGCCGGAATGGACTATTCGGCGTATGTCGCAATGGCCGAGCGTGAGATGGCGTCGATCGCAACCGAGGCGGCGGAGCGGTTTTCTGGTAGCTTTGTCGTCATCGTGCATCGCATCGGGGAGCTCGCCATCGGAGAGGCCAGCGTGGCCATCGCCACGTCGCATGCCCATCGCGACGAGGCCTACTCTGCAAGTCGGTATGCGATCGAGCAGCTCAAGACGCGGGTGCCGATCTGGAAGCGTGAGCACTACACGGACGGGACACGCGAATGGATCGATCCGACGGCAAAGGCCGATCATGCGAGGTCCGCATGAGTCTGACGCTGCGAGACCAATACGGTCGGTCGATCGAGTATTTGAGGATCTCGGTGACGGACCGCTGCAACTTTCGCTGCATGTACTGCATGCCGGTGGACGGCCTCCAGTGGCTGCCACGGCAAGACCTCCTTACGTACGAGGAAATCACCGAGGTCGTTCGACAGCTCGCGCCCCTGGGTCTCCGCCGCCTACGCATTACCGGCGGGGAGCCGACGATCCGCCCCGATCTGACGACGCTCATTCGGATGTTGCGTGGCATCGACGGCATCGAGGACATCGCGCTCTCGACCAACGGGGTGAAGATGCCCGAGATGGCCGGCCCGCTCAGAAAGGCGGGACTCGATCGCATCAACATGAGCGCCGACAGCCTCCGGCCCGAGCGCATCGCACGGATCGCGCGGCGAAACCTCGGCTTCGATCCGATTGTCGGTGCCGAGGCAGCCGAAGCCGCGGGCATCTCGCCGATCAAAATCAACGTAGTGGTTATGCGGGGCATCAACGACGATGAGATCGAGGACTTCGCGCGGCTCACGCTCGATCGGACCTGGTTGGTGCGGTTCATCGAGCTGATGCCAGTGGGCGACATGCGCGAGTTGACATGGGAGCACGTCGTCCCGAGTGACGAGATCCTCGATCGCATCCGGCGGGTCGCGCCGCTCGAGGACTTCACGCCGAAAGTTCGCGGCAACGGGCCGGCGGCGTATTATCGCTTGCGGGGCGCCGTTGGCGCGATCGGCGTCATTACGCCGATGACGCACACCTATTGCGAGTCGTGCAATCGCGTGCGCCTGACCGCCGACGGGCGGCTGCGCACCTGTCTGTTCGGCGATCATGAAATCGATTTGCGGACGCCCTTGCGCGCGAGCGAGCCGCTCGAGCCGTGGTTCCGCAAGGCACTCGACGAGAAGCCGCGCGAACACGAGCTCCTCCAGATGAAGGTCGGCGGTTTGCGAGCGCTGTCCCAGGTCGGCGGATAACCCCGTGTGTTGCCCGTCTTCGCGCGAGGCAACAACTACTTAGTTTCCTCCGTCCCCTCAGCTCAATTCACATGGTCAACAAGATCACCGTCGTCGGCGCGGGCAATGTCGGCGCGACGACCGCTCAACGCGTTGCCGAGAAGGAGCTCGCCCGCACAGTTGTCATGGTCGACGTCGTCGAAGGTGTCCCGCAGGGCAAGGGGCTCGACCAATGGCAGTCGGCGCCGATTGAAGGCTACGACTCTCGCATCGTCGGATCGAACAGCTATGACGAGAGCGCCGGATCCGACCTGGTCATCATCACGGCGGGCATCGCTCGCAAGCCGGGTATGTCGCGCGATGATCTGCTCAACACAAACGCGGGGATCGTCAAGTCGGTCGCCGAACAGATAAAGGCTACCTCGCCGAAGGCGATCGTCATCGTGGTCTCGAATCCTCTCGACGTGATGTGTTACGTGACGATGAAGGCCACTGGCTTCCCGCGGGAGCGGGTCATCGGCATGGCTGGCGTGCTCGACACGGCGCGCTATCGTGCGTTCATTGCCGAAGCGCTCGACGTCTCGGTGCGCGACATCCAGGCAATGGTGTTGGGTGGTCATGGGGATACCATGGTCCCGCTAATCTCATACACGTCCGTCAGCGGAATCCCCGTGACGCAGCTGATGGATCGCGCGAAGTTGGACGCGATCGTCGATCGCACGCGCAATGGCGGTGCCGAAATCGTCAAGCACCTGAAGACCGGTTCGGCGTACTACGCGCCATCGGCCGGCGCCGTGCAGATGGCCGAAGCGATCGTCAACGATCAGCGACGCATTCTGCCGTGCGCCGCGTGGCTGCAGGGTGAGTACGGCATGAAGGATCTCTTCCTCGGTGTTCCCTGCAAGCTCGGGAAGGGCGGCCTTCAGAAGATCATCGAGGTGGAGCTCACCAAGGACGAGCGCGCCGCGCTGGAGAAGAGCGCCGAGGCGGTCCGTGAACCGATGCGCGCTGTTACGCTGTAAGCGGTTGGCTCAAAGCTTCGGCAAGGTCACTCCAACCTGCGACTGGTACTTGCCCCCCTTGTCCTTATAAGAGACAAGGGGTTCCTCGTCGCCCTTGAAGAACAGCACCTGCGCGATCCCCTCGTTGGAGTAGATCTTGGCCGGTAACGGGGTCGTGTTCGAGATCTCGAGGGTGACAAATCCCTCCCACTCCGGCTCCAAAGGCGTCACGTTGGTGATGATCCCACATCGTGCGTACGTGGACTTGCCGACGGTTACGGTCAGGATGTTTCGAGGAATCCGGAAATACTCGACGGATCGCGCCAGCGCGAAGGAGTTCGGCGGCACGATGCACACGTCGCCCTCAAAGGGCACGAAGGACTTCGGATCGAAGGCCTTCGGGTCGACAATCGAGTTCAGGACATTCGTGAAGATCCGATACTCGTGGGCAACGCGCATGTCGTAACCGTAAGAGCTGACGCCGTACGAGATCACGCCTTTCCGCACCTGCCGGTCCTCATACGGGTCGATCATCCGGTGCTCACGCGCCATTTGCGTGATCCACCGATCGGACATTATGGACATGCTGGTGGGATCGTGGGATAACGGGATAGTGGGATGCTGTCCGCCGTACCGTAGGACGGAGAGAAGCTAACCGCCGCCGTCCCACCATCCCACCATCCCGCCATCCCACGATTCCGGTATCCGCTGTTTCGTCCGGTTGAACTTGCATCGGAGCCCGGATAACTTTTCCGCGCCGCACTTAGTGAAAATTTTCACGAAGTTGGGAGATCATGGAGCGCACGTACTTCCCCGTCCTTTTGCTGTTCGGTTTCGTCGCCATGAACGCGGTGATGATGCTCGGGCTCTCCCACCTCACGCTTCGCCCCCGCCCGACCCCGGTAAAGCAGACCCCGTACGAGTCCGGGATCCCGCCACTCGGCGATGCGCGCGAACGGTTCTCGGTCAAGTTCTACATGGTCGCCGTGCTGTTCATCATCTTCGACATCGAAACCGTTTTCATGATTCCGTGGGGCGCGCATTTCCGCCAGTTGTCGTGCACACGGCCGCTGGCGAATGGAGTGTGTCCGTCAGGGCAGTTCACCGCGTTCGGCCTCGTCGAGATGCTGGTTTTCATGTTCATTCTGTTCGTCGGATACGTGTATGTCTGGAAGAAGGGAGCCTTGCAATGGGATTGAGCGCGCGTCCTGAGTCGTTCGTGAACGCCGGCGAGGAGCCCTGGGTTGCGACGCGACTCGATTTTCTCATCAACTGGGGACGCGCCAACTCGCTGTGGCCGATGCCCTTCGGGACCGCCTGCTGCGCGATCGAATTCATGGCATCGGCAGCGTCGGGCTTCGATCTCGCGCGGTTCGGGATGGAGCGGATGAGCTTCTCGCCGCGCCAGGCGGATGTGCTCATCTGCGCTGGGCGCGTGCCGTTCAAGCTGGCGCCAGTTCTCCGGCGGATATGGCAGCAGATGCCGCAGCCCAAGTGGGCAATCTCGATGGGAGCATGCGCGTCGAGTGGCGGGATGTTCGACAACTACGCAGTGGTGCAGGGCATCGACACGATCATCCCGGTCGACGTGTACGTGCCGGGGTGCCCTCCGCGCCCCGAGGGACTCCTGTACGGGATCATGTTGCTCCAGAAGAAAGTCATGGCCGAGCGCGCGGCGGACAAGTCGCTGCGCAACGAGATGGAGCCGGATCCGACCAGCCAACTGTACATTCCGCCGTCGATGATCGACGAGCTCTCCGAGCCGTTCGGCAACTCGGTGAACCAGACGCGTTCCGGACTGTGAGCGACAGTTTTGTTCCGGTGATCGTTGGCGGAGCGCTGCCCGCGGGGACTGCGGCCGCGACAACGGGCCGCAACGTTCCGCGCAGCGGCGGTGAAGCCAATCCATCGGCGGCCGCGTTGAGGGCACAGTTCGGTGCGGCGATCAGCTCGGTGACGGTGGGGTGGGGCGAGACTACGGTTGTCGTGGCCACCGCATCGGTCCGCGATGTGATCAGCTGGCTGCATGACGACCCGATGCAGCAGTACGACTACTTGTCGGATGTGACCGCAGTCGAGTTCCGCGATGTCGAGGTGCCAATCGAGGTCGTCTGGCATCTGCGCTCGCTCCCCTATCGACGCTTTCTCCGCGTCAAGACTTTGCTCGCGAAGGGCGCGACGCTCGAGGTCCCAAGCGTGTGGGCCATCTACAAGAGCGCAGATTGGCTCGAGCGCGAGTGCTACGACATGTTCGGAATCAAGTTCGCCGGCCATCCCGATCTGCGGCGCATCCTGATGTGGGAGCAATACCGCGAAGGCTTCCCGCTGCGGAAGGACTTTCCCCTGCGGGGACGTTTTTCGCGATCGGAGCAACTGCGGCAGGCGCTCGCCGCCAATCCGGAAGCGCGGTACTCGATGGAAGAGTTGACCATCGCGCAGGCGTTCGAAGATCTGCCGTCGGAGATGAAGCGCCGCCTCAGTGCCGGCGAAAAGGTCGGCGAGTAGATGGCGACGACCACACGCACGGTCGACGTGCAGTTGTCGACCTCGGGTCTCGACGCACAAGGGCGGCCGCGGCGCATCCCGCTCGCGACGGACGAGTATGGTAACGTCGTCCCGATGGGCGCGACCGCTACCCTCGAGCCCGAACTCGAGGGCGAGCACATGCTCATCAACATCGGGCCCCAACATCCGGCGACCCACGGCGTCTTGCGCCTGGTGCTCGAGCTCGACGGCGAGACGGTCGTGCGCTGCATCCCTCACGTTGGATACCTCCACTGCGGCTTTGAGAAGATCGGCGAGTACCGACAGTACAATCAGATCATCCCGTGGACGGACCGCGAGGACTACTTGAACTCGCCCGGAAACAATGTCGCCTTTTCGCTCGGGGCGGAGCGGCTGTTCGGCGTCGAGATCACGCCGCGATGCACGGTACTCCGCGTCATCGCCTGCGAGCTCTCGCGCATCATTTCGCATCTCGTGTGGCTGGGCACGACCTGCATCGACATCGGCGCGTTCACGCCGTTCCTCTGGTCATTTCAGGAGCGAGAGCGGGTCTATCAACTCCTTGAAGCGTGGATCGGCGCTCGCCTGACGACGAGCCTCACGCGCGTCGGCGGTATGGGCGCCGATGTCCCCGACGGCTGGGTCGATCAGCTCGACGCCTTCGTGAAGCACTTTCCGAAGACGATCGCCGAAGTCGACAAGATGGTCACCCGTAATGGAATCTGGGTCGGTCGTACCGTCGGACTCGGCGCGATGAGTGCCGCCGAGGCGACGAACTATGGCCTCTCTGGCCCGATGATTCGCGCGTCCGGGGTCGCGTTCGATATCCGGAAAGACTTCCCGTATCTCGACTATGAGACGTACGATTTCGAGGTGCCTGTCGGAACCAACGGCGACGTCTACGACCGCTTTCTGGTACGCATGGAAGAGTTGCGCCAGTCAACGCGGATTCTCGAGCAGGCGATCAAACGCCTTCCCGACGGACCGGTGAACATCGACGACCATCGCGTCATCTTGCCACCGAAGAGCAAGGCGACGAGCGACATGGAGTCGATGATCCACCATTTCAAGCAGGTGATGGAAGGCCCGCGTCCGCCGATCGGCGAATGTTACGTGCCAGTCGAGAGTCCCAAGGGCGAGAAGGGCTACTACATGGTATCCGACGGAACGTCGAAACCGGTCCGCTGGCGGATTCGGCCACCCTCGTTCGTGAATCTCTCCGCTATCCCAAAGATGGTCGAGGGCCATTTGCTCTCGGACGTCATCGCCATCAACGCGTCGATCGATATCGTTATGGGAGAGATTGACCGGTGAGCGCCCACACGGAACCGGAGTACAAGCCGGTGTTCACCGCCGGCAGCGAGCGTCGCAAAGAGCTCGACATGCTCATCGCACGCTATCCGACGAAGATGGCCGCGCTCCTTCCGGCGCTCTGGATGGTCCAGCATGAGCGCGGCTGGGTCAGCGAGTCGGGCATGGCGGAGGTCGCCCAACTGCTCGAGCTGACGCCGGCCTACGTGAAGGGCGTCGTCACCTTCTACACGATGTACCACCAGCATCCGGTCGGTCGGCATTTCATCCAGGTCTGCACCACGTCGCCGTGCATGGCTTGCGGGGCGGAGGGAGTCGTCGACGCATTCCTCAAGCACACCGGATGTCAAGAGCTTGGCCAGACCTCGGCCGACGGCAAATACACCGTGATCGAAGTCGAGTGTCTGGGCGCCTGCGGGTTCAACACGCCGGTGATGATCAACGAAGACTTTCTCGAGTCGGTCACGCCGGACATGGTGCCGACCATTCTCTCAGGGCTCGGCTGAGCAATGGGCTTCCCCCATCCTTCACACGCGCGCGAGTCGGCGCTGCTCTCCAAGCACTTTGGCGAGCGGGACGCGACGACGCTCGATGGCTGGAAGAAGCGCGGCGGCTATGCCGCGCTTGATCAGGCCCTCAAGATGCAGCCCGGTGACATTGTCACGTTGATCAAGGATTCGGGGCTTCGCGGGCGCGGCGGCGCCGGTTTCCCGACAGGGGTGAAATGGTCGTTCATGAAGATCGGCGATGGAAAACCACACTACCTCTGCTGTAACGCCGACGAGTCCGAGCCGGGCACGTTCAAGGACCGCGAAGTCATGCGATGGACGCCGCACGCGCTCATCGAGGGCTGTGCGATCGGGTCGTATGCGATCGGCGCGGAGACCTGCTACATCTACATCCGCGGCGAGTTCACCGAGCCCATTGTACGTGTCGAGGCGGCCCTGAAGGAGGCGTACGCGGCGGGCATCCTCGGCGCGAATGCCATGGGATCCGGCAAGACGGTCAACGTGTACGTGCACAAGGGAGCCGGGGCCTACATCTGCGGCGAGGAGACCGCGATGATGAACTCCCTCGAAGGAAAGCGAGGCAATCCGCGAATCAAGCCGCCGTTCCCAGCGGTAGCGGGCGTGTTCGGACAACCGACCACGATCAACAACGTCGAGACGCTCGCCGCAGTCCCGCATATCCTCAATCACGGCGCTGACTGGTACAAGAAGTTCTCACGGCCGGACAACCCGAAGAGCACCGGCACCAAGCTCTATTCGGTGTGCGGCAACATCAAGCGACCTGGCAACTACGAGGTCGCGATGGGGTTCCCATTCCGCGACTTTCTGTACGACGTCTGCGGGGGGCCACTCGACGGGCGCAAGTTCAAGGCGATCATCCCGGGCGGCATTTCGGTGCCGATCCAGACGGTCGATGAGGCCGAAGCGACGCTGATGGACTATGAAGGGTTCGTCGCCAAGGGCTCGATGCTCGGCTCCGGCGGCGTCATCGTGTTCGATGATGCCCAAAACCTTGTCAAGCTCATCGCTCGCGCGGCACGCTTCTTTGCTCATGAAAGTTGCGCGCAGTGCACGCAATGCCGCGAGGGCACGGCGTGGACGACGAAGATTCTCGAGCGCATTGTCGCCGGGGACGGCACGTCCGAAGATCTCGACACCTTGCTGGACATCGGTGAGCAGATGACGGGCAAGACGATCTGCGTACTCAGCGACTCCTGCGCGACGCCAGTGGCGTCGGGCATCACCAAGTTCCGCGAAGATTTCGAGACGTTGATCAAGAAGAAACGCGGCCAGGTCTCAACGGACACCCTCTTCATGCAGCGACCGTCCCTGATCCAGGCCGCTGGAGCTGGACTATGACCGCACCAACGGCCACGCAAACAGTTACCCTGACCATCGAAGGTCGTTCGGTCACGGTTCCAACTGGAACGACGATCCTCGAGGCGGCGAAGGCCGCGGGCATTCTGATCCCGCACTACTGCTACCACCCGGGACTCCCGGTGGCCGGCGTCTGCCGAATGTGCCTCGTGGACGTCGAGAAGGCGCCCAAGCTCGCGCCGTCGTGCGCCACGGCGGCGATGGATGGGCAAGTCGTGCACGTGCACTCCGAGAAAGCCCTCGAGGCGCGGACCGGCGTGCTCGAGATGCTGCTCATCAACCACCCGCTGGATTGCCCGATCTGCGATCAAGCCGGCGAGTGCGAGCTCCAGGATTACACCTTTCAGGAGGGGCGCGCCGAAGGCCGCTACCATGAGCCCAAGCGGTTCAACCCGGTCGAGGATTTCGGCGGCGACGTCGTCTACGTCGCCAACCGCTGCATTCTCTGCACGCGGTGCGTACGGTTCATGGATGACGTGGCGCACGATCCGGTTCTCAACGTCAGCGAGCGCGGCGATCGCGCACTCATCGGAAAGTTCGAGGGTCATGATTTGACCAACCCCTGGGCCGGCAACGTCATCGATCTCTGTCCGGTCGGCGCGCTGCTCTCGAAGGATTCGCTCAACAAGGCGCGCGCCTGGGAGATGGACCGCACCGCGTCGGTGTGCCCGGGATGCTCCCAGGGCTGCAACATGATCGTCGAGACGCGCGACAACGTCGTCGTCCGGCTGCGGCCGCGCCCCAACGACGCCGTGAACAAGTATTTCATGTGCGATCATGGCCGGCTGGACTATCGCTGGATGAACCGGCAGGATCGGGTCGACGTGCCGATGGTTCGCGCCGGCTCGACGCTGGCGACCGCCGACTGGGAGCAAGCGACAGCGGCGGCCGCAGGGATGCTTAAAGGCAAGCGAGCGTTCGTTCTTGCCTCGCCGCGCCTCTCCAACGAGACGTTGTTCTTCCTGTTGCAGATCATCGCCAAGACCAGTGGCGCCGGTGCCTTCCGCGTCGTGCAGGGCGATGAGGCGCCGCTTCCCGGCGTGCCAGGACTTGCACTTCGTCGCGACCGGGCCGCCAATGTTCGCGGCGCGGAGCTGCTCGGATACACGCGCAGCGACTCGCCGCTGAGTGCGATGAAGCAAGGCGACGTGTTGATTGTCGCCGACGAGGAGCTGGCCGGCATCGAGGCGCCGGATCTGGCACGCGCCAGCGGCGTGATCGTCGTCGGGACCACGCTGCCGCCCTGGGCGCGGCACCTCGCCGCCGCCGTTCTGCCGATCGCGAACATGGTCGAGGAAGAAGGCACCTTCACCAACGTCGATGGGCGCGTGCAGCGCTTCCTCCAGGCCAAGGCTGCGCCGGGTTTCGCGCGGCCAAGTTGGTGGGTAGTCTCCGACTTGCTTGGCGCGATCGGCGGCAAGGGCGGGGTCTTGCTCGCCAGCGACGCATTTGCCGCCGTCGCTGCTTCGCACCCGGAGTTCGCGGGAATGAGCTACGACGGGCTCGCGCTCTCGGGGCGCCCGGTCAAAAGCGCAGCAACGAAGGTCAACGCGTGACGTTGCCGCTCGAGCTGTTGCAAGCCGCGCCGACCGCGCCTCTTCAGATGATCGTGCCGCCGGACAACATGTGGGTCTGGTTCATCGCGACCGTCATCAAGATGATCGTGCTGTTCACGGTCTACATGGTCGGCGTCGCCTTGCTGACCCTGGCCGAGCGCAAGATCTCGGCGTGGATTCAGGATCGACACGGCCCAAACCGCGTCGGCTGGCACGGATTGCTTCAGCCGGCGGCCGACGGCCTCAAGAACATCATGAAGGAAGAGACCTATCCGAGTCAGGCGAATCTCCCCCTGTTCGTTCTCGCGCCGGCGCTCTCGTTCACGGTGGCGATGATCACGTGGGCGGTCATTCCGTTCGCGGCGCCCCTCGACACGAAATGGGGCACGATCGACATGGCCCTCGCTCCGCTGCCGATCGGTTTTCTGTTCATCCTTGCCATCGGCTCACTCGGCGTCTACGGCATCGTGCTCGCGGGGTGGTCGTCGAACAACAAGTACGCCCTGCTGGGCGGTTTGCGATCGAGCTCGCAGATGATCTCCTATGAGATCGCCATGGGATTGTCGACGATCCCGGTCTTGTTGCTCGCCGGCAACGTGTCGCTGAATCAGATCGTGCAGCAGCAATCGACCAGCGCCTGGAATGTTCTGAATTGCACCATCGCCTTCATTTTTTTCATGATCGCGGCCTTCGCGGAGACGAATCGTCTGCCGTTCGATCTTCCCGAGGCTGAATCGGAATTGATCGCCGGGTATCATTCCGAGTACAGCGCCATGAAGTTCTCGATGTTCTTCATCGCCGAGTACGCGAACATGGTGACGGCAAGCGCCCTGATGGCGACGCTCTTCTTCGGTGGTTGGGACATTCCGTTCACTCGCTGGGACAACGTCGCCCCGCACACGTCGATCAAGACGATCTTCACGCTTGGCTTCTTCGCCGCGAAGGTCCTGTTCTTCGTCTTCTTCTATATGTGGATTCGCTGGACCGTGCCGCGGTTCCGCTATGACCAGCTGATGGCTCTTGGGTGGAAGCTGATGCTGCCGGTCGCGCTCGGGTACGTGATCGTACTCGCGTCGGCGATCCTCGGGCTGGAGAGCGCGGGAATCCTTCAAGGCTCGTGGGGATTCACGGGCGCCCTGCTCGGTCTGAACATCGTGCTGCTGGTGCTGCTCTTTGGTGTACTGGACCGCGGCCGGCTCATTAGCCCGGCGTACTCGCGGTTGGACAGAAGAGATCTCGACAAACTGCGCCGGGTCACGGCCGACCGGACGCACGCGCTCGAAGGAGTTGACTGATGGCCATCGGTGTGAAGGTCCTTGACCGCCCGATCGAGGAGACGAGCTACGTCCGAGCGACGCTGAAAGGGCTGGCGACGACGATGAAGCACCTACTCAGTCCCGAGAAGGTGACCATTCAATATCCCGAGGAGAAATGGTCCTTGTCGCCTCGGTGGCGCGGGACGCATCGCATGCTCACGACCGAAGACGGCAAGGCCAAGTGCGTCGGCTGCGGACTCTGCCCGTCGGTGTGCCCCGCCAACTGCATCAAGCTCGTCCCCGGCGAAGATGAAGCGGGGAATCGGTATCCCCTCGTGTTCGAGATCGACGAATTCCGCTGCATCTTCTGCGGCTACTGCCAGGAGGTCTGTCCGGAAGAGGCGATTCACGTCGGCCGGCACTACGAGAACTCTGAATACAGCCGCGAGGGCTTCGTCTACGACCTCGAGCGGTTGATGGCCCAGACGCATCCGGTCTGTGAGATGTGGGATCCCGCCGACCCTAAGGGAGAGTAAGCCGGATGCCGCACGGCGAACTTTCGCTGTTTTACACGTTCCACTTCTATCTCTTCGGGATCATCGCCATGGCGTCGGCGGTGCTGTTCGTGACGCGTAAGAGTCCCGTGTCGGCGGCGCTCTGGCTGGTCAGCACGATGTTCTCGCTTGCCGCGCTTTTCGTCATGCTCGACGCCCAGTTCATCGGCGCCATACAGGTGCTCGTCTACGCGGGCGCCATCATGGTCGTGTTCCTGTTCGTGATCATGCTGCTCAACCTCGGCCAGCCGAGCGAGCTGTCCGACGCGCGCGGACTCCCGTGGAAGCTCGTCGCCGGCGGGGTCGGAGCGGCGATCCTGGCGATGATCTTCGCCGTCACTCGCACGAAGGCGCCGGAGGCATTGCGTCTGCCGCCTGGATATGCAGCGAAGCAAATCGCAACCCTTGGCGCGATCGAGCCCGTGGCCGGTCCGCTGTTCCGCGAGTATCTGCTGGCGTTCGAAATCACGAGCGTGCTGCTCCTCGCCGCCATTGTCGGCGCGGTGGCGCTCGCGCGGCGGAGGGAGTCCGATGCTGGCTGAGTCGCTGTTCTTCTCGGCGGTCCTGTTCACGATCGGTGTGGTCGGCGTGCTGACGCGCCGCAACGCGATCATCATCTTCATGTGTGTCGAGCTCATGCTCAACGCCGTCAATCTGACGTTCGTCGCGTTCGCCCAAACATATGGTGTCGCTGGTCAGGTCTTTGTCTTCTTCGTGATGACCGTCGCCGCCGCTGAGGCGGCGGTGGGCCTGGCGATCATCATCGCGCTCTTCCGTCACCGGCAGACCGTGAACCTTCAGAACATCAACGTCCTGAGGGGCTGAGGATGCTCCAGGACGCGGCGTCCGCCGCAGCAACTCATCCGTTGGCAAATACCGCGGCGGCATGGCTGTGGGCGATTCCGCTATTGCCATTGCTCGGCTTTGTGGTGAACGGCCTGTTGTCGTTGGTGGCGGCATTTCACGTCGGGCCGAGCGATCCCTCGGCGCATGGCAGCGCCGAGCACGGTGATGCCCACGCGAGGAATACCGACCCCTCGTTGCACTCGGGGCGGGACTCTTCAGATCATCAGGCGGTGATTCGCCACCGGTATTCGGGGATCGTTTCCGTCGTCGGACCGTTGGTCCTCGTCGCGTCATTTGGCGTTGCCGTCGCGGCGTTTCTGGCGATGCGCGGTATCGCCAACATGGACGCGCCGTTCATCCAGACCTACTTCCACTGGATGCCAGTCGGCGATCTTCGCATCGACGCCGCGTTCCAGCTCGATCAACTCTCGATGGTGATGACCCTCGTCGTCACCGGTGTCGGCATGTTGATCCACGTCTTCAGCATCGGCTACATGCGAGACGACCCGGGCTACCCCCGGTATTTCGCGTACCTGAACCTGTTCGTCTTCTTCATGCTCGTTCTCGTGCTCGGAGCGAGCTATCCGCTGATGTTCATCGGCTGGGAGGGCGTGGGGCTCTGCTCCTACTTGCTCATCGGCTTCTGGTTCAGCGAGAAGGCCAATGCCGACGCCGGTAAGAAGGCGTTCATCGTCAATCGCATCGGCGACTTTGGTTTCCTGATCGCGATGTTCATGATGTTCGTGAACCTCAGGGGGGCGCTGGACTTTGTCGGTGTGAACCAGGCCGTGTCTGGGCTTCCGATCGGCGGCCTCGCGATCACGGCGATCTGCCTCTTTCTCTTCCTCGGGTGCGCCGGAAAGAGCGCCCAGATCCCGCTCTATGTGTGGTTGCCTGACGCGATGGCCGGACCGACGCCGGTGTCGGCCCTGATCCACGCGGCGACGATGGTCACTGCTGGAGTGTATCTGGTTGCCCGCAGCAGCTCGTTGTTCTCGCTGGCGCCCGTCGCCGGACTGACGGTCGTGATCGTCGGCGCCACGACGGCGATTTTCGCCGCGACGATCGGACTCAAGCAGTGGGACATCAAGAAGGTTCTGGCCTATTCGACGGTCTCGCAGCTGGGCTACATGTTCATCGGCGTCGGATCGGGGGCGTACGCGGCGGGCATCTTTCATCTCGTGACGCACGCCTTCTTCAAGGCGCTGCTGTTCCTCGGGTCCGGATCGGTGATCTACGCGATGCACGCCGCATATCACCACACCGATCGCCACGAGGACGCGCAGGACATGCGCAACATGGGGGGCCTCCGGGCCCATCTGCCGATCACTTTCTGGCTGATGTGGATCGCGACGCTGGCGATCTCCGGCATTCCGCTGTTCGCTGGCTTCTTCTCAAAGGACGAGATTCTCGGTGGCGTCTTCGCTCGCGCGCAGGAGTCGACGTTGGCGTCGGCCCATCTGCTCGGCATTCCCGGAAGGACCATACTGTATCTCGCCTATGCGCTCGGTCTCGCGGCCGCCTTCCTGACCGCGACGTACATGACGCGGATGATGCTCTACACCTTCCACGGTCCCAACCGGACCGGCGACGAAGAACGAAAGCACTTGCACGAAGCACCGTGGGTCATGACGGGCCCACTCGTCGTACTCGGCATTCTCAGCGCCATCGGTGGCTGGCTCAACATCCCATCGTTCCTGTCCTCAGTCGTTCCTGGCCCCGTCGCGGCGCTGGAGCGTTGGCTCGATCCTGTCGTCGGATCGGCGACACTCGCCGTAACGGGCGGACATGCGACCGAAATCGCCACATCCACGGAATCCTTACTTGTCGGCGCGGCAGTGCTGATCGCCGTCGGCGGTATGCTGCTCGCGTGGGCTCGGCTCCAGCCGGTGGCCCTGGTTCCCGCACGAGACGCCGTCCCTGCGGAAGGCTTCGAGCGGGTCCTCGAGCACAAGTACTACGTCGATGAGATCTATGACGCCATCATCGTTCAACCAGTCGTGCGTGTGTCTCGGCTCTTGCTCTGGCGCGGCATCGATGCCGGGCTGATCGACGGGCTGCTCGTAAACGGCACCGCCGTCGTCGCGCGGTTCGCCGGATGGATGGGGTCACAGCTTCAGTCGGGACAGGTTGGAACGTATGCCTGGGTGCTCGTCGTCGGCGTGCTCGCCGTGCTCGGCGCCTTCACTCTGCGCTGATCATGACCGACTTCCTGCAGTCCATCGGCTACGCGAACTGGATTCTTCCGACGCTCCTGGGTGTTCCACTCGTCGGTGCCCTCGCCATCTGGGTGCGCGGCGCGATGGCGCCGAAACCGGATTTGGGGAAAGATGACATTGCCTCGGGAGCGGTCATCGTGCCGCGAGCGATCGCGCTGCTGACGTTCGCCGTCGAATTCATCATCTCGTTGGGCCTTTGGTGGACGGTGGATCCCTCGTCGCCAAGCTGGCAAAGCCGGATTGATTGGGCGTGGATCCCCACTTGGGGAATCCGTTTCACGATTGGGCTCGACGGCATCGCCGCGATGATGGTCCTCCTCACGACCCTCATCATGTTGCTGTCGGTGCTCGGCGGCTGGACGAGCATCCGGAGCCGGACCCACAGTTACTATGCGCTGCTGCTCATTTTGACGTCCGGCATGCTTGGGGTCTTTCTCAGCCTCGATCTCTTCCTGTTCTACGTCATGTGGGAAGTGATGCTCATCCCGATGTACTTCATCATCGGGATCTGGGGCGGGGAACGGCGACTCTACGCCAGCATCAAGTTCTTCCTCTTCACGATGGTCGGGTCGCTGCTGATGCTCGTCGCGATCCTGTACATCGGCTTCAGCCTCGCCAACCCGGCAACCGGCGTCCCCGACTTTTCCTACCAGTCGGCGTTGGCCACTCTCGCGATGACGCCCACGGCGACGTTTTGGGTCTTCGTGGCCTTCTTCCTCGCCTTTGCGGTGAAAGTGCCGATGTCCCCGTTCCATACCTGGTTACCCGACGCCCACGTCGAAGCCCCCACCGCCGGCTCGGTGGTCCTCGCGAGCATCATGCTCAAGCTCGGCACCTTCGGATTCATTCGCATGGCTGTACCCCTGCTGCCAGCGGCCGCGATGAGCGGGACCATCCGTAACGTCATCCTCGTGCTCGCGGTGATCGGGATCGTCTACGGCGCGCTGGTTTCGCTCGTGCAGCCCGACTTCAAAAAGCTCGTCGCCTACTCGTCGGTCAGTCATCTCGGGTTTGTCATGCTTGGCATTTTTGCCCTGACCGTGCAGAGTGTGCAGGGCGCGCTGATGGTGATGATCAACCACGGCATCTCCACCGGTGCGCTCTTCTTTCTCATCGGCATGATCTATGAGCGTCGCCACACGCGGCTGATCGAGGACTACGGCGGGATCGCGCGCGTCGTGCCGATGTTCGCGACGGTTCTCGCGCTGGTGGCGTTCAGCAGCATCGGCGTGCCGGGCACTAACGGATTCATCGGCGAATTCCTCGTGCTCCTCGGCGCCTTCCGGACATTCCCGATATTCGCCTTCATCGCGACGACGGCGGTCATCATCTCCGCGGCCTATCTGCTATGGGCCATCCAGCGGATTCTTTTCAATCCGTTGGACAAGTCGGTGAACGAGTACATCCCGGACTTGAACCGCCGCGAGATTCTGCTGCTCGCGCCACTGGTCGCTGCCATCATATGGCTCGGCGTTTATCCGAAGCCGGTCCTGGATCGCATGCAGCCGGCCGCCGAGCGGTTTGTCAAAACCGTTGAAGACGGGGCCGCAAGGACGAGAGCGCGGTGGGAGGTCTACCGATGAGAGTTCTCGACCTCGCCAACCCGGGGCAGCTGATGATGGCGCTTGCCCCCGAACTCGTGCTGATGGGCGGCGCGATGCTCGTCCTACTCTGGGCGGGATGGAAGCGCGAAAGCGACGGTCACCAGCGCGCCATCGGCTGGGCGTCGCTCGCGCTCGTCGCGATCACGGCGGCGGTCGTCTACTGGAGCTCTAGCGAGTTCGCGGCGTCGACGAACGGTCCGATAGCCATCGACAATTTCCGATGGATGATGGATGCCGTCATCCTCCTCGGGACGTGGCTCACGATCGGCCTGTCGATGGACGAGAACCGGCGGGAGCGCATTCTATCCCCTGAGTCGCACGTTCTTGTCTTGTTCGCCAGCTCGGGAATGATGTTGCTCGCGGCAGCCACCGACCTGATGATCGTTTTCCTCGGCATCGAGTTGATGTCGATTTCGGTCTATGCCCTGGCTGGCATCAACCGCCGCAGCGCGCGCGGCGCCGAAGGGGCGCTCAAGTACTTCCTGCTCGGGGCCTTTGCGACGGCCTTCCTGCTCTACGGAATCGCCCTGGTGTATGGCGCGACGGGGAGCACGAACATCCAGCGGATCGCCGGCACGATCGGATCGCTTGGCCTCGCGACGAGCCCGTTGCTCCTCGTCGGACTGGCGATGCTGGTCATCGGCTTTGCGTTCAAGATCGCGGCGGTCCCATTCCACATGTGGGCGCCCGATGTCTACGACGGGTCTCCGTCGGCGATCACTGCCTACATGGCGGCGACGGTCAAAGCGGCCGCGTTCGCGTCCTTTATTCGCGTCTGGTTGCAGGGGTTCCCAGGCATGAACTGGTGGTGGTATCCCTCGGTGTTCGGCATCGCCGTCGCGACGATGATCGCCGGCAACGCGATCGGGTTGGCACAGAAGAACCTCAAGCGCATGCTCGCCTATTCGAGCATTGGACACGCCGGTTACCTGTTGGTGCTGATGGCCGCCGGAACCTCTGAGGCAACGTCGGCCCTCGTGTTCTATCTGTTCGCCTACACCCTGGCGACATTCGGCGCGTTCGCCGGCATCGTGAGTCTCTCGCAGCCGGGCCGGGGCACCGTCATGATCGACGAGCTGTCGGGGCTGTGGAAGCGGCGGCCATGGCTCGCGTTGGGGATCGGCGTCATGATGTTGGCGCTCCTCGGCTTCCCCTTCTTCGGCGGAGCGGGCTTCTTCGCGAAGTGGTACGTGCTCCAGGTCGCGCTCCACGCGCCGGTGAAGCAGATGAAGCTCGCCATAGTCCTCGTGCTCACGACCGTGGTGTCCGCGGGCTACTATCTCCACGTCGTCATGATGATGTTCATGCGCCAACCATCCGAGGGCGCCGCCACGCCGGAGCCGCCGGCGACCGGGGGGCTCACACGCGCGGTCCTGGTGGTGACGACGGTGCTCATTCTCCTCATCGGTCTGGCGCCAGACGCGCTGGTCCGGCTGACCACCGCCAGCCGGGTCGAGACGGTGACCCCGTCTCGATACGGATTGCCGTCGGGCATCCCGATCCTGCGGCCGGCGCAACCGTCGCTCTCGCGCTAACCGCTAACGACGGGGCCGCTTGGCGGCCCCGTTGCATTGGAGCCTGATATGGCCATCTCGCCGAGAATCTTCCGCCAGTACGACATCCGCGGCATCGTCGGCAACGACCTCACCGTCGACGTGGCGTCGGCTATCGGCCGTGCCTACGCGTCGCTCATGGCGGAACGCTCTGTGACTGGATCGATCGTCGTCAGCCGCGATAACAGGCCTAGCGGCCGGACGCTCCGCGACGCGCTGGTCGACGGGCTGACGACTTCTGGCGTTGACGTCGTAGACATCGGCGAAGTGCCGACCCCGCTCAACTACTGGAGTTTGAACAATCTCGCTGTCGCTGGTGGCATTCAGATCACCGGCTCACACAACCCGCCCGAGTACAACGGCTTCAAGCTGTCGCTCGGCACGGCGTCGCTTCACGGTGACGAGATCCGGCACCTGCACACGCTGATTCAGAAGCCGGTGAAGGGCGCCAAGCGCGGATCGGTGAAGTCGGAGAGGGTCGTCGATCACTACATCCAGGATGTCCTCGCTCGCACAGGCCCGCTCCCGTCGCCGATGAGAGTGGTGTATGACTGCGGCAACGGCGCGGGCGCGCTCGTTGCGCCGCAACTGTTCAAAGCCCTGGGCATCCAGGCACGCGGCTTGTTCTGCGAGAGCGACGGCACCTTTCCCAATCACCATCCAGATCCGACGGTCCCCGAGAATCTGGAAGACCTGATCGCCGCCGTGACAGAAGACCAGGCGCAGATCGGTATCGCGTTCGACGGCGACGCTGACCGCATCGGTGTCGTCGACGAAGATGGTACGATCATCTGGGGGGACCGGATACTGATCGTCTATGCGCGCGATGTTCTCGAGCGGACGGGGAAGGGCCAGCCCATCGTATTCGACGTGAAGTGCTCGCAAGCGTTGTCCGAGTCGATCGAGAAAGCGGGCGGCAAGGCCATCATGTGGAAGACGGGACATTCGCTCATCAAGGATAAGATGAAAGAGACGCACGCCCCCGTCGCGGGCGAGATGTCGGGCCACATGTTTTTCAGCGAGGGTTTCTATGGGCACGACGACGCGCTCTATGGCGCCGCTCGGCTGCTGCGCATTCTCGCAGCCCGCAAGCAGACGATCAAGCAAGCGCTCTCCGACGTGCCCAACTACGTCTCGACCCCCGAGATCCGGATCGAGGTTCCGGAAGAGCTGAAGTTCGGACTCGTCGAGAGGGCGGTTGCGCACTTCAAGGCCAGGCACAAGGTCATCGACGTCGACGGTGTCCGCGTCCTGTTCGGCGACGGCTGGGGGCTGATCCGGGCGTCGAACACACAGCCGGTCATCGTGGCTCGATACGAGGCTCTCACCGCGGACCGTCTGGCGACGATTCGCGGCGAGATGGAAGGCTGGTTGCGGACGCAGGGCGTTCGCCTGTGAGATGACGCTGCGACGGTGGCTGATCGCCTGGGCCATTACACTGGCGGCCCTGTTGCTCGCCGGCCGATTCGTCGCTGATTTGTACTCATCGTACGCCTGGTACGACGCGCTCGGCGCCACGTCAGTCTGGCGGGCTCGGGTCGGCACCATGGCTCTGATACGAGTTTCTGAATGGCTGGCAGCCTCGTTATTCTCGTTGGGACACCTTTTCACTGTGCGACAATCGGTTGTCTCGTTGGTCGTACAACGGCAAGTTGGGGATCTGGAGATCCCCGAGAGCGTGCACGGGCGGTATTTGACCGGGGCAGCCGTCGCGCTCGCGGTGGCTCTCGGTGCGGCGCTCGCGCTGTCCCAAACCGATTGGACGACGGCGTTCCTCGCGGGAACGGGGTCGGGATTCGGCGCCTTCGATCCGTACTTCGGCGCCGATCTCGGCTTCTTCGTGTTCTGGCTGCCGTTCGAGGCGCAGCTCTGGACGTGGATGCTCTTCGTCATACTGACCACGACAGCCGTGGTCGTCGCGCTATACGTCATCACGGCCGGCGCGCGAATCGACGGCGGACGGTTGCGCATGTCCACACACACTAGACGCCATCTCACGGTGATCATGGGCCTCTTCCTCCTCATGCTCGCCTGGCGCTTTCGCCTACAGATGTACGAGCTGCTGTTGAACGGCACCGGCCCAGGCGGCGCGTTCGGATACCTCGATCACCGTGTCGCCGTCCCCGCTGCCCTCGTGCTCTCATTGGCGACGCTGGGCGCCGGTCTGTTCGTCATCATCGCGGGCGTGAGCAGCCAGCGCATGGCGATCGGCGCTACCATCAGCGTGCTCGTACTCTGGGTCGTCGCGCGCCAGTTCGCTCCTGCGGTCGTTCGACGGATGACCCGTGGGGTCGATCCGGCCGTGCGCGAGCGACCCTATCTCGGAACGCAGGCGGCGTACACGCGACGCGCCTACGCCGTCGACCAGATTCGCGCCGCCGACTCGAGCGTCGTGTTTCGCTCCGCCGATTCGGCGGTGACCGCGACCGCCATTTGGGACGATCTGACCCTGCGTCTTGCGCTCGACCCGAGTCAGCCAGTCGATACCGGCGCCTCGTGGATCTCATGGCGGCCGTCCCCGCGCGGACCCGTCGCCGATATCGTTCGTCGATCGACCGACGCCACGGGGTCTCGCGAAACGTGGACGGTCACCGCGGTCGATGCCGGCGTTGCCGATCCGTCAGGCGACATCGTCCCGCTCCCCGACGCGTTCGGACGCACGTCGTCGAGTGGTGATCGGGGAATCCATCGCCCAATCGTGTACCCGGGCGCCACAAGCTACGACGTTATCCCCGACTCGAGTCATCGCGTTGTCGGCGTACCCATCGATTCGCGACTGTCGCGAATCGCGCACGCCTGGAGTCTGCAGAGTCCCCAATTCGTCGCCGGTCATCTGGCCGGCCCTCGGCCGACGCTCGTCGACGTCCGCGATGTTCGCGAGCGCGTCGACAGGCTCGTTCCGTTCTTCGTCCAGGGACGAACGATCTCCCCAATGGTCGTCGCCGACACCGTGTATTGGGGCGTCGATCTCTACGCGGCCAGCAACTGGTATCCATTGAGTGTTTCGGTCACGGTCAATGACCGAGACTGGCGCTACTATCAACACGCGGCGATCGCGGTCGTCGACGGACACAGCGGAGACGTCATGATCGTTCCCGATGACGTGCTCGATCCGTTAGCCCAGGTTTGGGTGCGTCGGTTCCAGTCGCTCTTCACGACTGCGGCGGCGCTGCCGGCCGGGATTCGCGAGATGCTGCCGCCGGCGGCAAATCAGTTGATCGTGCAAGCGACCGCCTTCGGTAGATTCGGTTCGCGGACGAGCGACACCGAGACCCGACGCATTCCGACGACACTGGGAGGTGACAGCGACGTCGTCACCGGAAGCCCGATCGCGCTAATCCGAAATCGCTCGGCGATCAGCGCCTCGCTGCCTCTCGTCGATTCGACCGACCGCGTCCGTGGAGTGATGATCGCCGTCGGAGGAGCAAATCGTCGGACGGTCTGGTACGAGTCGGCAATAGGGCCAAAGTGGTCGGCGCTCGCCGATCGATTCCGCGGACTCGACTCGAGCAGCGGACGGCGGGCGCCGCGCCCGCTCCACGCTGCGATCCGGTCACTCCCCGTGGCCACCCGGCTCGTCTTCGTCGATCCCGTCTTCTCCTATCCGCACGAGGAATCGCCGACGCTCGCCTACGTCGGAGTCATCGACGGCGACAGCATCCGCCGGCTTGCGGGACTCCGCCGCGACGGAACGCCGACGGGTGGCGACCTCCGCGCCCAAGTCAGAGCGGTCTACGCTGCGCTGCGGAACGCGCTCCAGCGTGGCGACTGGATGGCGTTCGGCCGCGCGATGGAGTCGCTGTCGCGGATTTCCGGAGGTTCGGCGAAACCCAACGGCACGGCGAGCAAGCGATGAAGTCCGCCAATCGCACAACCCAATCAGCCCGACGCGTCGAGTCTGGAACATCGACGGCCGTTATCGCCCTCGGCGGCAACGCACTCGCTCCATCTGGCGAGGACTCGACGATCTACGATCAGTTCCGGCATGCGCGAGAAAGCCTCGCTCCGATTGTGGAGCTGGCGCTCGCCGGATGGAATGTCTGCGTCGTGCATGGCAACGGGCCGCAGGTTGGTGATGAGCTGGTGCGCAACGAAGTCGCGCGCGATGAGGCGAGTCCGTTGCCATTGGGCGTCCTCGTCGCGGCCACCGCGGGATGGATCGGGTACATGGTTCAGCAGTCGATCGACAATGCGTTGCGGCGCGCTGGTAGTCCGCGCCAGGTGGCGACGGTCATCACCCAGGTACTGGTGGACGCAACGGACGCGGCGCTCCACGATCCGACAAAGTTCATCGGTCGCGCGCTGCCGCCGGATCGCGCTGCCGAGTTGGACGCTGGAGGGTTCGCGGTAAAGCCCGACGGTCGCGGGCGTCTTCGCCGCGTGGTCGGCAGCCCGATGCCCCAGGCAATCCACGAGCTCGAGACGATTCGACGCCTCGTTGCCAAAGGAACGATCGTTGTCGCGTGTGGGGGCGGAGGCGTTCCCGTGTACTCGCATCCGACGCTCGGCCTCGAGGGTATCGACGCCGTCGTCGACAAGGATCTTGCAGCCGCCGTCCTCGCTCGCGATCTCGGCGCGGCGATGCTGTTGATTCTCACGGATGTCGACGCCGTCTATGCCGATTGGGGAACGGCAACGCAACGTCCGCTGCGACACCTTTCTGCGGACGAGGCGGAGCGCATGGACAAAGCCGGCGCCTTTGGAGAAGGAAGCATGGCGCCGAAGATTCGCGCCGCGATCGACTTCGTGCGCCGAACAGGCGGACGTGCGATCATTACAGCGCTCGCTCGTGGCCGTGACGCGGTTCATGGTGAAGCGGGAACGACGATTACTAACGCATTGGAGAACGAGTGAACATTCACGAGTATCAGGCCAAGGACTTACTCCGCAAGGAAGGAGTGCCGATTCCGCCTGGCGAGGTAGCCAGAACGGCCGACGAAGCGATGGCGCTGGCGAGGCAGTTCGGCGGTACGGTGGTGATCAAGGCCCAGGTTCACGCGGGCGGCCGGGGAAAGGCGGGCGGCGTGAAGCTGGCCAAGTCGCCGATCGAAGCAAAGGAAGTCGCGACGAAGATCTTCGCCCTCCACATCAAGGGCTTGCCCGTCGAGAAGGTGCTGGTCACGCCGGCCGCCGACATCGCCAAGGAAGCGTACGTCGGCATCATCGTCGACCGCGCTGCGAAAAAACCCGTCTTCATGGTCTCGCCGGCCGGTGGCATCGACATCGAAGAAGTTGCCGCGACCACGCCAGAAAAGATCCTCAAGTTGCCGATCGATACGCGCTACGGCCTGATGCCGTTTCAAGCGTCGATGCTCGGCTTTTTTCTCTACGACGACATCAAGCTGGTTCGGCAAGCAGCGACGATCATGCAAGGGCTGTACAACGCTTTCATGCGTAATGGCTGCTCGATCGCCGAAATCAATCCCCTTATTGTTACTCCCAATGATGAAGTCTTGGCGCTCGACGCCAAAATGGTCATCGACGACAACGAGCTCGATCGTCGCCCGGAGATCGTCGCGCTTCGGGACGAATCGTCGGAGGAGCCAAGCGAAGTTCAGGCGCGCAAGGCCAACCTGACGTTCATCAAGCTCGACGGCAATGTTGGCTGCGTCGTCAACGGCGCCGGCCTGGCGATGGCCACGATGGATCTCGTCAAATACTACGGTGGCGAACCGGCGAACTTTCTGGACATTGGCGGGTCGTCGAATCCAGAGAAGGTCGTCAATGCCCTGCGAATCATCACCGCCGACCGCAACGTGAGGGCGATTCTGTTCAACATCTTCGGCGGGATCACGCGGACCGACGATGTCGCGAACGGCATTGTCACGGCAACGAAGCAGAATCCGCTGAAGGTGCCGATCGTGATCCGTTTGACCGGAACGAACGAAGAGCTGGCGATGAAGATCCTGTCCGAGAATGGATTCTCCGCATCCTCCGACATGGACGAGGCGGTGAAGAAGGCGGTCGCCTTGGCACAGGGAGGCAAGGCCGCGTGAGCATCTTCATCGATCAGTCCACGACCGTCATCGTCCAGGGTATCACCGGCCGCGACGGGTCGTTCCACACGCGGCAGATGATGGAGTACGCCACCCGCATCGTCGGCGGTGTGACCCCGGGGAAGGGTGGACAGACCTTCGAAGGTAAGGTCCCGATCTTCAACACAGTCATCGACGCCGTGCGAGAAACCGGTGCGAACACGTCGGTGATCTACGTCCCCCCGATGTTCGCCGCCGACGCCATTATGGAGGCGGCCGACGCCGGCATCGGCCTTGTCATCGCGATCACGGAAGGCGTCCCTGTGCTCGACATGACCAAAGTCCACCCCTACGTGCGCGAGCGCGGCGCGCGGTTGATCGGTCCGAACTGTCCGGGCCTGATCACACCGGGCAAGTCGAAGGTCGGTATCATCCCCGGCCGAATCTGCACGCCGGGACCCGTCGGGGTCGTCAGTCGATCGGGCACGCTGACCTACGAAATCGTGTATCAGCTCACGCGCGCCGGACTCGGACAGACCACGTGCGTAGGGATTGGTGGCGATCCGATCAACGGTACCAACTTCATCGACTGCCTTGCTGCCTTCGAGAAGGATCCCGACACGAAGGTGATCTGCCTGATGGGCGAGATCGGTGGAACCGACGAGCAGGAGGCCGCGCAGTTCGTGAAGGACAAGATGAAGAAACCCGTCGTCGGGTTCATCGCCGGGCAAACGGCTCCGGCAGGCCGACGGATGGGCCACGCCGGTGCCATCATCTCCGGGTCAGCCGGAACGGCCGCGGAGAAGCTTGCTGCGTTCGAAGCCGCCGGCATTGGTGTGGCGAAGCGGCCGATCGACTTCATACAGCTCGTGAAACGCAGACTCCAATAGTCATCACGAGCCGCGTAGCGACGAGGGATCTGTAGTTGATCCCGGGACAAAAACAGATCCCTCGCTTCGCTCGTAATGACGTACGGCTTCCACACTCAACTACTCTGTCACTGAAATGCCAGGAAACACCACTCTGACAATCATCAAACCGGACGCCTTTTCCTCGGGGAAGGCGGGAAAGATCATCGCCCATCTCGAGGCGAGTGGCTTCAAGATTCGGGCGGCCCGCGTCCTCCATTTGACCGACAGGGAAGCGGGCGCCTTCTACGAGGTCCACCGCGAGCGACCCTTCTACAAGTCCCTTGTCGCCTTCATGACTTCGGCCCCGTGCATGCCGATGGTCCTCCAGAGAAACGACGCGGTCGCCGAACTCCGCGCCGCCATTGGCGCCACTGACCCTGCCGAAGCAGCGGCCGGGACCGTGCGGAAGCTGTTCGCCGAATCAAAGGAGCGGAACGCGATTCATGCCTCGGACTCAGATGACAATGCCGTCCGCGAAGCCCACTTTTTCTTCTCAGACACGGAACTGCTCGGCGCCTGAGCAGGCGTTGTCACCAGGGCGGCTGAGTGCCTCCAACTCTCGTAGCCGCTTCAACTTGTCCTAGTCCTCTTCAGACGATAGTTTTAGCGGCTATGCTGTCCTTCGACATCCGGTCTCTCGAAGCACAGGCTGCGAACGTCGACGAGCAGTTGAGCGCGGACGATGCCGTCTGGGAAGAAGGAGATCCAAGGCCCGACACAGCCGTCCACGTGATCGGACGGCTTTCTGCCGCCGGGACCGGCCAATTTTACTGGCACGGCCGCATTTCCGGCGACGTTACCGTCCCGTGCCGTCGCTGCCTCTCCGACGCCCACGCGGAGGTCGAGGATGAGTCACACATCATCTTCGCCGAGAGCAGCGACGAGGAGATCGACGACCCGGACATCTACCTGCTCGATCCCACCAGCCGCGACGTGGACTTGCGGCCCGCGATCCGGGAAGAGTGGCTCATCGCGCAGCCAAGGTTCGTCCTCTGCCGCAAGGACTGCCGCGGTCTCTGCCCGCGCTGTGGCGCGGACCTGAACGATGGCCGGTGCGCCTGTCCCCCGCAGACCGATTCCCGCTGGGATGACCTGCGAAAGGCCAACGCCTGACCCTCGGGGCTAGCTAGTTTTCGTGACTCTTCTTAACTCCGCACTCATAACTGACTGAACGATATGGCTGTCCCGAAACGACGTACCTCAAAGCGGAAAAAGCGCGCCCGCAACACGCACAAAAAGGCGCCCGCGATCGCAATCCAGAAGTGTCCGCGATGCCAGGCGATGAAGCGGCCGCACCACGTCTGCGCGGAATGCGGCTATTACGGTGGCAAGCAGCGGGTAGCAGCCAAGGAAGCCTGAGTTGGCGCGCATTGCGTTGGACGCCATGGGCGGGGACTTCGCGCCCCAGGCGACGGTGTCCGGCGCGCTCCTGGCTCTAGCCGAGCTCGACCCGGCTCATTCGATCCAACTGGTCGGCCCGACCGCGACCATTAAAGGGGAGCTTGATCGGCAAGCCGGTGAGCACCGCGACCTCGCGAAGCAGTGCGCGCGCGTCGAGATCATCGAAGCGCCCGACGTCATCGCGATGAGCGACAAGCCCGGCGCGGCCATTCGTGGCAAACCCAATAGCTCGATGGTCGTCGGCCTGAAGCTGCAGGCCGCCGGCAAATCCGACGCATTCGTCTCCGCGGGCAACACCGGCGCGCAGATGGCCGCTTCGGTCGTCGTGTTGCGCCTGCACGCGGGGCTCAAGCGCCCAGCGATCGCCACGGTCTTTCCAACAGCCAAGCAGCCGATCGTTGTTCTCGACTCGGGCGCCAACGTCGACTGCGCTCCAGCGGAGCTGGTGCAGTTCGCCCAGCTCGGCGCGATCTACGCCGAAGACGTACTCGGACGCCCGAATCCGGTGATCGGCCTCCTCAACATCGGCGAAGAGCCGGAGAAGGGAAACGCCGCCGCCAAGGAAGCGCATCAGCTGCTGCTCGCGTCAGGGCTCAACTTCATCGGCAACGTCGAGGGGCGCGACCTGCCTCGCGGATCGTGCGATCACGGCGCGTTCGACGTCGTCGTCTGCGACGGATTCGTCGGCAACGTCGTGCTCAAGTTCTATGAGGCGGTCGCGCCATTCATCATCGGCACGCTCAAGGAGGCCGGAGTCGACGAGAGGCAACTCGGGTCAGCGCTTGGGCACCTCGACTATTCGCAGTACGGCGGCGCGCCGCTGCTCGGCGTCAATGGCATCAGCATCATCTCGCACGGCAAGTCGTCGCCCAAGGCGCTGAAGAACGCGCTCAAGGTCGCGGTCCGCGCCGTCGAGTCACGCATGGACGAGCACATCGGCCGGCGTCTGGAACCCAAGAGCGAGGCGACGGCGTGAAGCGCCCGCTGGTCCATTTCACCGGAACCGGGCGCGGCGTCCCGGCCAAAGTTTTTCGCAACGACGACTTCGCCGCGATGGGCCTCGAGACCTCGGACGAATGGATCATGTCGCGCACGGGGATCAAGGAACGCCGCATCGCCGCCCCGGGCGAGACGGCGGCCTCGATGTCCGCGGTGGCGGCAAAGCAGGCGATGGAGCGCGCCGGCGTTTCCGCCGGCGAGATCGACGCCATCGTCCTCAGCACGGCGACGCCTGACCGGCTGCTTCCGTCTACCGCCGTCGACCTCCAGGCCATCCTCGGCGCGTCGCGCGCCGCCGCGTTCGACGTCTCGGCCGCGTGCGCCGGATTCATCTACACGTCGACCGTCGCCGAAGGGCTGATTGCTACAGGGGTGGCAGAAACGGTATTGATCGTCGGCGCCGAGAAGATGAGCGCGATCGTCGACTGGAAGGACCGCTCCACCGTGGTGCTCTTCGGGGATGGCGCTGGGGCGGCCATCATGCGCCGCAATCGGAATCACGACAAGGGTATCCTCAGCACTTACATCCGCAGCGACGGCACGCTCGCCGATCTCCTCTATCGGCCGTCGGGTGGAGCAACAGTTCCGTTTTCGGCCGAAGTCCTCGACGACCGGTCGCACTACGTAAAGATGGCCGGGCGGGAAGTGTTCAAGCACGCCGTGCGATCGATGTCCGACGCCACCGATCGCGCCCTCGACGCCGCCAAGTTGACGGGCAACGACATCGATCTATTGATCCCGCATCAGGCGAACATGCGCATCATCGAGGCGACGGCCAAGCATGCCAACGTCTCGATGGACAAGGTCTATGTGAACGTCGACCGGTACGGCAACACCTCCAGTGCGTCCGTCCCGATCGCGCTCGATGAAGCTCTCGAGTGCAACCGGATCAAGGAAGGCATGAAGGTGATGCTCGTCGCGTTCGGGGCGGGGTTCACCTGGGGTTCGATGATCATTCAGTTCTGATGGACGTCGTGTTGCTGTTCCCCGGACAGGGGTCGCAAAAGCCCGGGATGGGAAAGGATCTCGCCGAGGCATTTCCCGCGGCGCGCGCCGCGTTCGACACCGTGGATAAGGCACTTGGTTTCAAGTTGAGTGATCTCTGCTTCAGTGACTCCATGGCAGAGCTGACGCTCACGCAGAACGCGCAACCCGCGTTGCTCGCGCATGGCGCGGCAGTCTGGGCCGTGCTCAGCCAGGAGGACGGGATCCGAGTGTGTGCCGCGGGCGGACACTCGCTCGGTGAGTTCACGGCATACCACGCCGCCGGTGCCCTCTCGCTCGCCGAGGCCGCGCAACTCGTTCGGCGACGGGGGGAGTTGATGTACAAGTCCGGCATCGAGCGCCCGGGCGCCATGGCAGCGATTCTCGGCGATCCGGACTTGGCCGTCGAGGCCATATGTGAGCGGGCGAGCCGTGAAGCGGGGCTCGTCGTTCCCGCGAACTACAATTGCCCGGGCCAGGTCGTCATCAGCGGAGAATCCGCCGGAGTCGATCGCGCCATGGTGTTGCTCAAGGAAGCTGGCGCCAAGCGGACGATCAAGTTGAACGTCAGCGGCGCATTCCACTCGCCCCTGATGTCGGCCGCCGCCCCAGGACTTCAGACCGCGCTCAACAGCGTGACCTTCTCCGGCCCGCGATTCCCGGTCTACGCGAACGTCGATGGACTGCCGGTCACGGACTCCCGGACCGCCAAGACACGCCTGCTCGATCAGCTATCGTCCCCGGTTCGATGGACCCAGGAGGTTACCACGATGGCGGCGAAGTATCCCGACGCATTGTACCTCGAGCTCGGTCCAGGCAATGTTCTCGGTGGTCTGGTGAAGAGGATCGCGCCGTCGGTTCGCACGGCGGCGTGCGGAACCGTCTCCGACGTCCATCAAGTCAAAGCCCTTCTCGTCGCGTCCGTCCTAGGGAGCGAGGGGACGTAGGATGCACATCGATCTCCACGGGCGCGTCGCGCTCGTCACCGGTAGCACGCGCGGCATCGGACGCGCGATCGCCGAAACGCTCATCGGCTGCGGGGCGCGGGTCGCGGTCGTCGGACGCGATCGCGCCAAAGCGACTGAGGTTTCCGAAGCCGTCGGCGGGGCGGGGGGATTCGCCTGCGACATTGGCGATCCGGCATCCGTCGAAGCGCTCATCGGCGAGGTCGAGAAGACGGTCGGCGGTATCGACATCCTCGTCAACAATGCCGGCCTGACTCGCGACAACCTCATGATGCGTCTCAAGAACGAAGACTGGGATGCGGTGCTCAACACCAACCTGCGCGGCGCGTTCGTCGCCGTTCGCTCGGTGTCGCGGGGGATGATCAAGCGCCGCTGGGGACGCATTATCAACATCGCCAGCGTTGTGGGAATCGTCGGCAACAAGGGTCAGGCGAACTACGCCGCGAGCAAGGCAGGCTTGATCGGCTTTACCAAGTCGGTGGCGAAGGAGCTCGCGTCGCGGAATGTGCTCGTCAACGTCGTCGCCCCGGGTTTCGTCGAGACCGACATGACCGCGGCAATGACCCCCGAGGCTCGCGCCCTACTCTCGAAGCAGATTCCCCTCGAGCGTCTTGGGACCCCATCCGACGTCGCGGGCACGGTGGCCTTTTTGGCGTCCGATGCGGCCAGCTACATCACCGGTCAGGTCATCGTCGTCGATGGCGGGATGGTCATGTGACATCCCCCTCCCCAGTCGGCGCTTGCTAGATTTCTCACTTCACCACTCAACGCAACGAGGGACGTACCAATGGCCGAATCTCCCAACGCGCAAAAGGTTCGCGACATCATCGAGAAGGAGCTCGGAGTCGAGCGGGAAAAGCTCACCGATTCCGCCAGCTTCATCGAAGATCTCGGGGCTGACAGCCTGGACATCGTCGAGCTGGTGATGGAATTCGAGAAGGAGTTCAACATCGACATCCCCGACGAAGACGCCGAGAAGCTGCGCACCGTCGGTGATGCGATCGCCTATCTCCATTCCAAGGAGAGCGGGGCCTGATGAAGCGTCGCGTCGTCGTCACCGGACTCGGGGCGATCACGCCCGTCGGAAATGACGTGGCGACGACCTGGCGCGCGATTCTCGACGGCTGCTCGGGGGCGGCGTACATCACGAAGTTCGACTACTCGAACTTTCCCGTCACCTTCGCCTGCGAGGTGAAGGGCTTCGATGCAAGCCAGTACATGGACCGGAAAGAAGCCAAGCGGGCCGACCCATACACGCAGTACGCGGTCGGTGCGGCGGTGCAAGCGATGACCGACGCCAGCTTGGCGACCGGTGACATCGGCGATCCCGACCGCATCGGCGTCATCGTCGGCAGCGGCATTGGTGGCCTCAAGAGCTTCGAGGAGCAGCACGACGTCTACCGCGAGCGCGGGCAGAGCAAGATCAGCCCGTTCTTCATTCCGATGTTCATCGCCGACATCGCCGCCGGCATCGTCTCGATGCGGTTCAATGCCAAAGGCCCGAATTACGCCACTGTCTCCGCCTGTGCGACCAGCGCCCATGCCATCGGCGACGCCTTTCGCACCATCCAGTATGGCGACGCCGACGTGATGATCACGGGTGGGTCTGAGGCGACGGTCACACCCATGGCAATCGGTGGCTTCGCGAACATGAAGGCGTTGAGCGAACGCAACGAGTCTCCGGGGACGGCGTCGCGTCCGTTCGACGCCACGCGCGACGGCTTCGTGATGGGCGAAGGCGCCGGCATCGTGATTCTCGAGGAGCTCGACCACGCCAACGCCCGCGGCGCCAAGATCTATGCGGAGATTGTCGGATATGGCGCGACGGGCGATGCCCACCACCTCACCGCGCCCGCGCCTGAAGGTGAAGGTGCGCAGCGAGCCATGCGCCGCGCGATGAAGGACGCTGGCGTCGGGCCGGCCGACATCGACTACATCAACGCCCACGGCACCTCGACCCCGGCCAATGATCTGAACGAGACCAAGGCGATCAAGGCGGTGTTCGGTGACGCAGTCAAGCACATCAACGTCAGCTCCACCAAGTCGATGACCGGCCACATGCTCGGCGCTGCCGGCGCCGTGGAGTTCATTCTCTGCTCGCTCGCCTCGCGAGATTCGATCGTGCCGCCGACGATCAACTACCATACGCCCGACCCCGAGCTCGATCTCAACTTCACGCCCAACAAGGCCGTGAAGCGCGAGGTGAAACTGTCCCTCAGCAACAGCTTCGGATTCGGCGGGCATAACGTCTCGCTCGCCATCAAGCGCTTTCCTAGGTAGTCAAATGCCGGCAGCTGCTCACATCGATCGGACGTGCATCCTCGACGCGGCACTCGTTCCGATCGCCGACAAGGTCGAGCGGGGCGAGCGCCTCACCACCACCGACGGCGTCACCCTCTTCCAGAGTGGCGATCTGAACACCATCGGCGCCCTGGCCGATGCGGTCAATCGGGCAAAGCATGGCAATCGCGTCACCTTCGCCGCGAACCAGCACATCAACCCGACCAACATCTGCATCCTACGCAAGACCTGCGTCTTCTGCTCCTACGCGAAGTTGCCCAAGGAAGACGGCGCCTATCGCTACACCCTCGAGCAGACTCTGGCCGAAGCGAAGACCGCTAACTCGACGATGACGCGCGAGTTCCACATCGTCGGCGGCCTCGACATGAAAGCGGGCCTCGACTACTACGTCGAGATGTTCCGCGCCCTCAAGCGCGAGCACCCGCAGGTGCACATCAAGGCCCTGACCGCGGTCGAGATCGCGCACATCGCCCGCATCGACAAGATGAGCATCCGCGACGTGCTCATCACCCTCCACGCGGCGGGCCTCGACACCATGCCCGGCGGCGGCGCCGAAGTCTTCAGCCCCGGAGTCCGGGCGACGATCGCCGACAAGAAGCTCTCCGGTGAGGAGTACATCGACGTCCACAGAACGGCGCATTCGCTCGGCATCCGTTCCAACTGCACGATGCTGTATGGGCACGTCGAGACGTTCGAAGACCGGATGAACCATCTCGCGATGCTCCGTGAGCTCCAGGACGAGACCGGCGGCTACCTCGCCTACATCCCGCTCGCCTACCACCCCGACAACAACGAGCTTGGGTTAACGCTCGGCCGCACGGGACTTGCCACCTCCGGCTTCGACGATCTCAAGAACCTCGCCGTCGGCCGGCTCTTTCTCGACAACATCGAGCACATCAAGTCGCACTGGATCATGGTCACGCCGTCCATCTCGCAGGTATCGCTGAGCTTCGGCGTGAACGATCTCGAGGGGACCGTCGTGCGCGAGAAGATCTATCATGAGGCCGGTGCCCACACTGCCCAGGCGATGACCCTCGACGCGATCCTCGATCTGATCCGCGGAGCAGGCAAGGTTCCGGCGGAGAGAGACTCATTCTACAACGTCATACGGTCTTTCCCGGCAGTCATCACGAGCGAAGCGAGGGGGGAGCTTGCCCCGAGGAGTGCAAGCGACGAGGAGTTGTCCGAGGCCCACCAAACGGCGGCGGCCTGACGAGATGAGAATCGGCCGGATTCCCTACATCAACTGCTACCCGGTTTACGGAGCAGTCGACCGAGGTCTCGTGCCCCTCCAAGGGGAGCTCGTCGATGGCGTGCCCAGTGCGCTCAACTCGCTCATGGCCAATGGGGCGCTCGACGTCAGCGTGATCTCGGCGGTGGAATACGCGCGCGACTCGAAGCGCTATCTCCTCCTGCCCGACCTCGCGATCTCCTGCGATGGACCGGTGCGGAGCGTCGTCCTCTTCTCCAAGCGACCCGCCTCCGAGCTGCACGGCCGGCGCGTCCTCGTCAGCAAGAGCTCGATGACGAGCGTCGCGCTGCTCGAGATGCTCTTCGAGAATGTCTGGGACGCGAAGCCGGCGTTCGTTCCCGCCGACGCCGAGCTGTCGGACGTCGAGCAGTTCTCGGCGACCGACCCCGCGCACGATGCGCGCCTGGTCATCGGCGACGCCGCGCTCCATCTCTGGTCGCGGCTCCGCAGTCCCGCAGACTACGCGCCGCACCCGTCGCTCTCCGCGTATCGGTATGCGTACGATCTCGGCAGCGAGTGGAAGCGGTGGACCGATCTGCCGTTCGTCTTCGCCGTCTGGGTCGCGCAGCGCACGACGGCCGTGGCCGACGCGCTCGCGGTGCACGCGAATCTCATCCAGTCGCGCGATTGGGGCGTCACCCACCTCGAAGCCCTTGCCGCCCAGGCGGCCGTGGCGACGGGCGTCAAGAAGCGCGATTGCCTCGAATATCTCTCGGGCCTCGACTATGGCTTGTCGTATCCGCACCTCGCCGGACTGACCGAGTTCTTTCGCCGCCTCGTTGCCACCGGCCGAGTGCCGGACGGCTCGTTGGCGTTCCTGCCTGCCGCCTGACCATGCCGAAAGATCTTCTCGATTTCTACACGAACGCTCCGCTCCTCGAGCTCGGCGCTGCCGCCGACGCCGTGCGACGCCAGAAGCATCCGGAGGGCGTCGTTACCTACATCGTCGACCGCAACATCAACTACACCAACGTCTGCGTCGCCGACTGCGGCTTCTGTGCGTTTTACAGACGGCCAAAGCACGCCGAGGGGTGGACGCTCTCGTATGAGCAGATCGGGGCGAAGATCGAGGAGGCCAAGCAGCTCGGTGCGATCCAGATCCTGATGCAGGGCGGGCACAATCCGTACATCCCGTTCGAGTGGTATCTCGATCTGCTTCGATACATCAAGCGAAACCACCCGATCCACATCCACGGGTTCAGCCCGAGCGAAGTGGACTTCTTCTCCACGACGTTTCGCATGGATGCCCGCGACGTCATTCGCGAGTTGATCAAGGCTGGACTCGACTCGATCCCGGGTGGCGGCGGCGAGATTCTCGTGCAGCGCGTGCGCGACCAGGTGGCGAAGAAGAAGGCCGGCGCGGATCGCTGGCTCGAGATCATGGAGATCGCCCACGGCGAGGGCATGAAGACCTCGGTGACGATGATGTACGGCATCGGCGAGACGCTCGCCGAGCGCATCGAGCATTTCGAGCGCGTCCGCGACGTGCAGGCCCGCACCGGTGGATTCACCGCGTTCATCTGCTGGCCGCTCCAGCCGGAGAACACGCCGACGATGTCGCACATGAAGAAGACCGACGCTGTCGACTATCTGCGCACCGTGGCCATGGCCCGTGTCGTCCTCGACAACGTGCCGAACCTCCAGGCGAGTTGGGTGACGATGGGGCTCAAGGTTGGCCAGGTCGCGCTCCGCTACGGGTGTAACGACTTCGGCTCGCTCATGATCTAGGAGAACGTCGTGTCGGCGGCGAACACCACCTTCCGGACGTCGACCGGGGAAATGGAGCGTCTAATTCGGGATGCCGGTTTCCGACCCGCCCGGCGCCGGCAGGACTACTCGATCATGCAGATGATGGATATCCCGGCACCCTCACATGCGGCGTAAGAGGGCACGAGGTCGTTGTTCATGATCAGAGTTGGCATCGGCTACGACTCTCATCGGTTTGCGCCGCCCGGCCCCCTCGTGCTCGGCGGCGTTGCTATTCCGTCCCACCTCCATCTCGAGGGACATTCCGATGGTGACGCCGTCGCCCATGCGCTGACCGACGCCATACTGGGCGCGGCTGGCGCGGGGGACATCGGCGAGATGTTTCCCGACACCGATGCCACAAACGCCGGACGCGATTCGCTCGACATGCTGCGCGGCGCGGTTGCGCGGATCAGGGCCTCAGGATGGTGGGTCCAACAAGTGGACATCGTCGTCGTCACGGAGGAGCCGCGGATTGGCCCGCACCGCGAGGCAATGCAGCGAGCGCTCGCCTCTGCGCTCGAAGTGCAGCCGGGCGAGGTCTCCATCAAGGGAAAGTCCAACGAAGGCATGGGGTGGACCGGGCGCGGCGAAGGCCTGGCGTGCATGGCCGTCGCGACGCTGACCACCGGCGACTAGGTCGCGATGCAGCGGACGCGTCGTCACGCCCAACGATGACCGGCGGTCAGTTCCACGTCGACAACTTCGACAGCTTTTTGTCGCTCGAGAAGGGATCGTCGCCGCGGACTCGGGAGGCATACCACCGCGACATCGAGCGGCTCGTGGCGTACGTGGAGATGCGGGGGGCGGCAAACCCGGCGGCGCTGACGAGCAAGTTACTGCGCGACTTCGTCTACCACCTCAAGGATCTCGGACTCGCGCCGGCGTCGATCCGTCGCAACGTGTCGGCCGCCCGAACCTATTTTCGATTCCTCCTTGGTGAAGGCATCCTCATTCGCGATCCCAGCGACCGGTTGGAGACCCCGAAGCGGTGGCGGACACTCCCCGAAGTGTTGACCATCGCCGAGGTGGAGAGGCTGCTTGCCGCGCCGACGCTCGACGAGAAGATGGCCTTTCGCGACCGCGCCATGTTGGAGCTCGCGTACGGCGCGGGGCTGCGCGTTTCGGAGTGGATCTCCCTGCCCGTGCGCGACGTCGCGCTCGATGAGGGACTGATCCGCGTGTTGGGCAAGGGGAACAAGGAGCGGCTGGTGCCAATCGGCCGGCGCGCGATCGGGGCAGTCGCCATCTACCTGCGGGAGTTGCGACCGAAACTCGAACGTGGAGGCGGGAAGGGGATTCTTTTTCTCAACGCCCGGGGCGGACCGCTGTCGCGGATGGGGGCCTGGAACATCTTGCGGCATCACGTCAATCAGGCGGGCCTCAAGAAGCGCGTCACGCCCCACACGCTCCGTCACTCGTTCGCAACCCACCTTCTGGAGGGAGGCGCGGACCTTCGCGCGGTACAGGAGATGCTCGGTCACGCAGACATCTCGACGACCCAGATCTACACGCACGTGGACCGGGAGTACTTGAGGAGCGTGCACAGACAGTTTCATCCGCGCTCGTAGCTGCTCACTCTTGTCGTCGGCATGGCCTATACTTCAGTTGGCCATGATTCTCGTCATCGACAACTACGACTCGTTCACCTACAACCTCGTCCAGTATCTCGGTGAGCTGGGCGCGGACCTGACCGTCCGGCGCAATGACGAAATCACGGTTGACGAGGTCGGGGCGCTCGAGCCGGACGGACTGGTCCTCTCACCCGGCCCGTGCGCGCCGGCACAGGCAGGCATTACCGTCGACGTGATCAGACGCTGGGGCGCGACCATTCCCACCCTCGGGGTTTGTCTCGGTCATCAGGCCATCGGCGAGGCATACGGCGGAGTCGTCATCCGCGCCGACCGCGTCATGCACGGCAAGACCTCGCAGATCGAGCACAATGGCGACGGCGTGTTCGCCGGGCTGCCGTCGCCGATGCAGGCCATGCGCTACCACTCACTTGTCGTCGAGCCGGGAACGCTGCCGGACTGCCTCGAGGTAGTCGCCGTCGCCGCGGATGACCAGACCGAGATTCACGGGGTCCGTCACAGAATCCATCCGGTATACGGTGTGCAGTTTCATCCCGAGTCGGTGATGACGCCACACGGGAAGCAACTCCTCTCCAACTTCTTGAACCTTACACGGTGAAGCCTCTGCGGTCGATCGCCATCGCCTGCCTGGTGAGTACCGCGGCGATAGCGCAGTCGTCGCAGGTCGTCGTGCGCGACCCCGGCCCCGGCCCGACCGGGCGCTATCTGGTGCTGCTCCTCGGCCGGAGTGACACGCGCGTCCTGATCGGCGATACCGTCGTCATCACCAAGGATTCCGTCTATCCCGGCGCGGTCGTCGTCCTCGGCAAGCGCGTCACGCTGTCATCGGAGATCAGAGGAGACCTGGTCGTTGTCGGGGGTGACCTGTTCATTAAGCCGGCGGCAAGAATCATCGGCCAGGCGATCGTGATCGGCGGCAGCACCTATTCGTCCTTGCTCGCATCGGTGCGTGACGGCACGTCGAGCTTCACCGACTTCACGTTCGACGCCGTGCGCGTCAATAATATGGTCGAGCTGCGCTATCGCGAGCTCGACATCGCCCAAGCCCCATCACCGTTGCAATTGCCCGGCATCTATGGACTGCGGATGATGAAGTACGACCGGAGCCGGGGACTGTCGATGCCGGCCGGCCCCACAGTCTTCCTCCTCAAGGGCAAGATGACCGTCGAACCCCTGGCGACGTATCGGTCGCAGATGGGGCTCGTCGATCCGTCGCTGCGCGTGGACTGGCGGACCGGACGAGCGTTCGCCTTTCACGCGTTCGCGGCGCGGGAGACGCGAAGCAACGAAACCTGGATCACCGGCGACAACTCGAATTCGCTCAACGCTCTTCTGATCGGACGCGACACGCGGAATTGGTATCGAGCTAACCGCGTCGAAGCCACAGCGACGAGACTCTTCGAAACGCCGACGATGACGTCGACCTATCGGCTCGGCGGCCAGTTTGAGCGCGCGTCGTCCGCCGGTCCAGATTCATTCCCCACCGACGGTCCGTGGAGCTTCACGGGCAAGAAATCGAATGAAGGCATGCGGCGGCCAAACCCACAGGTATCGCGGGGGACCCTGAGCAGCGTTCTCGCCGGCGCCAACTATAAGCGGACGGCCACGGCTGTCACCTCGGCGCTCGACGTGGGCGTCGAAGTGCCGATGTCGTCATCCCTGGCGAACGCGCACTTCGTTCAGATGACTGTCGACGGCCAGATCAACGTTCCGACATTCGGATTGCAGCGCTATCGGTTCGACGTCCACGCGATTCTCTCCCGCGGCGACACGGCGCCACTTCAGCGTTACGGCTACCTCGGCGGCGCAGGCACACTCGGCACCATCGAGCCGCTCCTGAGCCTTGGCGGTGACGAGCTGCTCTTTCTCGAGAATCGCTACATCATCCCGGTGCCGGCCATCAAGCTGCCCCTGGTTGGCTCGCCAACGGTGACGCTTCGCCACATCCTGGGCACCGCGGCCGTCCAACACCTGCCGACGTTGACGCAGATCGTCGGTCTGAGACTCTCGGTGCTGGTCGTTCGCGGCGAGCTCCTGATGGACACCAAGACGCGCAAAGTTGAATTCCACGCCGGTCTATCTCTGGTCCGATAGGACCCGCCGACCGGGAACCGGCTTGTTTGCCTCTCGTCTGACAGCGAAAGCGGATCCGGATCATTGCCAGAGAGGTGACGTTAGCCTACACTTCTCGAACGTGACTGTCGTCGCCGGCAGCGCGCGGAGGCGCGAGAGATGAGGACGCTCGCCGTCATCCCAGCTCGACTGGGGGCGACGCGCCTCCCCCGCAAGCCGCTCCGCCTTCTGGGCGGCGTTCCGCTCGTCCTCCGCGTCTGGGAGCGTGTCCGAGAGACGGGAGTCGCCGACGATTGCGTGATCGCCACGGACAGCGCCGAGGTCGCGAGCGTGGCCGCCGAATACGGCGCGGACGTGGTTCTCACCAGGGCCGATCATCCGTCGGGCACCGATCGGGTTGCCGAGGTCGCCGAGCGGAGCGAGTTCCGTCGCCACCAATGCATTCTCAATGTTCAGGGCGACGAGCCATTCGTCTCCTCGGGCGCCCTCACAGGCGCTTGTCAGCTCGTCTCGTCCGGCGCCTTTCCGCTCGCCACTGCCGCCGTGCCAGCCGGGCCGGAGATTCTCGCCGCGGCCAGTGTCGTCAAGGTCGTGACCGCCGATGATGGGCGGGCGCTCTACTTCTCGAGGGCGCCGATTCCCTTTCTACGCGACCCCGACGATCGATCGCTGCTCACAGGCCGCGTACATCAGCACATAGGCGTTTATGCTTATCAACGAGACGCGCTCGTTCGTTGGGTCGCGCTGCCACCACATCCACTCGAACAAATCGAACGACTTGAACAGCTCCGCCCTCTCGCCGCTGGAATCGCGATGGGAGTAGCCTTCGTGGACGAGCTGCCCCGGGCCGGCATCGACACCGAAGACGACCTGGCTCGCGCCAACTCCGACTGGACCGCCCTTACACCGCAACGCACCTGATGCAGACACAACGCCAACAGTCGACCAAGTACATCTTCATCACCGGCGGCGTCGTCTCCTCGCTCGGCAAGGGCATCGCCGCCGCGTCCTTGGGCCGGTTGCTCGTCGATCGCGGCTTGCGCGTCTCGATGCTCAAGTTCGATCCCTATCTCAACGTCGACCCCGGGACGATGTCGCCGTTCCAGCACGGTGAGGTGTTCGTCACCGACGACGGCGCCGAAACCGATCTCGATCTCGGGCATTACGAGCGGTTCATCGATCGGGCGCTGTCGCAGAGCAACAACGTCACCACGGGTCGCATCTACCTGAACGTCATCACCAAGGAGCGGCGCGGCGAGTTCCTCGGATCGACGGTTCAGGTGATCCCGCACATCACGGATGAGATCAAGGCAGCGATCCGGCGTCTGGCGCCAGAGAACGACATCGTCATCGTCGAAGTGGGCGGCACGGTTGGCGACATCGAATCGCAGCCGTTTCTCGAGGCCATCCGTCAGTTCCGTCATGAGGTCGGTCGCGACAACGCGATCTTCATCCATCTGACGCTGATGCCGTTCATCGCCGCCGCCGGCGAGTTGAAGAGCAAGCCGACGCAGCATTCGGTCCGCGAGCTGATGGAGATCGGTATCCAGCCGGACATTCTCATGCTCCGCACCGAGCGGCCGATCTCCGACGACATCAAGCGGAAGATCGCCCTCTTCTGTAACGTCGAGTTCGGCGCCGTGATCGAGAGCCCCGACGTACGCACGATCTACGAGATTCCCTTGCGGTTCAACGAGCAGGGTCTCGACGAGCGAGTCGTGCAGAAGCTTGGCCTCGACGCACCCGCGCCCGACCTCACCCGCTGGAAGGAGCTCGTCCAACGCATCACCAACCCGCACGAGCGCGTCCGCATCGCCGTCGTCGGCAAATACACCGACTACGTCGACAGCTACAAGAGTGTCGTCGAGGCGCTGACTCACGGAGGAATCGCCAATGACGTCGGTGTCGACATCTCCTGGATCTCCAGCGAGCGATTCGTCGATATGCCGCGCACGCATGAGGTGCTGCGTGACGTCGACGCGTTGTTGGTGCCGGGAGGGTTCGGCGTGCGCGGCGTGGAGGGGATGGTCGAGGCCATTCGATACGCCCGCGAGTCGGGTCTGCCATTCTTCGGCATCTGCCTCGGCATGCAGACCGCCATCATCGAGTTTGCGCGCAACGTGTGCGGCGTCGAGGACAGCAACTCATCGGAGTTCGCGCCGGAGTGCGACAACGCGGTCATCTCGCTCATGGAATCGCAGCAGCACGTCACCGACGTCGGCGGGACGATGCGCCTTGGCGCCTATCCCTGTCGTCTCGCTCGGGGCTCGCGCGCCGCCGAGATTTACGGCGTCCCCGAGGTCAGCGAACGCCACCGGCATCGGTATGAGGTGTCCAACCGCTATCGCGACCTGTTCGTGCAGAACGGGATGCGTCTCAGCGGAACATCACCTGACGGGCAGCTCGTCGAGATCATCGAGCTGGGAAAGCATCCGTGGTTCATCGGGTGCCAGTTCCATCCCGAGCTCCAGTCGCGACCGACGCGCCCGCATCCGCTCTTCGCCGGCTTCATCGCCGCCGCCGAACGGTTCAAGCGCAGCATGCGTCCGGGGCAAACGGCCAAGCATCTGGTCGAGGCGGCCGACTGACGTGGCGCTCTTTCCGACCGACAAGCTGTTTCTCATCGCCGGCCCTTGTGTTCTCGAATCAGACGATCTGAATCGACGTGTCGCCGAACATCTCGCCAAACTCGCCCCCCTGCTGCCGGGCGGGGTGATCTTCAAGGCGAGCTTCGATAAGGCGAATCGCTCCAACGCCGATGCGGCGCGCGGGCCTGGCTTGCAGGCGGGCTTGAGAAAACTGGGCAAGATTGGCGACGAGACGGGCCTGCCGCTGCTCACCGACGTCCATCTGCCGGAGCAATGCGCGGAAGTGGCGGAGGTCGTGCACGTGCTCCAGATCCCGGCGTTTCTCTGCCGTCAGACTGACCTCCTCGTCGCGGCCGGCGCGACGAACAGATCGGTGAACGTCAAGAAGGGTCAGTGGATGCACCCCGAGGGAATGCAGGGGGCGGTCGACAAGGTTCGCGGCGCCCGGTCGGTGCCCCCTGAGCGGCGGAAACGATCCTCAGCGGTAGGTCCGCCGCGCGGCCATACGGAGCGTCGCGAAGGACCGTTCGACGTAACGAAGGTGTTAGCCCCCGAGATCGCCGTCACCGAGCGCGGATCCTTTTTCGGCTACGGCGACCTCGTCGTCGATATGCGTAGCTTCGCGCGCATGCGCAAGGCCTGCAACGTGCCTGTGATTTTCGACGCCACGCACAGCGTGCAGCAGCCCGGAAGAGGCGTTGGCGGATCGAGCGGCGGGGCGCGCGAATTCATTCCGCCGCTCCTGCTGGCCGCCTGCGCTGCCGGCGCCAACGGCATTTTCATCGAGACGCACCCGGATCCCGACCGTGCGCCGAGCGATGGGCCGAACATGCTGCCACTCCGGGATCTCGAATCGCTGATCAAGCGGGCGGTCGACGTCTGGGATCGCGCCAGGAGATGATCGATGCAGCGGCCGCTCGCCGCATCAAGCTCGTGGGATTCGACGTCGATGGCGTGCTCACCGACGGCGGAATTTATCTCGGCGCGGTTGGCGATCGGCGCATGGAGTTCAAGCGCTACGACATCCAGGATGGCATCGGGATGCACTTTCTCGCGCGCATCGGAATCCGCCTTGCCATCGTCACGGGCCGAGTGTCCGACAGTGTTCGTCTACGCGCGAAGGAGCTCGGTATCGAGGACGTGGCGCAGGACCCTGACGCCATGAAACTCGCCGGATTGCGCAGGATTCTCGACAAGCGAAAGATCGACGTCGCCGACGTCGCGTATGTCGGCGATGACTTCCCCGATCTGCCGATCCTTCGCGTGGTCGGGATGCCGATCGCCGTGGGCAACGCCGTGCCGGAGATTCGCGACGCCTGCTCGGTGCGTCTCACCAGGCACGGCGGCCGGGGCGCGATTCGCGAGTTCGCGGAAGTGCTGCTCAAAGCCCGCGGACAATGGGATCAAGCCTGGAACGGCTATGTCGAAGAGCGCAGCAAAACGACGCCGAGGAAGACGTCGCGGAAGGGTCGATGACCCGCGATCAGATCATCGAGCAGGGCAAGCGCGTGGTCCGCCTCGAACGCGACGCCCTGCAAACCGTCGAGGAGCGACTTGGCGACAGCTTTGGCGCCGCCGTCGAGCTGATCGGGGCGGCCAAAGGCCGTGTCATCGTTTCGGGATCTGGAAAGTCTGGTCTGATCGGTCGCAAGATTGCCGCGACTCTGACGTCGACAGGGACTCCGGCCGCGTTTCTCCATCCGTCAGACAGTGTCCACGGCGACCTGGGGATGGTGGGCTCACACGACGTCGCCATTCTCCTTTCGAAGAGCGGCGAGTCGGATGAGCTGCTCGAGCTCGTGGCTCATTTAAAGGGGTTCGGGGTACGGTCGATCGCGATTACCGGCGACGCGAGGTCTTCCTTGGCGAGAAACTGCGAGGTGTCCCTCGACGCCTGGGTGCGCGAGGAGGCTTGTCCGCACGATCTTGCTCCCACGACGAGCACAACGGCGGCGCTGGTCATCGGTGACGCGTTGGCCGTCGCGCTGCTGCAGCTGAAGGGATTTCGACGTGAGGACTTTGCGCGGCTGCACCCGGGTGGATCACTCGGGCGACAGTTGGTGGTGCGCGTCGAAGACGTGATGCTGACAGCTGAGCTACCGGTATTGGAACAGGGGGCGGGCATGCGGCAGGCGATCGTGATGATCGCCGAGCGCCGTGGCATCGCCGTGGTGCTCGGTACGAATCGGACGGTGGCCGGCATCCTGACCGCCGGCGACCTGAGTCGGCTCATCGAACATTCGGAGAATGTATTCTCGATCGATCTGCAATCTGTCATCACGAAGCATCCCAGGGTCGCACGCGGCGGCGAGCTTGCGAGCGCGGTCGCGTACCGGATGGAAGAGTTTGGAGTCATGGTCATGCCGGTCGTGGATGACGGTGGCGCGCTCATCGGGGTGGTTCACTTGCACGACCTGATGCGGGCACGCGTCTGATGCGGCGGTATTTGCTGGGCGTCGGCCTGTCCGCGCTGGGTGCGTGCAGCGACACTCGAGGCGCGCCAGTGCGGACCGGGGCGGTGACATTCGCCGACAGCGCCGACCAGGTGTTCTTCGACGTCCAGGCCCCGTTCGAGTCGAACGGCGTGAAGCGCGGGACGATGTTTGCCGACACGCTGTACGTCTTGAACGAACAGACGCGCTTCGACTTCAAGGTCGGTCACGTGGACTTCAACACCGAGACGGGCACGCCAAACGGTACCATGCGGGCCGATCGGGGACGTTACGACCAACGGATGCAGATTCTCGAGGGGTGGGGCAACGTCGTGGTGAAGACGATCGATGGGAAGTCGCTTAAGTCGCCTCACGTCGTCTACAATCAGCGGTTGAACGAGGTGTCGAGCGACACGAGCTACGAAATTGTCGAAAAGGGGAACGTGCAAACCGGCATTGGGTTTACGTCCGATCCAGGCTTCTTGCACTACCACTGCAAGCGGGCGTGCGGCGGCGCGGGCAACGTCGCCATTCCCAAATGATCGGCAGTCGAGTCGGGGTCGGGCTGCTTGCACTGGTTGGTCTCGCCGCGCCGCCCCTCGGCGCACAGGGGTCGCTCACCGCGTGTAGCTTCAACGCACCGAACGGATTCAATACCGACACGAGTCCTGGTCAGCAGCGGGTTTCGACCAGCAGCGGCGGAATCACGGTCAAGTGCCCGTCGCGAAACATCACCCTCGTCGCGGAGAGCGGCAAACAGTTCGGCCAGGATCGTCTCGATCTGGTCGGCAAGGTTCACTACAACGAGCCATCGAAAATCGATCTGCAGTCTGATCTCCTGACGTACTTCGCGACCGACGAGCGAGTCGTGGTGAATGGGCACGTCATCGCCACTCTGCCCAGTGGATCGACGCTCACCGGACCGGCGGCTACGTATCTCCGCGTCATTCCCGGCCGTCGACCCTTCGAGGAGCTGACCGCGATTCAGAATCCAACCGTGACCCTCGCCGCGCAGGGCGACAGTGCCAAGCCCGTCACCGTGAACGCGGTGACGATCTATATGCGTGGCGACAGCCTGATTTACGCGAGTCGCGGCGTCGTGATCACGCGCGTGGACCTGGTCGCGCACAGCGATTCGGCGTTCCTCGACGGGCGCTCGAGCCAGGAGTCGATGCGCTTGATGTTCGCGCCCAGCGTCGATGGACTGCAGGGCCGAAAGTTCCACCTCGAAGGTGAGGTCATCGACGCCTTCTCCAAGCAGCGCAAGCTCGAACGCGTCATCGCCCGCGGCAGAGGTCATGCGCGAAGCCAGGATCTCGATTTGGTGGCCGACACCATCGATCTCCGGATGAACAATGACGCGCTCGAGCACGCGATCGCCTGGAACCGCGCCGGTCAGGCGAAGGCCACGTCCACCGGCCAGATCATCGTCGCCGACTCCATCGACGTCGTGATGCCGAAGCAGAGAGTCACCGTGATGTACGCGGTCCGTCACGCCTTCGCGCAGGCCGACGCTGACACCGTGCGCTTTCGCACGACCGAGAAGGACTGGCTGAGGGGCGATGTCATCACCGCATGGTTCGATTCGACGGCAACCAAGGATACCTCATCGACACCGCCCATCAAACAAATCCTCGCGACGCATCACGCCGATTCTGCGCAGGCCTACTACCATCTCGCGCCCAGCGACAGCGCGGTGCGGTCCCCGGCCATCAGTTACGTCCGCGGCCACGAAATCCGCCTTGACTTCGAGAACCGGAAAGTCGCACTCGTCGCCGTTCGCGATTCCGTCGCCGGCATCTATCTCGAGCCGCAAGATTCGGCCAAGGCCGCCAAAGCGTCGACGGGCAAGTCGACTTCCGCGAAATCGTCGTTAGGCAAGGCCACACCGGGCAGACCCCCGGTCGCCAACCCCCCGGCGCCGATTCGCAAGCCGCCCGCGGGCTTGGTCATGATCGCCGACACACGAACGCCGATCGGATCGTGAGAGATACGACCCAAATCCGCGCGCACCACCTCGTCGACGCACTCGCGCACGGCGATCGCTCGATCGCGTTTGCCCTCCACTCGCTGTTGATGGCCGCCGATGACGCGGGTGTCGCGACGCTCAACCGGGTGGCCGTCGTGTACCGCGATGATTATCTCGCGGCACTGCGCGCCGAAGGCAAGAATGCCGACCAGGAAGCCGGTCGTTTGAGCCTCGACGAGGTTCGAGCGCACTTGCTGCGATCGGTCTTCCCGCGCCTGGCCGGTGAAGGGGTCGTGTCCATGACCACCGGAAGCGCGGGGGTGGAGCCCATCGTCACCTTTGCGCCGGGCGTGTGGAAGGATCTGGTATCGGCACGGGCCGAGCTGGCCGCAGCGCTCAAGGCGTCGAGCGAACACTCGATCGTAACCGGCGAAGCGCCGATGGCCGCCGGCGGTGACGGCCGCGCCGGACCCTCCGGCAGCGTGCTCGAAGCCACCGGATTAGTCAAGACCTATCGGCGTCGCAGGGTCGTCAACGACGTGGCCCTTCGATTGCAACAGGGCGAGATTGTCGGACTGCTGGGCCCGAATGGGGCAGGGAAGACCACCACGTTCTACATGATCGTGGGGCTCATCCCACCGCTGGCGGGTCGCATCAAGATGGACGGCAAGGACATCACGTCCATGTCGATGTACAAACGCGCCCGGCGCGGTATCGGATATCTGTCGCAGGAACCCTCGATCTTTCGAAAGCTGACAGTCGAGGACAATATCCTGGCAATTCTCGAGACGCTTGGCCTTTCCGCAGCGGAACGACGATCCCGACTCGAGTCGTTGCTGGACGAACTCAGTATCAAGCACCTTCGGCACAGCAAAGCCTTTGCCTTGTCCGGCGGCGAACGTCGCCGCCTCGAGATCACCCGCGCTCTCGTGACGCAACCGAAATTCATGATGCTGGACGAGCCATTTGCCGGTGTTGACCCCATCGCCGTACATGACATCCAGACCATCGTCGCCGGCCTGCGCCATCGCGGGATCGGGGTGCTCATCAGCGACCACAACGTGGAGCAGACGCTCGACATCGTCGATCGCGCTTACATCATGTTCGACGGGCAGGTGAAGGTGTCGGGAACCGTCCGCGAGCTCGTCTTCGACGACACCGTCGCCGACATTTACCTTGGCCCGACGCTCACCGCCCGCCTCCGCTCGCGCTTCGCAGCCGAAACAGACGCGGATCGCCACGCATGAAGCCGGGCCTCTCGCAGAGCACCCAGCTCAAGCAGGAGCTGAAGATCAACCCTCGCCTCTACCAGGCGATGGACCTGCTGTACATGCCGCTGCTCGACCTCCAACAACATCTCAAGCAAGAGCTGCTCAACAATCCGTTCCTCGACATGGTCGAGCCGGAGGAGGAAGAAGAGGAGGAAGGCGAGGACGGCACCGAGACCGAGGAACAGCCACAGGAACAGACCGAGGCCTCTGAGAAGAGCAACGACGAGATCGACTGGGAGGAGATCCTCCTCGATGGATTCGACGCCGGCGGTCGCCGTGAGGAACACGAGGAGCGCGAGTACTACGAGCCGGTCACAGTCGACACGCGCGATCTCTCCGACCATCTCATCGATCAGATCACGCTGCTCGACCTCACCCCGCGCCAGCAGTTCCTCGCCGACGAGTTCATCGGCGACATCGCCGAGGACGGCTACCTCGCGTGTTCGCTCGACCAGGTGCTCAAGAGCGCCAACGAAGAGATCGTCCGGGCGGCCGAGGAGCTCGAGCGCGACGTCGACGACCTCCCGATGTACACCATGTCCGAGATCGAGGAAATGCTCGGCATCATCCAGAACCTCGACCCGGCCGGTGTCGGCGCGCGCGACCTCCGCGAGTGTCTGATGCTGCAACTCAAAGAGGCTGGCCTCGAGCAGTCGGTTCCCTATCGCCTCGTCCGCGACTGCTTCGAAGAGCTCATCGCCCACCGCTGGAGTGAGATCTCGAAGCGCTTCGGCATCAGTCCGTCGGACGTCCAGAAGGCCGCCGACGAGATCAAGAAGCTCGATCCGAAGCCGGGCCTGGTCTACAGCGCAGCGAGCGACAACTACATCATTCCGGATCTGATCGTCGACAAGATCGACACCAGGTATCATGTCTTTCTGAACGACGCCAACCTGCCGCGCCTCAAGCTGAGCCGGGCCTACCAGGAGATCGCGCGCGACAAGAAGAAGTTCGAGGGCGAGAGCAAGGAATTCATCTCCAACAAGCTCAACTCGGCGAATTGGATGATTCAGGCCATCGAGCAGCGGCGGCAAACGATGCTCAAGGTCATGAACTACATCGTCGACCGCCAGCGTGACTTCTTCGAGAAGGGTGTCCAGTTCCTCAAGCCGCTCACCCTCCGCGAAGTCGCCGAAGTGATCAACATGCACGAGTCGACGGTCAGCCGCGTCACCAACGAGAAGTTCGTCCAGACGCCACGCGGTGTCCTGCCGCTCAAGTTCTTCTTCTCATCGGGACTCTCGACCACCGCCGGCGAAGACGTTTCGGCGCGCGGCATCAAGGCACAGATCGAGAAGCTCGTCGCCGACGAGAACCCCAAACACCCGCTCACCGATCAGGCGATCGGGTATGACCCAGCCACCGCACCAATACGTGGCCACCTCTGACCCACCGCGCACGTCGCACACCGCCGACGCGGTGGATGTCTCCGTCCTCGTCCCCGCGAAGGATGAGGCCGAGAATCTCCCGCTGTTCATGGAAGAGGCGGCCCTGGCGTTTGCCGCGTCACCGCTTCACAGATACGAAGTCATCGTCGTCGACGATGGATCTGTGGACGACACCTGGGCCGTTCTCCAGCGCCTGACCAATCAGTATTCGTTCCTGCGTCCCGTGCGCCATCGCGCCCAGCGCGGAATCGCCGACGCCCTCCGCACCGGCTACCTCCATGCCCGCGGCAGCGTGCTGGTGTTCTATCCCGCCGACCTGCAGTTCAAGCCCGACGACATTCCGCGACTTGCCGCCCCGATTCTGGCGGACGAGGCGGACATGGTCACCGGGTTCAAGGAAGGGAAATACGAGAAGGCGTTCGTCTCCGGGATCTACAACGCGCTGAGCCGCGCGCTCTTTCATGTTCCAGTCAAGGACCTCAACTCGGTGAAGGCCTACCGCCGCGAAATCATGGACGCGCTTCCGGTGCGTCCGGACTGGCACCGCTACATGATCGTCATCGCCGTCGCGCAGGGATTCACCGTCACCGAGATTCCGGTGCCTGTCTACCCGCGTCACGCCGGACGGTCGAAGTTCGGCCTGTCGCGCATCCCCGTCGGCGTCCTCGACATGGTGTCGGTCTGGTTCGAGCTCAAGTTCGGCAAGAAGCCATTCCTGCTCTTCGGCATGATGGGGGCAGCGCTGTTCGCCATCGGCGCCGTAGCCGGGATCGTCGGGCTGACGTGGCTGGCGGTTGCGCCGGCCCACGCACCGCTCGCCACGCGCCCCGTCTGGACGATCATTCAGACGAGCATGATCCTCGGCAGCATTTTCTTCGCGACCGGCTTGCTTGGCGAGCAGGTCGCCGGCCAACGCGCCGAGGTTCGTGAGCTCAGACGACAGCTCGATGACGACCGCGCCGACCGGGGTCGCCACGATGTCGGTCGGACCTGAGCAACGAACTGGCCGACCGAGCCGACTCACCGACGAACCGACCAACTCGCCTTGATGCGCGTACTTTTTCTGACCCACAACTATCCTCGGACGGCGGGCGACGCCTCCGGTTCCTTCATTCTTCGCCTGGCCAAAGCGCTCAAAGGCGAGGAGGTCGAGGTGCGAGTCGTGGCGCCAGCATCTGCCGGTGTGGCCGATCACGAGACCGTCGACGGCATTCCCGTCGATCGGTTTCACTACGCGCCGAAGAAGTACGAGACCCTCGCCTACGGCGGCAACATGGCGACGCAAGTCCAGGACTCCTGGGGTGCCCGGGTGAAGCTCCTTGGGTTCATGGGATCGGAGTTCAGCTGCGCCGTGCGCGCGCGCCGAGCGTTCGACCCGCATGTGCTGCACGCGCACTGGTGGTTTCCGAACGGGCTCGTCGGAACGTGGACGGCCCGAATGGCCGACCGCCCGCTCGTGACAACGCTCCACGGCACGGACGTACGCCTCGCCCGCTCGGTGGCGTTCTCGCGTCCCGGCTTTCGTCACGTCCTCCAGCACTCGGCGGCTGTCACCGCCGTGTCCCAGTTTCTTGTCGACGAAACGCGTGACATCGTCTCTGGGCCGGTGCCGACCGTGTCACCGATGCCCGTCGCAACCGATCTGTTTTCGCCAGGGGGGGGAGCGAGGGAGGTGAAGCGAATTCTATTCGTCGGCCGGCTCAACGCCCAAAAGGGGATCGAGATGCTCCTTCGGGCTCTCTCGCTTACCACGTCCGGAGTGGCGCTCGACGTCATCGGCGATGGAGCGGACGAGCAGCGGCTTCGCGAGCTGGCCGGCGAGTTAGGTGTCACCGATCGCATTCGGTGGATCGGCGCGCTTCCACAGCCGGAGCTCACCAAGTACTATCGTTCGGCGACGGCCCTGGTGGTGCCTTCCCCGATCGCGGCGCCAACCTGGGCGCAGCGGGACGCCTCCACGCCCTCGCCACGTTTGCCCCTGAATCCGTCGCCCGCCGCTACGCCCAGCTCTATCGCTCCGTCGCCCGAGCGACGTAGCTGGTGGATCGGCGCCCTCAAGGCGCTGATTCTCGTCGCCGCCCTGATCTGGGTCGGCTTCATGGTCGCCAAGGCGATCAGAGACGTTCGCAACGGCGATCTTCAGCTGCGTGTCCAGCCCGAGTGGCTCGCGGCGTCCGCCGCCAGCGTCCTCGTGGCATATCTGATTCTGATCAAGAGCTGGTTATACATCGTCACGGTGCTCGATGGCCGGACGCTCCCATTCCTTGTCGGCGCGCGCATCTGGTTCATCTCGAACCTTGGGGCGCTCCTGCCGGGCAGAGTCTGGGGGATCATCCAGATGGGCGCGATGTCGACGGAGCAGGGGATCGGTGCCGTCGCCGCCGGGACCGCGTCCGTCATCAACGCGGCGGTGAACATCGCCTGCGGAATGGCCGTCGGTGCGATTGCCGGCGCGACCATCTTCGCTGTCTACCTCGGCAACCTCGCCTGGGTCGCGTGGGCGGCGGCCGCGCTCGCGGTCATCGGTGTCTGTCTGCTGCCCGTACTTCTCCCATATGTATTTCGCGTCGCGCGGGAGCGGTTTCATGTCTCAGCTCCTGTCGAGCGACCACCGCCACGCGTTCTCGTCGTCTCGGCGATCGCGAACATTCTTGCCTGGATTCTGTACGGCGCCGCGTTCCAATATCTGGCGCGGGGCATCCTTGGCGTCGCGAGTGGAACTCTGATGCAACACACGGCCGCATTCGCGACGTCTTATGTGCTCGGGTATCTGGCGATTGTGGTTCCGGCGGGCATCGGCGTGCGCGAAGCGGCGCTCCAAAAGGTCTTGCTGATCGCCGGCCTGGCAACCGCGCCACAGGCGGTGGCACTCAGCCTCGTATCCAGATTGTGGCTGCTCATCATTCAGGTCCTTCCCGCATTACTGTTCCTCGCATATCGACGCCGACCACCCGATGAAAAAAGCGCCGCCGGCTAAATCCGTCGCACCCGATCTCGAGCCGCTCGCCGACCCGGCGCATCCCACGCTGTGGGCGTCGCTCGTGTTCGCCATCGCGACGATGTCGTTGGCGTATCCTGGGCTGACCGGGCAGATCTTGTTCAACCCGCACAACGATCAGTACACCCTCGGCTACGCGTTCCGCGATTTCGCCGCGCAGTCGTTGCGCTCCGGTCATGGCTTTCCCCAATGGAGTCCGTTCCTCCAGGGAGGACTGCCGTTCATCGCCGCCATGCACGGCGACATTTTCTACCCGACTTTCCTGCTGCGGATGATCATGCCGACGGCGACGGCGATGACATGGGAGTTTCCCATTCATCTCTTTCTCGCCGGGCTGTTCACCTATTTCTTCCTGCGATCGTGGCGGATGGGATTCTTCCCGGCTTTGCTTGGCGGGCTCGCCTACATGATGTCTGGCTCGATCGCCGGATACGCCTCGCCGGGCCACGACGGCAAGCTCTTCGTCGGCTCGCTCATGCCACTCGCCCTCGTGCAGCTGACCCGCGGCGTGCGCGACGGCCGCCGCTGGGCCTGGGGTGCGCTCGCGTTGACCGTTGGTCTGGCCTTTCTGTCGCCGCAGCCGCAGGCGTTCCAATACATGCTGCTGGTGTGCGGAGCGTTCACCCTGTATCTCGCCTTCTCGACGAATGACGGCCAAGCCAGGCTCGCCATGGCGGTCGCTGTTCGACGGCTAGCCCTCGCTGGCGGAGCGGTCGTGGTCGGCCTGATGATCGGGGCGGTGCAGTTCCTGCCCGCGCTGTTCGAGTACAAGCCCTGGTCGCCGCGCGCGGCGGGGCATGATTGGGCGACGGCGACGAGCTACTCGTTTCCGATCGAGGAGACGATCAATGCGTATCTCCCGCAGTTCTCGGGCATCCTCGCGAACTACTGGGGCCAGAACAACATCCACTTTCACAGCGACTACGACGGCGTCGTGGTGCTGATGCTGACCTTCGCCGCCTTCGGTGCCGCGGCCTTTCACAACTCCTTTCGGCGATTCTGGATCGGCGTTGGCATCGTGTCGTTCCTCTGGGCGCTGGGCGGACACACGCCGCTCTATCATCTGATTCTCTATGTGCCCGAGACCAAGTACCTCCGCGCGCCGAGCATCATGATCTACGTGACGGCGTTCTCGATGGCCGTTCTCGTCGCGATCGGGGCCGAGCGCTGGCTGACCAGGCGGCTCGGCGCTCGGTACGCGATCGGGTGGGGCATCGCGGCCGCCGTCTTCGCCCTCTTCATATCCGTCGGCGGCTACCAGATGCTCGTGAAGTTGGCCGTGGGCGTCATCGGCACGAACTTCGATCCGGGCGTCCGCGAGCAGACGCTTCAGTACTTCCAGTTCGATCAGCGGGCCGACGCGAACACCTCGGCCGCCATTCTTGGCGCGTGGCGATCGTTCGTCTTCGTCGCTCTTGCCGCGGGCACCATGTGGGCCTTCGCTACCGGTCGCGTCGCCCAGCGATGGGCCGCGTGGGCCCTGGTCGCGGTTCTCGTTGCCGACCTGTGGTCGATCGAGCGGCTGTACTGGCTCTACATGCCGCCGGCGTCCGTGACGTTCGCCACCGATCCCGCCGCCGAAGCCATCAAGGCCGACATTGCCAGCTCCGGTCAGCCGGGACGGGCGCTGCTGCTTCCCGCGGGCAGCGGCCTCGACCCGATGGATCCGTTCTTCCGCAAGAACGCGCTGATGGGCCTCGGAGTTCGCACCGTGCTCGGCGAGCAGGGAAATGAGCTCGATCTGTACAAGCGCATGATGGAACTGGATTCGAACCGCGTGGAATTCCGGCCGGAGTTCTGGCGTCACGAGAACGTTCGCTACGTCTACACTGGCGCTGACGTGCCGACGACGGATCAGATCGCGAAGCAGCTTGGCGTCGGGCCGTTCGTGAAACTGGCGGGACCCGTGCGCAACGCCAACGGATCGATGGTCTACGCCTATCGGCTGCCAGGAGACAACCCGCTGGCGTGGGTCGCCGGCGCGGCGGTAAGCGTGCCGGTCGAGCAGGTACTGCCGACGGTTCTGAATCCCCGGTACGATCCGGCGCGCGCCGCGCTCATCGACACCGGATCAGCGATCAAGCCGGGCGACATGTCGCGCGCGACGCCCACGGGCCTGACGGCGCATGTCACCGGCTACTCGCCCGGCCACATCGTCGTCGATCTCTCGGGACCAGCGCCCGACGGATCGGTGCTCGTCGTCTCCGAGAATTTCTTTCCCGGTTGGAAAGCGACGAACGGATCGGCGCCGTTGACGACCTCGCGGGTGAACTACAATCTCATCGGCGTGGCGCTCACGCCAGGTACGAAACACGTCGAGCTCTCGTTCGAGGATCCGGCCTATGCGCCGGGTAGGCGCGTGACCTGGATCGCGCTGGTGCTCGCCACGCTCGCATGCGCCGGCGGCCTATTCATGGACAGGCGCGCCGCGTCGCCAGCGCCTGCGTGATGGGGTGTGTCAGCTAGAAGCATGACTGGCCGCGATCTCACGCCGGAATCCGGCGCACCGACCCTCGACAGCGCGCGCGCGCTGGTCATCGTGCCGACCTACAACGAGCGCGAGAACATTAGCCGCCTCATCGAGACGGTCCTCGCCCAGGACGATCGACTCGAGATGCTGATTGTCGATGACGGGTCGCCTGACGGCACCGGTGAGATCGTCGACCGTATCATCACCACAAATCGTCGCGTTCACATCCACCGGCGGCCCAAGAAGCTCGGGCTGGGGACCGCCTACCTCGCTGGCTTTCGTTGGGCGATCGAGCGACAGTACGACCTCGTCCTCGAGATGGACGCCGACTTCTCCCACGATCCGGCGCATCTGCCGGAATTCCTCCGCGCAGCTGAACGAGCGGACGTCGTGCTTGGCTCCCGGTACCGGGAGGGAAAGGTCACGGTCGTGAATTGGCCAATCGGGCGATTGATCTTGAGCTACTATGCCAACGTCTACGCCCGCCTCGTCACCGGCCTTCCAGTTTGGGACGGGACCGGGGGCTTCAAGTGCTTTCGACGGAAAGTACTTGAGACGATCGATTTAAACGCAGTTCGCTCAAACGGTTACGCGTTTCAGATCGAGATGAGCTTCAGAGCCTGGAAGCGCGGCTTCAAGATCGTCGAGATTCCGATTGTCTTCGTCGATCGCACCGAGGGGACGAGCAAGATGTCGGGGTCGATCGTCCGGGAGGCCGTTTGGATGGTCCCGCGCCTGCGACTGATGGCCGTCTTCGGACGAATCTGACCATGCCAACCCTAGCAGGCCGCGAGTTCGTTAAAATGAGCGGTTCGGGCAACGACTTTGTCATGGTCGATGCCAGAACCACGGCACCCGGCGACCTGGCTCAGCCAGAGGTCATTTCGTCGATCAGCGCCCGCGGAACCGGGATCGGCGCCGACGGCATCGTCTTTCTCGTGCCGTCGAGTCGAGCTGACGTGCGGCTGCTCTACCTGAACTCTGACGGGTCCGTGGCCGATCTGTGCGGCAACGCGACGCTCTGCACGACCCGACTAGCGGTGCGGCTCGGCATTGGACGGCCGCAAGGGATGACGATCGAGACCGGAGCCGGAATAATCCACGCTCGAATTCTTTCATCCGGCGAGCCCGAGATCGACCTCGAGGAGGTGACTGACGTGCGGCCGGCCTCCGAGGGAATCAGCGTCGTGGGGCCCGAACGGCGCATCGGGTTTGCGAAGGCGGGAATTCCGCACCTAGTGCTTGAGGTTGCGGACGTTGCACAGGTTGACGTTCGGAGGCTGGATCTGCGCCGGTCTCGTTAAGGACGAGATCAGGACGGCGGTTGACTGTGCGTCTCAAGCGGACGAGTGCCGGATGGATACCCAGCCTGTCCGGCGAGGCGCGGTTCGTCTTCGACGGTCGGTTCGGCGAGCTCTGACCTCGTCCAACATGAATGACCGACCAAGGCTTCTGTGGCCTGGGCGGGAAGGCCTCCTCGAGAACCCAACGAGCCCTATGAGTTCTCCACAGTTGTACTCATAGGTGCTTTACATAATGCTTCTTACACGAAGTGTTACTGTTTCCTTCAAGCGGCTTCGAGGGCCGCCTGAAAGAAAAACTTAGCCGGTTGGTTACGAGCCACCCCGGCGTCACAAAGGAGCATGATGAGACATTCATCAGAGGCTCCAGCACCGCCGCGCGGAAACGCGGACGCTGCTGGGAACGAAGTTAGTACCCGCCCGTCAGTCGGTCAAACTGGCCCCCTCGGCGACAACGCCCTTTCCCACATTCGGAACGTCGCTCAGATCATCGAGCTAGCCGCCGAGTGGTCACGGCACCTGACTCCCGGTGATGTTCGGTTGCAGCGGCACGACGTCGCCGAAATCACCAATCGACTCGCCGCCGCCGTCCTGGAGCTGCAAGCGACAGTGCCCGCGCCGATCGATCCGAGTCAGATCCAGATCGGCGGGATATACCCCATGCCCGGAGTGCAACTCACGCTCGGTGATGCGACGGGTGCCGAATGAAGATCGGTGACACGGAATTCCGATGGGGCTCGGCTCGCGCCGAGCGGCACTACGTCGATCTGGTTTGTCGTGCGGACCAAGCCACGTACGAGAGGATCATCGATAAGGGTAAGGGCTATCTCGGCGGCACGCGCTTCGAAATCACCACGGCCGGCCGCG
>WNFI01571195.1_pt1 | contig 63688 bp, 42 predicted proteins | sample 5400471 | NCBI WGS metagenome assembly WNFI01 (sample SAMN13153348, study PRJNA577476) | soil metagenome | isolation source: 100 cm saprolite on Douglas fir-dominated hillslope | place: USA:California | collected 2013-09-17 | reverse complement strand
CGGCCGTTTCCGCGCGTCGATCGCGCGCTCGTCATCGCCGGCAGCGACAAGCGCGGCACCATCTACGGCGTCTACGACCTCTCGGCGCGGATTGGCGTGTCACCGTGGGCGTGGTGGGCCGACGTTCCGGTCGCCCGGCAATCCACCCTCTACGTCAGTCCCGAGCGACGCACGGACGGGGAGCCGGCTGTCAGGTACCGCGGAATCTTTCTCAACGACGAGGCCCCTGCCCTGAGCGGTTTCGCGAAAGAGAAGTTCGGCGGGTTCAATCACGCGTTCTACGAGAAGGTCTTCGAGCTCATCCTCCGGCTCAAGGGCAACTACCTGTGGCCGGCGATGTGGGGCAATGCGTTCAACGACGACGACCCGCGCAACGCGGCGCTCGCCGACGAGTACGGCATCGTCATGGGTACTTCCCACCACGAGCCGATGCTCCGCGCCCAACAGGAGTGGAGGCGCTTCGGCAGTGGCGAATGGAACTACGAACACAACGACTCCACGTTGCGGGCGTTCTGGGCCCAAGGGATCCGCAACATGGACTCGCACGAGAGCATCGTGACGATCGGCATGCGTGGCGATGGCGACATGCCGATGACGGCCGGCAGCAACATCGCGCTCCTGGAGCGAATCGTCCGCGACCAGCGCGCGATCATCGGCGAGGTGACGGGAAAGGATCCCTCGGCCACGCCTCAGCTGTGGGCCCTCTATAAGGAAGTGCAGGACTACTATGACAGGGGCATGCGCGCTCCGGATGACGTGACGCTGCTTTTTTCCGACGACAACTGGGGGAACGTCCGGCGGTTGCCGGCACGCGCCGACACTGGGCACACCGGCGGGTTCGGCGTCTACTACCATTTCGACTACGTCGGCGGGCCGCGCAACTACAAGTGGATCAACACCAACCCGATCGCGCGGGTGTGGGAGCAAATGCATCTCGCGTACGAGTACGACGCGCGCCGCATCTGGATCGTGAACGTCGGCGATCTCAAACCGATGGAATTCCCGATCTCATTCTTCCTCGACTACGCGTGGAATCCATCGCGGCTGCCCGCGGACCGGCTGCCCGAATACGCTCGCCGCTGGGCGAGCCAGCAGTTCGGCGCCACGCAGTCGGCCGAGATCGCGGACTTATTGACGACGTCCCTCAAGTACGCCGGCCGGCGCAAGCCGGAGCTGCTCGATACCTCGACCTACAGTCTCGCCAATTTCGGCGAAGCGGAGCGAGTGGTCGAGCTCGCCGACCGAGCGCGCGCGCTCTTCGAGCACGATGCCGAGATCACGCGCCACTACAACACCGAGCTCGCCGGCGGAAAGTGGAATCACATGATGGACCAGACGCACATCGGCTACACGTACTGGCAGGAGCCGCCCCGCAACGTGATGCCGAGGGTGGATGTGATTCAGCTCGCGCCCGGGGCCGACATGGGGGTCGCGGTGGTGGAGCAGAATCGCCCGGCCGCAACAGGGGGACGCGGTCGCGGAGGCGGCGGCGGACGAGGGGTCGGCTCGGGCGCGCCGGCACTTCCGACATTCAATCCGTACACACGGCCAACGTACCACCTCGACGTTTACAATCGTGGAGCGGCGCCGTTCGACTTTGCGGCCGCGGCCGACCAGCCGTGGGTCGTCGTATCGCCGGCGGGCGGAACGGTGACCCGGGAAACGCGACTGTCGGTGAGCATCGATTGGACGTCCGCCCCGGTCGGGCAGCAGAGCGCATCGATTACGATCACGGGACCGAATGCCAGCCGCGTCGTGATCAGGGCTCCGCTCGACAACCCTGCCCAACCTGCGCGCGGCAACCTCGATGGATTCGTCGAGACAGACGGCTATGTCTCGATGGACGCCGAGCACTATCAGCGGGCGGTGAATGCGGGCCCGGTTAGCTGGCTCCGTGTTCCGGATCTGGGCCGCACCGGGTCGGCGATGACGCCGATGCCGGTGACAGCGGCGAGCCAAGCGCCCGGCCCCGGCGCGCCGCATTTGGAATACCGGGCGTTCTTCTTCGATAGCGGCAGCGTGAAGGTCCACGCCTACCTCTCGCCGACGCTCAACTTCACCGGGGCGCCCACCGGCTTACGCTTCGCGGTGTCGTTCGACGACGATCCGCCGCAGGTCGTCGACGCGCAAGCCGACACCTCGCTCCGAGGCTGGGAGCGTTCAGTGGCTGACAACATCGTAATCGCCGACGCATCGCTGACGCTGCGCACGCCCGGCGCGCACGTGCTGAAGTTCTGGATGGTCGATCCTGGTGTCGTGCTGCAAAAGCTCGTCGTGGAAGCGCGGCCCGTTCCACCGTCGTATCTCGGACCGCCGGAAAGCTACCGCCCCACTCCGCCCGGGCCGGCGGCACGCTTCGATTGGTTCGAGTACGAAGGCCACGACCCGGTCTCCACCGCGCTAAAGCCGACGCCGTCGGACTATCGCAACCCGATCCTCGCCGGGTTCTATCCCGATCCGAGCGTCGCCCGCGCCGGCGACGCCTACTACCTCGTCACCTCGAGCTTCGCGTACTACCCGGGCGTTCCGATCTTCCGGAGCAAGGACCTGGTGCACTGGACGCAAATCGGAAACGTGCTCACGCGACCGACGCAGCTGCCGCTCGACAGCGCTGGGGTCTCGCGTGGAATCTTCGCGCCGACAATTCGGTATCATGACGGCACGTTCTACATGATCACGACGCTCGTCGACCGGGGCGGCAATTTCATCGTCACTACCAAGAACCCGGCCGGCCCCTGGTCCGACCCGATCTGGCTCCGCGACGTGGACGGCATCGATCCGTCGCTCTTCTTCGACGACGACGGCCGCGCCTATGTGCTCTACAACGGCCCGCCGCCGGGAACGCCGTTGTATAATGGACACCGCGCGATCTGGATTCAGGAGTACGACATCGCGGCCCAACGCATGAAGGGTCCGCGCACGCTGCTCGTGAACGGAGGCGTGGACCTCGCGAAAAAGCCGATCTGGATCGAAGCACCGCACCTCTTCAAGATCGCGGGCAAGTACCTCCTCATCTGCGCCGAAGGGGGCACCGCCGACCAGCACTCGGAGGTCGTGTTTCGCGGTGACACACCGACCGGCCCATTCACTCCCTACGCCGGCAATCCGATTCTGACGCAGCGCCACCTCGGTGAGGCATACCCATTCGCAATCACCTCGACCGGCCATGCTGACTTCGTGCAGACGCCGGCCGGCGATTGGTGGGCCGTGTTTCTCGGCACCCGCCCCTACACCACCGACACATATAACATCGGCCGAGAAACGTTCCTGATGCCCGTGCGCTGGGAGAACGGGTGGCCGACAATCACGTCAGGGACGGAGAAGGTCCCCTACATGGCGAAACGGCCGTCGCTGCCGCTGGATCGCGCGCCAGTTCCGACCGGAGGAAACTTCACGGTACGCGACGAATTCAATGGGCCGTCGCTCGCGCCGTACTGGACCTTCATACGGACGGTGCACGAGTCGTGGTACGACTTCACCTCATCGCCAGGGTCGCTGACGATTCAGGCACGGCCCGAGGCGATCGATGGACGCGGCCAGCCATCGTTCATCGGGCGGCGGCAACAGCATTCGAATGCCACGGTATCGACGTCAGTCCGATTTCTCCCTGAGAAAGCGGGAGACGAAGCGGGGCTGGTGGCGTTCCAGAACGAGATGTTTCACTATGTGCTCGCGGTGGCACGCGCGGTCGATACGACGGTGGTGCAGCTCGAGATGCGTGCCGGGCCGCGCGTCCGCGACAGTGTCGTCGCCCGCGTGCCAGTGAAACTGGACGCCGCCAGGCCGGTGTTTCTCCGCATCGACGCGCGCGATGGCCGCTACGACTTCTTCTATGGGCAACGCGCCGGCTCCTGGATCCCATTGGCGCGCGACGTGGATGGTGCGATTCTGAGCACCAAACGCGCTGGCGGATTCGTCGGCACGCTATTCGGGATGTACGCAGTGGCCGCGCCACGGTAGACTTGCGACCGGGCGGCGAATTCCGCTCCACCACCGCCTACGGACTCACGACCATATGACACGCTCACCAGGATTTCTAGGTCGCCGCGGCTTCTTCTCCGGTCTTTCCGGAATCGCGTTCCTGTTCGGCGCGACGATATTGCCGGCGCAGGAGCCTCCGGCGTACAAGAATCCGACCCTGCCCTTCGAGGCCCGGGTCCGCGATCTCGTCGGGCGGATGACGCTCGAGGAGAAGGTTCTCCAAATGAAGGACGTCGCGCCGGCCATCCCGCGCCTCGACGTTCCGGAATACAACTGGTGGAACGAGGCGCTGCACGGTGTCGCGCGCTCCGGGCTCGCGACGTCGTTTCCACAGGCGATCGGCATGGCCGCGACCTGGGACGACAGCCTCATGCTCCATATGGCCACCATCATCTCCGACGAGGCGCGCGCAAAGCACGAGGAGTACGTGCGCACCGGCAACCGGCAGCGTTACCAGGGCCTGACGTTTTGGTCGCCCAACATCAACCTCTTTCGCGATCCGCGATGGGGCCGCGGCCAGGAGACGTATGGGGAAGACCCATTTCTCACGGGGAGTCTTGCCGTGCGGTTCATCCGCGGACTCCAGGGGGACGATCCGAAGTACTTCAAGACCATCGCGACGGTGAAGCACTTCGCGGTGCACAGCGGCCCCGAGCCCGACCGCCACAGCTTCGATGCCGTCGTCAGCGAGCGCGATCTCCGCGAGAGCTATCTCCCCCACTTCGAGATGGGCATCCGAACCGGGAAAGCGTATTCGTTGATGTGCGCGTACAATCGCGTCGACGGCAAGCCGGCATGCGCGAGCGACATGCTGCTCAAGGACGTGCTCCGAGGCGAGTGGGGATTTCCGGGGTACATCGTGTCGGACTGCGGCGCGATCGATGATATCTACCTGCGCCACAAGACCGTCCAAACCGCGCCTGAGGCTGCCGCGATCGCGGTCAAGACGGGCACCGATCTCGATTGCGGGCGCGTCTACCCCAATCTCGTGGAGTCGGCCAAGCAGGGGCTGATCACGGCAGCGCAGATCGATACCTCGGTGTCGCGGCTCTTTCTCGCCCGCTTCAGGCTCGGAATGTTCGATCCGCCCCAGCTCGTCCCGTGGGCGCGCACGCCCATCACCGTGCTCGATCAGCCGAGTCACCGCGCGGCGGCGCTTCAGGCGGCCCGCGAGTCGATGGTGCTGCTCAAGAATGAAGGTGGCATGCTGCCCCTCAGGAAGGATCTGGGAACGATCGCCGTCATCGGCCCGAATGCCGACCAGTGGCAGATGCTGCTCGGCAACTATAACGGCCTCCCCGCCGACCCGATCACGCCATTGCGCGGCATTCGCGAAGCGGTGCCGCGCACGCGTGTGCTGTATGCGCGTGGGTCAGACCTGGCCGACGGATTCCCCGTACTCGACCTCGTGCCGCCGAGCGCGCTGCGGACCAGCCAGGGCGCGCCGGGTTTGAACGTGGACTACTACGCGCGCCACACGATGGACGGTGCGCCATTGTATTCACGCACCGACAGCACGGTCGACGCCAACTGGCACGACGGGGCGCCCCGCTCGGACATGAACGTGGACGATTTCGGCGTGCGGTGGACCGGATCGTTCATTCCACCTCTCACCGGTACGTATCGGCTCGGGCTGATCGGGACCGTGAAATTCCAGCTCTACCTGGACGACAGTCTCATGGTGCGGTCGGTGTATCCCACGCATGACGGCGAGTTTCCGGATCCGCGGCTCGTTCAGTCGGCGCCACTCCGTCTCGAGGGCGGGCGGCGCTACGCGATTCGGGTCGACGCGGCGGAGACGTACGGAGACGCGCAGATCCACTTCCTCTGGTCGGTCCCCCAGGACACCCTCGAGTCGGAGGCGGTGCGCGTCGCCCAGCAGGCGAACGCTGTCGTGCTCTTTCTCGGGCTGACGGCGCGCCTCGAGGGGGAGGAAATGCCGGTGCAGGTCGAGGGCTTCCGCGGTGGAGACCGAACGTCGCTCGACCTTCCCGCGCCACAGCAGGCGTTGCTCGAGCGCATCGCGAACCTCGGCAAACCCACGGTGCTCGTCCTGATGAGCGGGAGCGCCGTCGCGGTCAATTGGGCGCAGGGGCACGTCCCGGCAATCATCGAAGCCTGGTATCCGGGTCAGGCGGCGGGGACGGCCATCGCCGACGTTCTGTTCGGCGCCTACAACCCGGCTGGCCGGCTCCCCGTGACCTTCTATAGAAGCGCCAACGACCTGCCCGGCTTTGCCGACTATCGAATGGCCGGGCGGACATATCGTTTCTTCGACGGAGTGCCACTGTACCCGTTCGGCCACGGGCTGAGTTACACGACTTTCTCGTATGGCAATCTCCGCACGAGCGCCGATTCCATGAGGGCCGACGGAAGCATCGCGGTGCAAGTCGACGTGACGAACGTCGGCACACGCGCGGGCGATGAAGTCGTCCAGCTGTACGTGCAGCACGCGGGCTCGAAAGTCGACCGTCCGAAGCAGGACCTGCGAGGGTATGCGCGCGTCTCGCTCAAGCCGGGCGAAACGCGAACCGTATCGCTTCCGCTCACGGCGAAGTCACTCGCCTACTGGGATTCGACCAGCCACCAGTGGATCGTCGAGCCGGAGCCGGTCAGGGTGATGATCGGATCGTCGGCGGCAAACATTCGGCTGCAGAAGACGATCTCAGTGATCAAATGAGCCTGAGCACGGAGCCTGTTCCAGCTCGAGCTCCAGTTCGAGCCCGAGCTCGCGAATGCTCCTTGCTCCCTGCTCAGGCTCAAGTAACCGGGTGGTCCTCGGGGTTCCAGCGTCGGATGGCGTCGGCCACGCCCTCGAGATGCTTGCCCATGCGCCGCACACCCAATCCTTCGTCGCGCTTCTCGAGCGCCTGGAGGATGCCAAGATGCTCCTTGTGGTCGCGCTCGCGCGACCCGAAGATGTCGAGGATCAGACGTTGTTCTTCGGTGAAGAGATCGTGCAGCACGTCCAGCAGCTGCACGAGGACCGTATTGCCCGAGGCGAGCGCAATCTGCCGATGAAAGCTCATGTTGACTTCGTTGAGCACCACGTCATTGCCGAGATTCTTTTCGGCGCTCGTCAGCAAGCGGCGCATCTCGACGAGGTTCGCCCGCGTGATGTGCTTCACCGCTGCGGCCACCGACGCCATTTCGAGCGGCATGCGCGCCTGGATGAGATCGAGCAACAGCTTCTTGGTGACGGTCTCCGGGTAGTCGGGGCTGGCGAGGACCAGCACGTCTTCGCTTCGGGCGACATAGACGCCTGATCCGTGGCGGATCTCGACGGTGCCCATCGTCTCGAGCGTCTTGAGCGCCTCGCGGATCGTGGGATGCCCGACGCCAAATTGCTTCGCCATCTCCATGATCGGCGGCAGACGGTCGCCCTGCTCGTAATTGCCCTCCCGGATCATCGCCCTGATATGCTGGGCGATCCGGGCGGCCAGACTTTGCTTCAGCACTGGAGCGAACGCATCTCTCATCGAGCCATCTCCAAGTGAACCCATGGACGTGATGCCGAAAGGAACATAGTGCGGCTCGTTGGCCCTAGTGCGGCGGGCCGGGCGGCCGCACCGCGGCGATCACGGCCATCACGGCATCGAAAGCCGGTTTTGCCAGGCCCGCACGATCGAACAGCAGTGGGTAGCTCGCGCGTCCTCGAGCCGGCCAGTTGTTCAACCAGGAGTCGCCGTCAGCGACGCCCCAGAAGGTGACCCGATCGATCACGTCGCGATGAGCGAGAAAGACGCGGAACAGATCGGCGTAGCGAGCGGCGAGGGCGCGCTGCACCGAATCGGGCAGGCCCGCCGCATATGGATTCACGGCGGCCGGCCCCTCCGCCCGTGCGGCGACGTCGGCCGTCAGGCTCCGTGTCGCCGGCGGCAGCACGTCCACGTCGAGCTCCGTGATGTTGACCCGCACGCCGGTCGCGGCGAGCGCGAGGATCGTCGAGTCGTACTGCGCCGTACTCGGCCAATTCATCTTCACGTGGCTTTGTGAGCCGACGGCGGCAATCGGAACGCCGGCAGCCCGCAGGCGAGTGACCAGCGCCACCGCGCCGTTTCGTTTCGGTGCGTTCTCCAACGAGTAGTCATTGTAGTAGAGCTGCGCCCCCGGGTCGGCTTCGTGCGCGAACTGGAAGGCTTTCACGATATAGTCGTCGCCGATGATCCTCACCCAGGGCGAGGGACGCAGCATTCCGTCTTCACTCAGGGCCTCGTTCACGACATCCCAGCCGCGGACGCGTCCCTTGTAGCGACCGACGACGGTGTAGATGTGATCGCGCATCCTGCCGAGCAGTGTGTCGCGCGACACCGGCGAGCCCGCCGAATCCTGAAAGACCCAGGGCGGCACCTGGCTGTGCCAGACCAGGGTGTGGCCGACGATGAACATCCCGTTGCGAGATCCAAAATCGACGTACCGGTCGGCGGCGGAAAAGTCGAAGATGCCGGGCCGCGGGTGCACCACCTCCCACTTCAGCGCGTTCTCTGGCGAGATGGCGTTGAACTGGGCCCGTACGAGCGCTGCGCCTACCGTATCGCGCCCCGAGAACTGTCTGTCATTGAGCGCGGTGCCGACGAGAAATATTCCGCGAAAGGCATCTTTGAGCGTGCGCGCGTCGGTGGCCTGCGCCGCCGCCGAGGACACTACGGCGATCAGACAGCTGAATGGAACAACGGCGGCAGACCAGGGATGGTGCCAGTTTCGCATGTCAGTCGGCTTCGTGAAGGATGAGCGAGCTCGGATCGGGCTGCGCACGACGGCGCCGCGCCAGCTCGTCGGAGATCTCCGTGTTCATCGACCGCGTGATCCGATACGACAGGAGACAGACGACGGCGATGGCGAGGAAGATGGCCGGGTAGACGCTGACCGTGAGGCGGATTCCTTCGAGCGCGTGCGCCGTCTGCGTGACGTTCGGCACATAGCCGTACGCGGCGAGCAGCCAACCGGCGATAGCGCCGCCGAGGCTGAGTCCCGTCTTCAGGGCGAAGAGAATCGTGGCGAAGATGACGCCCGTCGTTCGGCGTCCCGTCGTCCACTCGGCATAGTCGGCCACGTCGGCGAACATCGCCCAGATGAGCGGAATGGTCGGGGCATAGGCCAGGGCCCGCACGATTTCGAGGCCGTACGTCGCTTCGATCGAGCCCGCCGGAAGCAGGATGAACGCCGCCATGAAGATTGTCGTCAACGAAAATCCGGCGAGCGCCACGGCCCGCTTGCCGAAGCGGATCGTGAGCAACGCCGAGCAGACGACGCCGATGACGGTGACAAACTGACTGAGGATGTTGAACAGGCTGAATCCGACCGACGCCACATTGGAGCGGTCGGCCCGCAGGATCAGCCCGAAGGTGTTCATCAGATAGTGACCGCCGTCTGGCGACGCAGCCGTCGCCTGCGGGAGGCCGAGGCGCTGGAGGAACTCGAACAGCCGCGTCGAATCGACGTAGTAGCTGAAGTAGTAGAACATCGTGCCGCCCCGCATCGCCACGAAGACGAAGTGCGACAGGGTCAGCACGAACATCGCGATCCACGGCCCGTTCTTCGCGAGATTCTTGAAGTCGGCCTTGGGAACCAGCGGCAGCGTGAAGCCGCCGACGACCAGCTGCGCGATCATCGCCGCCACGAACCGATACGACGACAGCGTGGTGCGCTCGGTGCTGTCGGCCGTCATCACCCCGGCCAGCGCCGAATAGGGCGTGTTGTTCATGGAGTACAGCGTCATGAGCGCGACGTTGGTCACGTACGCATACAACACCTTGGCCGGCGTGCCGAAGTTGGGCGCAGTGTACGCGAGCACCATCACGACGCCCCAGGGAGCCGCCGTCCAGAGGATCCAGGGCCGGAACTTACCCCACCGCGTGTTCGTCCGGTCGGCGAGTACACCCATCATCGGATCGAAGAACGCGTCCCAGAGACGGCCGAGGAGCAGCATCGTGCCCGCCGCCGCCGCCGTGATCCCCATCGTATCCGTGTAGAAATTGAGCTGGAAGAGGATCATCGTCATGAAGACGAAGTTGGCCGCGGCGTCGCCGAGGCTATATCCCGCCTTTTCGATGAACGAGAGTCGGTCCGTCCGTCCGGCCATGATCGTCGTCCCCGTGCTGAGGCTAGCGCTCCACCTGGAGCGTGACGGTGTGCAGGTCGCTGTCGCGTGACGATGTACCAACCATGATCGCGAATTCACCCGGCTCGACGACGTAGTGCATGTCGGTGTCGTAGAACGCGAGCGCGTCGGGGGTGATCGGCAGCGTCACCGTCGTGGATTCACCCGGACCGAGCGTGACCCGTGCGAAGCCCTTCAGCTCCTTGACCGGTCGCGTGACTGAGCTGACGCGATCGCGGATGTAGAGCTGAACGACCTCGGTCCCAACGCGCGAGCCGGTGTTCGTGACCTCGGCGAGAACGGTCGCCGCGCCGTCGGGGCGAATCTTCGACGATGACAACCGGACCTTCTCGACGGAAAAGGTCGTATAGCTCATCCCGAAGCCAAAGGCGTACAGCGGCGAGACCTCATCGAAGAGATACCCACGACGCGCCGACGGTTTGTGGTTGTAGAACGCGGGGACATGACCCACCGACCGCGCGACGGTGATCGGGAGCTTGCCGCTCGGATTGTTGTCGCCGAAGAGCGTCTCGGCAACCGCTCGCCCGCATTCCTGCCCCAGGTACCAGCACTCGACAATTGCGGGAACCGCCTGTGCGAGATGCGCAAACGAAAGAGGTCGCCCGTTGAAGACGAAGGCGACCACCGGTTTGCCGGTGGCGACCATCGCGTCCACGAGCTCGTTCTGCCGGCCGACCAGCTCGAGGTCGGCGCGGTCGCCCATGTGCTGGAGATTCCAGGCCTCGCGCGCGGTCTGCTCGTTGCCGCCGATCGCCAATACGATCACATCCGCCTGCCGGGCCACCAGCACCGCTTCGGCGATCTGCCGGCGATCCTCGGCGGGGTCGCTCGCCACCACGGCGTCCGCGTTCCACGAGCCGCCGACAGTGATCTGGCAACCCTCGTGATAGAGCACCCGCGCGCGGTCGCCGACGCGCGCGCGAATCCCGGCCAGCACGCTCACGTCGTGCGGTGGAACGCCGCTGTATCCTCCCAACAGGCTCCGATCGGCGTTCGGCCCAATGACGGCGATCGTGCGGAGCGCACCCAGGTCGAGCGGCAATATCGGTCCGTCGTTCTTGAGGAGGGTGACAGATTGTCGGGCGGCACGCAGTGCGAGCTGGCGGTGCGCCTCCGATCCGACGACGCGCTCAGCTCGATCGGGCTCGACGTAGGGATCGTCAAACAACCCGAAGCGGAACTTCCAATACAGCATCGGGGCCACGAGCTCGTCGATCTCCGACTCGGCGATCGTTCCCTGGCGCACCAGATCGACGATGTGCAGATAGCAATCGGGCTCGGGCAGCTCGATGTTCACGCCGGCGCGAACCGCCAGCAGGCACGACTCCTTCTTGTCGTGGGCGACGAAATGCCCGTGCGTTTCGGGGCGGTGGCCCAGTTCCCAGATCGCGTAGTAGTCCGACACGACGAAGCCGCGAAAGCCCCATTCGCTGCGCAGCACATCGCGAAGCAGCCAGCGATTCGCGTGTGACGGCACGCCGTCCACCTCGTTGTACGAGGCCATCACCGAGACGGCGCCTGCCCCTTGTACCGCGGCGCGGAACGGAGGCAGGAATGTCTCGCGCAGCTCTCGCATCGAGACGTTGGCCGGCGCGCAATTCATTCCCCCTTCCGGCTGGCCGTGCGCGACAAAGTGTTTGAGCGTCGCCATGAGGCGATTCTTGTCGCGGAAGGTCGCGTCGCCCTGGAAGCCGCGGACGGCGGCGATGCCCATCCGCCCAACAAGATGGGGATCCTCTCCGAAGGTCTCCTCGACACGACCCCAGCGCGGATCCCGCGCCACATCCACCACCGGTGTCAGCGCCTGATGGGTGCCTCGCACCCGGGCCTCTTCGGCGGTCATGGCGTAGAGCTCCTCGACTAGGTCTGGATTCCAGGTCGCGGCCAGCGCGATGGGCTGGGGAAAGCTCGTCGCCCCCGGGGCGGCGTGGCCGTGCAAGCACTCCTCATGGAAGACCACCGGAATGCCAAGCCGCGACTGCTCGAGAAAGAACTTCTGGATAGCGTTGGTCAGCTCGGCCTGCGCGCGCGGCCCCTGGCCGCCTCCAGCGTCACTGGGGCGGCCGACCTGTCCGATGCCGTGGCCGTGCGCAAACGCCTGCCCTGCTTTCGCTTCGTCGAAGTGTCCAGCCGCGTCGACGAGCGTCTCCGCCTTGCGCTGCCAGACGCACGTCATCTGGGCCGCCTTTTCCTCGAGCGACATCCGCGACAGGAGATCCGCGACACGGCGCTCCGGCGGCAGATCGGGATTCTTGTAGGCAAGCATCAAGGCTCCGCCGCCGTCGAGTGGGGAGGGTGCCGGCCTAGCCATCGCCGGCACCGCCGACTGAGGTCGCGATCAGTAGCCTGGGTTCTGTGGATACTTCGGTCCGACGATCACACCGTCGATCTGCGATTGCGGGATAGGACGGAGCGCGAACCTGAGTGCAATGTTGGCGGCGGCGTGGGGATTGTACTTCTTGACGCGGTCGACGAAGTACTGAGCGCCCGGTCGCACCATGTCATACCATCGATCATGTTCACCGGCGAGCTCGCGCTCGCGCTCTTCCATGATGTAGTCGATCGTCATCTGCGCCGCGGCGACGGTATACGTGGCCTTGAACGCCGGGGCAGCGGCGCGTTGGTGCAGCACGTTCACGAAGGTGGCGGCCTCCGCGGTGTTGCCGAGACCAATGTCCGCCTCGGCAGCGATCAGGTACACCTCACCGAGCCGGAAGACGACCTCCACCTTGCCCCCTTCCTGCTGGGCAACGGTCGTGCGGAGGTTGTCCTGGAACTTCTTGAGCGATGGGAAATGCTGCCAGTTGGTGTAGCCATCGTTGGCGTTGTTCCGATCGCCGCAGTATCCAGCCGCGGTCGAATCCGCCTGGTTGGATGGACACGGGGTGAGAATCGCGTACGCTTTGCTCTGGCGGAAGGCATTCCACACGGTCTGGAAGCTGGCGTCGAAGCGGGTGTCGAGCACCGGACTCGCGCCCGGGGTGCCGCTCCACTTGTTCCAGATACTGAGCTCGTAGGGTGTGGCCATGGCGCGCCGGAAGGGCCGTCCGTTGTTGATGTCGCGAGGCGTGCCGACCCAGATGCCGTTGTTGTCGTACTGGCTGAGGTAGACCAGATGCATGTAATCGTACTGGTCGTTGGCGTCGTACTGCGTGAGATCGTAGGAGAACTGCACGGTGAAGATGAATTCACTGTGGTTCGAGTTGTACCCGGTGTTCTCGCAGTAGCCGGTTCGGTTGGGATCGGCCGCGCGAGCCACGCACCAGAGATTCGCGAACACCGGCTCCAGAGTATATGTGCCTGAGTTGATCACGGCCTTGGCGTCGGCCAACGACGCGGTGAAGTCGGCCGCCTTTCCGGGCGAGAAGGGTTGGTAGGCACGCGTCAGGTAGACCTTGGAGCGCAGGGTGAGCGCGGCCCCCTTGGTGGCCCGTCCGTAATCGGCCTGCGTGACCGGAAGCATCGAGACGGCGGAATCGAGGTCGGCGAGGATCGCGGTGTAGACGGCCGACGCCGGATCGCGGACCGCCGACGACTGTACGCCCTTGTTCTCGTGCAGGCTCAGCGTGAGATCGCCGAAGGTCTGCACGAGCGTGAAATAGTTGAGCGCCCGAAGAAAATGCGCCTCGCCGAGCAGGCTCGACTTCACCGCCGCCGAGAGGCCGGTGGTATTCGGTCCGCGATCCAACGCCGCGTTGAGGGTATTGATCGCCTGATAGGCCGGATTCCAGGTGTTGGCGACCGGGCCAACGGTGCTGTTCAATCCCCCATTATACGAGTCGAACTCCTTGTTGTTGGAGCCCGACTGGTCGGCCGCCATCCAGGTATCGGTGCCAACCTGGGTGAGCGACATGAGCTGCTCGCGTCCGTAGAAGTTGCGCAGCTGGCTATAGCTGGCGATGAGCGCCGAACCGAGACCGTCCGGCGTTTCGTAATACTGGCTGCTGACGCCGCTGATGAGGCTCTCATCGAGGCTGGTGCAGCTCAACAGTCCAGCGACCAGTCCGAGCGCCAGGGTGGAACGCAGTCTGTGCGTCATGATGTGGTGTCTCATTCCTCGAGGGGAGAAAGGCTGGACTACCAGACGATGTTCGTGCCGATGAGGAGCGTGCGAATGGTCGGAACCGCGCCGCCGACTTCCGGATCGATCCCGATATAGCTCGAATGGATGTACGGATCCTGGAGCGTGCCGTAGAGGCGAAGACTCTCCGCGCCCATCCGCCGAATCGCGCCCTGCGAGAAGGTGTAGCCGCCGGTGATGTTGCGAATGCGCCAGTGTGACCCATCCATGTAGAGGCGTGTCGACGCGTACAGACGATCGGTGGCGCCGGTCGTTGGCGCCGGATTCTTGTTGGTCGGATTGGTCGGCGTCCAGTAGTCCATGTCGGCGATGTTGCCGTACCGGCCGAAGTAGCTGCGCGGCGTCCCGTCCACGAAGGTGTACTTCCACTTCGCGGTGACGAGCGCCGAAAAATCAAAGCCGTGGTAGGTGACACGGTTGGACATGCTGGCCGTCCACTTGGGGTAGCTGGTCCCGACGATGGTGCGATCGTTGGCGTCGATCTTTCCGTCACCGTTCACATCGGCGACGCGCGGGTCACCAACCTTGAACGTGCTGCCATTGGCGTTGAACGCCTTCATCGCCACTGAATCGGCGTACTGCCACACACCGACCCACTGGTAGTCGTAGAAGACGCGGCGCGCCGGGTCGCCGGTGTTGATCGGTTGCCCGACGAACCAGACGTTGCCGACGTCAGAGGTGGCGCCGCTGGCCAGCGACACGATCTTGTTCTCGTTATGCGTCCAGTTGAAATCCGTCGTCCAGGTCACACCGCGCCAATTCTGGAGATCCACGGTCGTGAGCCCGAGCTCGAGCCCCTTGTTCTGCGTGGCGCCGACATTTTGCAGCGTCGAAGTGAAACCGGAGGTCACCGGCAGCAGCTGCCTGAGGAGCAGATCGTGCGTGTTCATGCGGTAGCCGTCGACGGTGCCAGAGATACGGTTGTCGAGGAAGCCGAAATCGACGCCGACGTCCGTCTGATCCGTCTTCTCCCACCCCAGGTCCGGGTTCGGAATCTCCCCCGGCTTGTACCCGCGGACGCGCGTCGTTCCGAAGGTGTAGAGCTTCGAGGTCAGGGTGCCCTGTGTCTGATAGGGCGAGATTGACGTATTGCCCGTGGTGCCATAGCTGGCGCGCACCTTCACGGAGCTCATGAAATCGAACCGGCGCATGAGGGGCTCGTCGCCGAGCTGCCAGGCAAAGCCGAATGACGGGAAGTAGGTCCACTTGTGCCCTGGCGCCAACCGGCTCGAGCCGTCTGCGCGAGCGGTCACTGATAGGGAATACCGGTCGAGCAGAGTGTAGTTGGCGCGACCCATGTAGGACTCGAGCGCCCACTCCGAGATGCGGCTGGCGGAATTGCCCGCCGTCCCCGAGCCGAGATCGTACCAGAGCTGCGACGTATACGGCAGGTTCGTCGAGTACAGCGAATCCTTGGTAAAGCGGTCCTTCTGGATGCTGTAGAGCCCTGTGACGTCGAACCGATGGATCGAGTTCACCACGCGATCGTAGCGCAGCAGCTGTTCGAGCGTATACGAGAAATCCTGCTGATCGATCTGGCCCGCCTGCGGGAGCTGCCCCTGGTTGCTGCTGTTGGCCCCGAGGTTGGCGCAGGTTCCGTGCGTCCACTTGTTATTGAAGCAGCCGTTATTGAGCTGCGTGTAGTCAGGACCGAAGTTGATGCGGAAGTTCAATCCCTCGGCGATCCGATATTCAGCGAACGCCGAGGCGAAGACGCGATTGACGGTCTGCCGCCGGACGACGGACTGCGCCTCCAGCACGGGGTTGATGCTCAACTGATCGTCGTCGGGCCGCGGATCGAGCAAGCCGGCCGAGTCGGGATTGGTGTAGTTGTAGGGCTGACCGAGGGGAGTCATCGCCAGCGCATACCCGTACGCGCCCCCGCCTTCGCCCTGATCCGTGAGGATGCGCGATACGTTCGTGCTCACTCCCAGCCGGAGACGGTCGGACGAGTGATCGATCGATCCGAAGCCCGAGGCTCGCGTATAGCCCTGGCCCGGAATGACGCCTTGCTGGTCGAAGTAATTGGCGGACAGCGCATAGCGGGTGTCGGTGGTCGAGGCGCTCAGCCCCGATTGCAGGCTGCGCTGGAGTCCGGAGCGCAGCGTGGCTCGTTGCCAGTCGGTCGTGATGTTGTTCTTGATCGCGATCTGCTGCTTGGCGGTGAAGATCTTGGCGATGCTCGTGTCCTGGCCATTGGCGGCGGCCGCGTCGTGCATGTACTGCACGTATTGCTGCAGGTTCATCATCGGGATGAGCCGAACCGGGTGTTGGTTCCCGTAGTAGGTGTCCGCGGTGTACGTGGCGTGGAGCCGGCCATCGCGCGAGCCCTTTTTCATCGTCACGAGAATGACGCCGTTTGCCCCTCGGCTTCCGTAGATCGCCGTCGCCGACGCGTCCTTGAGGACGTCGATCGACTCGATCATCTGCGGGTTGAAGTCCTGGATGCCGCCGCTGATCGGAATGCCATCGACGACGTAGAGCGGATCGTTGCTGGCGTTCATCGAGCGAATGCCGCGAACGCGGACGTTCATCGCCGCGCCGGGCTCGTTACTGGAGGCGACGATCTCGACGCCGGCAATCCGGCCTTGCAGCGCCTTCATGGGGTCGGAGGTCGGAACGTCCTTGATCTGTTCCGCCGTCGCCGTCCCGACGGCGCCCGTGACGCTGCGCCGTTCCTGCTCGCCGTATCCGACGGTGACGACGGGACTGAGCATCGTCGGCGCGGTCTCGAGCTTGAAGGTGACCGCGGCGGCCTCCCCGGCGATGACGGCGACGATCTGCGTCGCCGGCAGGAAGCCGATGCCGAGCACCCGCACGACGCGAGAGCCCGCCGGGACAGCGACGATCGTGAAGCGACCGCCCGAGTCGGTCATCGCCGTGCGGGCGATTCCGGTGACGGTGACCTGGATCCCCGGCAGGGCTCGGCCATCGGTGTTCGTGACTCGACCGACGATCCGGCCATCGTTTTGTGCATAAGCTGTGGTGCCGGTCGTGACGAGCGCGAAGACCGCAAGGAAAATCAGGCGTCCCATCAGTCGTTCCTCCAGGGAGTGTGATTCGTACGGCACAGCGACAAACCGATCGTTTGCATCTTCGGCCAACAAACTTCGGGTGAACCGCCTCACGGGGAGGGCTGCAGGCGTCAAGAGAACCAGGCACCGGCTCAGTCGCGCCGCGATCTGGCCACGGTCTGCGATAACGGGGCACCTTGTTACCAAGTGATAAGATGACTCGATGTCCATACCATCTTACAGCCGCCCGGATCGGTGTCAAGAGGATCAGCCGAGGCCGGTCATCAGCGTCGGACCGTGAACCATGAGAGGTCCACGGCGTCGGCAATCAGTCGATACCCGAGCTCGTTCGGATGGAGGTGGTCCCCGCCGTCGGCGTCAGGGCGCAGCCGCGAATGGTCCGCGGGGTCGCGCATCACTCCGTCCAGGTCGATGACGGCATCGAATGCGCCGCTCTCCCGAATCCACCGATTCACGGTGGCGCGTGCCGCCTCGTGTTCCGGCGTCCCGTACGCCGCGCCCCCGAAGGGAAGGATTGTCGCGCCGTAGACTCGGAGCCCCCGATCGTGCGCGCGGCGAACGAGGTGCCGGTAGGCTTCGATCAGTTGTCGCGCCATGGAGGCTGACGAATCTGCTCCGGGGGCAGTGCCGATGTCATTGACGCCTTCTGACACGATGACCCACCGGGCGCCCGGCTGCGACACGACGTCCCGCTCGAATCGCGCGAGGGCCGTTGGTCCCAGTCCGCCGCGCACAACCGCATTCCCTCCGATGCCGGCGTTCAGCACCGAGATTCCCGCCGTCTCGCCTAGTTCCTGAAAGCGCCGCGCCAGGTTGTCAGTCCACCGATTGTTCCGGTCCGTTCCGGATCCACGACCGTCGACGATGGAGTTGCCGAGCACCACGACCGCCCCTGATCCCGCCGGCGCAAGCCTCTGCACGCCACTGATCACGTACCAGTGCTCGGTGCGGACGCCGTCCGGAAGCCGCTCGTCCGTCACGCGGTCGCCCGCCACGATGAACGACGTCGTGCGCGACCCAGGGTGTCCGGTGATCGCGGTTGGCGCCGTTGAGATGTTGAGGCTCACCGCAAGCTCGGAGAGGGCCGACACGCGAAGGTCAAATGGGTCCGAGAGCACGGCGGCTCCCGCCGGAATCGTCACGGATGCGCCGCCACCAAATCGCAACTGAACGTCCGTGCCCGGAATGAGCGCGTCGGCGCCAGCCGATCGAGCGGCATGGGCTGCCGCGACGATCAACGATCCGTCACCGAACTCATTCGACAACCGGATGCGCCACCGCGATCCACCGGGGGCCAGATGGATCACCTGACGAAGCGTATTGCCCGACAAGCCTGGCGGAGGCGGCAGGTTCCGCGGCTCGACCAGCTGTGGCGCCGCCTCCCATGTCGCGACCCAGTCCGACGGAACGGCGCCCGTCTGGCCGGTCCGCGGCAAACAGCCCGACAGGACAACACCACAGATGAGGGCGCCAACGAGCTTCACGGAGTCGGCTCGGCGCCCGACTCCGAATTGAGTCGCGCCGCCCGATAGGCGCGACGAAACCGCAAGTACGGGCGGTCGAACGCCTGGTGGGCCGCGGGATCCGGAGCCTCGACCTCGCCCCGCCGCAGTGTTGCCCGCGCCGCAGAGGCCACGTCGGGAAAAGCCTTCGCGCCGACCGCGGCAAGAAGCGCGGCTCCGTACGCGGGACCCTCCTCTCGACTCACCGTACACACCGAGATTCCAAACACTTCCGACTGAAGTCGCCGCACGAACGCACTCTTCGCTCCGCCGCCCGTGAGGAGCATCTGACGCGGCGCAACGCCGAGCTCCTGAAGGATCGACACCGAGTCCCGCAACGCGAAACACACGCCTTCCACGACCGCTCGCGTCAGATGTGCCCGCGTATGCGCCAGGCTGAGTCCGAGAAAGGCCCCCCGTGCCGACGCATCGCGATGCGGAGTGCGTTCGCCTTGCAGATAGGGAAGGAACGTGACCCCCTCGGCCCCGGGCGGAACGCGCTCAGCCTCGGCAGTGAGCCGTTCGTTCGCGTCACCCGTGGCGACGAGATCGCTGGCGAATTGATCCCGGTACCAGTTAAAAGCACCGCCGGCCGACAGCACCACGCCCATCAGATACCAGGTTCCGGGCATGACGTGACAGAACGTGTGCGCGCGAAGGCCGGGGTCGACGTGCGGCGCGAGCGTCGGAGCGAGAACGGTTCCCGACGTGCCCCAACTCGTGACCGCCTCGCCGGGGGCGAGCGCGCCGACCCCCGCCGCCCCGCACGCATTGTCCGCACCTCCGCCGACCACGGGCGTACCCACCATCAGGCCAGTCAACTCCGCCGCTCGAGGCGTCACGGTGCCGAGGATCTCGGATGACCCGCCGACATCCGGGACGAGCGACCGATCGAGATCGACGGCGTCGAAGATCTCGTCGCTCCAGCGAAGCCCCGCTGTGTCGTACATCAGGGTGGCCGACGCGTCGGAGGGCTCGGTGGCGAGTACACCCGTGAGCCGGTACCGAATGAAGTCCTTGGCGAGGACCACCTTCGCCAGCCGGTCGAAGGCCGCGCGTTCATGATTCCGCAGCCACAACACTTTGGGCAGCGTGAAGCCCTCGAGCGCCGGGTTGCAGGTGAGATCACGCAACCGTCGTTCGCCGCCAACGCGGCGGGTGATCTCGCGGCACTCTTCGGTGGTGCGCCCGTCGCACCACAAGAGGGCAGGTCGGATGACCTCTCCGCGCGCGTCGAGAAAGACCGACGAGTGCATCTGGCCAGAGACGCCGACGGCCGCGACGCGGTCGCGGGGGCAGGCGGCGAGTACCCTGCGAATCGCCACCACGCTCGCCATCCACCAGGCTTGGGGATCCTGCTCGGCCCACCCCGGTTGGGGCGTGGACAGCTCGAGCGGCGTGACGGCGCTCGCCAGCACGTCGCCAGTGAGCCCGACGAGAATCGCCTTCACGCCGCTCGTGCCGACGTCGACGCCGAGAAAGCAGGAGCCAGCCACGATCAGCGAATCCCGAGCAGGATCTCCATCGTGAGTTGATCGAGCTTCTCATACGCGTAGCCTTTGGCGCGCATGGCGTCGAGGTCGAAGGTGCTGTCCTTCAACCGCACCGCGGCGTCTTTGCTGAACGTCGGTAGTTGCATCCCGGCGCCGCGGTTTTTCAGGGCGTCGAGCAGCCCCTGAATCTCGGTATCGGCGGCGAACCGCTGGACTTTCTCCTTGAGAATGAGATAGGTGCGCATACTTCCCGCGGCGAAGTCCCACACGCCGTCCTCGTCCTCGGTGCGGTAGGCGTGGCTGTCGAAGTGGCGCATGCCGGGCCACTGCGCCTCCTCGAGCAGTTTGACGAGGAAGAACGCGGCTTTCACGTCCTCGCTTCCGAATCGAAGATCCTGATCGAACCGTCCGGGCTTCTGCGCGTTGAGGTCGATATGGAAGAGCTTCCCCGCCTCGAGCGCCTGCCCGACGCCGTGTGAGAACTCCAGCCCCGCCATTGTATCATGGGCGACCTCGGGGTTGAGCCCGACCATGTCGGGGTGGTCGAGCGTGTAAATGAAGGCGAGCGCATGGCCGATCGTCGGAAGAAAGATGTCGCCGCGCGGCTCGTTCGGTTTCGGCTCCATCGCGAACTTGAGATCGTATCGCTGCGATTTGACATACTCGCAGAGAAAGTTCATCGCGTCGCGAAACCATTTCATCGCTTCCTGCGGCCGTTTCGCGGCCGGAGTCTCGGTCCCTTCGCGGCCGCCCCAGAAGACGTAGGTGGTTGCCCCGAGCTCCACGCCGAGGTCGATGGCGCGCATCGTCTTCTGCACCGCATGACTGCGAACGCGAGCATCGCTGCTCGTGAATGCCCCGTCGCGGAATACCGGATCGCCGAAGAGGTTCGTCGTCGCCATCGGGACTTTCAGGCCCGTATCGGCGAGGGCCTTCTTGAATTCGCGGACGATCCGATCGCGCTCGGCAGCGGTGGCGTCGCGCGGCACGAGGTCGTTGTCGTGGAGGTTCACGCCAAAGGCGCCGAGGCGCGCGAGCTGCTGAACGATACGCGTCGGAGTCAGCGTTGCGCGAACCGGATCGCCGAACGGATCCCGGCCGACATTCCCCACAGTCCAGAGTCCGAAGGTGAAATGATGCTCGGGGCGCGGAGCGTAGGCGTCCGTGGCGTGTGGTTTCATAGTGGCTCAGTAGATGTCGGGGCAGCGAGGCTTTCTGCGGTCGGCTGGACAGCGCAGCGCAAGGTAGAACGACAGCGGATGTGCTGGAGGCTCGTACCGTTTCGGGATGGGCAGCCGTGAAAACTGCTGGAAATATTGAAGCGCGGCGTCGCGCCACCAGCGGGCTTCGTGCTCCTGAATCGTGAGAAACGAATCCACGTCGCGATAGCGCGCGTCATCGATCCGGCCGGCGAGGCCGCGCCACGCTCGCTGCATCGCGCCGACAGAGTCGACGCCGGCGTAATAGTGGCTCACGAGCGTCTCCCACAGCGTTTCACCGGAGCGAAGGCGTTCATCCCATTGCACGTGATGAAACCAGAGCAGGAGCGACTCCGGCACCGAGTCACGGCTCGCGAACTGCCGTCGGGCGGGGTCGAAGTACTGCGCGACCGCGTCGCTGCCGGTCGCCGTGCGATCGAATCCGATACCGGTGGTGTCGGCCCGGTGAAAATAGACCGGTGTCTGATCGGCGCGGCCGGCGCGTGCCCAGGGTCCGGGTCCATAGTGGTGACCGGTCGCCATGATGTGCGCCAGGCCAAGCGGCGTCATGTAGTTCACCACGGCTTCGCGCGACATCAGCATCATGCGCTCCACCGGTTGCACGACGGCGGCATCGTTGGAGAAGGTCATTCGGATCCACTCGTCGGCGACGTTCGCGGCGCTCGCGGTGGGACTCCACGCCAAACGGCCGAAGGCATACCAGTTTGCCTGATTGAACTGCGATCCAGTCCAGTTGCGATCACTGCCGACGTTCGCCACGCCGGCAATGCCGGTCCGTGAGTAATGGTGCAGCGATCCGTCGATCACCGTGGCAACTGTGGAACCCTTTCCACTCGCCCACGTGTCCGCCGAAAGCACTTCCTCGAACAGCGAGCCGAGGTACGCGAGGTGGGTGTCCTGGCCAAGGTACTCCTTGGTGATCTGAAGCTCGAGCATCAGGGGGGTCTTTGGCATCGCGCCGATCATGGGATGGAACGGCTCGCGCGGCTGAAAGTCGAGCGGACCGTTCTTGACCTGCACGAGCACGTTGTCGCGAAACAGACCATCAAGAGGCTTGAACTCGTCGTACGCTTGCTTGATTCGATCGGCCGGAACCGCGCTGCTGTAGACGAACGCTCGCCAGATCACGACACCGCCATGGGAGGCGACGGCGTCGGCGAGCATGTTCGCGCCGTCGGCATGCGACCGATGGTAATCCTGAGGACCGGGCTGGCCTTCGGAGTTGGCCTTGACGAGAAACCCACCGAAGTCGGGTATGGCGCGGTAGATTTCATCGGTCTTCGACTTCCACCAGGCGTGGACCGTCGAGTCGAGCGGGTCCGCGGTGGCCAAGCCACCGATCTCGATCGGCGCGCTGAAGCGCGCGGTGAGAAACACCCGCATCCCGTATGGTCGAAGCACGTTGGCCACTGCCGCGACCTTCGGCAGATACTCCGGCGTCAGCACCCTGGCGTTCGCGTTGACGTTCGTGAGGGCCACGGCGTTGATGCCGATCGACGCGTTCGCGCGCGCATAGTCGCGGTATCGGGGGGAAACCGAGTCGGGCAGATGGGCCCAATCCCAAAGCGACTGCCCGGCGTATCCCCGTTCGACCGAGCGATCGAGATTGTCCCAGTGATCGAGCATCCTGAGCTGGATCGCGGGGGCGCTGACCACCGAGAGGCTGCGCAAGCGTCCGTTGGTCTGGAGGTGCCGAAGCAGCGCGAACACACCGTAGAGGATGCCGATGTCATGGTTCGCGGCGATGACGGTCACTCGTTTCCCCGACACCGTGGCGGCGCGAAGCACGAACCCCTCGGCGCCGGCTGTCGCGAGCTCAGGTTCGAGGTGCATCGCCGCGACCGTTGGCGACGTCGCCGGTGTGCCGGCGACGATCGCTGCGTCGCGCACCAACGCGGCGTCGGTCGGAACGGAACGGCCCAGCAGACCGCGAAGGCCCGCGGCAAGCTCGTCACGCGCCGCGGCGATCGTGGGCGATTGGCCGCTGACGACGATCCGGGAAATCTCAGTGCGGTATTCGGCGAGCCTGTCGGCATTGGCGACGAGACGGTAGCGAAGCCAGAGGTCATAGCCGTCCTCGTTGGGCAAGGCCGCACGCGGCGCGTCGGAGACGATCGCCAACACCGATGCCGCGACGAGCAGATGCCGGCGCACGACAGCTATGCCGGAATCAGCGGAGTGCGGTCATCGAGAGGATCGGCCCACACGGTGTTCGGTATGAGCGGGGTCCAGCCGGGACGCAGCGGATCTTGATCGTACGGGTACGAGCCAAGCCGGAGGTACTGCTCGTGGTACGTACCGAGCCGATCGCGATCGAGCTGGACACCGAGGCCCGGTGCCGTGGGCACGGCAATCGCGCCGCGACAGTATGCCAGCTTACCGCCGACGATCACGTCGTCGAGCAGATGGTGGTAGTGGGCGTCGGCGGCAAACGTGAGGTTCGGGATCGTGGCGCCCAGGTGGAGCATGGTGGCGAGTTGAATACCGAGCTCGCCCGACGAGTGCACGGCGACACCGACTTGAAATGTTTCGCAAATGGCCGCGGCCTTGATGCAGGCGCGGATCCCGCCCCAGAACGTCGTGTCGAGAAGGACGACGTCGACCGCCGTTTGGAGCACGTTGGCCGCGAGCTGCTCGAAGTTGACGACCACGGTGTTGGTCGCCAGCGGGAGACGAACCTTCTCACGCGTGCGCCGCATCCCGTGCATGCCGAACACGGGATCTTCGAGATAATCGTTGTTCAGATCCTCGATGCGTTGGCCAAACCAGATCGCCTGTTCCACCGACCAGACTCCATTTGGATCGAAGCGAATGCGGTCGCCGGGAAACTCGCGGCCAAGGGCACGATAGCACTCGAGCTCATACTCCGGTGGAAAGACGCCGCCCTTGAGTTTGTGGGTCGTGAAACCGCACTGCTTCTTGAGCGCCTTCGCCTCGTGGATGAGCTGATCGCAGGTGCGCACTTCGCCCGAGCCATGTCCGTTCGCATAGCGAAAGAACAGATAGGATGCGAACGGCACGTAGTCGCGAAGGCGGCCGCCGAGAATGTCGCACACCGGAACGCCCCATTTCTGACCGAGAATGTCGAGACAGGCGAACTCGAGCGCTGCCAGCATCTGCGTCCGATTGTTGTACAGCGAGGCGGTGGGGTTTGCGACGCGGAAGCGCATCTCCTCGAGGCGCGTCGGATCGTGGCCGAGGACGTAGGGCCGGAGCGCCTTGAACGCGCTGACGGCGCTTTCGCCGCCGCCGCCCATTTCCCCGAGCCCGATCAGCCCATCATCGGTCTCGACTTCGATGATGGTCCTCACGAAACGACCCCAATGACACCCATTGGCGTGCCGCAGCGGCGCGGCCAGCGGGACTGATACGGGGGTGGCCCGAATGTCGACGATCTTCATGCAGCGGTACGGCCGAAAGAAGGGTGGGTGGAGGCGAGCCGCCAGAACGTTCTGATGGAGATCAATTGACCTTATCTCTCCGAATCTTGGCGGTCATGGGCGCGGCCTGTCAAGCAACAAGTTCGCTCAAGTCGATCCCGACGTCGGCCGACTCGGCGCCGGCGCCCCGATGAACGGGTGGCCAGAGTCGCCGACGTCGCCTCGCGGCGATAGAAGATGGATCACGAGAAGTGCCACGACGTACGCCGACCCGCAGATCGCGAAGACCACACCATAGCCTCCGCCCGTTCGGTCGAGAAGGACTCCGGTCGCGCGCTGGAAAAGCATCGCGCTCATCGCTCCGGCAAAGCCGCCGATGCCGACGACCGACGCCACGGACTGGCGGGGAAAGTTATCGCTGACGGTGGTGTACAGGTTGGCGGACCACCACTGGTGGGCGGCGGCCGCAACGGCAACCAGACTCACCGCGATCCAGAGGCTGCTGGCGAAGGGAGCGAACGCCGTCGGAAGGATGAGCAGCGCGGCGATCAGCATCGCCGTCTTCCGAGCACGGCTCGTCCGCCAGCCGCGGGCAATGAGCCGGCCAGACACCCAACCACCCGCGACCGATCCGACGTCGGCCGTCAGATAGATCGCAACGAGTGGCGCCGCCAACCCGGTGAGCTTCACCCCCCAGTTGGCGTCGAGAAACTTCGGCAGCCAGAACAAATAGAAGAGCCAGACGGGATCGGTGAGCGCCTTGCCGGCGGCGAACGCCCATGTCTCGCGCCTCGCGAGGAGGCTGGTCCACGGCACGGGCCGCGGCGACTGCACCGGATCGCTGCGGATATACGCGAGCTCGCGCGCCTCGAGCCAGGGATGGAGCTCGGGCTCGCGATACAACGCGAGCCAGAAGGCGAGCCAGACGAAGCCGATCGCGCCAGTGGCGACGAAGGCCGCGCGCCATCCCCACGTGATGGCGATAGCCGGCACGGTGAGGGGGGCGACGATCGCGCCGACGTTGCTGCCGGCGTTGAAGATACCGACCGCCAGGGCACGCTCGCGCCTTGGAAACCATTCCGAGATGGCCTTCAACGACGCGGGAAAGTTGCCGGCTTCACCGAGCCCGAGCAGAGCCCGCGTCATCCCGAAACCGGTCGCCGTCGTCGCCCTCGCGGTGGCCATCGCCGCCGCGCTCCAGACCACGATCGAGATCGAGAATCCCCGTTTGGTCCCGATCACATCGAGCACGCGACCCATCACCAGTAGACCAAACCCGTAGGCGAAACTGAACCACGACACGATCGCGCCGTAGTCGCGTTCGCTCCACCGCAACGCGCGTTGGAGCGTGGGCGCGAGGATGCCGAGCACTTGCCGATCGACGTAGCTGATCGTGGTTGCGAAGAAGAGCAACGCGACGATCGTCCAGCGGATCCCAAATCGGGGATGCCGGCCTTCGCTCACCGCTGACTCATTGTGGCGCCGTTGATAAGATGACCATATATCTATCAGCTGCTTCCATCGGCGCCAGACAGGGCGCTCACGCAGGGATCACATCCCGACGAGGAGAGGTCGAATGAACCCGCGCGCTTCCATATGGTGTTTGCCGTCATTCGGTGCGGTCGCTCTCGCCGGTGTGGCGACGCTCGATCCGGTCCCCGCGATCGCCCAACAGATCTCGGCGACCGCCGCACTCGTCGAGCTGACTGCCGAGCAGGACCACGCGCGGATGATGCAGCTGCTGGGGATCAAGACGCTGCGGTCAGGAGCCAACGGAAATGATCCCAACGCGCCGAACGCGGCCAATTACGACGAGGCGAAGGCGAATCCCTATCCATGGTTACCGGACCCGTTGCAGTTGTTGAATCGGGAGCGCGTCACGACGCCAGAGCTGTGGTGGACCCGGCGCCGCCCCGAGATCGTCGAATTGTTCGATCGCGAAGTATACGGAAGACTTCCGTCCGTGGTCCCGGCGGTGACGTGGACGGTCAAGAGGACGACGACGGGGATGAACGGAGACGTGCCGATCGTCACGAAGGAGTTGGTGGGCCACGCCGACAATGCCGCATATCCGGCGATCAACGTGGACATGCTGGTCACCTTGAACACGCCGGCGAACGCCAGCGGGCCGGTGCCCGTGATGCTGCAGCTCGGCGGCGGTGGGTTCGGCCCGCCGAGGGGCGGCGGACCGGGCGCGCCTGTTGCCGCGGGCGGCCGTGGAGGACCACCGCCACAAGGTCCACCCGCCGGAGGAGGCCGAGCAGGCGGTCCACCACCGGGCCCGAATTGGCAATCGCAATTGCTCGCGAAGGGTTGGGGTTACGCCACCATCAACACGGGAAGTGTTCAACGTGACAACGGCGCAGGCCTGACACAGGGAATCATCGGACTGACGAATAAGGGGCAACCGCGGAGCCTCGATGACTGGGGAGTGTTGCGCGCCTGGGCGTGGGGCGCCAGTCGCGCGCTCGACTACTTCGAGACCGACCGCGCGGTCGACGCCAAGCGCGTCGGCCTCGAGGGTCATTCGCGGTGGGGCAAGGCCGCGCTCGTCGCGATGGCGTACGATCCGCGGTTCGCGATCGCCTACGTTAGCTCGTCTGGTGAAGGCGGGGCAAAGCTGCACCGACGCAACGCCGGCGAGATCGTGGAGAACATCGCCGGCACCGGCGAATATCACTGGATGGCCGGCAATTTTCTCAAGTACGCGGGTCCATTGAGTTGGGGGGATCTGCCGGTGGACGCACACGAGCTCGTCGCGATGTGTGCTCCGCGGCCCGTCTTCATCAGTGCCGGCGAGAAAGGCGATGCGTGGGTCGACGCGCGAGGGATGTTCCTCGCCGCAGTGGCGGCGCAACCGGTGTACGAGCTACTCGGGAAGCGAGGAATGGGAACGACGGAGTTCCCGCCCGTCGAAACGGGGCTCATGAGTGGCGATCTCGCGTTTCGCCAGCATGCAAGCGGACATACCGACGGGCCGAATTGGCCGACGTTCATTGGTTTCGCCGAACGATACTTTCGTTGACGGTCGCCGAGCCGCGGCGAGCAGTGTCACGCGACGGCGCCCTCATTGATGGACCATATGGGGTCCTAAAATCTAGGAAACAGTCTCGTGCAGGTCCCGGCCTCTCAGAAGCGGGGCGGCTCGTCAGGTCAAGTTATCTGACGCCGATCGACAGCGGCCACTACGTCGGTCGGCTTGACCGGCTTGAGGAGGAGGTCGTCAAATCCGGCCGTTAGAAAGCCCTCGACTTCGTCTGACGACGCTCGCGCCGTGATGGCGATGACCGGAATGTCACGAGTCGAAGCGTGCGAGCGGATTTCACGGAAGGCCGCGAGGCCGTCGAGCACTGGCATGGCAATGTCCATCAGGATCACCGAGGGCTCGTGACTCTTTGCCAGCCGCACCCCCTCCGCTCCATTGATCGCGGTGAAGACCGTATGACCGGCGTGCTCGAGCGCGAGCCGATAGATCCGCCGACAGTCATCATCGTCGTCGACGATCAACACACTGATTGGGGAGACGCGGGTCGCCATGCTATTCCTGAGACGTGAGGCGTCGGCCGTCCGCATCCTCGAGGGCGCGTAAGGTGTCAGCCGTCAGCAGTCGGACAAGCTGAGGGCTGACACCTAACGTTAGCTGGTTTACTCAGTCGGCGGCTTCACCAAACCTCCGACCGCGCCAGTAACTCCGGCTGTTGCCGTCGCGCCAGCCGCGCCGGTCGCCGCGGCGGCTGTCGCGCTACCAGCCGCGGACGCGCCCGCACGAGGAAGCGAGGCCGCGCCATTCACGTTACCCGAAGCCGTCGCCGCGAGTTGGCCGAGCGACTGATCGGATGCGTGGGCGTCGAGCGACGTGACAACCTGGGTCGCCGCGCGAGCCGGCGACATGCCCTGCGCCTCGAGCCGGGTCAGCGCGTCAAACGCGACCACGACCGACCGATTCGATGGCGTGTGCTGCGCCACCGTCTGGATCTGCGCTTCGGTCGCCCCATGCACCATCGCTTGATAGCCGCTGGAGACTTCCGTCTGTGACGGTGACCGGCGGCCGGCGCGAAACATAGCCCGCTGCGTGGCATCGAGTCGCGCCTCGGCATGCTCCGCCGACATCACGACCTGGGCCTCAGTCGCCCCCTTTGCCTGCCCTTCGGCGATGCGATCGCGAATCGGCTCTTGCGGCAGGTTGCGCTCGCGGGCCGCGGCAAATGTGGCGTCGATCCGGGCTCGATTCTCCGCCGTGTAGGTGGAAGGCGCCGCCGACGTCGACATGTCCGACGACGCCTGCGCACTGCCGTTGACCGACGTCTGCGTCCTCGGCGTCCTTGCCGTCGCGCTCACCGCAGCGCTGCCCTGCACCGACGACGACGCTTGCTGCGCCGCGACCAGCGAAGGCGCCACTGCGAGAGCGAAGCTGACAATGGTTTTTCTCATGGTTCCTCCAAAAAAATGGATTCAGTACTACTCAGGCCTTCCGGCCGTCGGAGTGACGGTCAGCCAGGCCGATTTGCCGCCGAACTCGTCCTCGGCGGCGACCACTCCCCCCGGAATGCGCCACTCCTTTCCATTGATGCGAAAGGCGTAGCGATACTGTCCCGGAGGAATGCGAAGGTCCGCGAACCAGACGCCGTTGTCGGCGAGGCGCGCGCTCACGAACTCCCAGTGATTGAATTCGCCAGCCACGTCGACGGTCGTGGCGTCGTCGGCGCGGATCGACAGCCGCGTCATTCCGCTTGCCGTCGGGCCGACGCCAGCGGGCCGCGGCAACGACGAACGAGAGATGCCGAGGCGAATGACGGCGCCGGCGTTCACGAATTGTCCCGCCGGCGTGCCGAGCAATCGGTTCGCCGGGTATTTGCCCGCGGCAAGCTGAAGGGCGATAGCCGGCGAGAGCGCGATTGTCAGGGCGCCGCTGCCGAAGCCCGTCGTGACGTTCGTGACTCGACGCTCGCCGAGCGACGCCGAGAGCGCGACGTTGTCGTTGCCGATCGTGGCGCCGACCGAATTGTCGGTCTGCGTGGCGCCGGCGACGGTGCCTCGCTCGCCACGGAGCGTGAGGGCGATGCTTTCGCCATCTGGCGCGGCGAAGGTCATCGTGGCGCCAGCAACGCCGGCAGCTCCGGTGTTAGAGGTGGCGCTCGTGGACGCCGGGACGACGCTGCCCAACGGCGTTGCCGCCGGGGAATTGAGCACGCGCGAAGCAGACGCGGCGCTCAGATGCACGCCGCCAAACGCGCGCACGGGGCCGAAGCGGCCTTCGAGTGCTGGCGTCGCCTCGGCTATACCGTATGAAAAGGAGTACGATGTGGTCGCTGCCGACGCGGCGAGATCGATGGTCGGCGCGATCGCCGACTCACCCCCCCTCCCGCTGAACGCCGAGCTCACGCCGGCGGACCAGGCTCGATTGCTGAAGCGCGTTCCGGTTGCCGTCAACAAGAATGAGTGCTGCGGGCCGACGGCCGCCAGCGAGGGCGACAACGTCAGCGCACTGGAGCTGACCCCGGCTATGTCGGTCGCCGTGCCGGCGGACAGCGCAATCGAGCGGTGAGTCTCCTGAGCGGCGAGCCCAGTTGCCATGACGAACAAGCTTGAAACAACGACGAGTCGGCTGCGACCATGCATCCCATAAGCTCCACGATACGGTACTTCACGTCATACCAGCAAGCATCGTGATAGGGTTCCGCAATCGTGGAAAGATCACGGAACGTTAATGTCAGAAGTTGCATGAGGCCGCCATCCGTGCGCCCGAGATCGAGCTCGAGCAACGCGGAGCCGTTGGCCCAAGGGTTGCAACGGAGGTTCCGTTTATCACTGATGCAAACCGCCCACTCCGGTCTCATCCTTATCGTCTGCGCGGCAGCGTCGCTGCGCGCGCAAGCCCCCGCCCCAACCATAGCCCTCACCGCCGACCTTGGGCTGGTGAGCGCGACGGGCAACACACGGCTCAAGACGGTCAACGTCGGCAACAAGGTCGTGCGCACCGATGGTCGATGGGTTCTCACGCAGGTCGCGGCCTACGTCTATGGCGAGACCAATCACCTGGCGAGCGCGAATCAACTCCGCGGAGCGGTCCGATCCGATTATTCGTTCGAGCGTCGCGTCTCCGCGTTCGCTGGCGTGTCGTATGAGCGCAACCGGTTCGCCGGATTCACTCGACGGACTGACGAGATTCTCGGCCTGTCGTGGAAGGCGCTCGCCGAGGCGATGGACTCGCTCTCCCTGGACGGGGGAGGTGTGCTGACGCAGGAGGCCGATGTCGATGGGACAAGCAAGCACTTTCCAGCCGCGCGGCTCGCCGCCGCGTACAAGCACGCCTTTACCAAAGCCTCATACTTCCAACAGCTCGGGGAGTACGTGCCAAACCTGCAATCGGGCGGCGAGTACCGTGTCAACACCGAATCAGCCCTCGTCGCGCCGCTCTCGGCGCACGCCGGGATCAAGATCGGCTACGCCGTCCGCTTCAACAGCAAGCCGCCGGCGACCTTCGGCACGACCGACCGCGTGCTGACAACCGGTATGCAGATCTCCTTCTGAACCAACAACGTCCTGATGCTAAGCGACTTCAGAGCCTTTCTCCTCAAGCAGAACATCCTCGCCCTCGCGATCGCCGTCGTCGTCGGAACCGCGCTTAATGGGCTGGTAAAGACCGTCGTGGACGGCTTCATCATGCCGCTCGTCAGCGTCATCACGCCGTCGGGCGATTGGCAGAAGTCCATGTGGAGCCTGGGCCCGGTGCGGTTCGGCGTCGGGCCGGTCCTCGCGGCGTTGCTCAACTTCCTCATCGTCGGCCTCGTGGCCTGGCGGATCTCGAAGGCGTTCATCAAAGATGCGCCGAAGACGTCGACGAAGATCTGCGAGCAATGCCGCATGACGATCGATGCGGGTGCGCGGCGCTGTCCGCACTGCACGAGCCAACTCGCCGCGTAGCCTGCGAATCGCTGGCTGACGCGACGCGTTGTGGGCCGTGGTCATCGAATACGCCACGCGGCTTGAGACGACAAATGTACGGCGCGGCGATCCCATCGACAGACTCCGCGCCGTGGCGAGGTTGGACGGGTCGCCTTCAACCGACCCGCCGGAGAGTAATATTCCCGAGGATGAGCCCCTTGACGCTTTTCGGCTTGTTCGCCGTGACAGCAATGCTCGTGTGTTACGCGTTCGAAGGACGAAGCAACTGGTTCATTCTCGCCTTCGCCGGCGCCTGTCTGCTTGGCTCAGCCTACGGATTCCTTCAGGGAGCCTGGCCGTTCGGGGTCGTTGAACTGGTGTGGGCCGGCGTGGCCGGTCGACGCTGGTGGATCACCAAGCGGAATCGCGAGCGCTGAACAGCGGTGAGATTCTGGGATTTTTCTTCAGATACACTACGAGGGGGGCGCCAGGACAAACAAGAAGCTTCATAAGGATGCAAGTCGGACGAATCGGATAACATCAGATTGCTACACTTGGTTTTTTGTTTGTTAGGGAGAGCGAGAGTTATCCGCCGCGGCGTACGTCAAACAGATCCGACCTGATCAGACTTTGCCGATTTGTATCCTGATGAAGCTGTTCGCGTTCTTGGCCATACAGGAACCACGGTTGTCACCCGCTGATTCTGATGTGCGATCGCCGCGTGCCCGCTCAACGAGAGCAAGCACGCGGCGATTGCACACAAACAAGGTCGCATCAATCAAGCATGCTCAAGCATGCTCAAGCATGCTCAGCGACCGTATTTCATCCCCACATAAATCGTGCGGCCGTAGTACTCGCGTTGAATCGAGTAGTCATGCTTGCGATCGCCCTGGAAAAAGCCAAACACGGCGTTGTTGAGGTTGAGTCCCTGAAGCTGGACCTGGACGTCTTGAGTGACGGAGTATTGGAGCGACGCGTCGATCTGCGAGTGGGCGTAGAAGTAGGTGTCGCCAAGCCCGTCGCCCAGACCGTCGCCATACGACGTGAGGTTCGCCCCCTGATACGCCCAGGCGGCCCGCGCCGTGACCGAGCCGTGCGCGTACGTCAGGGCCGCGTTCGCCAGGTTCGGCGATTGGCGCAGCAGTTCAGCCTTGCGCCCCGTCGTGTCGACCACCACGCTGGAGTTGACGTGGGTGTAGTTGATGTCGATTCCCAGACCGCGGGCCAATCCACTGAGAAACGTGAGTTGCTGCTGCCAGTCGGCTTCGACGCCGAGCAGGTGGCCCGAGCCGCCGTTGTCGGGGCGGGTCCCCTGGAACCCGACGAGATCAGGCACCGGACCGTTGTACGTAAACCGCTTGGTCAGGATCACATCGGTGATCTGTTTGTAGAACACGCCGCCGGAGATGACACCGACCGACGGAAAGAAGTGCTCGACGAGCAGATCGTAGTTCCAGGCGTGCTGCGGCTTGAGGTCGGGGTTGCCGGCGCTCAAGGCCGATGGATTATACCGTGCGGCAAGATCGGTCGATCCGGAAATCGACGGCGCCAGCAGCGAATAATCGGGGCGAGCGATACCGCGAGTGACGGCGACACGCGCATCCGTCCCGCTCCCGACGTCGAACTTGACCTGCGCGCTCGGAAAGAGATCGGTGTAGGTCTGTGCGCCGGGAACTTCGCGCACGGTCACGACCTTGTTGACGTCCTTCGTCACGACGTGGCCGAGATGGCTGGAGTGGGTGTTCTCCATGCGGAGCCCGAGGTAGAGCTCAGCGGGGCTCGACGTGAAGGTGTTGCTCACATACGCGGAGTACACTCGCTCCGAGCCGCTGAACGAGCCAAGAGCGTTCCGAGACGCGTTGGAGCGGTCCGTCGACGGGTGCGTATCCTCGTATTGCTGGAGGGTTGGCGCATCGGGGACGATGCCAAGTGTGAAGGCTTGGGAAATCGCGTGATAATAGTTCGGGTCGACGACGCCGATGCCGCCGGCCGTCAACGGGATCGCGGTGTTCGGCCTGAACGACGCACGGTTCGAGGTGAAATCCTTGTGCTCATCTCGGACCTTGCCGCCGAAGCGCAGAAAGCTCGATCCCAGCGCGCTCCCCGCCATCCACGGCATCGAGAGGTCGAGCGACCCGCCATTGTCGCGTCCATTGGTGTTGCCATCGACCGTGAAATAGTTCGATAGCATGAAGTTGGCCGCGGTGTTCGATGCCGACGCCATTCCCTGGTTCGCGTACTGGAACGTCGGAACGTTGGTGTGCGATGCGTCATACGAGACGGTCAGACCCTGACCGCCGGGACCGTCATAGACGAAGGGATTGAAGCGATAATTCTTCTCGTGCTGCATCGTGCCGGCGATGTTGCCAGCCGCCTTCAGCTCCAGCGCACCCAAATGTGTGCTGCCGCCGGTCGTGAAGCCGTACATCGTTTCGCGGGGTGTGCGGTCGTACACCTCGCGGGTCACCTCGGCGCCCGTGCCGAACCCGGTTGATCCGGTCCCAACCGAGTCACCCGTGCTGCCAAATGCGGAACCCGTCACGCCCGTCGACACGTCGTTGACGTATGTCGTGCCGAAGTTCTCGAAATAGCTGTACAGTCCCTTGAGGGATAGCGTCGAGCCGCCAGCGAAGCGATAATCGACGTCGCCGCCGAAGCCGTACCGGTTGCGGCGGTAGAGGTAGTCGCGCTGGCTCCACTCGACGGGAAACGACCGCCCCGTGCTGTCGACGTTCCATGCCGGCTCGAGGTCGTTGATCGCGCGGTTGTTGTGGTCGACTGATCCGCCCAAGAGGATTCCAAGCCGCTCGTCGCTGCCGAATCGCCCGCCGAAGGCGAATCCACCTTGCGATTGGTTGCGGTTGAGGAGCGTCATCTGGCCGAACTGCCCGGAGACGTACCCATGTGGCTGCCCTTCGGGCGTTTTGGTGACGAGATTGATGGATCCGCCGATCGCATCGGCATCCTGCTCGGCGGTGAGGGTCTTGCTCACCTCGATGGCGGCGAGAATATCGGACGGAACGTCGTCGAGTTTCGGAATGCGGTTACCGCCCCCCGTTCCGGGAACATGCGCACCGTTGATCGTGACGTTGGAGAGCCGGGGTTCGGTGCCGCGGATCTGCACGAACTTGCCCTCGCCCTCGTCGCGTTCCGTGGTGACGCCGGGAATGCGACCGGCGGCTTCGGCGGCGTTGAGGTTGGGCAATTCGCGAATGGCATCGCCGGCGAGCACGTTCACGAGATTTGGTGCGCTTTGCCGCCGGTCGAGCGCCGAGGCCTGAGACTCGCCGAGCCGTTCGGCCGTGACCAGCACGCCGCTCAACAGCGCTGCCGACGCCCGGAGCATTATCGGGTGATCTGTGACGGCGTCGCCGTTGATCGTCACGCTGGATGAGTCGCCTTCATACCCGAGCTTGACGACGTGAATGAAATAGGAGCCGGCTGGAATGTCGGTTAGGCGATAACGGCCGGTGGAATCGACATGGACGGCGTAGCGCGTGCCGCTCAGGCGGATCAGCGCACCGGGCAACACCCGGCCCTGAGCATCGGCCACTGTGCCGACCACCGTTCCCAAGCCTTGACTCGACACCTGCGCGAGGCTGGAAGTCTGCGGAAGGGCACTGGCCACGATCGTGAGACCGATGACGCAAATCGTGGGTGTAACTCGCATTGGACCGTCTCCGTGGATGAGACGGTCAAGATGGGCGACAATGGGTTGGTGTCATCGGGGCGCCAGTAACGCGCAGGTCACGGTTGCGACGACGCTGAGTCACATCTCACATCTCACGACACCGCTCTCCCACGACTATGGCTCAACGCGCCGACTGCGGCCGGAGGAAGGATCCGCGCTGTGCCTGAGCCGGCGCCGTCACTGGCGAGGATGCCCGTAACGCGAGGTAAATCGCGGACATGTCACGGGATTGCTGACGGTCGCCAGCGATCCACGCGAGGCGGGCATGTTCGCGTACTGACGTCGCCAGGTAGCGCGGCCAGCCGGTCATGTAGCTCCGGCGTTTGATCGCGCGATACGCGCGATCCGGATGCCCGAGTTGGTCATACAAACGGGCGAGAAGAATATTGCTGTAATTGGCCGCGTCGCTCGCAGCCGGCCCCACAAGCGTGAGGGAATCGAGCACGCCGACTCGTTGCTCCGCGTCCCTCGCTCGGATGCTCACGGCGAGCCACGCATCGAGCATCACCGCGCAAATACGCTGATTGGGGGCCACCGGAATCAACCTCCGCGGCAACGCAGCCTGTCGGAGGCGGATGATCGCCGCCGGGACCGTCTGCGCCGAGTCGTGGGCCAGGCGCCATTGCTCGAGCGCGCACAGGTCGGCGAACTGAAGGCCTCGCGCCAGCTCACTCGTGACGGGCGCGTTTATCCCAGCGGCCAGATCCGCGGCCCCGCGTTCGGCTGCCGCCGTATCCCCTCCACCATAGATGGCGTCGAGAACGCGGAGACGAAACTGCGTATGCATGTTCGGCTGCAACTCGCCTATCGTGTCGGTAAGCGCCAGGGCGTCGGCACGGCGGCCCTGATTCAATGCGAAGGCATGCTGGGCGAGAAGCGGATCGAGCCAGCCCGACTGCCGCGGGTGTCGGGCGGACCACAGCCGCACGGCCCGGAGCCCATCCTCGACGCCCACGCCGCGGATCGTTTATCGTTCGCAGCAACGAGGCCGACGCGTAGCGGCGAAGGAGGGCCGTGTCCTTCGCTCGCGCGGCGGAGAGAATCAACATTTGCCGAGCGCCAACGTGATCGACGGAGTCGAGCTCGATGGCGTGTCGAAACGCGGCTCCGGACTTCCATCGCGCGCTGTCGAGGCCGACGGCGCTGCCATCATGATAGAGATGGTCGCCGAGCTCATACCAGACTTCAGCGCGGTCAGGGGCGACGTCGACCGCTCTGTTCCACGCCGCGAGTTGCTCCGCCATCGTCGATGGCGCGGGATATCGGGGGCCGGCGAAGGCGATCAGGTGAGCGAGGTCGCGCTCGATCAGGTCGGCGCGATTCGCCCACGCGATTGCGAGCGCGCGGTCGTGCTGCGCGGCGTCATTCAACCGATCAGCGGACAATGCGAGCTGAAATGCCGCGATCGCGAACGACGAATCGAGCACGATCGCCTGCTCGTATGCCCCCGATGCTGCTTGATAATCCCCACGGCGGTACGCCGCCTGGCCGTGAAGGAAAGCGCGGAGGGCAGGCAGTGACTCAGTCATGCGAGCGGCCAGGCGCTCGTGTTCTCCGGCGCTTTCGGCCAGCAGCCTCGCCGCGAGCCGGTCGACAAGCGTGGTGATGCTGTCCGCCGAACCTTGGACGGTTGCCTCGCCGCCGACGCGGCCATCGGAAACGGCGAGCAGGCGTGCGGCGATGACCAAGTGACTCGGCGTGCCGATGATCGACCCGGTCACGAGCCGACCGGCGTCGAAGCGTTGGGCAATTTGCCGTGCTTCGTTGCTCGACATTTCGGTGGTCCCGGCTCTGGACACCTGTGCGTGCCAAGCAGTCAGTACTGCGCCCGGGTCGATGGAACGTCCAAGGCTATCGTCCCCAAAGCGGGCGGAGAGCAGCTCGACCATTCCTTCATGCAGGTAGACGAGGGATGGGTCGGCGCCATACACCCGGAACGGCGCGACGACGATTGGGCGTCGGACAGCAGTCGTGGGCTCGCTCGACGAGAGCTCGGGCGTCATCCGCGGCAGGGTCGATGTCACCAGAATCGCCGCCGCCGCGGCCGCGGCAATGAGTCCAGCGTTGATCAGCCGGCGGTCGGTCGGCCGATTCCCGCTAGCGACCGCGGGATGACGCCGCGGTGCTTCGACCTTCGGCGGCGCGTCCTCAGGGGCCATCGCGTCGCTCGTGACCGCGGCCATCGGCCGGGAGGGCGATGCGCGCCTGAGTCGATCCGCGAACGATCGTACCGCCTCGTCGGCGTCGAGATCCAGCTGCTGCCGAACGACCGCGGCGTGAACTCGAGCGTGTTGAATCGCCAAGGCACGATCTCCGGCGTTGGCGAGGGCGGCCATCAACTTGATAGTCGCGGCGGCGCTCAACGGATCGATCTCGACGATCCGCCGCCGCAACAGTGCCGAGGCAGGCCACGCACCTCGCTCTTCCTCGCGCGTCGCCAGCGTATCGAGCGCAGCCACGGCTTCATTCGCGAATCGATCGCGAGTGGCTGAGACCCACTGCTCGAGCTCCACGCTGCCGCTGACGAAGAAGCCGTCCAGGAACGGACCGGCGTACAAGCCGACGGCGGCCGTGAGATCGCCCGCGGCAAGGTGGGTGCGAAAGTGCTCGACGTCGCTCGAGATCCGGCTCGGATTCAGGCGGATATCCGCGCCAACCGCAAACAGGTCGTCGCAGCCCAGGGTTCGTCGCGCATGATACAGCGACTGCGTCAAGGCATGACGGACGCGAGTCGGGTCGCCTTCGGGCCGTAGGAGGCCGACGAGGCGGTCGCGCGTCACCCCGGCGTCACCGGCGACGGCCAGGGTGGCCAGCAGAGCGAGCAGGCGACGCTGACTAGCGGTTCCATCGAGGGGAACGCCGTTGTCGGCGGCGATCGCCGCCCCTCCGAACGTGCGGAGAAAAAGCATGTTTTGACGTTTCTGAGGTTCGTCTGAGGGTGGGGTGACGACCCCGACGTACAATCACCACGAACCGCGGGTCCGCTACTGACGAAGGTACGACCCGGAGGGGGTTTTGCCATGCCCGCTCGCGTCAATTAGCGCCAACCTAGTGTTACCAAGCGCAGCCATAGCACCCGATCGTCTCATTCACCTCGGAATAAATCAATGAACAGCGCTAAGAAGGGTTTTACCTTGATCGAGCTGCTGATCGTGGTCGTCATCATCGGCATTCTCGCCGCGATCGCGATCCCCAAGTTCAGCAGCGTCAAGCAGAAGGGCTACCGCACCCAGGCGATCTCCGACCTCAAGTCGTTGAGCACTGCCGAAGAGACCTTCTTCACCGATTCGAACAAGTACGCCACGCTTGCCAACTCGGCCCTCTCGTCGAAGTTCTCATCGACGTCCGGCGTCGGCGCTCCGACGATCGTCGCGAGCACGTCGTACTGGTCAGCCACGCTGCTCCACCCACAACTTCCCGGCGTCACCTGTGGAATCGCGGTTGCCACCACCAACCCGGTGTTCGCGGGCGCGGGCGAAGGCGAACCGGTGTGCCGCTGAGCAGCGAACCGACTTGATCGTCGTCCTGGCTACCGCCCCGACGATGACCTCGTCGCGTTCGTGCTCGATTTCTCCTGAAGCCGCTGGACCTCAGACGGCCTTTGGGTCGAACGGCTCCATGTGCACCAGGACGTAATCCACGTGCGGCGATTGCGCGCAGATGGCACGTTTGACTCGTCCACCAAGCGCATGGGCCTCGAAGAGTGACATCGTCGGATCGGCGTGGACATGAATCGTGGCCTGGTACCCCATACCCGCCTTCCGAATGTGCAGCTTCTCGATCGCGAGCACTCCCGGGATGGCGAGCGCCGCGCTTCGAACCGGCCCGATGATGTCGTTGCCGGGCATCCGGTCCATCAGATCGTGAAACGCCGCTCGGATCATCGTGACACCGTTGTAGCCGATGACCGTGGACGCGACGAGCGCCGCCCAGTCATCGGCTGATTCCCAGCCCGGTCCTCCACGCCAACGGCTTCCGATCACCGCGATCGAGATGCCGATGAAAGCCGCGGCCGAGGTGAGCGCGTCGCTCAAGTGATGTGCCGCGTCGGCCTCGACGGCCGTACTGGCCAGGGTCGATCCGACCTTCTTGATTCGGCGAGCGAGCGACCATTTCAGCGCCATGACGCCGGCAAGCACCAATAGCGTCCACGCCGACGGCACCCGGTGCGGCGTGCGAATCTGCCGCACCGCCTCGACCGCAATTCCGACCGCTGCTCCAACGAGCATCAGCGACACCACCGCCGCCGACAGCGCCTCGGCTTTGCCGTGCCCGAACGGGTGGTCGTCGTCGGCGGGTTGCGCGGCGAGCGCAATGCCGCCCCAGACAATGACCGACGCCAGGATGTCGCCGGCCGATTCGACCGCGTCGGCGACCAGCGCGTAGCTGTTGCCGACGATCCCGGCGACGAGCTTGATGGCCACCAACACCGCGTTGGCGAGCAACCCTGCTTGCGTGGCGCGGATGGCCTTCTGCGCTGCTGTCGTCATCGGAGTGGGGTCCGCGCTTCGGCGCGCCAGCGCGCTAGAACCAGGAGACGATCAGCGCCAGTGCCGCACCGGTCATCAATAACGTAGCAAGTCCGCCAAGCACGTTGAGCGTCCGGCTGTTTCGATGCTCGCCCATGATCTCGTCATTGTTGCAGACGACGAGAATGATCGCGATGAGCGGCGGCGCAAGCAGTCCGTTGATGACCGCCGACCAGATCAGGAGCTTGATCGCGTTCACGTGGGCAAAGTTGAGCGCCATGCCAAGGAGCATGGCGAAGGCGATCACGCCATAAAACTGACGAGCGGTGTGCACCTTTTCGTCCATGCCCGCACGCCAGGCAGCGGCTTCGGCGACGGCATACGCGGCCGAACCCGCCAGCACGGGGACCCCCAGCATGCCCGTTCCGATCAGTCCGATCGTGAAGAGGAGCGCGGCGCCGCGGCCCGCCAGCGGCCGGAGCGCTTCCGCTGCCTGCTGCGCCGTCTGAACGTCGGTGAGTCCGGCGCGATGCAACGTCGCGGCCGCCGTCAGGATGATGAAGTACATGATGGCGTTTGAGAAGAACATCCCGGCGTTCACGTCGCGGGCGGCCGCGCGCAGATCGCGGTGGACGGCACGTTGCGGCCGTCCGATCAGGCGTTGTCGCCAGTAGGCATCGAGCTCGGCATTCTGCGCCGCCTGCCAGAAGAACAAATACGGCGAGATAGTCGTACCGAGGATCGCCACGAACATCAGCAGGTATTCCCTGGACCAGACGAGGCGGGGCTTGAGGGTTCCCATAACGACCTCGACGACACTCGGATGGGCGAGGAAAGCGGCCAACACGTAGCTGAAGAGCGCGAGTGTCAGCCATTTGAAAACCCGGGTCATCCGCTCATACGACGCGAAGACGAGCAGGCCAAGGATGAGGAAGGTGAAGATCGGGACGAACCAGATGGCATTGATGCCCGTGATCAGGCTGGCGCCCGCGGCCATACCCCCGAGGTCGGCGGCGATGTTCACGGTATTCCCGACGACAAGCAGCCCGCAGGCGAACCAGAGAATCCAGCGCGGATAGTGTTCGCGAAGCACGCTGGCTAGACCGCTTCGAGCGACGATGCCCACTCGCGCACACATCAGTTGCACCGCGGCCATCAGCGGTAGCGTAACGAGCGCGATCCACAGCGTTCCGTATCCGAAGGCGGCGCCGGCCTGCGAGTACGTGGCGATGCCCGACGGATCGTCGTCGGCCGCACCGGTGATCAGTCCGGGGCCCAGCTCGCGGGCGCGCGACCGAAGCCGCTGTGCCGCTCGATCGTCGCGAACGCGATAGGGTCGCGGCTCTTCGCGGCGATCAGTCCGCTCGGTCGACTCCGGGCCTGACTCCGGTGCGGAGTCAGCCGTCAACGGGGGAATGGAAGCCATCACCCCGTTCTGATGGCACAAGCTGAGCCAGTCGCCTCAGAGCCAGGTTCCAAACCTGCGGATGTACCAGCCTTTGACGATCTGGGTCAGTATCGAGTACGCGAGCAGAATGGCAGCCAGCCAGAGAAAGTACGATCCCGAGAGTGCGACCAGGCCGAGGGTGTGGCCAAGCCGGGTAAAGGGCAGCACGATGCCGGTGAGCATGATGACGCTCGTCAGAACCAGAACCGGCAGCGTTGCACGGCTCTGGAGGATCGGCACCTTGGCGGTGCGGATCATGTGGACGATGAGGGTCTGGGTCAGCAGCGACTCGATGAACCACCCGGACTGGAACAACGACTGCTGGCCGGGATTGTTCGCGCGAAACACGTACCACATGAGCACGAACGTGGCGACGTCGAAGATGGAGCTGATGGGTCCGATGAAGATCATGAAGCGGCCGATGTCATCGGCCCGCCACTTTCGCGGCTCCCGCAAGTACTCGGGATCCATGTCGTCCCACGGGATCGACGTCTGCGAGAGGTCGTAGAGCAGATTGTTCGTGAGGAGCTGGATCGGCAGCATCGGAAGAAACGGCAGGAACGCGCTCGCTATGAGCACGCTGAAGACATTTCCGAAGTTTGAGCTGGCGGTCATCTTGATGTACTTGATCGTGTTGCCGAACGTCTTGCGGCCCTCGATCACGCCTTCCTCGAGCACCATCAGGCTCTTTTCGAGGAGGATGATGTCGGCCGATTCCTTGGCGATGTCGACCGCCGAATCGACGGAGATGCCGACGTCGGCTTCGCGAAGGGCGCCCGCGTCGTTGATGCCGTCGCCGAGAAAGCCGACCGTATGACCACGGGCGCGGAGGGCGCGGACGATGCGCACCTTGTCATCGGGCGTGAGCCTGGCGAAGACGGTGCCCTTGTCGGCGATGTCTCCGAGGGCGGCATCATCGATGTTCTGGATCTCGCCGCCGAGAACGATGTGCCCGACGTCGAGCCCGACGTCTCGACAGACCTTGGCGGCGACACGATCGTTGTCGCCCGTGAGAATCTTGACCTTGAGGCCATGGTGGGCGAGCGCCTTGAGCGCCGGCGCCGCCGTCTCCTTTGGCGGATCGAGAAAGCCGATGAAACCGGCAAGAACCAGGTCTGTCTCATCGGCCACCGTGTACGGTCCGTGCGTCGCGTCGAAGTCGCGGTAGGCGACGGCGACGACCCGAAAGCCGTCTTCATTCATTTCGGCGACCAGCTCGCGCGCGTCTTCGATCTGGTCCACTTCCAGCGCGCAGACCTCGCGCCGGCGATCCTGCTTCCACTCCTCCACGGTCGGGTCCTCGTCGCGCACCGTGCGGCAGACGGCGAGGACCTCTTCCACCGCGCCCTTGCAGATCAGCTGGTGCTGCCGCCCCTCATAATTGACCACTACCGACATGCGTCGGCGCGTGAAATCGAACGGGATCTCGTCGACTTTCGTGTACGACCGATCCACCGCCAGCTGTTGTTTCAGCTCGCCATGCTCCAAAACCGCGACGTCGAGCAGATTCTTGAGGCCCGTCTGGTAAAAGCTGTTCAGGTAGGCGAGCGAGAGCACCCAGTCGTCCTCCTCGCCCACGACGTTGACGTGGCGCTCGAGGACAATCCTGTCCTGGGTGAGCGTGCCGGTCTTGTCCGTGCAGAGCACATCCATCGCGCCGAAGTTCTGGATGGAATTGAGGCGCTTGACGATCGTCTTGTGGCGCGACATCGCCACGGCGCCCTTGGCGAGGTTCGTCGTCACGATCATCGGGAGCATCTCGGGCGTCAGGCCCACGGCGACCGCGAGTCCGAACAGGAACGCCTCGAGCCAGTTGCCCTTGGTCAGTCCATTGATCACGAAGACGATCGGGACCATGACGACGATGAACCGAATGAACAGCCAACTGACCTTATTGACGCCAACGTCGAAGGCCGTGGTCGAGCGCTGTCCGACGAGGCCCTTTGCCATCGCCCCGAACGACGTGCGACTCCCCGTCGCGACCACGACCGCGCTGGCGGTGCCGCTGATGACGTTCGTCCCCATGAAGCAGAGAGTCGGGATCTCGGTCAACGCCGCCGGTGCCGAGCCCGCGGGAGGGTTGGCGCGGTCGGCCTTTTCCACCGGGAGCGCCTCGCCAGTCAGCGCCGACTGGCTGATGAACACATCCTTGGCGCTGATGAGACGCACGTCGGCCGGCACCATGTCGCCAGCCGAGAGGTACACGATGTCGCCTGGCACCAGCTCGTCCATCGGTATCTCGCGGCGGCGAACCGCGCTCGTCGTGTCCGACACATACTCGTCCCCGGCGCGCTCGACGGTGGCATTCGTGCGCACGAGCTTCCGCAGGGCCTCGGCGGATTTGGTGGACCGGAACTCCTGTACGAACCGGAGAATGGTGCTCACGAGAACCATGGTTCCAATGATGACGACCGCTTCGAAGTCCCCCGTGATTCCGGAAACAACGGCGAGCGTCGCCACAAGCAGGTTGAACGGATTCGCGAAGGCGTGTCCGAGCTGCGCATACCACGAGGATCCCTTTTCGTGCGCCACCTCGTTACGTCCGAATTCGAGGCGCCGGTGTGCTACCTCTTCGTCGGAGATCCCCTCGAGGCTGGTACCCAGGGCAGCGAGAACTTTCTCGGGAGGGTCGTAGGCAAAGCGGCGCACGGCGTCCCCGGCGGGCGGCGTCCGCCCACGCACACTTGAACCAGTTTCGCTCGTAGCGACCGTGCCGAAAAAGAGCATCGTCCCTCGCCTCCCGCCAACGTTCCACTCGTGAATCGTGAATGGACGGATGCCCGGCGGGCGCGGGGCCGCAATACAAACGGCTCCCACGCTCGAAGAGTGCGTGAGAGCCGTAACGGCCCCAGTTCACTCGTTCAAGCTTTGGCACCGCGACCCGTCAGAGACTCCGGGGGGGTTGTCAGAACACCGCCGGTGTCTCAGCCACGTTAGGCAAACCCTTGGTCGGGAGTGCCTGCTCTACCGCGGTCGACTTCTTTCGATGCCGGCCGGGCAGTGGCTTATGTGTGACGCGGGAACCTCGCCTACCGAGAAATGCGTCCTACCGACGGCAGTCTACGCGCGATCGCGTGATCGGTCAAGATAGGTTCCTTGCTAGCTCTCGTCCTCCTGCGAGCAATCGACCAACCGTAACGCACACCACGCAAACGCAAAATGAATCGAGCGCGCATGCTGGTGGCCTCCGCCGCATTTTGTACCCTCATGCCCGCGGCGATCCTGGCGCAAAGCCTCTCTGCCGACACGGGGTCCAACCCCACGGGCGGTTCCGCGCGCTGGCGGCCGTACCTGTTGGGAACGCAGATCAACGTCATCACCCAACATCTGGGGAAAGTCCGCAGTCCGTACGCGGGCGCGAACAGCCTCAAGCCCCAGGGTGACACGAAAGCGAGTCACGCCTACGGGGTGTACGCCGCCGTTGAGCCAGCGCCATGGCTCCAGGGCTATCTCGACGTCGAGATGATCAGAGGCGAAGGGATCAACCGGGCGACTGGGCTGGCTGGCATCACCAACGGCGATGTGGTGCGCCAGGGCTCCGTGGATCTCGGTAATGGTCCATACGTCGCCCGCGCCTTCGTCCGCGGATCTGAACCGCTACGCCAACACGACCCGCTGTCAGTACATGAACTGGGGACTCTTTCAGAACTCGGCGTGGGACTACGCCGCGGACACGCGGGGGTATTCAAATGGCGTCGCCGTTTCCTGGATCCACCCTGCGTGGATCTTGCGCGCCGGGAGCTTCCAGATGCCGACCTTTGCCAATGGGAATCACTTCGATCCGGACTTGCGCCGGGCGCGCGGTGACGAGGCCGAGCTCACGGTAACTGTCCCTGCCACTGGGACCGTTGTCCGCACGCTGGCCTATCTGAATCATGCGCGAATGGGGAATTACGCCGAGGCGCTGGCGATCGCGCGCGCGGCAGGCACGACGCCGGACATCGCGGCCGACGACAAGTCTGGCCGCACCAAATACGGATACGGATTGAACATCGAGCAGCCTCTTGGCGACGGCGGCGAAACCGGCCTCTTCGCCCGGCTTGGCTGGAGCGACGGCGCCAACGAGAGTTTCGTGTTTACCGAGGTCGATCGCGCGGCGAGCATTGGCGTGCAAGTCAGCGGTGCGCACTGGGGGCGGGGCGCCGACCGGATCGGGGTCGCCGGGCTCGCGCATGGCATCGCCACGGGACACCAGCAATATCTGGCCGCTGGCGGCTTTGGCTTTCTCCTCGGGGACGGCACGCTGACGTACGGCCGCGAGGAGATTGTGGAAGGGTTCTACCGCGGGCAGGTCAACCAATACCTCCAGATCGGTCCCGACGTGCAGTGCATCCGCAATCCCGGATACAATCGCGATCGCGGACCAGCTACCGTCCTCGGTCTTCGGGTCAACTTTCGGTACTAGTGGTGGGATGGTGGATTGGTGGATTGGTGCTAATGAACGACGACCGTCCCGTTCATTCCTTGATGAAGCGTGCAGCGATAGGTGAAAGAGCCTGCGGTGGTGAAGGTTCTCGCCACGCTCGCGCTGCTTTGATCGCCAATGTTTGCCGGCGTGCCGGTGGCGGCCTGAACCATCGCCGATGCCGGGACGGCGGCGACCGTCAGTGCTTTCGTCCCCGGGACGCTGCTGATCATCGCCGTGATCGTCGCTCCGCCGGGCGCGATGCCCGTGACCAATCCGCTCGTGTTCACGCTCGCCACCGATGCATTCGACGACGTCCATGTGACAGGCAGTCCGGTGACCGCCATTCCGTTGGCGTCAGCCGCCGCGGCTGTGAGCTGCATCGTGCCACCAACGACGACACTGGTTGATGGCGCGGTGACCGAGACCGTCGCCACCGCTCCGACCCCCGGCGAGGTCGTGTAACCGCCTCCACAGGCGCCGAGCATGACTATAAACGCAAAACCACCGAATTCCTGAAGTCGCTTGTGCATCTGCTCTCCGTTACGCACGTCCATAGAGTGGCGCCGGCCCCATGGCCGGGCTCACCTCGCCAGTTATCTGGTATGAACCGGCGAGACGCACAAACAGTTCCCGAAACCCCGCTCGGCCTGTTTAGTCGTCGAGCGTCGGCAGCGTCGCCAATGTGGCGGCGGCGTTCGTGACTCCTGCGGGTCCAATTGATTCGAAGCTCGACGCGCAGGGCACACGGCCCACGGCCGCCGGTCGCAGCCCTTCTTTCGCTTTCACGTGCGCGACCCTGCCGCAGGCGTCGATCGTGAAGTGGGTCGACGGTCAACACCCACTTCCCACGGGGCGAGCCCGCGCTGGCGCAACGCGATCTCCACACCCGTAACGCAGGCTGCCAGCCATACTGTCCCGGCCGCATAACCGCCGATTACGTCGCTGAGGAAATGCACGCCCAGGTAGAGGCGAGAGAGTCCGATCATCAGCACGAGCACAGCCGTGCCGGCCGCAATGAATGCCCGATGCCGGCGACCCGACGGCCAGAATGCGATCAACAGATACGCCAGCATTCCATACTGGACTAGCGAACCCATGGCATGCCCGCTGGGGAAGCTGAATGAGGAGTCGTAGAGAAATCCCTGGCTGCCCACCGGACGAGGGCGGGCCACGACGCGCTTGAGCGCCCAGTTCAACAGACTTGCACCGGCGGACGAAGCGATCCACCCGACGAGAACGATCCACCAGCGCTTGCGCGCCAAAATAGCGCCGACGACGACGGCGACGATCGCCAATGCCACGGGCGATCCGAGGATCGTCACCACCATGGCAATGCGATCGCCCATGGGACCGGAGTGCACGCGCATCCAGGCCGCGAAACTGAGGTCGACGGCGGTAAGTGGATCGTGATGGACGACGTCCTCGGTCACCCCACCGAATAGCCAGAGCGCCGCCACGCTGAGGAGAAACCCGACGGTCAGGTGAAGACCGAGATACTCTTCGCGCGCGAACCGTGAGGCGATGAAGGACCAGAAACCCGGATACCGCGCGCGGAGGGTTGCGAAGCGCTGTGAGGTCGCGACCGATCGCCAGCGGTCCGTCATCCATGTCGCCAGGCGATCGCCGTTCCGCGTAAACCAGTGCGCCGCCAGGAACGCGAGCACTCCGAGCGCCGCGAGCAGCACGAGCGCCAGGCTGATCTGCGCGACGTAGCGCTCGAGAAGCGGGACGTTATGTCCGAAGGCATAACCGAGCATGCCGAAGATCGACGCCCAGACGATTCCGCCGAGACCGTTGTAGCGCATGAACGTGCCAAAACGCATGCGGCCCACGCCGGCCAGCGCGGCGGCCCAGCTCCGGAGTAGAGCGACGAAGCGGCCAATGAACACCGTCTTCGGGCCATGCCGCTCGAAGAAGGCGTGGGCTCGCTCGAGCTTCGCTTCACTGAGGCCAAAATGGCGGCCGTACCGACGGACCAGCGCGATGCCGCCCTTTCGCCCGACCCAGTAGCCCCAAAGCTTTCGATCGCGACGAGCAGAAAGAGCACCAGATAGCCATACGACGCGATCAGATTACCGATGGTACCGTGCATCAATAGCCCCGAGTCGGGTTCACCGGTCGAGCAGCGACACGCGAACTGTCCCCCCGCCGCGGCCATCCGGCACGATCGACGTCCGGAGGAGGATCTTGTCGAGGCGGTTATCGGGATGCTGATGCGAATACCGCACGACCTTGAGGCCCACGAACGTGCCGATGCCAGCGCCGACGACCACATCACTGGCCCAGTGCTTGTCGTGGTACATCCGCCCCAATGAGGTCGCCGCCGCCCCGGCGTACAGGATCGGTCCGACGTACCAACGGTACTGTGGCCACATCCGATCGACCTCGCTCGTCACCGACGCCGCCGCGGTAAATGCGGTCGCCGCATGCGCCGATGGGAAACTCGTTCGGGCATCACTTGCGAAGCCCTTTCCGAACTTGAAGTCCCGCGGATTGGAATCGGCGGTCACATTGGGCCGTGAACGTCCAAGCATGCCCTTGAGCATACCGGTAATCCCGGTGGCCACGACGACGGCCTCGGTACCGTGCCAGCCGAGGTCCTCGATTCCCGGATGATGCTGAAGCCGCCCGTAGAGGTAGATGGCCGGACCGATGACGTATGAACCTGGAATCGAGATGTTCTCGAATGTCCGAGCCGCCGCGTCGACAACTCCGTTAGCAGGCTGGGTTTGGTCGCGAAGATGGTGGGCGAAGTATTTGTCCGCCGGATACATCGCGACGGTCATTCCGACGAAGCCGGCGCCTAGGAACGCGTCACGCCGGGTAAAAAGGGTCTGGTTGCGCCGGGCGGTGTCGACTGCCGCCGGGGTGGTCGCGACCTGCGCCGCGAGGGACGAAGCAACTAATGCCATGAATATGCAGGCAAGGATTCCGCGACGGGCGAGGGCGACGCGGCTCATGACCCACTCCTTTGCGTCAGGAAGCATGATCGAAGTTCAGAGGACGCTGCTCGAATCGTCCGTAACGAAGGGCAAGCGTGGGGAGCACGAACAATGTGAGCGCGGTAGACGTCAGTAGGCCGCCGAGGATAACGATAGCGAGCGGCCCTTCGATCTCACGACCGGGGTCGCCAGATCCGATCGCGAGCGGGACCAGCCCAATCCACGTAATCGCCGCCGTCATTAGGACGGGGGAAAACCGCTCGACGGAGCCGCGGATGGCGGTCTCCAGTCCCCAGGGCGCGTCTTCGTTCTGCACCAGGTGATCGTAGTGCGAGATGAGCATGATCGCGTTGCGAGTCGAAATGCCGAAGAGGGTCACGAAGCCCACCAGCGATCCGAGCGACAGCAGTCCGCCCGTGCCAAACAGCGCCAACACGCCGCCGGTGAGCGCAAACGGAAGGTTCACGAGGACCAGCACCACGCGTCGGGTATTCCCGAATGCCACAGCCAGCAGCATGACGATTCCGGCGGCGGCGAATAGGCCGCGGTAGAGGAGCTCGTGCTGCGCCGCCGCCTGCGCGGTGGCCGTGCCGCCGACCTCGGCGTTGACGCCGCGCGGTAGGTTCACCGACTTCGCGATGCGCTGGCCAAGTTCCGCGGTGAACGAAGCCACGTCGCGCCCGCCGACGTTCATCGTCACCGTCTGAATGCGCCGTGCCCCCTCGTGCGCCACCAGGTATCGTCCAGATGTGCGCGCGATGTCAGCGACTTGCGCGAGCCGCACGATCCGTCCTCCCGTAGCCGCAAGCGGGATGTCGGCCAGATCCTCAGCGCGTTGAACGGACCGTGGGTTCACGATGACCACAACGTCGATCGACCGGTTGCCCTCGAACACTTGCGCCGCGACCGCGCCACCGGTTGCCGTCTCGACCGCCACGAGCGCCTCGTCGGCCGAGACTCCCTCGGCGGGCAGCAGTTCAGGGCGGAGGCGGACCGTTACTTCCGGCGTCACGTCCGGCGAGCCGAGCTGCACATCCGTGGCGCCCCGCACATTGCTCGACAGACTAGCGATCGTTCGCGCCGCAGCGTCCAGGCTATCAAGGTCGTTTCCGAACAGCTTCACGACCACCGCTGCGGTTTGCCCGGACAATGTCTCATCGATGCGCTCCGTCAGGAACGGCGTGATCGCGAAATTGACGCCGGGAATCTCCGCGAGCCGCTTACGGAAGTCGGCCACCACCGACTCCGCCTGATCGCCGGCCAGGGGGATGAGATCGACCTCGATCTCGCTAGAGTGGGTTCCAAACGTGTCGTCATCAAGCTCTGCACGCCCGACACGTTGGGCGACGGAGCGCACGCGCACATCGGAGCGCAGCGTCTTGGTCACGATCTGGCCGATCCGCAGCGACTCGTCGAGGGATGTGCCCGGTACGGCGGACATATGGACGATGTAGTGGCCTTCGCGGAATTCAGGGAGGAAACCGCCGCCAAAAGTCGGGACCATGAGCAGCGCGACGAGAATCATTCCGCCCGTCACGGCCATCACCGTTTTCGGCCGCCTCTCGAGCGCTCGAATCCGGCGGCCGTAGGCCGCCTTCACGCGTTCGAGCCAGCGCGGCTGGCCAACGCTCCGCGCGCGACGCGCGAGGAGGACGAGCGTCATCGCGGGCGTCACGGTGAGCGAGACGATCAGAGAGGCGAGAATCGCCAGCACATATGCGAGCGCGAGTGGGCGGAAAATCGCGCCCTGGATGCCCGTCATGGCCAGTACGGGCACGAACACCAGGGTGACGATGAACGTCGCGTACACCACGCTCGAGCGGACCTCGAGCGATGCGTCGATGACGACGTGCGACGCTGGTCGCGGGCTCGCGAGCTCACGATTCTCTCGCAGCCGTCGCAGAATGTTCTCGACGTCGATCACCGCGTCGTCGGCGAGCTCTCCGATGGCGACCGCGAGCCCGCCGATGGTCAACGTATTCAGGGACAGCCCGAAATGGTCGAGCACGACGATCGCGGCGAGCAGCGAGAGCGGGATCGCCGTGAGCGACACGGTGGCCGCGCCCCAGTCGGCGAGAAAGGCGAGGAGCACGATCGCGACGAGGACACCGCCGATGATGAGCGAGTGGGTGATGTTGCCGAGCGCAACGTCGATGAAGTTCGCTGGGCGGAACAGATTGGCGTGAAGCACAATCCGCTCGCTCGCGATCGCGGGCCCCATTGCGTGCAGCGCTGCCTCGACGGCGGCGGTTACGACGCGGATGTTGGAACCGTATTGCACGCTGATATTGATGACGACGCCGGGCGTGCCTTCGATCGACGCCGCGCTGATCCGGGGCTCCGGCCCTTCCAGCACCGTGGCGACATCGGCGAGCCGGAGGATCCCGCTGCCGCCGCCGCGCAGAACGCTTTGCGCGAGGCCCTCGGGTGTCGAGAGCTGTCCTTCGGTGTGCACGAGGATGCGCTCGTTGGCGTTGTCGATGACGCCCGCGCCGCGCACGCCCGTCGCCTTCGCGGCGGCGGCAACGACGTCGGCGATCCCCAGGCCATGCGCGCGAAGCCTGGCAGGATCGACCTGGATTTGAAACTGCCGCACCTCACCTCCGAAAACCGCCACGCGCGCCACTCCCGGAACCGCGAGGAGCTGCGGCTTCATCGTCCAGTCGGCGAACGTGCGGAGATCACTGAGCGATCGCGCCGTCGAGCCGAGCCCGATCACGAGCGCCATTCCGGTGGACGACGTGAGTGGCGTCATGACCGGTGCTCTCGCGGCCTGCGGCAGCGTCCGCGAAACCGTGGTCAACCGCTCTGCGATCGTCTGCCGTGCCTGATACAGGTCCGTGCCCGTAGCAAAAACCGTCGTGATCACCGACAGCCCTTGGATCGACTGCGACCGGATGACGTCGATACCGGGAACGCCGTTGATGGCGTTTTCGATGGGCTTCGTGACGAGCACTTCGACTTGCTCGGGCGTGAAGCCCGGCGACTCGGTCTGGATCGCCACTCGCGGCGGCGCGAATTCCGGAAACACGTCGTACTTCGCCCGGCCGACAACCAGAACCCCGTAGATGAAGAACGCCGCGGCGAGGGCGATGACCACCCCGCGAAAGTGAACCGAGAACCGGACGAGCAAATTGATCAAATGCCTGTCCCCGGCTCGTTGAGTTTCGTGGGCATCTGTGGGCGGTGGCTTTCAGCCGCCAGGCTGGATGCGAGCGCGGAACTCCTCAGAAAGAAGCAGTTGCGCGCCGCGAACAACGATCGTGTCGCCGGGCTGGATGCCCCCGGCGACGATGGGAACCTGCCAGCCGCCGTCGAGCGCATGTCCGGTGTCGATGCGCAACCGAACGTACTGCCGCTCAGCCGGGCGTCCCGGCGGCGACGACGCCGTCCGCTGTACATAAATCCAGGCCAACCCTTCCCACTGCACGACCGCATCCGTTGGCACGAAAACGCCGCCAATCTGAGATCGGGGGTCGCTCAGGGTGGCGACGACCGGGAGCCCCGGTCGCGCGCCCGGCCAGCTCGCGGAGACGCGATAAAGAAACATGGGCGCGCGTGTGACGCTATCCACCTCAGACGCAGGGCCGACATATATGCCGAGCATGCCGGGACTCGGCCCGCCCAGCGGCGCGACGGTGATCGTCGGCGGTGGGGCGACCGACAGATCGAGACGCCACACAATTCGCGCGAGCGGCTCGCGAAAGTCCGTGAGCCGAAGCAATTCCTGTCCGGCCTGCACCAATTCTCCCGGTTGCGCGCTGATACGAGTCACGATGCCCGAGCGCGGTGCATCGAGGGGGCGTGCATCGGAGACCTGCGCCACCGTACGGCCCATAGAGAGCTGTTCGCCCAGCACCGGCCAGGGACCGCCCACCGCAACGACTCGGCCTGGAACCGGCGCCCGAATAGTGCTGACGCGGGCGGGGTCTTCGATGAGCTCACCCGTCAATCGAATCGCGTCTGGCCGAGTCGTCGCGCGGCCGAGGACCAGGGTTTGAATGCCGGCCCGCTGCATGCTGGCGGCATCGAGAACGATCGCGGCCACGTCGCCCATGGGCGTGCTGACCATTTGCAGACGAGATGGCGCGGCAACTGGTGCTTCGGTCGTTGCTTCCTTCGCCAATTCTCCCCGCCCGGCCCTGAAGCCGTACGCGATCAGCAGGGCGAGGGCGATTCCTGTGGTGGCCAATAGGATGCGCCGCATAAGCGGAGTCATGCCTCGTCGCCGTGGCATATTGTCCGGCCCGTCCAGCTGATTTGGCTGATCGGTCGTCACTTGTCGTTCCTCGGCGGATTGCGGTCGGGCCCATTGTCACGCCTCACGGGCTCGCGCGCGTCCGGCCACCGGATGCCGGGCATAGTGAGCCAGCGTCCGATTGCTGCTTCGAGCGACGCGCCCGCCGCCTGTCGCCGCTGCGCGGCCTGTCGTCGAGTCCGCGTGACACGCACGAGCGCGAGTCTGGCAAAGGCGACCTCCGTTTGTCCGATCTCACCGCGCGCATACGCCGCTTCGGTCAGTCGGAGTCGTTCCGCAGTGGCGGCAACGAGCGAGTCCGCCGCCGCGATCTCGCCGCGTACGTCATGACAACTGGCAATCGACGAGTCGACCTGAGCCAGCACACTGTCCTCGACGACGGCGACATGCACTGCATGTACCGCTCGGCGCGCGTCTGCTTCCGCAATGGGCCCGCGATTCCTGTTAAGCTGGATGGCCGGGCTGCCGACCGACAGCGCCCATCGGACGATCCCTTGGTCCCACGAGATTCCAGGCCCGATGGTGAGATCCGGGTGCTGCTGTGCAATCGCCACCCGCAGGTCTGTCTCGGCCACCGCGTAGTCCGCGAGAGCTGCGCCGACCTCATAGCGCTGTTGAAGCGCCGACGACGCCAGGGACGTCATCTCGGTGCCCGGGGCGCTGACGAACAACGAGTCGCTGGCATCGCACGCTGAGCGGGGATCCTCGCGCAGCGGTACGGTATCGACCTGTCGAAGCGGAACTGCGAGGGACCGCGAGAGCTGGACGCGGGCATCCGTACGCGCACGCCGAGCCTGAGTGACCGCAACAACCCCGGTTTGCACGTCGGTTTCGCCTTGTGCGATGTCGGCGAGCGACACGCGTCCCTCGGCGTAACGCGCCCGCAGCAATTCGAGAACCGCTCGAAGCGCGACGACTTCGGCCCCTGCGTCCGCCAGATCGCCTTCTGCGCCAAGCGAGGCGACCGCCGCGATCCGAGCGCCCTGAGCGAGCCGCCACGCCGTCGCGTCGATCCGCAATCCGGTCGCCAGGGTGAACGCGCGGGCGCGGGCCAGGCGTGCCTCGCGCTTGCCGCCCGTCTCGAACGTCAAACCAGTCGTGAGCGAAACAGTCCACGGCGAGTTATCGCCGCCCACCACGGGCGATGAATGCTGCACAGTCGCGGTGCCACCCGGAAAGGGTCGAGTTCCGGCCGTAATCTCTGCCGCACGCGATGCGGCGAACGAGGCGCGCGCCTCGGTGAGCTCGGAGTGAAAGTAGAGCGCCGCAACCCCCAGCGTTGCCGGAGTCAGTCCGCTATCGATTGGCGGCGCTCCGTGTTCCGCCAGAAAGCGGACGAGATCCGGGTTGTCGAGACGACGCTCGGAATAGGGTATTCCTTGCCGTGAAGAATTCAGGGGAGCCGCCTGGTATTTTTGGTAATGAAGACAAGCCGTTGCCTGAAGCGCGGCAGTTAGGAAGACGAGTTGCCGCAACAGATGCGCAACCGACCGACCGGGAGCCAATGGATCGAGATGGGTCGAACAGGGGCCGCTCTGATCGCCGATCACCGGGCGGGCCGCGCAAACAATGACGCTGGGATGGGAGCAAGCCGGGCTTGCGTTACATCGGACGGCTCGGCGGCGATCGCCGCCGTCGCGAGTCCGGCTAATCGGGAGGATTCACCTGCCGCATTCGATACGAGAATCACTTGTCCGCAGGTGTCAGAGCGCCACGCGAGAGCATCCTCAATGCCGTGACAACGTAGCCAGCCCGAGATTACACCACGGTAACAAGACCTGCGAATCGGCCGGGTTCGCTTTACGTCTGATTGCTGCGGTGGATGCGGTTCGAACCTCGCATCTTCCGTTGCGGGTCGATCGACAGTCCTCTCACCAGGCAGCGGAGCGTGTCCGCAGGCCGCTTCGCGGTGGCGTAACCCATGCATGGGACCGCTCCATGCAAACACGACTCGCCGCCCTGCTGGTTGGTGCTGCGGGCGCTCTGTTCACGCGCTCTGCCGCGGCGCTCGCCCAAGTTCCGGCGGCGTCTCTCGGGCCGGCACTTGAGCAGCCGGTCGCAAGGTCCACGACACCTGGGAACCCTCTGGCGTCGGTTTCCTCCTCTTCGTCCGCTCCGTCGAAGACTTTCTTCACTCATCACGATCTCGAGCTCACAGCGCTGGCCCTTACCGGAACTGCCATGATGTCGTCCTTTGACACGCGCCTCGCTCATTACAGCCAAACAGCGAATGTGCAAGGGTCGACGAGCCGCCAAAGCGTCGTCAAGAATCTGACCAAGATCAACTGGGCGTCTCTCACGGCGGCGTCCCTTACGGGGTACGGCCTTGGGCGACTGGCCCATTCGCCGGCCGTCTCGGACGTGTCGCTCCACACCGCCGAGGCGGTGGTCCTAACGACCCTGATCAGCGGGGCGATTCGCGGGCCGCTGGGTCGAACCCGCCCGCTCGTCGATATCAACGACCCCTACCACTTCCGGTTCGGCAAGGGATTCACGCAGCTCAATAACCGATCATTTCCGTCCCTGCACTCGTCAACGGCTTTTGCGGCGGCGGCGGCGATCTCTGGCGAAATTCACGCGCGTAGTCCGAGCGCGAACGCATTTGTATCGCCGTTGCTCTATACGGCGGCGGCCATCCCCGGGCTGACCCGAATCTATCTCAATCAGCACTGGGCCAGCGACATCGTCGCCGGTGGATTTCTCGGGGCGTTGGTTGGGTCGCGCGTCGTTAGCTATGCCCACTCTCACGGACGATCGAACTTGGATCGTTTCCTCCTTGGCACTAGCAACGGATCCGTCGGTGGAGCGGTGCTGTCCGTGTCTCTGGCATACTGAGCCATCGGGCTTTCGCCTCGAGAATATCTACTCAGTGTATCTATTGATTCGCTTCGGAGCGGCGTGCCTCCACTGCGGTTTGAGGCTTACCGTGCCACACCCTCAGGCCATTGACCCGTCGTCGGCAAGGGTGACACTCTGACGAGAATACAACTTGCGTCGGCTCTCGTCGCCGTCGCCTCTCTGTTCGCTCCGGCTAGCGCGTCGCTCGGACAAGATCCGGCGGCGTTTCCTCCGTCAGCGCTCAACGCACCGCCTCTGGGTTTCGCGCAGCCTCTGGACCCTCAGGCGCCGTTCATCCCCGATACTTCGACGCCATCGAAGACCTTTTTTACGCGCCACGATCTCAAGCTCGCGGCGCTCGCACTGGCCGGAACCGCCATTGTCTCGATCGTCGACACCCGTCTCGCGCACTACGCGCAGAGTGCCAACGTGCAGGGCTCGACGAGCCGGCACACCCTGTTCCAGAATCTGAGCCGGCTGAATGAAACCCCCTTCCTCTTTGCATCAGTTGCGGGGTATGGAATCGGGCGATTGACCCATTCATCAGCTCTCGCCGAGGCCTCCGTCCACACCGCCGAAGCGCTGCTCCTCACGAGCGCCATCGGCCAGTCGATTCGCGGCCCGGTCGGACGCAGCCGGCCAAGCGTCGATATTACCGCCCCATACCATTTTCAATTCGGCAACGGGTTCACGCATTTCAACAACCGGTCGTTTCCATCGCTCCATGCGGCAACGGGCTTTGCGGTGGCGTCGGCGATCTCGGGTGAGATCCATGCGCACAACCCGAACGCGAATGCGTTCGTGTCGCCGCTGCTGTACACAGCGGCCGCGATCCCTGGCCTGACGCGCATTTATCTGAATCAGCACTGGGCGAGCGATGTCGTCGCCGGCGGCTTTCTCGGGGCGCTGATCGGATCGCGCGTGGTGAGCTATGCGCACTCGCACAACCGATCGAAGGTCGATCGACTCCTTCTCGGGACGAACGTTGTGCCCGACGGCCACGGCGGATCGACGCTTTCCGTGTCGCTGGACTATTGAGCGATCGGCTAGCGAATCCACAAGCAATCGTTGACACGAGCACCACTGGTCCGGCAAGCGACCGCGCGCGACGCGATATTATCCTCAATGTCGCGGCAAGGTAGCTCAGCCGAGATTACACCACAGTAACAGGATGGGTCGCGGCGGCCGCGTTCGCTTCGACTGGGGACGCCGTGGAAAACATGATGCGCACTCGCGTTCCCTGCCCGGGCGGCGACGTGATGACCAACTCGGCTCCGTGCATGTCGACGATCCAGCGGGCAATCGAGAGCCCCATCCCTGCCCCGTCCGTCATACGCCGGGCATTGTCGGCCCGGAAGAACCGCTCGTAGACGCGCGGGAGAGCCTCCGGCGAGATGCCGATCCCCGTATCCTCGATATCGATGACCGCACAGCGTTCGCGCGCCGCGACGCCGAGCGTTACCTGCCCCCCGACGGGGGTGTACTTGATGGCGTTGTCGAGCAGGATCCGGATCAACTGCCGCACGAGAGAAAGGTCCCCGTCGATCGGCGTCTCTTCGAAGTCGGTCACCTCGACGCGCACACGGGCCAGGGTCGCGACGGTGCGAAATTCCCTGGCCGATTCGAGGACCACATCGTCGAGATAGAAACGCTCGCGATGAAGGCGCCGTTCCCCTGCCTCGGCGCGCGCCAGCATGAACAGGTCGTTGACGATCGCGCCGAGCCGATCCGCCTCGCTGCCCATCTCGCGGATAGCCTGCTCATACTCGGCGGGCCCGCGCCGCTGCTGGAGCGCGACCTCTGCGTGCGCCCGGAGAAAACTGACCGGCGTCCGGAGCTCGTGGGCCGCATCGGCCATGAAGCGACGCATCTGCTCGAATGATCGCTCGACCGGCGCTGTCGAGCGCCGCGCAAGCATGTAGCCGCCCAGCCCGACGAGAGCGAGGGCCCCTGTCATTGCACCGGCAAACAGGGTGATCAGGCTCGCGAACTCATCCTCGAGCTCCTCGTCGTCCGCGGCGGCCGCCGCGATGAGGGTGTCACTGCCCGAGAGGACAAACCGTTCAGCGTGAACGCGAAGGGTGTGCTCGTGGCCCATGTCGGCTTCCAATGAGCTCGCTTCGGTCCGTGCCGCACGAACGGCGGCATCACGAACCGACACGCTGGCCGTGTCAGGGAAGAGCGGTCGACCGCGCGAGTCGAGCACGTAGAGCATTCGATCGGGAATGCGGAGTTGCCTCACCCTCGCGACAATTTGTTTGCGCCCCGACAGGTCGGGATTCACGGCACCCGCGCCTCGCTCGATCTCGTGCGCGGCCTGGGCAAGCGAGCGATCCAGCTTCACACCGATGCTATGCCGAATCGCGAAGAACAGGCCGACGCCGAACGCGATGAGAATGGCCCCAAATGTCCCCACGTACCACGCCGTGACGCTCCAACGCAGCCGGTCGAGCGGGCGGGTCATAGTCCGAACCGGTACCCCGCGCCGCGAAAGGTGTGAATCAGCTTCGGCTCGAAGCCATCGTCGATCTTTCGCCGCAACCGGGCGACGAGCACCTCGATCACCTTGCTGAACGGATCGTGGTTCTCGTCCCAGACCTTGGCCGTGATGGCGGCGCGGTCCACCACCTCGCCCTGATGCAGAACGAACAGTTCGAGCAGCGCGAACTCCTTGCTCGTCAGCGAAATCGCCCGGCCACCGCGGCTGGCGGTCCGCGCCCGCAGGTCGATGGCGAGATCCGCGACGCGATGCAGCGCCGGCTTTAGAGCAGGCTGGCGGCGGCCGAGCGCATGCAGGCGGGCCGACAGCTCGCGAAAGGCGAACGGCTTGGTCATGTAGTCGTCGGCGCCGGTTTCCAGGCCTTGAACCCGGTCATCGATCGTATCGCGGGCCGTGAGCATCAAGATCGGCGTCGTGATTCCCCGGTCCCGCACGAGGCGACAGAGGTCCATTCCGCTGCCTCCAGGCAGCATGACGTCGAGGACGATGACGTCGTAGGCACCGAACAGGAGACGTTCGCGGCCTTCGGCGAAGTCTCGCGCGCGGTAACTCTCGATCTGCTGTTCGTGCATGGCTGCCCGCGTCATCTCCCTGAAAGGTTCCCAGGTCTACCTTTTGAGTGCTCACAATCGGACCCCGTATGGTCCGCGTTCCTGGACAAACCATCGATGCTGCTGACCGAAATCGTCCGTGTCGCCCTCGCATCGCTGCGCGCAAACAAACTGCGCTCGATGCTGACCATGCTCGGGATCATCATCGGCGTCGCGGCGGTCATCGCCATGCTCGCCCTCGGCAACGGTGCGCAGACCGCGATCAAGGAGCGCATCGCCCGGCTCGGCACGACCGTGCTCCAGGTCAACCCGCAGCGGGTGTTTCAGGGCGGCATCGGGACGATGACGCAGGCCAAGTTGACGACGGCTGACATCGACATGATTCGGCAGCGATCGCCCAACGTCGTCGCGGTGAACTACCAGCAGGATAAAACGCTCAACGTCGTCTGGCGGAACAAGAACGTCGCCGAGCAGATCACGGGGACAACGCCAAACTTCCTCGAGGTGCGCGGATTCAGGATGGCCGCCGGGCACATGTTCACGGCGGCGGACGACAATGCCCGCCGAAAGGTGGCCGTGATCGGGGCCGACGTCGTGCCGCTCATCGGCGCCCTGACCCCGGCGGCCCTCATCGACGAGACGATCCGGATCGGTGGACGCCAGTTCACCGTCATCGGCGTCATGGCGCAGAAGGGGTCGACGGGTTTCGGCGACGGCGATGAGCAAATTCTTATTCCGTTCCAGACGGGCCGCTTCGAGGTGTTCGGCTACGACCGGATCCAAGACGTCTGGGCTCTGGTGAGCTCGGAAGACTCACTGCCGGAGGCCATGGCCGAGATCCAGGCCGCGATCAGGCGGTCGCACAAGCTGCCCATCGGAGCGCCGAACGACTTCTCGATCCGCAATCAGGCCGACTTTCTGAGCGTGCTCAATGACACGACGCAGACCCTGACGATGCTCCTCGCCGGTATCGCCGCCGTCAGCCTCCTCGTCGGCGGCATCGGCATCATGAACATCATGCTCGTGTCGGTCACTGAGCGCACGCGCGAGATCGGCATTCGGAAGGCCCTGGGCGCGACCAAACGGAACATCCTGATGCAGTTTCTCGTCGAGGCGGTGGTGCTGTGTATCGCCGGCGGCGCGGTAGGGGTCGGTGTCGGCGCGGCCATGTCGACGGCGATTCGGCAGTCGCTGGGATGGAACGTCGTCGTCAGCCTGTCATCGGTCATTCTCGCCTTCGGATTCGCCGCCGGCGTGGGCATTCTCTTCGGCGTTTGGCCCGCGCGCCGGGCCGCCGTTCTCGATCCGATCACGGCTCTTCGGTATGAGTAGCGGCGACGCACGCGTCATTCGAAAAAGGTTGCATTGGCCCCCATTCGAGACTATTGCCCGTTGCGTGGCAAATTGCCCGAACGCGGATTGCACGCTCGCCAAGGAGGGACGCGCCAACACACTGAAGGCCAACGCCTTAGCGTTTTCTCGTTTCGTGGTTCGTGCATTGCCATAGGTATAGTCGCAAAGCACCGCCATCCAACCGACTCCCCACCCGGAGCACAAAATGATTCGCAGTCGCAAAGGTTTCACCCTGATCGAGCTGCTGATCGTGGTCGTCATCATCGGCATTCTTGCCGCGATCGCGATTCCGAAGTTCAGCAGCGTCAAGCAGAAGGGGTCCGGCGTCGGCGCTCCGACGATCGTGGCGAGCACGTCGTACTGGTCAGCCACGCTGCTTCACCCGCAACTTCCCGGCGTCAGCTGCGGAATCGCGGTTGCCACCACCAACCCGGTGTTCGCGGGCGCAGGCGAAGGCGAGCCAGTTTGCCGCTAAGCTTCTCTTGAGTAGTGCAAAGGGCCGGGTCTTCGGATCCGGCCCTTTGTCTTTGTCTCATCTCATGTTGCCGGTGTGACCGAGCGAGTACCGGCCCGGTTGCGGCCAGACACAGAGGCCGTGCGGCTCACGCCCAACAGGAATGCGATGCGTGAGCGCCCCAGTCGCCGTGTCGAAGACGTAGACCTCGCTGTCGTATCGCCCGGAAAGCCACAACTCTTTTCCATCAGCGGTGACGCCGCCCATGTCGGGACTTCCGCCACCGGGAATCGTCCAGGTCGAGACGATACGCTCCTGTCGCGGGTCCAGCACACTGATCGAGCCGGCCCCGTGCGGCCGGCCGGCGGTCGTGTTCCACCCTCGGTTCGTCACATATAGAAAGCGCCCGTCGCGGCTCGGAAAGATCCCGTGCGCTCCCTTGCCCGTCTTGATGAATCCGACGCGGCGAAAGGCGACAGGATCGATGACGTGAACGCCATCGGCCATCATGTCGGCGACGTAGAACGCATGCCCATCGGGCGCCGAGCGGATGTCCTGCGGCATCGCCTTCAGCACGAGGCCGGCGGAATCGAGCTCGAGCGAGCCGACGGCCCGGTGCGTCGTTAGGTCGACCTTGACGAGATGTCCGGAAAACTCACAGGTGGCGATCACGAATCGGCCGTCGGCCGTGAACTCCATGTGGTCGAGCCCTCTGCAGGGGACATGCTCCGACTCGATGAGCTCCATCGTCCGCGGGTCGCGGAAGTCGAGGCGCTGCCGGCGCTCGGCGACGACAATGGCCTCCTTGCCGTCGGGAGTGAAATACATGTTGTAGGGATCGTCGACGTGCATCGGCGCGCCCTCATGTCCCGTCCGCGGATCGATCGGCGTGATCGTGCTCGCTTCGTTGTTGAGCACCCAGAGGCGGCTGAGGTCATAGGTGGGCACGACATGCTGCGGCACGGCGCCGGTCTTGAATTGTCGAGCGACGCGATGCGTCTTGGGGTCGATAACCGAAACAGTCGCCGACCTCGAGTTGGGCACGTAGACCAGCGAAACGGCCCGCGCCGCTTCGGGCGATAGGGCGTTTGCTCCGGCGGCGGCGTAGATGTTCTTGGGGTCGCGCGCGGCGACCTCACCAGCCGCGCTGTCGCGTCCCGCCGCCGCGCCCGCGTCCGCTCGGCTCCCCGAGCTCGAGTGAGAGGACGAGCGACAGGCCGCCAGGATGACGCCGACGACAAGAGCGGATCGGAGGAGCGTAGGTAAGCGAGCGGTCATGCTTCGCGATTTGGGGTGCCAGGAATGACCGCTCTCCAAGCAAGATTCGCGCAGTTCTCGCGCGCCAGACAGAAATGCGACGTGCGACCGGCCGCGACGCTCTTCAGTAGAGCAATTCGTAATTGAGACGAAATCCGCGCGCCGGCTGCGGGATGAAGTCCTTGATCACCGACAGGTGGTCTCGATAGACGCGGTTGAAGACGTTGTCACAGTGGATGCTGATGTTGTCCACGCCGCCGTGATGCACGAGCCGCAATCAGGCACCGAGATTCATGATGGCGTAGCCACCCGTCGGGCTGTCGCCCTTGCCGAGGCGGGTTTGACTGGCGGCCCCGCGCCATTCGGCCATCCCCATGTACGTCTTGCTCTGATACGTGCCCCGCAGCAAACCCCGCAGGGGCGGCGTGAACGGAAGCGGGATGTTCTGCTTCGTGTCCTGGGCCATCACGTAATCAGAGCTGGCCTTGAGGGCGACGCTCTGCGTGGGCTGGAGCGTGACGCTGGCCTCGAATCCGGACAGCCGTGCGTTGGTCGCGGTGAACTGGCGAACCGGGAATCCCTGAATCGTGTCGCCACGCAGGAACCCGAACATGAAATCGTGGACGTAGTTGACGAACGGCGAGAGCTCGAAGGCGACGTGTGTGAAGTCGCCCTTGACGGCGACATCCACGCCGAGCCCCGTTTCTGGTCCGAGGCTGGCCGTCCCGATGGAATACGTGGCGCTCGCCGCATCGAGTCCGTTGGCGAACAATTCCTGGACGGTGGGTGCGCGAAAGGATCGGGCAACGCTGAACGAACCGGCCAGCCGAGAGGTGAGTTGACGAATCGCCCCGACCGAGGCCGTCACCGCGTTGGACTGGCGCGACGCGTCGAGCGTGCGAAAGACCGAGTCCGTCGACGCAGCGAACGGATTCGTCTGGATCTTGTTGTAGTCGTAACGCAGTCCGGCCTGGAGCCGCGTTGTTTCGGTCGCGAGATATTCCTCGTACGCATATCCGGCGAGCCCGGTCGTCACCGAGTTTGGGCCCAAGGGCATGTCCCCATCGATCGTGAGGTTCTCGATGTTCGTCCAGAGGCCAAGCGTTCCCTGAAGTCTGCCAATCGGCCGATGCAGCACCTGCATGACACCGTTGAACTCCCGTTTGTGAAAATGGTTCGCTTGCGAGGCCGAGACGCCGCTCGAGTCCTGCGCCGTCGGAAACTCGGAGTGATCGTAGTCGTTGTAGGCGGCGTTGATGCGGATCTGTTTCGCGACTCCACTGCCCGCGTGGAACAGGCTCCGCATTTCCAGCGTCGTGCGCCGCTGATCGATGCGCGATGTGGTCGGCGGCACATTGATGAAGTCGGCGTTCGGCGGAACGCCCGGAATGCCGTAGTTCATCTCGAAATGCTTGCCGCCGATGCCGATGGTTCCGAAGCCGCCCTGATAGGAGTAGCCCGCGCCAACCTCGCCGCTCCGCTGGAAGGTCTGCGGCATCTTGTTCAAGCGAAAAACGGCCCCCGTCCCCGGGTCGGTGTAGGAGCCCGGCGGAATCTGTGTGCTGCTCGCTCGCACCAGGCCGCCGGACAGGCGAAACGCCTGACCTCCACTGCTGTAGACGTTATTGACGTAGGCCGCCCCTTCATTGTTCACGGAATTGCCCTCGACGGCGGCGGTCCCTGACGTTGCATGGTCCGACACGACGGGCACGATGTCGGTGATGACGTTGACGATGCCACCAATCGTGCTTGGGCCGTAGAGGATGGTCGCCGGACCGCGAACCACGTCGACTTGCGACACGCCGATCGCCGACAGGGGCGT
>WNFI01562310.1_pt1 | contig 63767 bp, 64 predicted proteins | sample 5400471 | NCBI WGS metagenome assembly WNFI01 (sample SAMN13153348, study PRJNA577476) | soil metagenome | isolation source: 100 cm saprolite on Douglas fir-dominated hillslope | place: USA:California | collected 2013-09-17 | reverse complement strand
CCGAATTCTCATGAATCCTAGCTTGAGCCCGAGCGAAGGCGAGGTGCAGCCAGCTCAAGCAAAGGAAACCCCGGGCTTCAGCCCGGGGAGGACGTCATTTGTGCTAGAATGCTAATATGAAGAACTGGAAAATCAAAACTTCAGAAACCAATAAACTCCCTAATTTGCCTGAATATCCAAGTTTGATTGTGAAATTACTGGCTCAGCGCGGGCTTTTTGAAGCTGAAGCCATCTATGATTTTCTTAATCCTGATTATGACAAACTTCACGACCCGTTTCGGTTTAAGCAGATGCAGAAAGCTGTTTCTCGAATTCGACAGGCAATTGAACAAAAAGAAAAAATCACTGTTTATGCGGATTATGACGCGGATGCAATCACGGCCTTAAGCGTGGTTTATTTGGCATTGAAAAAAATGGGGAATGAGGCTGATTATTATATTCCAGATCGTTTTTCAGAAGGCTATGGTATGAATCTTGAGGCGATCAGATCGATTGCCGCAGGCGGCACTACATTGATAATTACAGTGGACTGCGGCATCAATGCCAGAGAGGAAGCGACACTTTGTAAAGAGTTGGGGATTGATTTGATAATCACCGATCACCATGAAGTCACAGGAGAATTACCCGAGGCTCATGCCGTTATCAATCCCAAAAATCCCCAGGATGAGTATCCGTTTCCGTTTTTAACAGGCGTAGGCGTGGCATATAAACTTGTTCAAGCTTTGGGTCTAAATGGTTACGAAAAATGGCTGCTGGATCTGGTGGCCATAGGCACAGTGGCGGATTGCCAAAGCTTAACCGGGGAAAATAGAATTTTGGTCAGTTACGGTCTTAAGGTCCTGCCGAAAACCCGGTGGCCCGGATTGCGAGCTTTGTTAAATACGGTGGGGTTGTCCGCTCGCGGCGGATCCGGCTTCGCCGGAAGCGATAACAATAAATATGACACGTTTACCCTTGGTTTTATTTTGGCTCCCAGAATCAATGCGGCCGGCAGGATCAAGCATGGTGATACGGCGTTTAAGCTTTTGATTGCCGAAGATCCGCTGCAAGCGCAAAATTTAGCTTTGGAATTGAATGAACTGAACCAACATCGCCAACTTTTGACTCAGCAAGTGCTGAGCGAAGCCAAAGCTCAAATAGAAATGGCTGCGGATAAAAAAGTTTTGGTGGCCGTAGGCAAGGACTGGCCGAAAGGTGTAGTGGGACTGGTAGCGGGGAAATTGGCAGAAGAATATAACCGACCAGCACTTGCTATAAGCAGTGTGGAAGGAATTTCTACCGGTTCAGCGCGATCGATCGGTGAGTTTGACATGGTAGCAGCACTGACTTCGGCTAAAGATCTGCTCCAAAAATACGGCGGACATAAGCAGGCTGCCGGGTTTACATTAGTCAGCGAAAATTTGTTGGAGTTTCACCAACGACTTTTGGAATACGCGGACAGTCTGAATTTGACCTCATCCGAGTCGGTACTGGAAGTTGACGCGGAAATTGAACCAACAGATATCAGCTGGGAAAATTATGGATATTTGGAAAAATTAGCGCCATTCGGTTATGGAAATCCCAAACCCAGATTTGTGGGCCGGAACTTGGAAGTTTTAGACTCGCGATTTGTCGGAGCTGATAATAAGCACGCCAAATTAAAATTAAAATTGGGTGAACATGTTTTGGAAGCTATCTGTTTTGGCCAGGGTTTTCTGAATAATATTGTCCACGCCGGCTCCAGAATTGATTGTGTCTTTGAGCTGATGGTCAATGAATGGAACGGCAACAAGCAACTGCAATTAAAAATTCTCGACGTAAAACTATGAGTGATAAGCTTATTATTTACACAGACGGTGGCGCGCGTGGCAACCCAGGGCCTGCGGCTGTAGGGGTAGCGATTTATAACGTTTCGGGCAGGGAGATGGAGCGCTACAAAAAATACATCGGCACGGCCACCAACAATCAAGCGGAGTACAAGGCTCTGATCGCGGCTCTGGAATTAGCAACTACGATGGGAGCTGAAAGTCTGGTTTGCCACATGGATTCAGAACTGATCGTGAGGCAGTTGCAGGGCAAATACAAAATCAGAGACAGTGAGCTGGGTGTTTTAGCAGCAGAAGTATTACGCCAGACTTCGAAATTTAAACAAATTGAATTTGTTCACGTGCCTCGGGAAAAAAATAAACTAGCGGATCAGCTAGTGAATGAAGCTTTGGATATCGCCGGTTATTAGATCGCAAACGGTTCTCACCGGATCTGATAAATTTTGATTTCAGTACGACTTATTGTATATAATTTTTTTCCGTCTTTTGACAAGCTAAAATTATTCAAAGCATCGGCAATTGTAAAAATATTCCGGTGATCGCGGCCATCCAGTTCGATGGCTTTAATTTTACCTTCATTTTGATAGAATACATAACCAGTTTCTTTATTCAGGACAGGACTGCTGATAGGAGTCAGGCTGCGTAAAATTAAAGTTGAATCCTTAGTGTTAGGTTGATAGCTATATATTTCGTGCTCATTAGAATAAAGCAGTTGGCCTGAATTTTCATCCCAGAAAGTTTGCGTCACCGGTGAATAAATTTTTTCCAAAGCGCCATTGAAGAGGTACAAGGTCCCGTCCAGGATTAAATAAATTTGGTTGCTGGTCCGTATAACTTTATTTTGGGTGGAGGCGGGGAGTTGTGTAAAAATAACTTCAGACTTATTGTTGGAGAAATCATAATGTTTGACGGTATTTTTTTGGATGTACCAGATTCCATCATTGCTCAAGGTAAAATTCGATACGGTTTTGTCGAGCAATGCAAGTCCGTTGGCTTGGATGAAGTAAAGATCAGAAGCGATCAGGGCTACTCCGTGACTGCCTTCAGTTTCCAAATGTTGAATTTTTGGCAATTGGCTTTCCAAAGTATTTAGCGTTGATTTGTCGGCAAATAAATTAAAAACTTCCTGGGCATTATTCCAAACTATTTCTACCGTGCTTGAGAGAATGGGCAAGTTTAGATTATTGGTGTTTATTAAAGTTAAGTCGCTTCCATTATTGACGTTAATCCTACCCAATCGATCTGGTGAGAGAAAAATGATTTCATTGCCTGTCTTGGAAATGGTTGAAGCTTTGATTTGCAGATTTTGAGTTTGATCCGGCTTGGTTAAAAATAAGGTTAAATAATCACGGTTAAAATTGGCCCAGGTTACCAGTTGAGATTTGACGGAAAGCCTTTTGGTCCAGGATTGATATTTTTCTTTTTCCAGTCGAATATTATAATCTCCCGGAAGCAGAAAACGCAGATTGGCCGGTGTGGTGGATTTATGTTTTTTGTCGTTAAGGAAAATTTCAGCTTTCGTGGGCTGGGTGCGCACCACCATTGCGCCAGTTTTGACCAAACCCCAATTTTGCCAGTCAATTTGAAAACCCCGTGCGTAGAGGATCAATGCAGGGGTGATGATTAGAAAAATTACCATCCCTAGGCCAACTAAAGTAAAGCGGTTTCTAAGCGTCATAGCTAAGGTATTTTAGCCTGAAATCTAAGCATTTTCAAGTCTTGATATTTCTGATAAAATACCATAGCTATTATGGAAATTCATCCCAACTATCCATTATCTCAACTCACCACGTTCCGCATTGGCGGATTAGCGTCTTTTTTTGTTGAAGTTTCCAATGAAGACGAATTAGCGGAAGCTTTGAAGTTTGCACAAGAGAAGAAAAAAGAAATTTTCGTTTTAGGCGGTGGAAGTAATATTCTGATTTCTGATAAGGGGTTCGACGGTTTGGTTATCTATAATAAAATTTCAGGTTTAAAAATTGAAGATAACGGCATGGTTACAGTCAATGCCGGAGAGAATTGGGATGACGTGGTCGCTAGGGCTGTGGAAAAAGACTTGGCTGGAATCGAATGCTTATCGGGAGTACCAGGAAGCGCTGGTGGTGCCGTAGTCCAAAACATCGGAGCATACGGCCAAACATTGGGAGAAAATATTTTGGAAGTTTATGTTGTTTCGGCTAGTAGTGGTGAGCGAAAAACTTTTTCCCGAGAAGCATGTAAGTTTAGCTATCGGAGCAGTTTTTTTAAAAAAACCCCCGGCCAATATGTAGTGGTGGGTTTCATGCTTAAGCTTATGCCAGATGGAATACCGAACACTGCTTACGCCCATGTGAAAAAGCATTTCGAGAATAAACCAACTCCCACTTTGTCAGATTTGCGGCAATTTATTATAAAAATTCGAGCGAGTAAAGGTTATTTAATTATGCCGGGATACGAACGGTACAATACTGCTGGATCGTTTTTTAAAAATCCCATAGTTAGTCTGGAACAATTTGAACGGCTGAAACCCATATTAGGAGAAGCTGACTTAAATCGCTACTGGACCATGCCCAGTGGTGTAAAAATTGCTGCGGCGTTTTTACTGGAGCGGGCGGGTTTTCAAAAAGGTTATCGGAGCGGGAATGTCGGTATTTCTCCGAAACATTCGCTGTCAGTGGTGAACTTTGAAAACGCTTCCGCAAAGGAAATTAAATCTTTAGTTGATCAGATTAGAAATGTTGTTTTGGAAAAATTTGGAGTGGCGCTGGAAGAGGAAGTGCTTTATGTCGGTGATTTTATTTGACGCCAGTTCTAATTAAAACTAAGATAGACATATTATGGCTAAATTCATCATCACGGGTGGAAAAAAACTGGAAGGCGAGATCAAAGTTTCCGGATCGAAAAACGCGATGTTTCCGCTGTTTGCGGCAAGTCTCTTGACTGAGGAAGAATGCAAGTTTACCAACGTCCCACAGATTAAGGACAAAGAAGTGATGGTGGAAATTCTCAAGAGTTTGGGGGTGGAGGTTTCAGAATCAGACCATTCGCTCACTATTCGTGCCGCTGCTATGACTGGGAGCGAAATTGATCCAAATCTGGCCAGCAAGCTTCGCGGTTCCATAGTTTTACTAGGTGGAATTTTGGGTCGTATGCATAAGGCTAAAATGAGTTTTCCGGGCGGTGATATGATCGGCAAGCGCCCGATTGAAGCTCATATTTCGGTATTTAGAACTCTGGGTGCAAAAGTAGCTTTTAATGGATCGATCGAACTTTCAGTGGATAAATTAAACGGAAGCAAGATCATCATGGAAGAGTCCTCGGTGACAGCCACGGAAAATGCGATTTTAGCAGCTGCTACGGCCGAAGGAACCACTGTCATAAAATTGGCAGCCATGGAACCGCACGTGCAGCAGCTTTGTGAATTTTTAAATAAGATGGGCGCTAAAATTTCCGGGATCGGCACGACTACGATTGAGATCATAGGCATATCTAAACTTCATGGGGCAGAAATAGCGATTATTCCGGATTCGAACGAAGCCGCAAGTTTCATAGCTCTAGGTGCTGCGGTTCAAGCTGATATAAAAGTCAGCGGTCTTAATCCTGATTTTTTGGATGATTTTTTGCTTCAGCTCAAAAAAATGAATATTAATTTTGAAGTCGGAGAAGATTTCGTTCGCACGCTGCCGCCGAAAGAAGAATATATGGCAGCAAAAATCCAGTGCGGATTATATCCGAAACTTGCTTCCGATGATGTACCATCGTTGGCGGTTTTGGCCACTATCGCAAAAGGTGAGTCATTATTGTACGAATGGCTTTATGAAAACCGTCTGGGTTACATAGATCAGTTGAAGAAAATGGGAGCACAGGCTGAAGTTTTAGACCCTCATCGGGTAAAAATTATTGGGCCTACTTCACTTAAAGGTGCCAATATAACCAGCTACGACATACGTATGGGTATGACCATGGTCATAGCCGCGCTGGTGGCGGAAGGTATTTCAGAAATCGATGGAATCGAACACGTAGACCGAGGTTATGAAAATTTGGAAGAGCGATTAGTCGGCATCGGAGCGGATATTAAGCGAATTTAAATTTACAATATGTTTCTTCAAAGAATCGGAATTGATTTAGGAACTGCGAACACTTTAGTTTTCGTTCCGAAAAAGGGAATAGTCATAAATGAACCCACAGTGGTGGCTATTTCAGTCGTGGACAACCGGATTATGGCAGTGGGCCAGGAAGCCAAAGAAATGCTGGGCCGCACCCCGGATACCATAGTCGCGCACCGACCCATGAAAGACGGTGTGATCGCGGATTACCGGGTGACGGAGGCCATGCTGCGTTATTTTATAAACAAAACTACTGGCAATATCAGATTTTTCCGCCCCGAAGTCATGATTTCCGTACCCGGCGGGATTACTTCCACAGAAAGGCGCGCTGTGATCGATGCAGCCCAGGCTGCGGGTGCTAAAGCCGCGTTTGTGATCAAAGAGACGGTGGCTGCGGCCATCGGCGCAGGAATCGATATTTCCGCGGCCTCAGGCAATATGATTATCGATATCGGTGGCGGTACTACGGATGTGGCTGTATTGTCTTTGGGCGGGATAGTGACCCAGACTTCGGTGCGCGTGGCCGGCAACAAACTGGATTCAGCCATCGCCGAATACATCAAACGCAAATACGGCCTGGCAGTGGGCGACAGGACTGCTGAAGAAATCAAAATTAAAATCGGTTCCGCGATTCCCGTGGATAAGGAAAATAAAATCGAAATCCGCGGCCGTGACATGGTTCAAGGTTTACCCAAAACAATTCAGATTTCCACCAACGAAGTAGTGGAAGCAATTCAGGAAGAATTAAAAGGAATTATTAAAGCTATTCGTTCCGTACTCCAGGACACGCCGCCTGAGCTGGCCGCAGACATTATTGATAAAGGTATGGTGCTCACAGGTGGCGGCGCTTTGCTGAAAAATTTCGATAAATTAATCGGCCAATCCACAGGCGTACCGGCTTACGTGGCTGATGATGCCATACTTTGCGTGGTCAAAGGCACGGGTGTGGCTTTGGATAACCTCGATAGCTACAAGAAAAGTATTTTGGCCAGCAAATAATAGTGTACTCCGACGCTCCGACTTGCATATGCAACGTCGGGGCGGGGGTGTTGACAACCAACAACTTTTGGTTTAATATAGATTGCCAAGAGTTGTTTTTGATTTTTTAAGAGGCCTCATTAGGCCCACTAGAAGGGTGAGGAGCAAATCGCCAGATTTAACCCCGTCTTTTCGTCATTGTTTCAGGAGGAATTGATCGTAGACAGGTAGATGAGGCTTAAGCTTGATAAGTGGTTGTATACGCACTCTGCGCAGCCGCTTAGGGCATAAGTCTCTTACTTGTCCGGGGAGTTCAAAACTTCGATTGCCCAGCAGTTATGACGGGGCGCGAATCGTAACTGCGGTCGAATATTGGACTCCCTGTCCGTCTATCTTTGGTTGCTGACTTGAGTTTTTACCCTTTTTTTCTCAGCGGGAGACTCAACTCAAAACCAAAGAGGAGAGCAGTAGTAGCGCGGAGTTCTGATGCACACGCCACAAGTGCGGTGTACTGGAGCCGATACCTTCTGCTCTCCGTTTTCTGCCACAAGCCTGTTTTTGTGGCTTTTTCTTTTGAAATGTTGAAGTTTTTTTGATCACAGTTTATCCAAAGTTTACACACAGTTTATTCACATTCGCATTAATTCCTTAGGATTTTTGATAAATTTTATTACGCTTGACCGAACCCCTTAGGATTTTTATAATGAGTTCACCATGGTCTTCGGAAAGAGCAATCTTTACGAAGCCGGACGGCTCTAAAAGGCTGTTCGATGGATCAGGAGATGCTTTCTCCGAATTGGTACGCTCGAGGAAGAAACGACTCGGGTTTAGAACAAGTAAGGGCAACCTCTTGGACCAATTCCTTGGCTTGTGGAGTTCGTAAGAGCGAAGCAGGCGTTGGAGTGTTACACCGGTCTTAATTATCCAGTAAGCCACCTAATCGGTGGCTTTTTGGTATGTTACCTTCAAATTATTCTCTCCTTTTAGGAGAGATGCCCCGAAGGACAGAGAGGTATTTCAACCGTAATTCTTTTTCCAAGAATTACGCACCAGTTCTTCACAGGTTCTTCACAGCGCTACCAAAAATCCTTTATAATAACTAATTTTTTTATTTTTTTGACGCAAAAATTTGAGACTAGTAATATAGTTGAGGTTAAGCCTACTAAGCGTTTAGAGAAGAATCTATATAGATAAAAGCCAGAAGACTGTAATCGAAACTTCGCAAAATAGTTGCAGGATCGATTAAAAAGGTCTTCTGGTTTTTAATTGTAAAAAAATTTTTAATCAGCAGCCGTTTGCCGGCCACGTCCGATGGGGCGGACTATGTGCTCGGCCATTGGAAAGGCCTCACACTATGCCTGGTCGACCCGATATTTAAAAGTTAAAGTACGTATTCCTTGGTGGCTAAGTTAACAATTGCCCTTATTAAAAAACCAGAAGGGGAGGGGGCGGGCAAAAAGAAAACCCGACAACAGCCTTACTGTTGTCGGGTTCGAACTGCTACGGCAGGCGGACGAGCCTACCATAGTATGCGACCCAGTGTGCAAATGGCCGCGACTCGATGTCGCTGCACTCGCACACCTCATCACCGCAGTAGCAACGATCCTGCTCGTTGAGGGTGGCAAGCAACACTCTTTCGAATGCCACTGCCACCTTCTCCCCATCGGTCTGAGGCACCACGAGCCTCATCTCGATGTACGCACTGCTGCCCCTGACCTCCTTGCGTTCGCCTAGGCCATCGAGGTATTGAACCTCGAGGCTAGACGAACGCGAGAGATCATACTCCAGAGTTTCCACTGGAGTAATCGGGGACTGCGCCATGGGGCACCTCCGGTCGAGCTAGCCCTTTGGAAAACCAATTCCCCCAGATCATTCTGGTGGAACTAGGGGAACGCTGCTAGAACGTTCCGCTTGAGCGAGTTGTCTTGAGTAGTTGTTGTAAACAATTTTCTCTTGAGCAATTCGCTCAATTTTCCGTTTAGCTAACGATGGAGGTAGAGACTAATAGAAATCTATAGTGGGACGCGCCTTGTGAGGCGCGTCCCAGTCGACGATCAGCCGAAGAGTTGATCAAACTGCTTCTCGCGGGTTGCGCGAGCTGCAGCCTCCTGTTCGGCCCGCATCCGCTCTTGCTCTAGCCGGCGCTGCCGACGCTCCTCTTCCTGTCGCTGGACTTGCTCGTGAGCACGTCGCTCACGCTCCTCGTTACGGGCGAACTGCTCCGCCCGGGCACCGTTGACCGTCGCGCCGAGCTCCTTGTATGCCTCGACGCGAAGCTCGTAGGAGGTCGACTCTTCCTCGAGCGTGATCGCGACGCAGAAGTCTTTCAGCTGCGCCTCCATCCGCTCCATGATGTCGCTGTCGAGCGACATGAAGGAGAGTTCCTTGATGCGACCCTCGAAGTGCTCGATGCCGCCGAGGAGAACCTTCCTCGCGATCCCGTTCAGCCATCTGTCAGCATGTTCCACCTCTTTCACGGCCGCCGCTTCGTTGTTGTCCGCGTAGAGCTCCCTTGCCTTGCGGATGAGCTCCGTGACGCCCTTGGGTTCCTGGAACGTCCGATTCGTAGCCGCGAACACGTCGCGGCAAATCCGGACGGACTTGCGGTACTGTTCCGAAGCGCTGGCGATGTTGATGTTGCTGATCATCACGAACCTCCCCTGCTGTTAGCAGAAGAGATTGTGATCATCAGGCAGGATTACCTGAAGTTAACTCTTCTGCAATTGAAAAGCCAAGAATTTTATCTCTGAGTTTGCATTTTCGTCCTCCTTGTGGCACGGAATGTGCAACTTGATACTATAGACTATTTCGGCTATTTTGTCAAACCGACCACTATTTTGTCAAACCCAGTAGTAGAAATTCGATAAATACCCCCGCATTTAAGGCTTAAAATCGAATTTCACTACTGGGCTGGGGTCTGGTATAATTAACGCATGGATTGGCAGATTGCGGGTCATAGAAACCAAATAAAACTTCTCAAAAAAGCTTTCGAAGCTGGTAAATTAGCTCATGCTTATGTATTTGCAGGACCGGAAGCTGTGGGCAAGCGGACAGTGGCGAAAAGATTGGCACAGGAGATGTTAGGGTCCGGGACCGGTGAAGAATATTTTCACCCAGATTTTTTGGAGATTGCCGGGGCTGATGGTATCAAGATCGAGCAGATCCGAGAGCTGACATACAAATTGTCGCTGAAGCCTTATCAAGCCAAATACAAAGTGGCCCTGATCGATAGCGCAGATCAGATGACTACGGAAGCAGCCAATGCTTTGCTTAAAGTTTTGGAAGAGCCAAAAGCCCATACCTTTATGATTTTGATCACGAGTAACCCCAATCGTTTGCCTAAGACGGTTTTGTCCCGATCCCAGAAAATTACTTTCGGCACCGTCGCGTTTTCAGATTATGAAAATTTGTTACCCGCGAAATTGGATCGCGAGAAATATCGGGTAATAGAAACTCTGGCTGCGGGCAAGCCGGGACTGGCGTTAAAAATTGCCGCTAATGAAGATTATCTGGAAGAGATTGCTAGCTCCGAACAGTACTTTGAAATTTTCATGGGTGAAAAACTCGCCGAGAGGCTGATTACTGCTTATGAAATCGCGAATATGGAAACTTCGGAAATAAAAAATTTGATGGATAATTGGCTGCTTCAACTGCAGCACATCCTGCACCAGACAGCCACCAAACAAGTGGCGCGTAAAATTTCGCAGCTGGCTATCTCCCGTCGATTTTTGGAGCAGAATGTAAATACCAAGTTGCTTTTGACGAATTTGATGTTAAGTACATCATGAAGAAATTTTTAATTTTAATTTTTAGCCTTTCATTTTTAGCTGCCAGTTGCAATTCTGGTGACTTTTTTGATTTCGGCGGCGGGACTAAGGGAATTTTTAAATCCGAAGACAACGGCCAAACATATATCTCGGCCAGCAAGTTAGCCATTAAAGGTGACATAAGCAATTATTCTATAAATGCTTTTGCGCTCGATCCGAACAATCCGGACATTCTATATGCTGGTAGCAGCAGTGGTATCTACAAGTCGGAGAATGGGGCCAAAAGCTGGAAATACACTCTTTCCGGTATTACTGTGGCTGCGATTGCGATGGATAGATTTTCCTCATCAACCGTTTATGTGGCAGGTATAGTCGGCGAAAACGGAAAAATTATCAAAAGTACCGACGGCGGTAGTTCCTGGACGGATGCATACACAGAACCATCGAAAAATAATACGGTTTTGTCCGTGGCTGTGTCCAGTTCCAGTTCGTCCACGGTTTTAGCCGGATTGAATAGTGGCGAGCTGATCCGTTCCACTGACAGTGGTCGGACGTGGCAGGCGACCAAAGATTTTTCTAACAAAGTGATCAAGGTTGCATTTGGTCCTTCCAATACCGCCTATGCCTTAACTTTCAAAAAGGGTTTGTATAAAAGCAACGACATGGGCGTCACCTGGACAGCGCTTTCGGATTCATTGAGCGGGGATAATTTAAATTCCCTAAATAAAAGCGCTACTTCTGTGAGTGCTTTCTACGATTTGGGACTGGATCAAAGACAGGCCGGAGTGCTATATTTAGGTACTGAGGAAGGGGTGTATAGAAGCGTAAACGAAGGCAAGGATTGGTCTTTCATTGCTCTTCCCGTCAAGAATGCCGCTTTGCGGGTTTCAGCCATAAGCGTAAATCCAGGCGATTCCAACAATCTTTTCGCTTCCGTGGCTTCTGTAGTGTATAAAAGCACTAATGGGGGCTTAAGTTGGGAAACTAAGACCTTGCCAACTAGTTCTGTAGTGCATACAATCGTAATTAATCCCATTAGCTCCAATATCATTTATTTAGGATTAAGAAGCCAATAGGCTACGAATGCACGGAGAGGAATACTTATGTCTAACTTAGACGCCATAAATAAAAAAGAACCCGAATTCGCCAAAGTCGTCGAACATTTTAAATCTGAATTAGCCACTCTTCGCACGGGACGCGCTAATGCTTCGTTGGTGGAGCATTTGAATGTGGAATATTACGGGGCAACCACGCCGCTTTTAACAATCGCCCAAATCACCGTGCCCGAACCGCGCCAGATAGCGATCCAGCCCTATGACAAAAACGCGCTTAAGGATATAGAAAAAGCAGTGCAAGCTTCAAATCTCGGAATCAATCCTGTTAATGACGGTGCTTATATTCGTCTGACTATTCCGCAGATGACGGAAGAGAGGCGCAAGGAATTGGTGAAGATCGTGGGGCAAATGACAGAGAAAGCCAGGGTCAGCATCAGGAATCTGCGGGAAGAAGTCTGGAAAGAAATTCAGAAAATGGAAAAAGACGGGAAAATTTCTGAAGACGATCTGCGAGTGGGTAAGGATGATCTGCAGAAAGTGATAGACAATTTTAACGATGAGATCAAAAAAGTTGCAGAAGCGAAGGAAAAGGAAGTTCTAACGATATGATTTTACTTACAATTGTTGTTTTCATTGCGATTTTAGGACTGCTCGTGTTTGTCCATGAGCTTGGGCATTTTGTGGCGGCTAAAAAATCCGGCATGAAAGTCGACGAATTCGGTTTTGGTTTCCCGCCAAGAATTTTCGGCATAAAAAAAGGTGAGACTATTTACTCGATCAATCTTATACCACTGGGCGGATTTGTAAAAATTGTCGGGGAAAACGGTGAAAGTTCTGATCCGCAAAGTTTTGGCCACAAACCCGCCTGGCAGCGATTTATAGTCCTGATCGCTGGGGTCACTATGAATGTGGTGTTGGCCTGGGTGCTTATCAGTTTCGCTTTGAGCATCGGCTGGCCGACATTGGTCAACGAAGGCGATCAACTACCGCGTAATGTGATAATAAAAAATGTTTCCGTGGGAATTTTGGAAGTAGCCAAGGACTCACCAGCAGACAAAGCTGGTTTAAAGCCTGAAGACTATATTCTTAAAATTGGCTCCAAACCCGTGAATTCGATTCAGGAAGCTCAGGATTTAACTAAGGCCGCCGCTGATAAGCCCACAGTTTATAGGATTAAACGCGGTAAAGACATTTTCGAAAAAACTTTAACCCCCAGATCCAAGCCGCCTCAAGGCCAGGGAGCGTTGGGAGTGGCTCTTGGTAGCATCGGTGAAATAGTCTATCCCTGGTACCAGGCGCCAATCAAAGGATTACAGGTAACATTTAATCTGATAGTGCTGACTGTCACAGCGTTTTATAGTCTTATCGGTCAGGCTTTACATGGCGGCAATGTCGGGGCAGCATTATCCGGCCCTATCGGAATAGCGGTGCTGACCCGCGACATGACAGCCATGGGCTTTATTTACTTATTGCGCTTTACCGCTTTGATTTCCATCAATCTGGCAATCATTAACGTCATGCCGTTTCCAGCGCTTGATGGCGGCCGAATTTTGTTTTTATTGATAGAAAAAATTCGTGGCAAGAAAATGAAGGAAACTGCCGAAGCCTGGGCGAATACAGTGGGCTTCATGCTGTTAATCCTGCTTATGATCGTAGTTACTGTAAAAGACATAGCTCATTACAGCGAAGGCTTCAAACATTTGTTTCAAAGAATATTTTAGATTTGTTTAACTACCTTTTGAAAGCAAAAAAACCCCGATCACCTGGCGGTGATGGGGCGTTTTCGATCGGATCCGGAGGGCGATGCCTGCAAGCGGGTCGGCGGGGCGGTTCTTCAGGCAGTGGGGTCGCTACTGTGTTTCTTCGAAGTTCTGGCGCTCGGAAAACTAGACGAGCGGACGGCGCGTACGTTTACCCTCTAGCTTAATTTTGATCGTTTCGGTGCGGTGTCGGGCTCTGTCGAATTGCACACATACTTTTTTCTGTTCGGTGTAGGCCCGGTACTGGTGAAGCTTGCAGTAGCCTTTGCCATTGACCACGCGCAGCGCGGAAGTGCCGTCGTTGCAAATGCAGCAGTCCAAGTGTCCTCCTTGCTTGGCGTGAATTGGCAGATTCCTTATGAATTTAGCCCTTGTCAGTAGGTAATTACACACCTTTTTCGGGGTTTTGTCAATATTTTCCGGAATTGCTATAATTCATGCACTATGAAGCAATCCGAATTATTTACGAAAACTTTACGTGAAGCTCCGAAGGATGAACAAGCAGTTAATGCTCAATTTTTAAATCGTGCTGGATTTGTGCATAAGGTTATGGCTGGCGTTTACGAATATTTACCACTGGGCTATTCCGTTTTACAAAAAATCAATCAAATCATCCGTGAGGAAATGAATGCAATTGGCGGACAAGAATTGCATATGTCAATTCTGCAAAACAAAGAAACTTGGGCTGCTACAGGTAGATGGACGTCCGCAGCTGATGTCATGTACCAATTTGAAGATGCATCAGGCAAACAAATGGGTTTGGGTTGGACTCATGAAGAACCTCTCACGGTTATTGCCAAACATTACATAAGCTCTTATAAGGATTTACCCAAAGCTGTTTATCAAATTCAAACGAAATTTCGCAATGAACCAAGAGCAAAGTCCGGTGTTTTGCGGGGACGCGAGTTTTTGATGAAAGATTTGTATAGTTTTCATGCAAGCCAAGAAGATCTAGATAGGTTTTACGAAAAAGCAGCTGTTGCTTACGCGAATGTATTTAAGCGAGTTGGCCTGGACGCTCGAAGAACTTTGGCTTCAGGCGGTCTATTTTCCAAATTCTCAGATGAGTTCCAGGTTTTATCCGAAAGCGGCGAGGATACAATTTTTTATTGTGAAGCATGCGACTATACGGCTAATAAAGAAGTCGCAGGAGAATTGAACTTGGCGGATAAATGTCCTAAGTGTAGTGGAAAATTGACTCAAGGACGAGCTATCGAAGTCGGCAATATCTTCAAATTAGGCACTAAATTTTCTGAAGCACTGGGCTTATCCTTCACAGACAAAGATGGAAGCAAAAAACCTGTTATTATGGCTTCTTATGGAATCGGACCCTCGAGATTATTGGGAACTATTGTGGAAACTTCTCACGACGAGAAGGGGATTATCTGGCCCAAAAGTGTCTCGCCTTTCGATTTGCATCTGATAAATATTGCTGGAGATGAAAAAGCAGCTGATAAGCTTTATGAAACTTTACAGAGCGTCGGGTTTTCGGTACTATATGACCAAAGAGACGCACGTGCTGGCGAAAAATTTGCCGACGCAGATTTAATCGGGATTCCTAAGCGAATTTTGGTCTCGGATAAAACTCTTAAAGACGATTCAGTTGAAATTAAAGACCGAAACACGGACAAAACTTCTATCGTTAAAGTAAAGGACCTCACGAAGAGTCTAAAAACTAAAATTTAAAAACCAAAATCAATCCTTTAATGTTAATTTTCTGAAATGGCAATTCTTGATTTTGTTTACGACAAATTTTCCAAAGATATAGGCATTGATTTAGGTACCGCCAACACCCTTGTTTACGTTAAAGGCAAGGGTATTGTTATTAATGAGCCGTCAGTGGTGGCCATAAATCAAAAAACTCGCCAGATTTTAGCTATCGGCGACGAAGCCAAGCGCATGGTCGGTCGGACGCCGGCTCACATCGTGGCTCACCGTCCTTTGGTGGACGGTGTGATTTCTGATTTCGAAATCACGGAACAGATGCTTAAATACTTTATCGATAAAGTCAATCAATCCGCTCTCGGGTTTCTTTCCCGGCCGCAGGTGGTGATCGGCATTCCATCCGGGGTCACTGAAGTCGAAAAACGCGCAGTACAGGATGCCGCTCTCAATGCCGGGGCCAGGATTGCTTTTTTGATCGAAGAGCCGATGGCTGCCGCCATAGGCGCTAGATTGCCGGTCCAGGATCCGAATGGTTCTTTCATCGTGGATATTGGCGGCGGGACTGCGGAAATTGCCGTCATTTCTCTGGGCGGAATTGTGGTTTCGCGCAGCATCCGGGTGGCAGGAGATGAAATGAATGAAAATATAATCCAGTTTGCCCGCGACGAATTTAATTTGTTGTTGGGAGAACGAACTGCCGAAGATGTGAAGATTAAAATCGGCTCCGCGTTGCCTTTGCGCGAGCGGCTCAAAACTCCGATCCGCGGTCGGGACTTGGTGACTGGCCTGCCCAAGGAAGTCATGGTCAATGATGAACAGATCCGCGCGGCGATTGCCAGCTCGGTGAAAATTATTTTAAACAGCATCAAATTAGTAGTGGAAGAAACGCCACCCGAACTTATTGCTGACATTATGGATCGCGGGATTACTATTGCCGGCGGTGGAGCTTTACTCCGCGGATTGGATAAACTGATCGCCGAAGAAACTGGCATGCCCGTGACCGTGGCTGATGATCCTCTGACTTGCGTGGTACGCGGCTGTGGAATAGTTTTGGAGGACTTACCGGCCTTGAAGGATGTGTTAGTTTTAACAGAGTTCGAGCAAATTCCAAGATAGTGGATAGTGCTTAGTGAATAGTGTTTAGTAACTGTCCACTAGTCACTGCCCACTAACCACTTTTAATGCGCTTTATCTACACCAAAACTTTTCTGAGGATTTTTACCATTTTCGTATTGTTGGCTTTTTTGGTGGTGCTGGACGCAAAAGGTTATATCGGCCTGATCAAAGACGGCTTTTTTCGCGTTTACGGCTTTGGCACGACAAAGCTTTCATCCGTCACTACGAGTATCAAGACTTCATTCAGCACTTTGTTTACTATTAGAAAATTGGTACTGGAAAACGCGAAGTTGAGCCAGGAAGTCAACCAACTGGCTTTTGAAAATGCCCGACTCAAATCCTCGCAAGATGAAAATGCCGCTCTGCGCAAAGCTCTGAATTTCCGGCAGCAATCAACTTTTTCACTTTTACCGGTGGAAACTCTGATACTGGACCCCACTGGTTTTTCTCAGACGATCGTCATCGATAAGGGTAATACTAACAATATTCATCTCGGTCAGCCGATCGTAGCTCAGCCAGGCCTGCTTGTGGGCAAGGTGACTAAGGTTTATCCGCACAGCGCCGAAGTGACTTTGATCACGGATCCGTCGGTAGTGATCAATGGGGAAGTGGTGGAGTCAGCAGCGCGGGGGCTTATCAAAGGCGAGCACGGGTTGGGTTTGAGCCTTGATTTGGTCACTCAAAATGAATTGATAAAAACCGGAGATCAAGTGATCACCTCCGGACTTTCCCAGGATTTTCCGCGCGGCCTTCTGATCGGCAGCATCAGTGCCATCAGGTCTTCGACCACGGATTTATTTCAAAAAGCGTTTGTCTCACCAGCCGCTGATCTTCGCAATGCCCGTTTTCTCTTCGCCATCCAATAAGCAATCCCAATTGAGATTAAATTTATGCGCAATATTATCTGGCTTATCGCTCTATTTATTCTGTTGTTAATCCAAGGTGGAATCTTGCTTCCTCTTCATCTTGCCCCGGTTAATTTGATTTTGATAGTCGTAGCCTTGGCCACTATCTTGTCGGATTTTAAGCAGGGATTAATCATCACAATTTTAGGGGGATTGCTTATGGATTTCGTATCCGGTTCTCCTGATGGTTTGATTACTATGAGTTTGCTGATTGTATTTTTAATCCTGCATTTGATATTGAAAGAATTTTTGTCGCGCGAGCCGAACAGATTCATCCTGGTGGCCACGGTGGCTAGTGGGACGATACTTTTTTATTTCGCCTTTTTGGTGGTGGACCAGCTGTTTGGAATTATTCATCTAGCTGAAAAATCCGATGTTCGATACCTGCTGAGCGTGCAGCTGCCGCTGGCAGTGATGTGGAATTTAATTTTTTCTTATCCAGTCTTTCAATATTATTTTTTGACCCAAAGCTTGGCGTCCAGGATGCCTACCCATGAAGAACCCATTCGAACTTAAACCTTTCCTTAACCGCAAAATGCACGCGGGTAAAAGCCTTTCTTTCGAGGAAGCGTACCTAGGTTTGGAAAAAGAAGATGCGGAAATCATGGAGGATGATCGGGAAGAGATCAATTACCGAATTCTAGGCACTATAATTTTTATCTGCTTAAGCTTGTTATTTGCCCGGCTTTTTTATCTTCAGGGGTATAAAGGAACTACATACAAGGCTTTGGCTGAAGGCAACAAGCTGCGCACTCAATTCACCCTGGCACCGCGAGGCTTGCTCATTGACCGAACCGGCAAAACCATAGCCGGTAATTCTCCCAGTTTCGAGCTGGTGGCCATAACTGCTGATTTTCCCAATGACAAAACAGAATTTGATGGACGACTGACCCAGGTCGCAGCGATCTTGGGCCAGGATACGATTGCACTTACCGAATCCATAAAAGAATTAACTCCTGATTCTTTCGCCGCCCAGACTCTGGTGCAAAATCTGACCAAAGACCAGGCTTTGATCCTTATTTCCAAAGCCCCGGATTTGAAAGGATTTGTGGTTCAGAACAACCCGATCCGCGATTACAAAGATCCGTTGGCATTTGCGCATTTAACCGGTTATGCGGGCAAAGTTACGGTAGACGAGCTGGGCTCTCATAAAGAAGATAATTATCTGCTGAATGACTATATCGGCAAATCGGGGATTGAATTAGAGTATGAAAAATATCTACGAGGCCTACCAGGCAAGCGACAGGCGGAAGTCGATGCTAAAGGAAATTTTCAAAAAACATTGGCAGAAGTCCCGGCAACACCGGGTAGTAATGTTAAGTTAAATATTGATTACGATCTGCAAAAAGTAATTTATGACAGCATGATGGCGCATTTGAATCATGTGGGAGCCAAGCGGGGAGCAGCAGTGGCGACTAATCCGCAAACTGGAGAAGTCCTGGCTTTGGTTTCGATTCCGGGCTTTGATTCCAATATGTTCGCGCGTGGGATTAAGAACGACGAATATAGCAGTCTGATCAATGATCAGAATATTCCTTTGCTTAATCGCACGATCAACGGCCAGTATCCGCCTGGGTCCACTATCAAGCCTGTCATGGCAGTAGCCGGGCTTAGCGAAGGGGTGATAAACACAGCAACGAAAATTCTGGACGATGGCGTCATCCGCGTGGGAAATTTTACGTTCTATGGATACGAACGGGGAGGACTGGGCTTGATGGATATTTATTCGGCGATCGCCAGATCTTCGGATATTTATTTTTATACTGTGGGCGGCGGCAATGCCAAAACTAATATTAAGGGGCTGGGTCCGGACAAAATCGCAGATTGGTTTCGGAAATTTCACCTCGGCTCGCTGCTGGGCATAGATTTACCAGGGGAGAAAAGCGGCTTGGTGCCGGATCCGGCATGGAAAGACCGTGTGAAAAATGAAAAATGGTATTTGGGCGATACTTATCACGAATCTATTGGCCAAGGCGATGTCCTGACCACTCCGCTGCAGGTGAATAGCTGGACTGCGACTGTGGGCAATGGAGGCAAAGTCATGCAGCCGTATATCTTAAACCAAGTAGTGGGCAGAGACGGCAAGGTTTTGGCTTCGGGCCAGCCCAAAGTTTTGGCAGAAAATATTTTCGATCCCAAATATATCCAAATCGTGCAGGAAGGCATGAAGCAAACCGTGCAGATAGGATCCGGCCGAGGAGTGCTGAATGTCGGGGTAGATGTGTCAGGCAAAACCGGAACCGCCCAGTTCGATGCCAAGGATTTGACTAAGACACACTCTTGGTTTACGTCATACGCGCCATCCAGCCATCCAGTGATCGCGCTTACTGTGCTGGCTGAAGCAGCAGGCGAAGGTCACTCCGTAGCCGTGCCAATTTCCAAAGATATTTATACGTGGTGGGCTGCAAATAGATATAAAAAGTAGAGTAATTGCCTATTTTGTCCACCCGGACAAAGTCCAGGGCGTAGAAGGATATTTTGCGCTATAATACAGGTAATTAACTTTACCTATGAAAGAAACAAAAGCCACCACACCGCCTCTCCTCAAGAATCTGCGAGAAGCCAAGGCACACATCTTAAACGTCAACGAACGCCATCGTGAGAGTCTTACCAAACTCGAACGACTCGCCGTCTGGATTACCGACCATGTGGGGACCATGGGTTTTTTTCTGATTATTTTTGTATGGACGATAATATGGCTGGGGTGGAATAGTTTTGGTCCTTCAGCACATCGATTTGATCCGTATCCGGCGTTTGTGCTCTGGCTGTTTATTTCAAACATGATTCAGATTTTTCTTATGCCGTTGATTATGATCGGACAAAATTTACAAAGCCGACATTCTGAATATAGAGCAGAAGCTGATTTTCAGGTCAATGTTAAATCCGAAGCTGAAATCGAAGCGATTTTATTGCATTTGGAAAAACAGAACGAGTTGATATTAAAAATTTTGGAAAAAATCAATGTCCCCAAATGAACCAAAAAGAAAGGTTTGGGATTTCTGGCACATGCTGGGGCCAGGGCTGACTACAGGTGCTGCGGATGATGACCCGTCGGGAATCACGACTTACTCTCAAGCTGGTGCGCAATTTGGTTATAATATGCTTTGGACTGCATGGCTGACATTTCCGCTCATGGCCGTGATACAGGAAATGTGCGCGCGCATCGGACTCGTGACTGGCCGGGGATTGGCGTCGGCCATCCGCCACAACTACTCCAAATCGATTTTATATTTTACTGCTATTTTGCTCCTGATTGCCAACACTTTTAATATCGCGGCTGACCTCGCTATGATGTCAGAGGCGACACGGCTGCTTTTGCCCATCAACTTTACTTTGCTCGTGGTTTTGTTTACTGCGGCGAGTTTGTGGATGCAGATCGTGTTGAGCTACAAGCGCTATGCGAAATACCTCAAATGGCTAGCCCTCATCTTAATTGTCTATGTCTTCGCCGCGTTTTCCGTCGGAATCAACTGGCATCAAGTTTTGCCGCAAGTTTTCTGGCCACATATCAGCTTCGATAAATCCCAGTTATTGCTCTTAACCGCGGTCTTGGGCACCACGATTTCTCCTTATTTATTTTTTTGGCAGACATCGCAGGAAGTGGAAGAGCAGATTTTAGAAGGTAAAATATCCATCAAACAGCGCCTGGTCACCTCGACTCCTGCGGAAGTGAAAAAAATGCGGGTGGATGTATGGTCTGGCATGTTTTTGTCGAACTTGGTGATGTTTTTTATCATCGCGGTTTGTGCCAGTACCCTGCATGCTTCCGGAATCACCAATATCACCAGTGCCGGGCAGGCAGCTGAGGCTCTCAAGCCATTGGCCGGGCGCGCCGCGTATCTTTTTTTTACAATTGGCATCATCGGCACCGGACTTTTGGCAGTGCCAGTGCTGGCCGGCTCGTCGTCTTACGCGATATCGGAAAGTTTTGGTTGGAACGAAGGTTTATACCGGAAATTCAATCGGGCATACGCATTCTACGGCGTCATTATTTTTTCCATGGTGGTCGGCGTGATTATAAATCTGCTCGGATTTGATTCGGTGAAAATGCTGATCTATTCCGCCGTTCTTAACGGTCTTATCTCGCCTTTTATCCTGCTCCTGATCCTGCTTCTGGCCAGTAATAAAAAAATTATGAAAGAGTGGGTGAATGGCAAATTTTCTATTTTTTTCGGGATACTAATTATTTTGCTTATGACTGTTACGTCGTTGTTCACTATCTGGACTTCCTTGTTTTAGGAATTAACCAGGATATTTCCGGGTTGACAAGTTTTATTAATTAGCCTAATATTGTCCTGCGTATTAACCAAGGACCCCATGGGCCCTTTTATAAGAACCAAAACATGACAAAGACAGTATTGCTTACCGAAGAAGGGCTTAAGAAATTAAAAGATGAATTGAAAGTGCTGAAAGAAGACCGTCGGCATGAAGTGATCGAACGGATTCAGGAAGCGGTTTCGCATGGCGATCTTTCTGAAAATGCCGACTATGCGCAGGCAAAAGAAGAGCAGGCGTTTATCGAAGGCCGGATTCAGGAAATCGAGGATATGGTAAAATTTGCTCAGATCATCGAACCGGTTTCAAATCATAACATCGTATCCATAGGTTCCACAGTCGTCGCCCGCGTGGGTGGCAAAGATGTGAAGTACACCATCGTCGGAGCCAATGAAGCCAATCCCGCAAGCGGAAAAATTTCCAATGAGTCGCTGGTCGGCCGCGCTTTGCTTGGCACGAAAAAAGGCGACCGGGTGCCAGTGGAAACCCCAGCCGGCAAAGCTGAGTACGAGATAGTAAATATTCAGTAGTCATAATAGAGTTGGTTTCCTTGAACCTACTTCATCATAAGCACACTATATTCAGTGCTGCTTTTTTTGATTTTATAAGATACTTGTTGCATTAGATTTGCAAGCATATACTTTAGGGGTGAGTAATTGTTTGGAGTTGTTCTGACTGAAGGAGGACATATGTTCCGCCAATTATTATCACGAGTCCTCCCTGTACGGCTGCAGCCTCTGTTGGCTGCGAGATGTATCAAGGTCACCCTGGAAGACATCAACCAAGCCCGCGGGTGCAAACAGTGTCCTCTCAAAACTGCGATGGAGCGGACGTTCGGCAAGCCCGTGGTTGTGAGCGGCGGCTACTGGTATTTTGAAGATCGTGTTGATGAGATCTTTCTGCTCCCTCGTGGGGTCACCCGCATTCTTAATGCCTTCGACTTGGGGAGGAAGATAAAACCATTTGCTTTTGTTGCCATCCCTCTCAAGGCGTGATTCTCTCACGTCTTTTTCTTTTTCTAATAAACACGAAAGATATTCCCATCGATCAGGCCTTAGAAGTAGCAGGTTTTTATTTAAATGATACTGATCCGAGATTGTCAAACAGAAATTTAAATTACATACAGGCGAAAATTTCAAGTAATTCAAATTACGTAGACGTTTTTTTATTTTATTTAAAGTGCTAAAATTATATTTATGATAGGTAAACTTCAAACAGCAATTTTTGGTGGTGGATGCTTTTGGTGCACGGAGGCAATTTTTTTGCGTCTCAAAGGCGTAGAGTCCGTGGATTCCGGTTATGCCGGAGGCCATGTGACCAATCCCACTTATGAACAAGTGTCTATGGGAAATACGGGACACGCGGAAGCGATTCAAATCGAGTTTGATCCGAGTATAGTGAAATACGCCGATCTATTAAATGTATTTATGGCTACGCATGATCCCACCACACTCAATCGTCAGGGCAATGACGTGGGTGAGCAGTATCGTTCGGCGATTTTTTATACCACTGATCAGCAAAGAGACGAGGCGAATGCATTTATCAAACAACTGGAAAATGACGGAGTCTACGATGATCCCATCGTGACGGAAGTCAAACCTCTCGATAAATTTTGGCCAGCGGAGAGTTATCATCGCCGGTATTATGATCAAAACCAGAATAAACCGTATTGTCAGCTAGTGATCAGCCCCAAAATCGCGAAATTAAGAGCCAAATTCGCACCTCTTTTGAAACCAATGCTATAATGCATAGGCATGAGAAAGAATTTTAGCGCGATTTTAATAATCCTGCTTTTGCTTGCCGGCGCACTATATGGCCAGGCCAAACTGCGCTTATTCAACAAACCCTGCACCCAGCCCGTCACATATAGTCTGGGGAGTTTTGACGGCAAATTTGGGATTTCCAAAGATAAATTTTTGAAGGATATAGAAAAATCCATTAAGGTCTGGGAGGATTCCACCAATTTGGACTTATTTAAATATGATCCGAATGGCAAATTGAAGATCAATTTGGTTTATGACTATCGGCAAGCGGCTACGGACAAGCTTCAAAGTTTAGGTGTTAAAATTGACGACACTCAATCCTCATATGAAAGTCTTAAGTCCCGCTACAATACTATGTCCGCGGATTATAGTCGGCTCAGACAGAGTCTCGATGCGGAAGTGAGCGACTACAACCGGCAGAAACAAGACTACGAGCAGCAGGTTAATTATTGGAACAATCAGGGCGGTGCGCCGAAAAATGTGGTTAGCCAGCTGAATGCGCAAAGAGATGCGCTGAATGCCCAGGCAAATAAAATTAATCGGGATCAGGAAACTCTCAATAATCTAGCCAGTAGTATTAACTCCATGGTGGATGTGCTCAATCGGATGGTGGCAAATCTTCATTTGAGTGTCAGTAATTACAATACTATCGGCGCTTCACGCGGCCAGGAATTTGAAGAGGGGGTTTATGTTTCCACCGCCCATAGCCAGGAAATAAATATTTATGAGTTCAATAACTCGGATACGTTAATCCGGCTATTGGCGCACGAATTCGGCCACGCTTTAGGGTTGGGACATATTGATTCTAATCCAAATGCGATCATGTACCGGCTGAATAAAAATTCAAACGCCAAAGCAACGTCGGAAGATCTGGCAGCCATAAGACAATTATGCGGAATTTAATTAATATGAAATTTAGCGGATTTGGTTTGATCGGATTGATCATAGTCATTGCTATCGCTGTCGCTCTAATTTTTGGTTATAGAGCTTGGGACGGAAGCAGTAAGAAAAACCAAATCGAATCGGGACGAGACGCGATAGATCAGGCGCAAAAAGCTGCTGATCAGCAAAATCAGGGAAGTTTGTATTTGCAAAACCAAGTCCAGGATTCACCCTCGGTAAATTATCACGGCTTACAAAACAATTTAAAGAGTATCAAGAAATAAAAAGAACCGAACTTACCTCTATTCGGTTTTGAATATACCCTTGCAATGGATACAAGATGTGGTGTCGCGGCGCACGAAGATCCACTCTTTGCAGAAGGGGCATTCGGTGGTCGGCCCTGACCGACTGATCCTCAGGGTCGGAATCTGCGGCGGGGCCGGTACTGGAACGTCTGCTGGCCGATTGGTGTTTAAGGCGCCTACTCTTTCACGGAGCAACGCCTTGTTGGCTTCTGTGAGCTTCCCTAGTTCTCCTCGTTGATTGCAGCGAAAGAAACCGCCTCGGAGAGAGCTGAATGTCAGTTTCCCGATCGCACGGATAGCTGCGACATCAGCGTATGTCGGATTGAAAGTTCTTGCCGGTTCTCCGCCTTTTCTGGAGAAGTGAATGCGGCCCTTCCGCGACTGGATCTTTTCGTAGTATCCCATCAATTCCTCCTCAAAGTCGCTAGTATCGACACAATATGTTAACACGAGCTGTGGTTAATTGTCCACGTTCTCTTTTAAGCAAATTTATGGTATAATATAGGATAGTTAATACAATCAAATGACAGAAAAAATCGAAGAATTACGCCAAGTCAGGATACAAAAATTAGAGGAACTGAAAAAACAAGGAATTGATCCTTATCCAATTACGACTAAACGCACTCATACGATTGGCGAGTGCTTGGAAAAATTTGACAAGTTCAGCATTGAAAAGAAGGCGGTAATACTTGCGGGCAGAATTCGGTCAGTGCGGACGCATGGCAAACTGGCGTTTTTTGATTTGGAAGACGAATCAGGTAAAATCCAGCTTTTAGTCCGAGAAGACGCGATTGGTAAAGATTTCAAATTGGTGGACTTACTGGACCTGGGAGATTTTTTGGAAGTAGCGGGTACCTTGGCTTTGTCCAAGACCGGGCAAAAAAGTGTGGAAGTCAGAGAATTGCGCTTGCTTTCCAAATCACTACGGCCGGTACCGCAAGATTATTTTGGGCTCAAAGATCCGGAAGTTAAACTACGCAAGCGATACCTGGATTTGATCGCCAATGCAGAAACCCGCGAGTTATTCAAAAAGAAATCAGTGTTTTGGAAAACTATCCGCGAATTTCTGGAATCCAAGGAATTTATAGAAGTTGAAATGAATGTGCTGGAACCGATTCCCGGCGGCGCTGAAGCCGAACCGTTTGTCACGCACCACAAGGCGTTGGATCGAGATTTTTATCTGCGCATCTCATTGGAGCTGCCATTGAAAAAACTTTTGGTCGGCGGCTTTGAGCGCGTGTTTGAAATCGGCCGGATTTTCCGCAATGAAGGAATTTCCACCGAGCATTTGCAGGATTACATGCAGATGGAATTTTATTGGGCTTATGCGGATTACGAGCAATTGATGGAGATGACACAGGATTTGTATCAACAGATTATTAAAAATGTCACCGGTAGTTTCAAAACTAGTTATGACGGCAAAGAAATCGATTGGTCAGGCAAGTGGCTGAAAATAAATTACTTTGATATTTTTCAAGAAAAAACCGGCTTGGATCTTAACCAAGTCAGTGATAAAGAATTGCAGGATTATGCTTCAAGCGAAAAGATTAAATTTGAGAAAAATCAGGGCCGCGGCCGCGTCATAGATTTGATTTATAAGAAAAAAGTGCGGCCAAGTTTGATGCAGCCTTCCTTTTTGATCAACCCGCCGATTGAAATCGAACCTTTGGCGAAAAAAGATCCCAAAAATTCCAAACAGGTCCAAAGAATGCAGATCGTGGCCGGGGGTACAGAATTAGGTAAAGGATTTTCAGAATTGAACGATCCTATCGATCAACGTGAGCGTTTCGAAGCGCAAATGAAGTTGCGCGAAGCTGGCGATAAAGAAGCGCAGATGTTGGATGAAGATTATGTGGAAGCGCTGGAATATGGCATGCCGCCAGCCGCAGGATTTGGACTTTCAGAAAGATTATTTTCGGTGATTATGGATAAATCGATCCGGGAAACAGTTTTCTTCCCACCGATGAAAGAAGAATAGGTATATCGGATGACAAGACAAGAAGCGCTAGATTTACTAGCCCAGCATATTACTAATTCAAATCTGATCCGACACAATGTTGCTGTGGGGTTTATCATGCAAGCACTGGCACAGAAGTTCGGCGAAAATCAGAATGACTGGGAATTGGCAGGCATGCTGCACGACCTGGACTGGGAGAAGACCAAGGATGATTTTAAGAATCACACGAAAATAACCAAGCAGATTTTAGAAAAAACAGATTTGAAACCGGAGATTATCAATGCGATTTATGTTCACAATTGGGCGCATGATATAAAACCGGAAACCATGCTTGAGAAAACTTTGTATTGCGTTGAAGAATTATCAGGTTTGATCACAGCCGCGGCGTTGGTGCAGCCGGATAAGAAATTGGCATCAGTAACCTCTGAATCAGTTTTGAAAAAATTTAAGCAGAAAAGTTTTGCTGCGGGAGTGAATCGAGACATAATCCTGCTTTGTAAAGATTTTATCGGCATGGAAATAACGGAATTGGTGGAGATTTCTCTTAATGCTATGAAAGAGCATGCAGAGGAAATAGGATTATGAAGAAAATCTTAATCGGTACCGGCAATCAAGCAAAGGTGGACCAATATAGAGAACTTCTGAAAGGTTTTGACTTGGAAGTGCTTTCCGCTAAAGATTTAAATATTCCTGCTCCGGAGGAAAATGCTCCTACTTTTGAAGAAGAAGCAATTAATAAGGCTAAATACTATTTTGAGAAATCGGGTATACCAGCCATTGTGGATGATGGAGGTTTTGAAATCAAGGCTTTAAATGGCGAGCCAGGCGTAAGAAGCAAGCGTTGGATCGGTCGAGAGATGTCAGATGAAGAGATTATTTCAGAAGTGATAAAAAGAATGGAAGGTAAGAAAGACAGGGTAGCTAAACATACGGTTGTAATTGCGGTTGCTACTCCGTTCGGAGTTGCTACTTCCCATGCTGAGATTGAGGGCGTAGTCGCGGAAAAGCCAAGTGATAAAAAGATTGCCGGTTTTCCATATCGTTCCGTTTTGTTTTTACCTAACTACAAAAAATATTGGCTTGAACTTTCAGATCAGGAGGAAGAAATTATGAATCACAGAAAACATGCAATAGAGAAGATAAAATATATTTTTAAAGAATTAAGCAAGGATTAATATGCTCGACATAAAGTTTATCAGAGACAATCAGAAAAAGGTCCGCGAAGCAGTAAAAAATAAAAACGGAAATCCGGAAGTTGTGGATCAAATTATTGCATTGGACGATACTCGTCGCAAATTGATTATTGAGGTGGAGGCGATCAGAAGCAGACGGAACGAAATAACGCAAAAATTGCAAAAGGATAAAGACGAAGAATTAATTGCGGAAAGCCGCAAACTTAAAGATCACCTGGCGGAAATAGAAACGGAGCAGACAAACATAGAACAGGAATGGACGGAAGCAATGAATCGTATCCCGAACTTGCCTCTGGATCATGTTCCAGTTGGGGCGGATGAAACGGAGAATAAAATTTTACGAAAAACTGGAAAGCCGAACAAATTTTCGTTTAAGCCAAAAGATCACCTTGAGCTCGGTGAAGCGTTGGATATTATCGATGTTCAACGAGCAACCAAAGTTTCCGGACCCAGATTTGCCTATTTGAAAAATCAGGGAGTAATTTTGGAATTCGCTTTAGTGCAATTTGCTTTAAGCAGGCTTATAAAAAGAGGATTTTCACCTATTTTACCGCCAGCGCTAATCAAACAGAATATTACAGGAGGTTTAGGTTATTGGCAGGCAGGCGGGAATGAAAACTATTATTTAGTCGAAGATCTACAAAAATCTGAATCAGATGAAGAGCAAAAAGACCATTTATATTTGATCGGCACGGGTGAACATTCCGTGGTGCCCATGCATAAGGACGAAACGTTCAAAGATGAAGAATTGCCCAAAAAATACGCTGCCTTCTCGTCTTGTTTTCGAAGGGAGGCTGGAACCTATGGTCGCGATACCCGAGGGATTTTACGCTTGCATCAATTCGACAAGGTGGAAATGGTGGCTTTCATAAAACCGGAACAGGACGAGCAAATCAGGACTGAAATGCTGAATACCGTGGAAGACATGCTGAAGGAACTGGATCTTCCTTTCCAGGTCGTTCAGCTTTGCACCGGCGACATCTCGTTCCCCGCCGCTGAAACAATTGATATTGAAACGTGGATGCCCTCACAGGAAAAATATCGCGAGACTCATTCAATCTCGACCACTACGGATTTCCAGTCGCGTCGTTTAGCGATTAAATATCAAGGAAAAGAAGGTCGCGGGTTGGTTCATATTTTAAACGGTACGGCATTTGCGATCGGAAGAATGATTATCGCAATTATGGAAAATAATCAGCAGGAAGATGGGTCAATATTGATTCCGAAAGTTTTACAGTCATACACAGGATTTGAAGTAATTAAGAAGAAATGAGTCATTTAAATTGGTTGGAAATAAGCAAAGCGGCACTTCTTCATAACGCCAAACAATTTAAGCGGGTGTTGAAAAAAGCCAAACTTATGGCTGTGGTCAAAAGCAATGCTTACGGTCATGGTTCTTTTGCGGCAAGTACTACGCTTGAGCCTGCGGTGGATTTGTTTGGGACAGCCAGTGGCAGTGAAGCTTTGGCTTTGCGGGAATTCGGCATTAAAAAACCGATTGTAGTTTTGAATTATTATGCGCTGGAGCAGGTTAATTCTTTGATAGCAAAAAATATTGCACTGGTAATTTACGATCTTAAGCAAGTGCAGGCAATTTCCAAGGAAGCGAAAAAGTTAAAAAAGAAAGCATCGGTTCACATCAAAGTTGGCACAGGCCTATCCCGGCTAGGCGTGCTGGCCAAAGACGCGGTAGAATTTACCAAAAACGTACGCAAACTCCCAAATATTACAGTGGAAGGATTATTTAGCCACTTTGCGGCTTCGGAAGACGATCCAGAATATACTCTGATTCAACTGAAGCATTTCCAGGCGATAATTGAAGATTTAGAAAAGAACGGCATCCAAATTCCCATCAAACATATTGCTTGCACCGCGTCTTCTTTGGCTTTCCCTCAGAGTCAGTTTGATATGGTGCGTATTGGCCTTGGCATTTATGGCATGCAATCTTACAAATCCATCCGCTCAGAAGTCCAAAAGCATAATCCGGGTTTTAATTTGAAGCCGGCACTTACCTGGAAAACCGAAATTTTAGCGGTCAAAAATCTGCCCAAAGGTGCGTATATCGGTTATGGCAGAAGCTATCAAACGAAACGGCCCACTAAATTAGCAATTTTACCGGTCGGCTACTTTGAAGGATATGATCGGGGATTTTCCAACAACTCCGAGGTTTTGGTCGGGGGCCAACGCTGCCCGATAAGGGGACGAATTTATATGAATCTTATGAGTGTGGATGTGACAGATGTTAAAATCGCGAAAGCCGGCGACACAGCTGTCCTGATCGGTAAGCAGGGCAAAGAAGAGATTACCGCCGATGAGCTGGCAAAAAGAATCAATACGATCAATTACGAAATAGTAACCAGAATTAATCTTATAATTCCGAGGATTATAAATGTCTAAAAAATTACGAATAGCATTAATTTTCGGCGGGACTTCCGAAGAACGGAAAGTTTCTTTGGTATCGGCGAAAAACGTTGCGAGTGTATTATCCAAGAAATACGAGATTATTCCCATAGAAATTTCGAATGACAGAAAATGGTTGAGCAAGCTCAATAATTCATATAAAAAGATTGATGTGGCTTTTTTAGCGCTGCATGGTCCAGGCGGGGAAGATGGTACAGTTCAAGGAGTTTTAGATCTGTTAGGTTTAAAATATACCTGCTCGGGTGTTTTAGCCTCTGCTTTGGCCATGAATAAAGCCCTAACAAAAAGAATAGTAGCGTCGGAAGGCGTTTTGGTAGCTCCTCATGTGCTTATTTCCAAAGAAGAATATAAAAACGATCGAAAGAAATATCTAAGCAATCTGAAGGGCAAGCTTGTGATAAAACCAAATCATATAGGTTCATCAGTAGGAGTCACTATTAGCAGTAATAAGAAAGAAATTGAAAAGGGAATTATAAATGCTCTCAATCAGGACGATGAAGTAATAATAGAACCATTTTTGAAAGGGAGAGAGTTTACGGTTCCGGTTTTGGGAAATAAGAAGCTGCAGGCTCTACCAGTGATCCAGATAGTGCCGAAAGTTTCTGACTTTTTTGATTATAAGGCCAAATATAAAGTGGGAGGAAGCGATGAAATCGTGCCGGCAAGGATTTCCAAAAAACTCGCGGCGGAAATGCAGGAAACAGCTTTGTTAGTACACGAACTTCTCAATTGTCGGGGAATAACCCGATCGGACTTCATAGTTACTGAGGATGAAAAAGTATACTTTCTGGAGATTAATACCATTCCGGGGATGACTGCAAATTCTTTGGTTCCCAAGTCAGCGGCAGCGGCAGGAATTCCTTTTTCCGTGCTTTTAGCCAAACTGATTCAATTAGCTTTAAACAAAGAATGAAAATTTTCTCAAAACACAGAAAAAAGATGGAACCCAGGCGGCGATTTGGCGGTCTGGAGTTTCGGCGAAAGATCAAAGAAGCCAGCAACTATAAGCGCGCGTTTAATCCGACCTTAGGTTTTTCCCTAAAGATTTTTTCTCGCAGTAGCGGTACTGCGAGAGCGATAAAAATTGTCGGCATCGCGTTGGTGTTAATCGTGGCTTATTATTTTACCATTTCATCCACATTGGTAATCACGGATGTAACGATAAAAGGCAATCGCCAGGTTTCGACGCAAGAAATCCAAAACGTTCTGAATTCCAACGATTCAAGATTTTTTCTGATTAAGAAAAACAATTTTTTTCTGATGACGCGCGGCCGGGTCAGCGAGCTGCTTACCACTGCCATCCCTACGATTAAAGGGATAGTGAGCTTTAACAGAACCTGGCCCAATAAACTCAGCATTGAAATAGTCGAGCACACTCCAGGATTTGTAATCGAATCCAACGGAAGCTATTTTTTAGTGAATGATGCAGGAGTCGTGGTGAGCCAGATCGAGAGTCCGCAGAAATTATTGATTGCTCACGATCAATTAGTCGAAAATTTTTCTCGAGGGGAAAATCTGCCCAATCAAAAATTAGCCCCCTTTGTTTTATCCATGAACAAGTCATGGAGCAGCAAGATGACGGAAGGAATAGAATCTGTAAAATTTCCTGGCAAAAGCAGCACTGACGTGCAGTTTATTACCAAAGCCGGATGGTCGGTGTTTTTCGATACTACACGACCAGTGTCTGTACAACTATCGAGCTTAGCTGTTATTCTAAGTAAAGAGATTGGGCAGCCCAAGTTGCCTAAATTGGTATATATAGATTTGCGAATAAGCAAGTGGGCGTATTATTGCCTCAAGGAAAGTTCATGTCAGCAAAAAATTCAGCCAGCAATTACAGGAACAGAAACTAATGTCAAATAACAAGTATATAATTTCATTAGGAGGGTCGTTGATAGTACCGGAGGAGATTGACGTGGGATTCTTGGAGAATTTCAAGAAGCTGCTGATGGCCAGAAGTAGAAAAGGAGATTTTTTTGTACTGGCGCCAGGTGGTGGACGGACAGCCCGTAAATACGCCATCGCCGCCAAAACTTTAGGCAATCTTAATCGCAATGATTTGGATTGGTTGGGAATTTTTTCCATCAAACTAAACAGCCTCCTGCTTTCGAGCGTTTTTAAAAATCAGAAAAATGTTAAAGTAATGAATATGGAAGAAGCTCGACCGGGCAGATCTTCTGATTATGATTCGGTGATTTTTGCCAAACGGTATAAAGCAAAATATATTATAAACTTAACCAATATCGATTATGTTTATGATAAAAATCCTCGCGATCATAAGGATGCCAAGCCAATGAACAATATCTCTTGGAAGGACTTTCGTAAAATTATCGGTAATAAGTGGGATCCGGGATTAAATCTTCCTTTTGATCCTGTAGCTTCCAAATTTGCCGAATCTCTCAAGTTACAAGTTATAGTGATGAACGGCAATTCATTAAATAATTTACAAAATTTTTTATCCGACAAACCGTATAACGGAACCGTTATTGGTTAATGAATGGTATAATTAAGAAGAAGCCCTCACCCCGACCCTTCCCGGGACGGGAGAGGGGAGTTCTAATTTGAAAAAACCAAATGATTAAAGCATTATTAATAGCTGGGGACGGGGTCACAATCAAAAAGACCAAGTATTTCAGCGATGTTTATGCTCAAGAGTATCATATCCCGGAAGCAAAACTCCGGCCGTTTTTCAAAGACAAACTTCGAATGTGCCAGAGAGGCCAGGCGGATCTCAAGCACGAAGTCACTCCTTACCTAAAAGGCTGGGGCTGGAAGGGGTCTGTAGACGACTTTTTGGATTATTGGTTCCGTACGCAGACCATACCCAATCAACCGGTGATGGATGTGGTGAAAGATTTGAGAGCTGGAAACATTAAGTGCTGCTTGGTGTCTGATCAGGAAAAATACCGCGCCAACTATATTTCCAATATTCTCCACTTTAAAGAATATTTCGACGAGTGTTTTTATTCCTGCGATCTGGGTTACAACAAATCCCAAAAGGATTTTTTCGAGATCATAATCAAACGCTTGAATCTTAAGCCGGAAGAAATTATATACTGGGATGACGAGGACATTGAAACGGCCAAAGAAGTGGGAATCAATGCATCAGTTTATACTTCTTTGGAAAATTTCCAGGAAGAAGTTAGTCTTCTGATGAATATATAGAATTAAAAAATCGCCATTTGAAGTGAGACCCTTTTAGTAGACTTAGAATAAAACCGCTAGGCGGTTTTTAGTTTACGTGATACTGTGTGACGATGATATTACCTTTGAATCCCGGAGTGTCGGCATATTCTTTTTCTGTGACAACGTTCCAGTTGCCAGGCACATTGGGCTTGGAGCCACCGAAGCCTGTGGTCCAGAGAAGCCAAATTGTGTCATTTTTTTTCGCCTGGTGAAAGTCAAGCACCAAATCTTTATTGGTCAGGATTGCGGTGCCGGAAAAATGAGGAATGGATTCGAGCGAGCCTGGTGCGTAGAGCAGCGGATTGATTCCGGTATGGTTGTAATATTTGAAAGTGAAATAAACGAAGCTTGAGCCCACGTAGATTTTATCAGTGCTGCGCGCGTTGTCATTTATAAGCGTACTCGCGGCCGCCATGCCCGGCTTATAATTTACAGCTCTGTTGAAAAACAAATTTTTGACGCCCAGATCATTCCAGTTTTTGAAAAATAAAATTAAGCTGACAGCAGCAAAGACAATTGTCAGCGTGCGCCGGGTTGTATACTTAGGCACCAGGAAAAGCGTAGCCGCGATTATAATCGTAAAATATAAGGATGCGAATACAAAGTAACGATCTTGATAAATTGCCTGCTTGAATGAAAGCAAGACTGCTGCGATAAAAGGAACTACTACCCCGAAGATGATAAGCCAGCGGATGGGAGGTTTGGTTTCCCGAAAGAAATAATACATTACTACAATGCCGGCTATAGCTGCGAAAAATAATGTGATATGATCATTGCCTTGCCCGCCAAACATCATTTTCCAGATGGTGGACGGCACTGACCAGCGATCAGGTGCTGGGATCCAATAAGCGGCTTCTACGCGCCGCAATTGCGTTAATAAGGTGGGTAACCAGGGAATAAACAATACGGCGGCTAAAACGTAGCTTCCTAGGCTTGCGAATAAGATACTGTCTTTGTACAGCCTGTTTTTATAAAGATAATAAAGAACATAGAGGCCTTGGGCGGCTATGGAAAAAAGCAGGTAATAGTGAGTATATAGGCTTGCGGCAGTGAGCAGGGCATAGAGCAGCCAGTATTTCAGCTTGTTGTTTTCCAGAGCCTTGAGCAGTATAAAACTCGAAAACAAAACTAAAAACGTTCCCAACGTGTACATTCGCGCTTCCAGCGAATACTGGATCTGAAACGGATTGATGGCCAGAAAAAAAGCGGCGACGATGGCCAGCTTTTCATTATTGAATGCTTTGCGTACGAACAAAAAGCCGGCGTAGATAGTAAGAATTCCAAACAAAATTGAAAGTGAGCGCAACGAAAGCAGTCCAGAGCCAAAAACATAGCTCCAAAGACGCAATATCCAGTAATAAAGCGGAGGATGCACATCCAAACCGATGCGATACATCATCTCGCTCCAGGAGTAGCGGATATATAGCGCTGAAAAGGCTTCGTCATGCCAAAGCGCTACTGCGGTATTGTTATAGAAGCGTAACAGGCCGCCAAGGATAAGGATTGGAGCAAGCCAAATCGTCGGGTTTGAAGTTTTACTGGTAGACTTTTTAATCATTTTTGTTCATACACCAACATGGTAATTTGGCCGAATTGATTTCTGGTTTCCCCAACCAGTTTGGCCGAAGGGTGTGCTTTAGTAAATTTTAGACGGTCAAATAAAGTGCTCATGGTAAAAATCACCTGGTCGCCTTTTTTTAACTTCACTTCGTAAGTATGCGCGGGATCAACCAAAATATATGGCTGATTATAGGGCGCTGTCAAATAGTCCGGCGTCTGGACGGAAAACGTATCCAGAGAGAGGTAAGTTCTTTCTTTTAAATTACGCTGATTTAGATAATTAGAAACAGTGGTCAAGTCCGAACGAAAAGCGTATTGATATCCCGGCGACCCGGCTGCCACCACGAAGTATAGATAAAAATTGTAAATCACAACCACGGCACAGAAAACCGCGGCGAAATAATATTTGGGCCAGGTCATATGATTGGACGTTATTTTTTCCCAAATCCAGACTATGCCCCAGGCAGATAAAATAAAAATTACGGGGATCACGCCAATAAGCCTTAACCCATGCGGAATTCCTTCAGCCGTGCTAAGTTCCGGCACCAGCATGAACCAAAACAAACACGCTATTAGTGCTTTATATACTGTGTCAGCTTTAATTTTTTGCTGCCAGGATTGTTTGAGAAAGATCAGGAATGAAATTGTGAATAAAATCACTGCACCGGCAAAAAACGGGCTTAGGAAAGGAGAAAGGAAGGGCTGACCTGAAACATTGTGCCGCCAGTTAAGATCACCACTGGTAAAGAAGCTCATTATGGTTTTTTTGAAGACATCAATAATCGTGCCGATGAGATCTCCGTGGTTCAGTTCTTTGTTAAAAACTGAAACCTGGCCCGCGCGGCCGACAAAACTTTTTGGATGAGCGATGAAGTAGGAGGCAATCCATGAAATGCCGATGATAAATCCTGCCACAAACGCAGCTTTGTATTTAGTATAGGTTTTGATCAGCTCTCGGGTTTTCGAGCGGTTTCCAAACCAAAGGAGAATCCCGAATCCAAACAGAAGCGGCAGCATCATTCGAAACGAAGTGTAAGTGTAAAAACCCAGAGCAAAAAACAATCCCGAAGCAGCCGCTGACCAGTATTTGGTTTTTTTGTCTTCGGTTTGAAAGAATTTAACCAGGAACAGCAAAGTTAAGGTAATAAAAAGTGGTACAGTGTTTGCCCGAAACGCCGTGCGCTCCACAGTCACGGCATAGCTCGAGACGGCCATGAAAAAAGCGGAGAGCAGGCCTACCCGTTTGCCGAACATTCTTTTAGCCAAAAAATATGTGACCAGAACTGTGGCCAAACCAAATCCGGCTGAAATTATATGATGCTGCCAGGGGCCGCGGCCAAAAATGGCCACCGAGGCCGCCAGAAAATAAAAGAACAAGGCTTCCCGTCCGTTGCCCCGCTCATAGAAGGGCTGAATTTGCCCTTTAAACATATTATTGATGTCTAGGCCATTGGCTGCCTCGTCTGGGAACAATCCGCCAGGAAGAGTATGAATTTGCCAGTACCGGAAAAAAGCCGCTAAAGCTAAAATCAACAGCAGAATCCAGTTGTCTTTTATGAATTTTTTCATGGTAATTTATAGTGGATCGTCCACAACTTGGTCCGGACTTTTCCCAAATGCGCCTTTATTTTAGTCTCTTTTTAGAGTATAATTTGATCAATGTTTCTAACGAAATTAAAAGAGGTATTAGCCTCGAAAAGATCGTTTGTTTCGGACCGAATCACTGTCCTAAGTTTGGGAATAAGCGGTCTTTTAAATATTATACACTGGGTAATCCTCTATATCAAGATAAAACCGAGCGAAACCCGCCTTCTTTTGCACTACAATGTAGTCTACGGCCCGGATTTTGTCGGCAGCAGCCTCTATATTTATTGGATACCGCTTTTGGCTTTGATTTTGCTTGTAGTAAACAGTATTGCGGCCGCAGGCTTTTATAATCGGGAAAAACTGGCTGCGCACTTTATCAGTCTAGCAAGCATCGCCGTCCAGATCGTTTTTCTGATTGCTACGATAAATTTAATTATTGCAAATGCTTAAAAAAACTTTTACAGTCCGAGCGTTGGAAATATTGCCAGGTACGCTGACTTGGGTTACTTTGATCGGCGCTCCGGTTTTGTCTTATTTCCATCCAGTCTGGATTTCGATCTATATTATTTTGTTTGATCTGTTTTGGTTTTTGAAAGGTGCTAATGTCGCCATTCATTTGATGCATTCGCACCAAAGATTAAAAACGCATAACCGGATAAATTGGCGCCAGTGGTGTGCGAGCCTGGTTTCTTTTGAGGAATTTAAAAAATATCTGCGTGAGCAATATTCTTCTGAAAAAGTTCGCGGCATGCGCCGGTTGTATGCAGAATATATTGAGCGGCTGGAGAGCATAAACGACAATCGGAATTTGGATTGGGCGCGGATCCACCATTTGATTATTTTGCCGGTGTATCAGGAAGGTGTGGAAGTTTTGGAACCATCCATCAATTCTTACGCCAGCGCTGATTATCCCATGAACCACGTAATTTTGGTTTTAGCTGTGGAAGAAAGAGCCGGCGAAAAAGCCCTGGAGCGTGCTAGAGCCTTGAAAGAAAAATTTGGCGATAAATTCATGAAGTTTTTCATAATCATTCATCCCGACGGCCTGGTGGGCGAAGCGCGCGGTAAGGGAGCCAACTGCGCTTTTGCGGCCGAGCAAGCTTCGCATGAGCTTGCCGCCATGAACATTCCCTTTGAAAATATTATTGTTTCCAATTTTGACTGTGATACCACTGTCGCGCGCAATTATTTCTCACACCTGACTTTTGATTTCATGACTATCGCCAAACCGCATCAGGCCAGTTACCAACCCATGCCGGTTTTTCACAACAATATCTGGGATACGCCAGCGGTTGCTCGCGTGATTGCTATTTCTTCCTCTTTTTGGCAGCTCGTGGAAGCGTCTCGGCCGGACCGCTTGGTGACTTTTTCCTCGCATTCCATGAGCTTTAAAACTTTGGTGGATGTCGGCTTCTGGCGCCGCGATTTGATACCGGAAGATTCATATATTTTTTGGCAGTGTTTCAATCATTTCAACGGCGATTACCGGACGCATCCCTTATTCACCATGGTGTCCATGGACGCGGTTTTGGGAGATTCCTATGCGGGCACTTTGATTGCACAATACAAGCAGAAACGGCGCTGGGCCTGGGGCGCGATTCAAATCTCCCTTGTTTTCCCGCAATTTACCAAAAATCCCAGAATTCCTCTTTGGAAAAAATTACTTTACGGTTACCGCATGGTTGAAGGTTATTATTTCTGGGCTACGGCATCCATCATGATCGCTCTGTTAGGCTGGTTGCCCCTGATTTTTGGCGGCAATAGATTCGGCTCTTCTGTGCTGGCTTTAAATTTGCCTTTGATGACCAGGGCGATTATGAGCATCGCTACTTTTTTCCTGGTGTTTTCGGTTTACGTAAGTTTGGTCATGTTGCCGCCAAGACCGCCAGGTTATAGCCGCTGGAAATCTTTTTCCATGATTTGGCAATGGATTTTTTCACCGATCGTATCTTCGGTCTTTGGTTCATTTCCGGCAATTGACGCACAGACCAGATTGATGTTGGGTAAATACATGGAATTTTGGGTGACACCCAAGTTCCGCAAGCAAGAAGCTGTGGTGAAGGAGCCTTTAGAAATTAGAAATTAGAAATTTTTATGCCTTTACTTTATTTTGTCTCGTTTGCTTTAGCGATTTTGATTTCTTTTGCCGCCACATTTTTGGTTTCCAAAATTGCAGTCAGGCGAAAAATTTTAGACCTGCCGGATGAAGATAGGCGATTCCATCCTCAGCCAACGCCGACACTCGGGGGAATCGCGATTTTCAGCAGCTTTTTTTTAGTAACCTTGGCTGTTGGGGTTTTCGGAGGGCATTTGCTCTACGGCAACATCCCACTTAAGATTTTATTTGCCATCTGGGCTGGCGGCGCGATCCTGATGATTGGAGGCTACCTAGATGACCGTTACCGACTCCCTGCTAGATACTCCCTGATTTTTCCGGTCATAGCCGCTCTGGCTCTGGTGACTGCCGGTGTTAAAGCCGTCAGTGTGCATAATCCTCTGAATAACGAAGTACTAATTTTGATGCCGCTGGTTTCCGGGTTGGTCGTGTTTTTATGGACCATGACTATGACTTACACTACCAAGCTTCTGGATGGAATGGACGGACTGGTGACGGGGGTTTCCGCCATTGCCGCGCTGATTTTATTTGGCGTATCACTTACACCCCAAGTTTCCCAGCCGCAAACCGCGCTTTTGGCAATTATTTTTGCGGGGAGCTTGTTGGGATTTTTGATTCTGAATTTCCACCCGGCCAAGATTTTTTTGGGCGAAGGCGGCTCGACTTTTGCCGGATTTATGCTGGCGGTATTGGCTGTGGTTTCAGGAGCCAAAATCGCCACTGCGCTTTTGGTCATGGGAATTCCGCTCCTCGATATGATTTGGGTGGTGGCTCTGCGCCTGATGAACAGGCAATCGCCATTTTCAGGAGACCGCAAGCATTTGCATTTTAAGTTAACAGAAATAGGATTTTCCGAACCTCAGGCAGTCCTGTTTTTGTACGCACTGACCGGGATTTTCGGCGGTGCCGCGTTATTTTTGCAATCCCGCGGCAAATTAATCACTCTCATCATCTTATTTTTGGTGATGCTAGCAATTATCGCCTCGTTATTCTCAGTGTATCGTAGTAAGAAAACCAATGAATAAAATTGTTTTAATCTTGCTGGCGATGGTTTTTTTTGCAGCCGGCTGTAATCAGAAATCGAACCAAAAATCGAACATGGTTAAAATCAACGGTCACGAAATCAGCGTTGAAACCGTCCGTACTCAAAGCGAACGCTATAAGGGTCTGTCGGGTCGGGATTCTTTGGGTGAAAATAGCGGTATGTTGTTTGTATTTCCCACTGCTGACAAGTATGGATTTTGGATGAAAGACATGAGGTTTCCTTTAGATTTTATTTGGATCGCTGCTGGTAAAGTCGTAGACATAATTCCGAATGTTCCGGCTGAACCGAACGTGCTGGATGCGTCGTTGAAAATCTATAAGCCGGCCGTAGCCGCGGACCAGGTTTTGGAAGTCAACGCCGGCTGGGCATCTAAGAATAGCATTAAGGTCGGAGATAGCGTTATTCTAGAAAAAGTAAGTGTTGACGAATTCTAAATTTTTTGTTAAACTAGGTTAGTTGAAATTTTATGCAAGCAATCATAGAAACAGGTGGCAAACAGTATCTGGTTGCCCCGAAAGACAAGGTAGTTATAGAGAAACTCGAAGCCCTGGAAGGGGATACTATTACTTTTGATAAAGTACTGCTGGTGGCTGATGAAGCATCGGTCAATTTGGGTAAGCCATACGTTTCAGGAGCATCAGTCACAGCTAAAGTTTTGTCTCAGGGTCGTGGTGAAAAGCTTACTGTTTTCAAATACAGAGCCAAGTCCCGATACCGAAGAAAGACTGGGCACAGGCAGTCACAAACTATCGTCGAAATCCAAACCATCGCTTAAAAACTGAAAGCAACCGCAAAATGTTTTTTGCTGTTGCTTTTTGCTTGTATGTCTGGTATTTGTTGAAATCCCTTGGTTCCCAAACCCTACGGAGGTCCCCAATGAGACGCCGCGTAATCGAGTTCTTCAGAGATCTGTTCAAACTGCTGATTCGGAGCGAACCACAGCTTCCGACAAGTCCCTTCAGTCCTCCTCTCTACGAATCTCGACACCAACGCAATAAGCGTCATACTGATGGGTGCATCTAGCCAGCCGCATCGCTGTGATCGGACGCCCCATTTCCCCAAAGGCCCCATTTCCTCGGGCCTTTTTTATTTCGTAGATTAATATTCTCTCCGTCCTTCGAGCGCTTTGGATAAAGTATATTCGTCGGCGTATTCCAGATCCGCGCCGTTGGGCAGGCCGCGGGCGAGACGCGTGATTTTGACGTGAGTGAATTGGGGATGCCGCAGTTGTTTGGCGATGTACATGGCCGTAGCTTCGCCCTCCAGCGAAGGATTGGTGGCCAGAACTATTTCCGCCTTGTTTAATTTCAGCAACCTCTCCAGCAATTCTTTGATTTTAAGATTTTCCGGCCCCATGCCATCAAGAGGGGAAATAACCCCGCCTAAGACATGGTAAACTCCGTGGAAGTCAGCAATTTGATCCATAGCCACCACATCCAGCGGATCCTCGACTATGCAGATTAAATCCTGCTGGCGCCGCTGATCAGAGCAGATTTTACAAGGATCAGTTTCCGCCATATTAAAACAAGTGGAGCAGAAAATTATATCTTTTTGTAAATTCGCCACCGCCGTGGCAAAGCCTTGCAGATCTATCCCGGGCTGTTTGAGCAAATAAAAAGTCAGCCGCGAGGCGGACTTGGGCCCAATTCCGGGCAGCTTTGAAAATTCATTGATCAGATTTTGGATGGATTTCGGCAGGGAGGACATAACTTATGTATTCTACTAAATTTTTGTCGAAACCGAAAGCGTTTACTTCTCTCATACGTAGGTTTTTCTCATGCTTTGATGTCCTTAAGAGTTAACAGGTGTTACCTTTAGGTGTTAACTGTACAAACGTTATGTAAAAATTTGTTTATTTGCTATGATAAATACTCGCAAGCCGTCGGGCTTATGAATATTTGCGGCAGGAGACCGTGAGTTGCTGGGAAGCCATAGGTCCGACGGCCCTAAACTTTTTGGAGGAACTACGCACGCGCTAACCTGAACACCTCGTTCGGGTTTTCTTTTGTCTAATGGCAAAGGAGGAGTGCCAAAATCTATAAACCATTCTAAGAGGTCCAATAGGAACTGTGAACGGATTCAACGAGACGACCGCAGAATCCTAAACAAGCTGGGATGGATCTGAATATCACCAGCTTTTTCTTTTTTCCAATGATAGAAAAACTGTCTTTTGAGACAGCTTTATTTTTCAAAATTTATTCGAATATTTGTTCGACTGTCCGGATATTATGGATTGCAAAATCGTTGAGAACTTTCACGTTGTTGACTTTCTCGATCAGCTGTTCGTAAAGCTCGTTGGCCTCCCGCAATAATGTAACTTTATCGTAATCCGGAGTTTTGGATTTATAATAATAAGCCTTCAGGGATTTTATAAGATCATCGTCGTCATAGAGAACGTTTAAGTAAGCAATGAGATCCAGAAGTTTCAAACCGACTTGATTCAAATAAAGTCGCCACCGCGGATAGGCATTGCGGCGGACGAGTTCGAATTTGATGAGGGTCAATACCAAACTTGCCAGTTGCGTGGATTTAACTCCCACTGATTCCAAATTAACCCCGATTTTTAACGCTGCGGGTTCGGGTTGATCCACACCCCAGACATAGGGCTTGATCTTGATTGGATTTTTTTGCTTGGTGATTGACATAAAGAGAAAATTTGAAAGTGATTATTCCATTATCTGCTCCATCATAGTTTCTTCGATTGGGGGCGGGGATTTGGCCAAATTCTTAAATGAAGTCTTTTCACCGTCGAAGAATAGTTCGACATCGCCAGTGGGGCCATTACGGTGCTTGCGGACTAAAATTTCGGCGATATGGGGCTTTTTACTGTCTTTGCCCGCATACATCTCGTCGCGGTAAATAAACATTACCACATCTGCATCTTGTTCGATAGATCCTGATTCACGAAGATCTGAGAGTTGGGGTTTTTTGTCCCCGCCGCGTTGTTCCACTGCACGGGACAGCTGGGACAGGGCAAGGACAGGCACGTCTAATTCTTTGGCTAAAATTTTAAGCGATCGGGAAATTTCTGAAACTTCCTGCACGCGGTTTTCCGTGGATCGGCCCTGCATGAGCTGCAGATAGTCGACCACTATCAAATCCAGGTTGTGTTCCGCTTGAAGCCTCCGTGCCTTGGTGCGCAATTCCATGATATTCAATGATCCGGAATCATCGATAAAGATCGGCGCTTCTGAAAGCCGGCCGAGGGCATGTCCGATTCGTTCGAAATCATTGTCAGGACCCAGATCATTGAGTTTACCGGTGCGCATTTTCCAAAGATCCACATCAGCTTCAGCTGCCAGCAAGCGATCCACCAACTGATCTTTGCTCATTTCCAAAGAGAAAATCGCCACAGCTTTTTTTTCATTCATGGCCACATGGCGCACAACATCCAGAGCCAGGGAAGTTTTGCCCATGGATGGCCTTGCTGCCAGAATTACCAAATCAGATTTTTGTAATCCGCCCAGTTTGCTATCCAAATCCGCAAAGCCTGTGGCCACGCCACGCAGTTTGCCTTTATTGTGATGCAGTTCATCGATACGGTCAAAAGTCTCGTGCAAAATTTCCGTCAGAGAAACGAAGTTTTGCTTAAGATATTTTTGCGAAACCGCAAAAAGTTTCTGTTCCGCCTGATCCAACAAGCTTTCCAGGTCGATATCTTCCTGATATCCCAGTCCCACAATGTCTGTAGCAGAGGAAATAAGGCGTCTCAGAGTGCCTTTGCGCCGCACAATGTTGGCATAGTGCACAATATGAGCGCTGGAGGGCACGGAATTCACCAGGGTAGTGAGGTAGCTCATGCCTCCGATTTTTTCCAAACTATGGCCTTCTTCGAGTTTATTCGCCATAGTCAAAATGTCGATGGAAGCGCGTTCATCGTATAAAGCCAAAGCAGCCAGATAAATGACCTTGTGCTTGTCATGATAGAAGTCATCGGCTGTTATGAGGTCGGCAATTTTGATAACCGCATCGCGATCAAGCAGTAGGGAGCCCAAAACTGACTGTTCTGCTTCAGCGTTTTGAGGCGGAATTCGGTTGATAAAATTTTCCGATGGCTTAGGTTCTGATTGTTTTTTAGGCACTTGGTTCAGTTAATCGATAAATCATTATAGATATATCCAAATTCATCCCGCAACCCTGTGGACAGTGTGGACAATGGGGATAAATAAAAAAGCGGCTCTTTGCCGCTTATACCAACTCTGTTAACTTATCCATATTATACCATTCAAACAGCTTTTTTGTCAAGCTTAAAATTTCTTTTTTACACGAAAGCCGTCGATCGTGTCTTCCAGAATATAGCCATTGGATTCGATGGCGCGGCGCAGTTCGTCGGAACGGATAAAATCTTTTTCTTTCCGCGCCAACTCTCTTTCATCGATCAATTTGCGGACCGTTTCGGGGATAATTTTAGCAGCTTCCCAGATTTGTTTGATCTTTAATCCCAAAACTTCGTCGAATTTTATAAGTGTGGCCAGTTTGTCACTGCTTTTTTCTTCGGATTTGATCAAATCCCAGACAATTGCCACGGCTTGAGGCGTTTCCAAATCATTATTAATCGATTCGTTGAACTGGTTTTCATATTCCGGGATTATTTTTTCTGCCGGATCATAAGTGGAAATTTCCTGATACAGATTGTTGAGCGCGTTCTGGGCGGCAGTCAGGCTTTCTTCCGTGAAGTTAAGCTTGCTTCTGTAGTGCGAAGTCAAAACCAGATAGCGATAGGCGAGCGGATTAAAGCCTTTATCCACTAAATTTTGTAAAGTCAAACCCGTTCCTTCCGACTTGGCCATCTTACTATTGCCCAAAAGCAAATGCTCTCCGTGCATCCAATAGTTGGATAATTTTTTGCCAGTGGCAGCTTCAGCCTGAGCGATTTCGTTGGTGTGATGAGGAAATTTTAAATCCACGCCGCCGGCGTGAATGTCGAAAGTTTCGCCTAAGTACTTCGTGCTCATGGCAGAGCATTCAATGTGCCAGCCTGGAAAACCCATGCCCCAGGGACTATCCCAGCGTAAAATATGATTTTGGTAACGACCTACGGTTTTAAACCACAGCACGAAATCAATCGGATTTTTTTTCGTGGGATCTTTTACCACTTCCTGTCGCGCCCCCAGTTTCATTTCCTCCAAATTCTGTCCAGTGAGTTGGTTGTAATGCGGGAATTTGGATACATCGAAGTAGACAGCCTCTTCTGATTCGTAAGCAAACCCTTTCTCGATCAACGTTCGGATCATTTCGATCTGTTCCGCCACATGATCTGAAGCTTTAGGCATGAAGTCGGGAGTTTCTATGTTCAATGCCAGCAGATTGTCTAGAAAATTTTTCGTGTATTTTTCTGCTACAGTATAATATTCTTTCTGGGTGGAAACGTTTTTTTCCATTTTATCTTCTCCAGTATCGGCATCAGAGGTAAGGTGGCCGACGTCTGTGATATTCATGACTTGCCTGACTTTATAGCCATTGTAGTGCAAAGTGCGCCGCACCAAGTCACCCATGATCATAGTGCGTAGATTGCCAATATGCGCGTCGTGATAAACTGTCGGTCCGCAAATGTAAAAACCAACCGCATCTTTATTGATGGGTTTAAATTCTTCGGTTTGCCGCGATAGGGAATTAAATAGCTTGAGCATAAATAGGTTATAGTTTGTAGGGGATAGGTTGTAGTCAATAGTTTAGCAAAAAAGGCGCTGCTAGACTATAACCTAAAACCTACCACCTATAACCTAGAGTAATTTCTTTTTTCGGAACAGCAGCAGCGTGATGGTCAAAGTTAGGAATAGTACCGAGGTAACCAGGAACGCGAATTGAAGATCTGAATTAATGCCCAGGATGCGCTCGAGATTTTGACGCTCAAAAAAGATCATGACGTCTGTAATCATGGTGATGATGGAAACCACCACGGATAACACCGTGAGAAGTTTAAGAATATCGTTGATCTTGTGGGTAGCTAGGGATTGGTTGGTCACTTCGAAGCTCTCTACGCTTTCTTTGTCTGACGCCAGGACGTCCCAGATGTTTTCCGCATACTCGATGAGGTTTTGGAAATAGGCTTTGGAATCTTTGAATTGCATGTATTCTTTTTTGCTGTGGGCTAGTTTGCTCAAAATAAACTTATGCATCTTCATTACGCGGCGGTAGACGATAATATTTTTCTTCAGCTCGGATAATTTTTCCAAAGTTTTAATGTCGAGCTGGAAGACTTCCCGGCCAGAATCAATAACCTGGTGATTGATTTTATCTAAGATCGGGCCTGAACGTTTGAATAACGCTTCCAGCAGGGAAAAAAGCAAAAATCCCGGCCCTTGGCTCATCAGCGTATTACGCGGATCGTCGTATTGGTGGGCGTTATGAACCAGGTTGTTCAATGTTTTAAGTACACCATCGTGGATCGTGACCACATAATCTTTGCCCACGAAAAAATCCACCTCCGCGGGTCGGATTTCGCGCAGCTCTCTGTGGTATATCGGGAAAAGTAGGATTATAAAATAATATTCTTCGTATTCGTCAATTTTGGTACGGATGGAAGGCTGGACCACATCATCAAAGTCCAGCGGGTGAAATTTAAAATTTTCTTTGAGGTAAGTTAAATCCGACTCGTCGGGGTTTACGATGTCAATCCAGCGCAAATTTTTGGTGTGTATGATTTTTATGCTCATGAGGACGCTTTTTGTTTCGGCTACGAATTTACAAATCGGCACAAATACACAAATCTTTGCCTAAATTCTACCATTTATGTTATAATTAGGCAAATATCAAGGACTTGATCGAAACCAAAATTAAGTATATAATAGCCAGTTATGACAAATAATATCCTAGAATTTAAAAGGCCAGACGGTAGTTCTTCGGAGTCCGAAGAAGAGGCCAAACAGCGCGTTGAAGCGGCCAAAAAGCAGAGAGAAGCTGCGGAATTTGCTAATGCTAAAGAAGCTGAAATTACCAGCCACGAACCCGGGGTAGTTTTTGATACTGGCCCTTCAGATGCGTTGGCAAATATGACCACTGAAGCATTGCAAATTAAGGCGGAAATTCCGAAAGTTCAAGAAGCCAAGGTAGCGGATCACACGCAAGTCTTTATTGACCGATTATCAAACGCAAAATCAGAAACAGAAAGGATTGCGGTTATGAATGAGGTTTTGACAGCCTCTCGTGATGGTAAGCTTCCGCCAGACCAGGCGAGTGAGATTTTGAGCCAAACTAATAATTTTTAAGAAGCCGCTTAAAGTCACCCCTTCTCCTTCTCCGTAAAGAAAAACAAATCAAAATGGAAAATCAAAATCAAGAACAACCAGACAATCACATAGATTATTTCGCCCCAAAGATATTATGGACAATAATTGGGGTTTTGTTATTGGTGGTGGCAGCGGGATCAGTTTTATGGTGGCAAGAAATACAGTTAGTAAAGGATTTATCCCAAGTCAAACAGGCTTGTGCACAAATTTTTGCTCCACCATGTGGCAGTTCGTCAAAATCCAGCCAAACGGCAGACTGGAAAACTTATACAAATTCTGAGTACGGATTTCAATTTAAGTATCCTGATAAATATAAAATTAAAGAAACTAGCAATCCCGCAAAAGATTGGTTATTGGAATTAAAGTTTGCTGCGCAAAATAATACTGCTGATCAGATCAGTTTAAGTATTTACAATGATCCTCTTATCACTCCGTGTGAGGAAGATTGTATAAGTAGCGAAAATGTAATGATCTCTGGAAATGCTTGGATTGTTTATCAACTTAGTTACAACGGCAATCACGCTAGAGATGCGAAATTAGCTAGAAATAATGTTTCCTATATTTTTGACGCCAATTCCGATATTAGCTATAAAAATGCAACTTTAGACCAAATCCTCTCCACTTTTAAGTTTACGAAATAATGCTTTCTAATACGATGCTATTTTTTTGGTTAATACTTATCGCCATGCTGGGAATGGTGGGTTTGCTTTTCTATTTCATTTTTGTCGATCTTTTGCGCAAAAAAACCTGGGCCCCCAGGATTTTAGATTCAGTATTTCTGGAAATCTCCATTCCGAAAGAAAATACGGATCAGGAAAATGAGCCGCAAAAAGAAGAAAAAAATATTATCGCCATCGCGGAACAGTTTTTTTCCACCATCACCACTACGTCTGACGAACGTGATATGAGCCATTTTTTGGGTATCGATGAATACATCACGTTTGAAGTAGGCGCGCATAAGAAAAACATTTCTTTTTATATCAATGTCCCAAAAAGGCTGCAAAATCTGATCGAGAAACAATTGCACGCCCAATACCCGAAAGCACAGATTGACGTAGTGAAGCCATACAATATTTTTAATGAAAACTCGAAAGTGACAGCAGCGGAACTGACTCTCCAAAAAAATTACGTGTTTCCGATTCGCACTTATAAGGTCATGGAGTCTGATCCGCTCAATGCCTTGAGTAACAGCTTGTCCAAATTATCCGACGAAGAGGGCGCGGCGATCCAGTTGCTGATAAGCCCGGCTTCCCAGCATTGGCAGGCTAAACCACGCCGATACGCTTTGCAAATCCAGCAGGGGAGAAATCCTGATGTCGTGACCTCGTCACTGGGAAATAAAACCATGAACGGTTTTTTCAGCTTATTGTCCAGTGCATTTAATGCTTTTTTTAATTCCAGTAAGCCGCAGCAGATGCCGACCGGGCACATCGATACTTCCGGTATGACCAAACCGCTTTCATTGACTCCTATGCAGCAGGAGTTGATCAAGAAATTTGAAGAAAAGGCATCCCGGCCAGGATACAAATTTAATTTGCGCGTGGTCAGCTCTTCTCTCGATCTGCCGACAGCTCAGAGCAATTTGAAAAATATTCTGTCGTCGTTCATGCAGTACTCCATGCCGCCCTTCAATGGATTCAAAGTCGTGAAGCGTAAAAATGAGCAAATCGTTTCAGATTATATTTTCCGAGTTTTTAGAAATACTTCGGTGATTCTGAACACCGAAGAGCTAGCTTCTATCTGGCATTTGCCCACCAGATTTATGGAAACGCCGAATATCAAATGGCTTTCTGCGAAAAAAGCTCCTGCACCCGTCAATACGCCGCAGGCAGGCACGCTACTGGGGCACAATATATATCGCCGCATTGATACTAAAATTTATATTGACCGCGAAGATCGGACTCGGCATACATATATAATCGGTCGCACAGGCACTGGTAAAACCGAGCTTTTGAAAAACATGGCCATCCAGGATATAAGGGCCGGCGAAGGAGTTTGTATTGTCGATCCCCACGGCGATTTGGTGGAGGATGTTTTACGGTACATTCCGAAGGAGCGGGTGGAAGACGTGATTTTGTTTGAACCTTTCGATATGGAGCGGCCGTTGGGCTTAAACATGCTCGAGGCGAAGGATCCGTCGCAGAAAGATTTCATGATTCAGGAAATGATCGCGATTTTTTACAAATTATTTCCACCGGAAACGATCGGCCCGATGTTTGAACACAACATGCGTAATGTCATGCTGACTTTGATGGAAGACGAGCAGTTTCCCGGGACGATCGCGGATATTCCACGGATGTTTACGGATACTGATTTCCAAAAATATAAAGTTTCGAAAGTGAAGGATCCGATCGTCCGCGCTTTTTGGGAAAAGGAAATGGCCAAGACTTCCGACTTTCATAAGTCCGAAATGCTCGGCTACCTGGTGTCCAAAGTCGGCCGGTTCGTGGAAAACGAAATGATGCGCAACATCATCGGCCAGCCGAAATCCGCTTTTGATTTTCGCCAGGTCATGGATGAAGGTAAAATCCTGCTGATCAATCTCTCGAAAGGAAAAACTGGTGAGGTCAACGCCAAGCTTTTGGGATTGATCGTGGTTTCCAAGCTTCAGATGGCCGCACTTTCCCGCGCTGATATTCCGGAAAATCAGCGCCGAGATTTTTACCTGTATGTCGATGAGTTCCAAAATTTCGTTACCGACAGTTTTGCCACGATTTTGTCCGAAGCCCGCAAATACAGATTGAATTTGATCATGGCCCACCAGTTTATTTCCCAGCTGACCCAACAGAAGGAAGGCTCCTCAATTCTGGATAACCGAATGAAGGACGCGGTGTTTGGAAACACCGGCACAATTATATGTTTTCGAATCGGCGTGGAAGACGCGGAGATCATTGCCAAGGAGTTTGTTCCGGTATTCAATGAATTTGATGTCATTAACATCGACCGCTATAACGCTTATGTAAAATTAATGATTAAAGGCACTGCCTCGCGCCCATTCAACATGCAGACTTACGCGAAACCCGAGGGTGCTGATTTGAATATAGCCGCAGTGATAAGAAATTTGTCGCGATTAAAGTTTGGCAAATCCCGATCGGAAGTTTATGCGGATATTTTACAACGTACGAAATTAGGCTCACCTACAGTGGCAGGCCCTGCTGGCGTGGAGCGCACTCTGTAGCTTCTTAACCGTGGACTAACGCTATTAAATTGCGGTCGCTCGCAAAGACAAATATACTAATGGATTCAGCTAATTCAAAAAACGAATACGCCAGGCACGTCTCACTGTTTTTAGCAGAGCTTTTGCGGTCACGGAAAATTAGCCTTGAAAGAGCAGCGGAAATTGCCCAGAAAGTTGTGGAAAATATAAATCTGATAGATAGTGAACATAACTTCCTGCAATTTGTAAAAGAACTGACTTTGGACTTTGATGAATTGTTTCCTTTCGAGGAGCGAGTGCATATGCATGTCCATGTAGGCGAGCGTCGGGATTTGGAGCGCAAAGTGCGCGGATATGCAGTCCATATCATGCCTTCGGATTTGAACCAGGCCTTAGCCATTCTGCAAGAGGCATTAAAGGATGAAGTCCAGCTTCCAGATCTTTATGTTAAGTTTCCTCAATTCAAACAATTTATTGATTCAACAATACACCAATGGACCAAGACCCAAAACCTATAGAAAATGATGAAGATTTAGCCTTGCGCGCTGAATCCAAACAATCAGAGCTTGAAACCGGCGTGGAAAAGCTGGAACGGCCGCCTAAAGGAGATTTTATCGCTGGTTTGCGAAGTTTTGCTGCATGGGTGAAAAGCTTAATTGAGAAATAAAGTTTGAAGCCCCGCATTAGATAATTAGAAACTGTTATTGTAGTTTGTATGTTAATTGTTTCCGCCGAACAGTAATGAGGAGCTTTTGTTGGAGTTGTTCGATGCGGAATTTAAGTTGTTTCGGATTAAGGGTAACATATTTAATTTGAAGTTGCTGTTTAACACCATCAGGGATACCTGGATGGCTAAGTACGCGTTGGTATGCAGTCTTAGCAGTATCATACTTTCTAACATATTTTGATCCAATTCGTTGTTTAGAAACAGACTTCATCGAAGGCACAAAGAAGTTCAAGTAATCCTCCAGTATTAAGTAGAGTTGATTTAAAAGTTTAACCTGTTCCGGTTGATCATATCGGAAGTATCCGACAAAATGTCTGACATTAGCATAGTTCTTCTGCTCAATCCTGCCGTGGTCATTCTTGCGGTAAGGTCTGGTTCTAGTGGTCTGAATATTCTGATTGATGCACCAAGTTACAACCTGATCATTGATGAATTCGGTTCCTGAATCGAAATCAAATCCCTTAAGCTTAAATGGGCATCGTCTTTCAATAGTTTTTAAGCTTTCAGTCGTGGCTTTCATACCCTTGTTCCATTGACCGCAGAGCAGTGTCCAGATGGTGGCAACATCAGTATATTGCAAAGAGTATGCATAATCTCCAATTAAACTAGTCCCGCAATGAGCTACGGTGTCAACTTCACCGAAACCGGGATCAGGGTTATTCCAAGGGCCTAATCGAATCGGGACAAGCTCTTTAAGCATTGATGGTTTAGTTGCTGATTTGCCCCCACGTTTAATTCGAGGAAATACTTCTAATCGATCTTTAACAGTTCCTAAACTCATATCTAAGAGTAATTTTGTTGTATCCGGAGCATAGGACCAATCCTTAAGCCTTTGAAGAACAGAAACATACTCTGGAATATGCGGATGCAGCCTCTCAGCGCAAATACATCCCGACAATTCCCAAACTTCTTTTAAGGCAACGGTGACTCTGCCATCATAGACTTCCTTTCGCCCCCGGTGCTTTGACTCCCAATACGGACCTCTGGCTGCCAACTCATTCAATCGTCTGATAACAGCAAATCTATTCATCCCGGTAACCGTAGTTAAATGATCTAACAAGTGCCCTTTACCTGCTTTATCCGCGGAGAGGTAGTCCGCTAATTTGTCTTTTAATATCTCTTGTTTTGTAGTCATATTCATAATACAACTACAATAACAGGAATTATTATCTAACCGCTCATCCCTTGATAACACTATTTGATATCTAAAGGGAGCCCTTGCAAATCACTGTGCAGACTTGCTATAATTAAGGAGCTTTAAAAAGCTGATTTAGAAACTAAAAACAATTGACCTCTCGACATAAACAAGGTATAAACCCTAATATGCTCGAGGTCAACCCTGAAGCGAAAATCGAGGGGTTGACAAATTGTGGATAAATCGATACAATATCGAGACGTGATTTTATCCCCATAAACGAAACAAATATTATGGATAATATAACCAATATTGCTCTCATCGCACAGATGATCGAGTCTGCTGAACGAAATATACAATCCGCCAAGCAATTGCTGCGTGAAGTCATGGGCGGCAATGCCAGCATGAATGGCGAATTAATGAAAAAAGCCCAGGTTCTTTCCGTTTCAGAAGGCGGCAAGGTAATTGAGGGAGTTTTTGACGGTCAAAATATGATGGGTCCGGATGGTAAGCAATACCCGGTTCCTGCCAATTACGCTTCTAAAAGCAAACTTGTGGAAGGCGATGTGCTCAAGCTTACTATTGCCGAAGACGGATCGTTTATTTATAAACAAATCGGTCCAGTGGAACGCCGCAAGATTCTGGGCAATTTGATCCAGGATGACAAAGGCGAATATAAAGTCGTGGCTGAAGGCAAGCCATATAAAGTGCTTTTGGCTTCCCTTACATACTTCAAAGCTGAACCTGGAGATCAGGTCACCATAGTTTTGCCCAAAGATAAAGACGGGAATTGGGGCGCTGTGGAAAATGTCATCAAGGCCGGTGCCGCTATGCCTTCCAGCATGTTATCCAGTCGGGAAAATAGTTCAGACGAGACAGAACTAGAAGAACTATAAATGACACTTACAGCACAACTTTCAAATTTTATGGCCAGGCGGCCGATAATTCTACAATTCACGCGGTTTGCGTGTATTGGATTGCTGAATACCGCCTTGGATTTTTTGGTCTTGAATACGATTTCCAAAGCGCTTGGAATCACTCAAGGTCTGCCTCTTGGCGCCATAAATTTTTTCAGTTTTACCTTAGCCGTGATCCAGAGCTATCTTTGGAACAGAACCTGGACTTTCGGTGGTGAGGTTGCCAGACTTAGGACTAATTTTTTCAGATTAATAAAAGTGGGTTCGTTGGGCGCTTTTTTTATCGTTTTCGTTATCGTAGGTTCGAAGTTTCTTGCACCTTGGTATTTCTTTCTGATTCTTCTTTGTATTTATTTAATTATCGAAACCGTGTTATGGCGCTCATTCGGTTTCCATCTGTCCGATTGGAATCATGAGAGCCATTCCTTCCTGATTTTCTTCATTGTTACTTTTATCGGTCTTATCATCAACGTCTCACTTGTTTCGTTTGTCTCAGTCCATCTGCACCTTACCCAGAACCCGGATTTGGATAAAAACATAGCCAAAATCGTAGCCACTGCCATGTCATTATTCTGGAATTTCATGGGGTATAAATTGGTCGTGTTTAAGAAATAAAGTACAGTGGGCAGGGTTCAGGGTATAAAATAGCGCCGTTTGGGTGCTGTTTTAATTTTGTGCTAGAATAATTTGCAATGAACAACCTAGTACTATACAGAAAATACAGGCCACTGGACTTTAAATCCGTAGTAAATCAGGAACATATCAAAACTACGCTTTCAAACGCAGTGGCGAATAATCGCGTGGGGCACGCCTATCTTTTTACCGGGCCTCGGGGTGTAGGCAAAACTACGCTGGCCCGAATTTTTGCGCGTGCGATTAATTGTACCAATCGCACGGGCTCCGAGCCCTGCAATGAATGTGAAAATTGTAAAGGCTTTTTGAACGCAAACAGCCTGGACTTGCTGGAGATCGATGCCGCGTCCCACACCGGAGTCGACAATATTCGCGAATTGATAGATCATCTGCAATTTGCGCCTACCAAAGCCACTTATAAAGTAATCATTGTGGACGAAGTCCATATGTTATCCAAAGGGGCTTTTAATGCCCTGCTTAAAACCCTGGAAGAACCGCCCAAACACGCAGTGTTTATTCTGGCCACTACCGAAATCCATAAAGTCCCGGCGACCATAGTATCCCGCACTCAACGGTTTGATTTTAAGAAAGTCAGTATTGCGGACCTGACTCATCATTTGAAATACGTGGCAGAAGACAATCAGGTGAAAATTTCTGATGCGGCGCTGATGGAGCTGGCCACGGCCGCAGATGGCAGTTTTCGCGATGGATTATCTCTTCTGGACCAGGTGATAAATTATGCTGAAGGCGAAGTGACTGAAGAGCTCGTGGAGCAAGTCTTGGGACTGACTGGCGTGAAAACCATCAGCAAGTTTTTGGATTTGCTGACAGAAAACAAAACTCAGGAGGCGGTAAATTTTATCTCGGAGTTGATGTATGCCGGCCGTGATTTATATCAGTTTGAAAAAGATTTTTTGGAATATTTAAGAAAAGTTTTACTGATCAAGGTTGGCACTACTTCGGATTTTGGTTTTACGAAGGAAGCCGAGCAAAAACTAAGCCAGCAGGCGCAAAATTTGTCATTGCCGCGACTGACACAGATTATCCGGATTTTCCAAAAAGCTGAAACCGAAATCAAGTGGGCAGTGGTTCAAAGCCTGCCCTTGGAATTGGCAGCAGTGGAAGCCACGGCTAATAGCCAAAGCTCTTCTGTCGTTGCGAGTGAAGCGAAGCAATCTCATGAAGAGGGTGCGTCGTCCACGACTGAAGGGGAACCTCGCAAAGACAGTAGTGAGGAGTTAAATCAAGTGGCTATTCGTTGGGCAGATATTTTGGAAAAGATGAAGGATTATAACCACTCGCTTATTGCAAGCCTGAAATTGGCACAGCCCGTGGCCATCGAGGGTAAAGAACTATTAGTAGTGTTTCCCTACAAATTTCATAAGGAGGCGATCGAAGCTAGGAAGAATCGGATCATAGTGGATCAGGTGATCGAGGAGGTAACAGGATTAAAACTCATAACTAAGCCCGTATTGCAGAAAGATTGGAAAGGAGAGCTGAAACCAATGGCTAAAACAGAGGAAGTGGAAAATAATCTTGTAGAATCAGCCTTGAAAATCCTGGGTGGGGAAGTAGAGAGTTAACAAATTTATATTCTTTCCCGTCGAATTCTGGCTAAATTTTTTCAGTGTCGCTTTAACTGCAAAAAGCTATGTTTTTCGATATTTTGTTAATCGTGGTGGTTTTGTTGGCCGCTTACTATTTAGGCATCTTTAAAGGCGCGCCTTTTGTCCCTACGGACAAGCTGACTTTGGAGCGGATGATCATGCTAGCTGAAATCAAACCGGGAGAAAAACTAGCAGATCTGGGAAGCGGGGACGGGCGGATAATTATTGCTGCGGCGAAAGCTGGAGCGATTGCATACGGATTTGAAATCAATCCCTTGTTGGTTTTATGGTCGCGATACAAAATAAAAAAAGCCGGGCTAGCAGACCGGGCATTTGTGCACTGGAAAAGCTTTTGGCGCGTTGATTTTACGCCATTCGACGTAGTAATGCTGTTTGGGATCACGGGCATCATGGCCCGCCTTGGGCAAAAATTAAAAGCCGAGCTTAAGCCCGGCTCTCGTGTGATTTCAAATATTTTCAAATTTCCTAATTGGTCGGGAGAGAAAGTGGGAGCTGTAATTGTGTACAAAAGTTTTGGAAAAAGTTGATTTTAATATATAATTTATAGATGATAATTGAAAGCAAGCGCCTTCATTATTTTGTAATTATATTGCTCTTTTTAGCATTTGGATATTTGATTTTTTATAAGCTGGGAGATAAACCATTGTTGGATTATGATGAGTCAATTTACGCTCAAGTCGCTAGACAATCATTTGAAAGCGGGGATCACCTGAGTTTTAAATGGAAAGGAAATTTAGGTTTATACAGGTTCGAAGATTGGTTTGAAAAACCACCTTTAATGATTTGGTTGACTGAAGGTAGTTTTGCGGTTTTTGGCATCAATGAATTCGGGGCAAGAGTTTCAGTTGCCATCTTTAGTTTATTGACTGTTGGGCTCACATTCTACGTTGCCAAAAAATTATTCAATTCCTACAGCGGGGCGTTGCTTTCGGTTGCCCTTTATTTCATAGTAGATCAATGGATATATAATTCACGCGTACTGCAATTTGATATCCCGGTAACTTTTTTTATTCTTTTGGCTTTATTCGGGTTTTATTTGGGTAAGGAAAATAGCCGATACTATTTTTTATTTTGGACAGCTCTGGGCTTAGGAGTTCTGACCAAAAGCGTCATCGGTTTATTGCCTATGGTCGTTATCCTTATTTTTAGTTTGTTAAGTTGGGATTTTGCGTTTATAAAAAATAAATATTTTTACCTCGGTGGATTGGTTTTTGTTATGGTGGTTCTACCATGGCATCTGATTGAACATATCAAGCACGGGAAAATGTTTTGGGAACAGTATTTCTATTATCACTTGTTGAAAAGATTCTCAACTGGTCTGGAAGGTAACGGACGTAATTTTAGTTTTTATTGGGATATTTTGCAGACATATCGCGTGCTATTTTACCTTTCGATCACTTCATTTATATATTTTATTTACCGCGCATTCAAATCCAAGGCACATTTATTTATTCTAACTTCGGTACTTGTGATTTTTTTATTTTTTAGTTATGCACAAACAAAATTAGAAGCATATATCTTACCAGTTTATACATTTTTGATAATCATGACAGGGACCACTATAGCAGAAATAACAAAGCAATTTTTAAAAAAAGATGAACTCCGATGGGCGCTTTATGGGTTAGTGGTCTCGATTTTCGTTTTCTTTGGATTTAGATCTAATAACTATAAGTTGGAAACAGCAAAAAATAAATACTATGATGATAGTAAAAGTATCGGATTGTTTCTTAGAAACAACAAGTTGGACCAGGAGATTTATTATTATTCAGAAATAGGAACCAAACCCTCGGTAATTTTTTACTCCAATAGAATTGTGTACTTTTTACACGATATGAGCGTGAAGCCCAGGGAGAATTTTTTACTAATAGCTGAAATCTCTCCTAAATATATAAATTTCAGCTATTTATTTTCAACGCCGACGCATACAGTTTATCAAGTAAAATAAGGTAGGATGCTATATAAAATTCTTTGGCTGAAAAGTGGGAGTGCAGTCCCGAATCGGTCTACCAGAAGACTTCCCCTACATTTATGTTGTTTTGTTTAGGCTCATCTGTTATACTTTATGAATATCATTAAGCATTAAAATAGAATGGAAACAAAAAATATAAATGGTTCTATACCTAAGAAAGAGAACCATCTTTGGAATGGTCTAGTTGTTGCCGGGATAGGAAATTATTTGTTGCTCGTCTTCATCTCCGGAATTATATTTGGTATCTTCACCTATAAAGGTACTTGTGTAACTTCCTTTTGGAGCGGAACCGAGCATGCCTGTAGTTTCATTGAATATACGATGGAAGGAATATATACTACGGGTGTGTATGGAAGTATTGTCTTCGTACCAATTTTGACTATTATCGGATATATAACTTCCAAATATATATCAAACACAACCAAATGGTATTTAACAAATCTGGCAAGTATGATCATTTTGGTGTTATTTATATATGGTTGTTTCTATTTATTTCAATATATTTTTCCCTAGTTTGCTACGGGTGCAGCTTCTGTCTTGACCTATCATCGAAGCTGCGTTGTTCTTGCCTTCGTTTATAGCGTCGGCCGGAACCGTTTTCTGAAGTTCTCGATTGGCGCAGGTATTGATGCTTAGCAATTCACACCTGCGCAATAGTCTTCTCGGACAGTTTGCGCAGGTTTTTTATTACGTGGAAAAACCTTTTAGGTTACACTTTTTAGTTTTCATTCTCATTTGGTCTGCCTCTTACGGAGCAGGTTGCCCGTCTGGAGCATCAGCGGGATTCTTGGTTCGGACCTCTTCAGGACTTCATAAAAGAGGCAGAAAACCTAGGAGAAATAGCAGTCTCACCTTCCCTTCTACCTAAAAAATCAGCTGCATTAAAAATCTTCGGTTCGAACCTGTTTTTGAAAGATCGTAAAATTGAATCTGTGCCGCAAAATCAATGGACTGCACTTAGTGCAGCCCATGAAAAAATATCTAAAATTGAATTAAGTTGTCTATTGGCTGGGGAGGTAGGGATCGAACCTACGAATGGGGGCTTCAAAGGCCCCTGCCTTACCGCTTGGCTACTCCCCAAAGCTTATTAATATTATCAAAAATCCTGGCTTTTTTCAACGCCTCACACGCCTGAGGGATTGATTTGTTATACTATCAATATGCTTAGGATGATCGATAACCTGCTCAACCGGATCACCATGTACAGATTAATGCTGTACTATTTGATAGTTTTAGTCGCAGTTGCGGTTATTTTTTGTTTTATAGGAATTTTGCCCTACAGTGGCTGGGATTTGATTAAGACTAGTTTGATTCTAGTCTTGGCTTCTGTAATTACGAACAAAATCATTTCTGCAACCCTTAAGATCCCGACTAATGCCGAATCTGACTATATCACAGGATTCATCTTAACTTTGATCATCACTCCTGGTGCTGGTCTGAAATTTTTGATTATGGCAGCGATCTTAGCTCAGGCATCCAAGTATATCTTGGCTTATCGCGGCAAACATATTTTCAATCCCGCTGCTATAGCAGTTGTTATCACATTTTTTACCATTCAAGAAGGAGCCAGTTGGTGGATCGGGAGCGTTTATATGTTGCCGTTGGTGATAATCGGCGGTTTTTTGATAATGCGGAAAATTCAGAGATTTGATTTGGTCTTGAGTTTTTTGGGAGCAGCACTGCTAACACTTGCGATTGTTAATTCTGGTAATGATCTGGGTTTGATCCTCCGTCGCATTTTGATCGATTCTTCTTTGCTGTTTTTTGCCTCCGTCATGATCCCTGAGCCCATGACTTCGCCGCCCACTCGGAACCTTCGAATTATATATGGCGCGCTTATCGGATTTTTGTACAGTTCGGGTTTTACCATAGGATCAGTCGCCCTAAGCCCAGAGATGGCTCTGGTTTTGGGTAATATCTTTTCATTTATTGTCAGTCCCAAGGGTCGCTACAAGATGACTCTTAAATCGGCGACTCCAATTGCCAATCAAACCCACCATTATGTTTTTAACATCATGCGCCATCTCGATCACAAACCGGGCCAATATATGGACTGGACTGTAGATTCAAAAAAATCCGACATTCGGGGCAACCGGCGTTATTTCACCATTGCGTCTTCACCCACAGAGAGTGAAATTATGGTTGGTGTTAAATTCTACGATCACCCAAGCACTTTCAAGCAAAAACTGCAGAGATTGAAGCCTGGCGATAGAATTTTGGGCGGGGGAGTGGCTGGGGATTTTATTCTCCCATCGGATGTAAATCAAAAATTAGTTTTCATGGCCGGCGGGATAGGTATTACGCCGTTTCGGAGTATGATTAAATATTTACTGGATAAAAATGAAAAACGAGATATCGTCTTGTTTTATTCCAACAAAAATGAAACAGAAATAGCATATAAAAATATTTTTGACGAAGCCACAGTGAAACTTGGAATAAAGGTCATTTATGTTCTTACCGATAATACCGGATATTTGAATGCGGAGATGATTAAGCAAAGCATTTTGGATTTGAAGAAGCCAATATACATGATTTCCGGACCAAGAAGCATGGTGGTGGCTTTCGAAGATCTTTTGAAATCTTTGGGCGTATCTAGTTCACAAATCCAGGTGGACTTTTTCCCGGGCTATGTATGATTGAGAGATTAAAAAAAGAATTGAAAAAAGCAGGTAGTCCTGCGCGAGCCAAGGCCAGCATGTGGTTTTTTAAGACCGAAAAAGGCAGCTATGGCCACGGCGATGTATTTTTGGGAGTAAACATGCCTGTATTGCGCATAATTGCGAAAAGGTATATGGTATTATCGCTAAAAGACATCCAGACTCTGTTGCTAAGCCCGATTCATGAGCATCGGCTGACAGCTTTAGTCATTTTGGTAGACAAGTATAATAAGGCCGACGAAGCCAGTAAGAATAAAATTTTTGAATTTTATTTGGCCAATGCCCAGAGAATTAACAATTGGGATTTGGTGGACTTATCAGCGCCGTATATTCCAGGTGTGCATTTAAGGGATAAAAATAAAAAAGCACTATATAAACTGGCGAAATCTGAAAATCTCTGGGAAAAAAGAATAGCAATAATTTCTACCTTTGGTTTTATCAGAAACGGGCAATTCACCGACACGTTGAAAGTTGCTAAAATATTGCTCAATGATAAGCATGATTTGATCCACAAAGCAGTGGGTTGGATGCTGCGGGAAGTCGGGAAACGCTCACTTTCTGCCGAAGAATTATTTTTGAAGAAATACCGCAAACATATGCCGCGGACCGCGCTGCGGTATGCTATTGAAAAATTTTCTGAAGAAAAGCGCAAATTTTATTTGAGCAAAGTTGCAAAAACGCCGTTCAAGGATTAAAATGCTTGTATGAAAGCTTCCCCAATAACTTTTAATGATTTTCGAAGTCCTACGCATGGGCCCCTGGATTTTGACCAGGTTTTAGCCAAACTTCTGGAGTATGTGGGTACCGAGCCTGGACTGGAATATGAATTGATTATAGGCACTGATTCTATGCCCGGCGCCAATGCCGAAGCGGAATTTGTTTCCGCCATCGTAGTGCATCGGAAAAATCGCGGTGGTATTTATTTCTGGTCCAAGCGGCATGAGACCAGCTTGCATAGTTTAAGACAGCGAATTTTTCAGGAAGCTTTGTATTCCCTACGATTGGCAGAACAGCTGATCGAGCGCTTGAAACAAAAAAATATTTTGGATTTTAATCTAACCATACATGTGGACGTAGGACCTAACGGTGAAACCAAAAAAATGTTACAGGAGATTGTGGGGATGATTAGGGGAAACGGCTTCGCTGTGAAAACTAAGCCGGAATCATATGGCGCTTCCTCTGTGGCTGATCGGCATACATGAGCAGAATATCCAAAAATTGAATTGTACTTTCTAAAAAATAGCTCATTTCCGGGGCTATTTTTTGTCATTATTAACAGTTGAGCGAGCGTGTAGAATTGCTAAACTGCGGACATGGCTGGTATTGATTTAAGGAATTTATTCTCCATCAGGGCCATGATCGCTCTAATCCTCATAAGCTTCCCGATTATTGCGTTTTTTTATCTCATGATCAGGATAAAAAAGTAATAGAGGTGGCGCAGAACCATTATTAAAATTAATCTATATAACTATATGAATAATTTTCAACGAAGCAGCAGTTTAAATCCAACCTTATTTTTAGCAGGACTAGCCCTGGGCGCAATTTTTGCCCCGACTATTAAAAGAAAGATTGAAAACAGTAAGACAGTAAATGAAGTAAAGGATCAGGTGCGTGAAAAATATGAACAAATCGTGGATGAGGTGACAGACAAATACGCCCGGGCGAAAGGAATATCGAAGCATGAGTTAACCGATCTGGTCGATGATCTGAAGATGCATTGGGGAAGAATCAAACAGGCTTGGAATGAATAATTAATTTTAAGCAAGGAAAGAGGTGATATATATGGACGTAATTTTGTGGATTGTGTTAGGAGCTTTGGCCGGCTGGATTGCCAGCATAATTATGAAAACTGATGTGGAAATGGGAATTGGTTCCAACATTATTGTCGGAATCCTGGGAGCTCTCATCGGTGGCTGGGTATTCACATTGTTCGGTCAGCCAGGAGTTACCGGGTTCAATATTTGGAGCTTTGTTGTCGCTGTTGTAGGGGCGGTCTTGCTGCTCTGGATTGTCCGTGGCTTCCGCAGGCCAGTTAGAGGTATTTAATAATTAACTAGAGGAGCTTTATGGCAGTATACGAAACGCCCGTGAGGCACGAAGATCATTACATTCAGAGTGATACGAGTTCGGGAGCTGGAGTTTGGGCCGTATTAGCCGTGGTGCTAGTAGTGTTGCTGTTGCTTCTGTTCGGATCAAATATTTTTGGTCGGCGAACTAATAACGGTACTAATATTAATGGTACTGTAAATACTCCCACCGGCACTTATCATGGAAGTGGTACAGTAACTCAGTAGGGAAACAAAAAAAACGGACTTCGGTCCGTTTTTTTTTATGCCCTGATTATAATCCTAAAATGCCTTTGATGTGTTTTTCAATAACTGCTTTGGGAGCAGCACCCACCATTTCGCCGATAATTTTCCCGCCCTTGAATACTTTAAGCGAGGGAATGCTGAAAATTTGATAGGACTGAGTGGTCACGGGATTTTCATCCACGTTTAGTTTTCCCACTTTAAGGTGATCCTTTAATTCTTCCGCAATCTGGGTAACTGCCGGTGAAACCATTTTGCAAGGTCCGCACCATTCCGCCCAGAAATCGACCAGGACTGGCGTATCTGATTTAAGGACTTCCTGCTCAAAGTTAGCGTCTGTTAGTGTTAATTCCATATATTTATTGGTTTCCTGTCTGCCGCATTAGTTTAGTTTAAGTATTATAAAGACTTGTTTTGATGTTTGTCAAAACCCCTCCATTGGCCATGGGGATTGATTATTTCATAAATATGCTAAAATAACAGCATCTACTTAAATTCACACACAGAATGCTCAATAAAATTATATATACCATACTCGGTATAGGAATCGCATTTGTATTTTTCCCACATACAGCCCATGAAGCGAGAAAACCTGCGGTATCAGGCATAGCGATTCAAAAAGCCGTCGCTCAAATTGAAAAAGCAGCGCCAGAGATGGCGTTGAATTTGAGTGCGCCCATTTTGTCGGCCAAATCCGCCGTGGCCTATGATTTGAACTCTGGGACAATGCTTTATTCGAAGAATCTGGACGAGAAGCTGCCAATCGCCAGCCTAACCAAGCTTATGACAGCCATAGTGACCATAAAGCATGTGGATTTGAACGCGGAAGTTACAGTCCGAAAAGCCGATCTGACTAATGTTGGCAATACCGTCGGATTAGTCGAGGGGGAAAGAATTAGAGTCGCCGACTTGCTGAAAGCGATGCTAATCCCATCCGGCAATGACGCTGCGCTCGTTTTGGCGAATTTCGTAGGCGGCAGTTCGGAAAAATTTGCCGACCTGATGAATGAGGAAGCCAAAAAACTCAATTTAGTGGATACTAATTTTTCCAATCCTGTAGGCTGGGACAGCTGGGCGGACAAAGAAAATTTTTCCAATTCTTTGGATCTAATAAAAGTAGCACAGGAATTTCTAAGTTGCCCAGAGTTCAGACGGATTGTAGCGACCAAACAAGCTGTTATATATTCAGTTGATGGTAAATATATGCATAATTTACGCACCACCAACCAGTTGCTTCTGGAAGACCCAAATGTCATAGGTGTGAAAACCGGATTTACATCCAAGGCTCTGGGAAATTTAATGATTCAATATAATCGCGAAGGTACGTCGGTGCTGACAATAATTTTATCCAGTCAGGACCGCGAAGGCGATAGTCGAAAGTTTTTAGACTGGGTGTTCAGGGTTTATAGATGGTAATAGTTTACAAATATTTTTAGGCAATAAAAAAACCCTTTCGAAAAAGGGGAGCAGGAGCCGACCCTCGGCTCCTGCTGTTGCGTCACCATGTGTGACCCCTGAGATCGTAGAGGTCGCTCGATGTGACTTCGGCCACTGCGTGCTCGATGTGCATCAAGTGCGCCGAGTTATTTTGAACGACGTCCCAACGAAGCGGCTGATTGACCAGGCGTCGCATGACCCGAACCTTGGCGGAATCGCCTTCGGGGCGGTCAGGGTGGCTGCCTGAGGCGACGGCGCATTGGATGCAGTCGTGTCTCATGGGAAGCTGCGCAGAAAAGTAGATCACGTCCGGAAACTCGAGATCGTGGAACCGAACTAGGGTGACCTTCATAAAACCAATCCTCCAAAAAGTGCAAAGTTGCTTCTGCCTCGAAATCTCGAGAGATTCCAAAAGCAGATACTGATGCTAATCGTACTTCTTTTTCGTAAGTTCAATGATCAAGTGCAACACCTAGAATATAGATAGCAATTAACGCTAGGTGTTATGAAAAAACAAATATATAGCCAATTAACCTTCTCTGA
>WNFI01595624.1_pt1 | contig 64234 bp, 64 predicted proteins | sample 5400471 | NCBI WGS metagenome assembly WNFI01 (sample SAMN13153348, study PRJNA577476) | soil metagenome | isolation source: 100 cm saprolite on Douglas fir-dominated hillslope | place: USA:California | collected 2013-09-17 | reverse complement strand
CTTCAATAAAGGGGCAGAATACGACATTGTTAGGGGGTGGTTGCGCAAAGTGTTAATCGCTTTCTAACCTTTCTTTAACATTTTGATTTGAGGGGGTAGGAAATCAAAAAAACTATTTAATACGTTGATTTTCATATTTATAGAAGTGCTAGTCGTTTCAGGTCAGTAAAAAGATGGTTCGAGAATTGTCCTGCCAGGTCGACACATAAGGGTAACAGATACACCCAAAGGCCCGTAAAACTCACTGTTTACGGGCTTTTTCATTTTTTTTCATATCAATTTGGTGCAATAAATATCAATCATCGTGCGACCAGCATGGCGACCAAGCGTTCGAATTCGTGTGACCACTATCTTTGGTCGCAGAATCGACTTAATAGCTTATTCATCAAAAGGTTGCATTCGTGAGCTTTGATATTTTTTAGGCTTTTTTAGGTCCATTTTTCGTGGTCGCAGAGACCGGTAATAACTATGCTCCAAGAGACGAATACCAAAGCTATGTTCTGGAATTATTTAACCTAAAAAAGTCGGGCGCTTACAGAGAAGAAATTGCAAACCGATTATTGATTTTAATGAATACGAATATGGGAACTAGCGGTACACTAGGACACTGTTTAATAACTGCGGATAAAATAATTCAGGCTTAAGTGGTATATATGAAAAATGCGGCTGAAGAACCGCATTCGTAAGAGTTGATAAAAATATGGTGTTATTTAGGCAAGGACTTCATCCTGCGCAAACGCTTGTTAGCCTCTTCCAATTTCTTAGGAGCTAAAATACGGCCCTTTAACTTATTGAGATCTTCATCTACCGTTATGGTAAACTCACGGCCCCATAAAGTGGTTGTTTTTTCTTCTATCTTTTTCATATAGTGCAATTTACAAAACCTTTTAAAAATTTACGAACAAGAAATTAGTTTTGCAATAGAATCAATTTTTAATCTGGGTGCCAGCCAGAGCACTGGCAATTTCTGACGTAATAGCTAAAAAAAAATGTGGCACATAGGCACCACATTCATTTATCTGAAAAGAGAATTATCTGTTATCTGAGGAAAAGTATTTTCGTCATTAATCCATTAGCTCGGCATTGCTGAGCATTTCATTGACCTTCTTCAACTTTTCGGGGAATAAGGTCTCTTTCTCGTCAGTGAGTGTAACAATCACCGTTTTGGGAGAATTCAGCACGGATTTCTTCCGGCTTTTTCTGATATTTTTCTTTTTTGTTACTGGCATATACTCGAATTTACTGAATTTTTTTAATTAAAAATGCAAAATACGTAAAAGCGTCCTGGGACTTAAATGGAACTTCTTTATAAGAGGTGGGGGTCCTAGTTAAGGCGCTGATTATGAATTCTCTATGGAGTTCTCCAATATGCATTTTAAGAATACGGGCGTATAGCTTGGTGCGTTCTTCCGTGCTGCCCGTAAAGATGATTTTTCTTTCAGGAAAGCGCTCGGTAAAGTCCCTTATGATAAGGACTACAGTTGATAGAACCTTTACAATATCTCCATTATTAGATTTAGCCATATCGTCCAGGGAACCATCTGGTGCTAAATCTCCAAAACCAATGTTAAATAGATTTTCAGTGCTGGTAGGACCAAAATCGACTACTTTGATAATTTGAGTTCGGCCTTCACTGACAAATGTATATCGTTTATTTCCCTCTACCCTATATGGGTAAGCTCTCTGTTTCATTTTTTTGAATAGGGTTTAGTTAAAAAAGAATTTCTGTAAACTGCGCGAAAGCTCCTGATAACCAGGACCATCCGGCTGCAGTTTGTTGTTTACTTCGTAAATCCGCTTTTCAATGGAATCGATCTTCAGCCCTTTGTAAGGTGCAAAATGGAGCCGCAGGATCTGAGCAATGTCATTTAGATCCATTTTGGAGAATAGCGGGTCCCCGGTTTTATTACGGCTGGTCGTTTTATTGGTCAGACTCCGCAGGCACAGAAATAAGGTGATTAGCTTGTCTTTCAGGTGAAGATTGGCAATTGGGATATCTCCCGTCTCGTACTGATCTGCCAGGTGCATGATCTTATCCTCTGTATTGACGACGATGCCATCGAGTTTCCCTTTTAGGTTACTGCAGATCTTATCGGTTAGCTGATCGATAGCGACTGGCTCCCGAGCGCCGGCGCCCGGGAATTCCTTTAATTGATCTTTTATCAGCCCTGCCAGGTCATTCCGGATAAACTCTTCATAAGTATGGATTTTCTGACCCTCCTCTAACTCCCGGAGGTGATCCTTCGTCCAGTCCAGGCAGAACTTGAATACGATAAGCCAATATTCACTCCGGGCAGGTGCAAAATTGGCCATTCTGAATTCAAGAGTCCTTTTGGTAAAAAGCAAGAAATCCTTTTTATCCGGATAGTGGTTTAAATGATATTCCGGTATTGGATGGCGTCATGTGGTTGGTATAGGCCAAGTCGCAGGAATATATAATTATGGTAATGCCTGGCCGATGGCTCTTTTCTGAAAAAAAGCTCATAGCCGTTCTGAAACCGGCCAATGGTATAGTGAAAATAGGGTGTGAATTGACCGGGGGTATCGCCATAATTATCATTCCGGCCGAACAGAAGCTGAAGATTCCGCCACCCGGCCTTGGTAAAATTATCGAACATATAAGATCAGGTTTTCTTAAGACTTTCAAAAATCGCATTTTCATCATGGCCCTCATACTTCAATAGCGTTCGGATATCGGCATGTTGGGTGATCTTCTGTACTACTGTGATGGGAACACTTTTTTCCAGCATGATAGTAACAAAGGTCCTGCGTGCCATGTGCGAGGACATGAACGCATATTTTGGTTGGCGGATCTGGACTTCTTTCACGCCACTGAAGCGGATAATACGAACGGGATTATTTAGTACTGCAATTTCGCCAATATCTTTCAAATATTCATTAAATTTTTGGTTGGAGATTACCGGCAACGTATAGTTATATTTTTCCAGGATCGGCTGGGCATTGGCTATAAATCCGGTAAAGGGAACCACTACCCTTTTCTTGACTTTGATCGACATGAAATCCCATTTGTTGCCGTCAAAATCATCCCGGCTGAATCGCATGATATCGGAGAACCGCTGCCCGGTGAAGCACCCGAAGCAGAATAGATCCCGGACCTTTTCCAGCCGGGGGCTGGCCGTCAGGTCCTTGTCCAATAGCTGGAATACTTCTTTTTCAGTAAGCGCTACAATCTCATTTTTACTCTTTCGCTTGATTTGGGTTTTGATCTTGGTGAAAGCTGCGGGATTTTTATGGTAGTCATTTTCAAAGCTCCATTGCAGGAACGATTTAAGGGTAGCACAGTATTTGGCAATGGTGTCGTTAAACAGGCCCTTTTTCGGCTCTTCTTTAGAGCCGTTCGCATTAGATTTGGCCAGGAGGAACTTTTCATACCGGTTAAAGAAGGCCTGGTTAAAATCACTGAAGCTAAGCCGCTTCTTTTCCTTCACCTGCAGATCATCCAGGCTTTTGAATACGGTCCGGTACTCTTTAAGGGTGCCTTCGGTAAGAACCTGTTCTTTGCTGACCAGGAAGTCAGCCCGGGCTCGGTCTACGGTATTATTTTGGGTGGAGGTAATTCCTTGCACCTGCTTTTGCAATAGTTGACGGATATCCTCTTCTTCCAGGTATTCCTTTTCGTCTTTCAGTTTGATGTATTGCTTCAATAAGGAATTGGCCTGGGTATCCAGTTCATTATTTAATTCCAGGCTTCCCCGGGTGCTGCTTTTATATCGGCCCGTTTCAAAATTCCATTCTGCCGGCTGGACTTTGGTATTCGTCTTTATTTTGATCCTTTTGCCGGTTTCATAGGTGAAAAACAAATATTCGAATCTACAATGGCCGGTTTTGCAATAATGGTGCCGGGATATCCCCGTTGCAAATAGCTCTCACCTGTTTTTTGACAAAAATCCCCCCTATTCTGTCATGATTACACCCCCAATATCATGAACCGTTTGAAGATACCTCGCCGTCGAACTTCAGGGTGATATTAAGGAGTTTTATGTTTTTTAAATTTGTTATTTGTTGTCAACTGAGTTGCTGTTATTGGGATATGTAATAGACATTATTTAACCGTACACTATTGATAGCTAAGGCAGCATTTGATCTTACGTTTAATCAACATAGGCGGGATATCTAAAAGAAAGTATAAAACTGAACATAGAGTGTGCGGAACCGGACAATTAATAAAATCAAATAAATCGCAACTAATTGATTATTAAGATGTAAAAAAATTGGTACTTTTCTGGCTATAGTTCTGCTGTAATCTGAAACTAAGACTATGTTCAAAAACTATCTCCTCGTCGCCCTCCGGCAACTCCGCAAGAACCGCGTCTACTCCTTCATCAATATTATCGGCCTCGCCACCGGGATGGCCATCGCCCTCATCATCGGCATCTGGATCACGGGCGCACTTTCCTGGGACCACGTTTATCCCGATGGTGACCGCATCGTGGAGATCATGCAGGACCAACACGGCAAGGCCGAGGGTAAAGCGTACTCGTACACTGGCAAGACGGTCTCTTCGGCCCTCAAACCGTTTCTGCAAAAAGGCTATGATGACGTCATCGCCCAATCGGCCATCACGCTCTGGCCCGGCGACGCGCTGCTGGTCACCGGGGATAAAAGCATCAGCCGGAAAAGCTTCTGGGTGGAATATACCTTCCCCCTCATCTTTGGCTATCATTTCCTCAGCGGGGCCGCGGAATCCATGCGCGACCCCAATACGGCCGTCATCTCCCGCTCCACCGCCATCGCGCTCTATGGCACCGAAAATGCCGTCGGCAAGACGTTCAAACTGGGTAACCAAACCCCGCTTACCGTCGGCGGGGTCTTTGCCAACCCGCCCGCCAACAGCACCTTTCATGATGTCGAGGTCCTCGCCTCCATTGCCAATGACAATTGCAAATGGCTGATGAACAACACGGATTTTGAGAACCACAGCTGCAATATCTATGTCCGCCTGGCCGGCAGGACAACCGCGGAACAGGCCACAGCCCGGATAAAGAATATCTGTACGCCCTTCGTCAAATATGCCACCGAAACCTACCGGGTCATGCCGTTCGAACAATTGTATTTGCATTATGACGACACCAACGGCAGTACGGAAACCGGCGCCATCGGCTTCGTCCGGCTCATCGGCATCATCGGCGTCTTCGTCCTGTTGCTGGCCTGCATCAACTTCATGAACCTTTCAACAGCCCGCAGTGAACAACGCGCAAAGGAAGTGGGCATCCGAAAGACCATCGGCTCGCTGCGCAGCCAGCTCATCGCCCAGTTCCTTGGTGAATCCATCCTGCTTGCCGCCATTGCCTTTGTCCTGGCGATCCTCCTGGCCGCTTTTTCACTTCCCTGGTTTAGCGTGCTCGCTGGCAAGGCCATGATATTTCCCTGGTCCAGCCCGGTCTTTTGGGGACTCTCCGGGGCATTTACGATCCTCACCGGCCTTATCGCCGGCAGCTACCCGGCCTTCTACCTGTCTGGTTTCCGTCCTGTCAAAGTTTTAAAAGGCGCATTTAAGGCAGGAAGAGGTGCAAGCACTCCGAGAAAGGTCCTTGTCGTGGCGCAGTTCTCCATTTCACTGGCGCTGATCATCGGCACGGTCGTCGTGTTCCGCCAGATCCAGCTCGCGAAGGATCGCCCCATTGGCTATGACCGCGCCGGGCTCATTACGGTGCCCATCAACACCGACTCCCTCGATCGTCATTACGAGTCCCTGCGCACGGCCCTGCTCAACAGCGGCGTCATCGCCAATATGGCCAGCTCTTCCCAAACGCTAAATAGTTTCCCCCAGAATAATTTTATGGAATGGGAGGGAATGACCCTCGAACAAAAACATACCTCCTTCCGCGATATATTGGTTAGCGCCGATTTCGGACCAACGATTGGCTGGACCATCGTGAAGGGCCGCGATTTCTCCCGCGCCTTCCGCACAGACAGCACAGCGGCGATCGTCAACGAAGAGGGGGCCCGCATCCTCGGATTCAAGGACCCCATCGGCAAGACGGTAAAACACTGGGGGAAAAATGTTACCATCATCGGCGTATCGAAGGATATGGTGAACAACAACGTATACGGTAAGGTCCAACCGGCCATCTTCCTCGGTGAAGGGGGGCACAATGTGTTCACCATCCGTATAAAACCCGGAATTCCCGTTCACGGCGCTTTGGCCACGATGGAATCCGTGTTCAAGCAATATAACCCGGCCAGTCCGTTCATCTATCAATTCAATGATGAAGATTTCGAACAGAAATACATCACGGAAACCCGCATCGGAAATCTCGCCACGGTGTTCTCGGGCCTCGCCATCCTTATTTCCTGCCTCGGACTCTTCGGCCTGGCCTCCTTCGTCGCCGAACAACGCACAAAAGAGATCGGCGTCCGCAAAGTCCTGGGCGCCGGCGTGGTCAATCTCTGGGCATTGCTTTCCAGCGAATTCCTGAAGCTCATCGTCCTGTCCATGCTCATCGCGATGCCCCTTGCCTACTACTGCATGAGCCAATGGCTCCAGAATTATCCGATCCATACCGATCTCTCGGCCTGGATCTTCCTGGCCGCCGGCGCCGGTATCCTATCGATCACCCTCGCCACTGTCAGCTATCAAGCCCTCAAAGCAGCCCTGATGAATCCCGTCAAAAGTCTCCGCACCGAATGATTTTGACTTTGGATTTGTAAGATTAACCCTTGACTTGTATTTCCTATTTGTTGGTTCAAGTAGTGGCTATTACACATAATACCTGCAGGCCTTAGATACATTCCCTATTTCCTTTACGTAATTGAGGACTTTTAGCTTTTTTCGAATATCAGCATGTTCCTTTGTACTCATTCGATTGATCATTTAGTTGACAAGATAAAAACTGTCAACCAAAGTCATGATTTCCATATTTAATAAAACGGTTGTGCGTTAGACGTTTCTATTTTGTTCGTCCACCAACTATTACATTTTATCCTACTCAATATCATTAATCATTAGGCTCCCAAAGTTCAACCTTGTTGCCTTCAACGTCAATAATATGAACAAATTTGCCATAGTCTGAAGCTTCAATTTTGTCTGCAATTGTTACTCCTTCATTTTTAAGTTGCTCTACAAGAGCTTCTAAATTCTCAACTCTATAGTTTATCATAAAGTCTTTTGTTGAAGGCTCAAAATATTTTGTTGTTTCAGAAAATGGACTCCATTGAGTAGATCCTTTTTTTGTTGGGTCTGCAGCTTGTCGCCACTCAAAATTTGCCCCATATTGACCTGCGTCAAGACCTAAATGCGTTTTGTACCATTCTTTGATTTTATTGGGGTCTTTGCATTTAAAAAAGATGCCACCAATTCCTGTTACCTTTTTCATATTTGTCGTGTTAGAATTATTGTGTTTAACAATTATTGTCTTGAAAGCAAAACCCAAACAGAATGAAGTGACAAGTCCTAAAATAAATATTGATGTCTTGTTCATTTTATCAAAAAGTTTTATCTATTAAGTTGTCTGGAACGCTTACGCACAACGTGTGTATTTATGATATTAGACGAATATTACCCGAACTTATAGTTTTCCGAGCTTGAATATAATGCTAATATTTTGAAGATCACAATTGACCAATTTTCAATTTTTTGATAATTGACCTCTACTAGAATATGTTTTGGGACACCGGGTTACCGGCATGTCTTTATGCTTCATACGCGTCTGCTTGGTTTTGATGGACGCCTCGATGCCTGGTTCCCCATTCATGCAGATAATTGCAGATTGGCAACAACTCCCTGGCGCTTGCTGTCAGCTCATACTCTACCCTTGGCGGCACTTCCGGGAATACTGTTCTTTTGACAATGCCATCCTCTTCCATTTCGCGCAGCTGCAGGGTAAGCATCCGTTCCGTTATACCCGGAATTGCCTTTTTGATCTCACCGTACCGTTTGGGAGCCTTTTCCAGCGTAACAATGATTAATATTTTCCACCTGCCGCCAATCATTTGCACGGCATAAGTCATGTCGCAGGTTGTCAACAATTCAAAGAAAGCACGTACAGTCCGTTTTACACAAACCGGTGGTCCGGAAGTCCTTACCATAGAAACGCTGGACATACCGGCACCCGGCCCACAGGAAGTTCGCATCCAGGTAAAAGCCATTGGTATTAACCGCGCCGACACGATGTACCGGCGGGGCCTTTATGATGAATTCCCCATTTTCCCGGCCAGACTAGGTTACGAGGCAGCAGGTATTGTAGAGGCTGTTGGTGCAGAAGTGAAAGGCGTTGCCGTGAGCGATGTAGTAAGCGTTTTGCCAGCTTTCTCGCTGCACCAATACGCCACTTATGGGGAGCTGATCGTTGTTCCCGCCTATACACTGCAAAAGCATCCATCCACCTTATCTTTTGAAGAAGCAGCTTCTGTCTGGACAAGTTTTCTTACCATGTACGGCATGGTTGCCGATTCAGCAAATGTACAGCCAGGGCAGTGTGTTGTCATCACTGCTGCATCCAGTAGTGCCGGGCTGGCTGCTATACAGGTGGTAAATTATTTAGGGGGTATTTCTATAGCTGTGACCACTACAGGCAAAAAACGAGATGCACTGGCGAAAGCGGGAGCTACCCATGTCATTGCAGCAGATGAACAGGATATTGTAACGGAAGTGCTGAAGATTACGGAAAACAAAGGCGCTGATGTTATATTGGACCCCGTAGCTGGCCCTTTGCTGACCAAGCTGATAGAAGCGGTGGCACCTAAGGGTAAGATTTATATTTATGGTGCGTTAAGCCAGGAATCCGTATTGTTCCCCACCATGACTCTAGTGCGCAAAACCCCTGTTATCTATGGGTATAATGCGATGGATGTACTGCTTAATCCCTCAAAACTTGGGGCTGCTATACACTTTATCTATGAAGGTCTTGCCAAAGGGAAGCTAAAACCCGTTATCGGTAAAACGTTTCCCTTCGATCAGATCGTGGAGGCGACGCAGTTCCTGGAAGCCAATACACATACCGGTAAGATTGTAATAACGATATAGTCGAGAATCGGTATGCACATCAGATATCACCTTCAATTCAGGGAAAAGCCTCATTTTACGCGATTCTTTAAAAACCTGACCGGGATCAGTCCTTTGGAATATATCCGGCAATCGGGGTTTAGAAATAGGTAACAAAAACCATAAAGTAGGTAACCTATCTGCAAATTGCCCATTGTATTTTTAGTAATGGAAAATCTGGTAGTTGCAACGTTTAAAAATATCATAGATGCCACGGAAGGACTGAATAAATTGAAGGATTTGGATAAATCCAGCGAAATCACGATTTATAACATACTTATCATCAGAAAAAAGAGCGACGACCACTACCAATTACTTTACTACGAGGGAATAGATATAGTCCATTTACCCGAGGACTCCCAATTGGCGGCCCTTCTATACAATATGCTTGACCAGCCACTAAGGCTGGCTTCCAATATTTTTTTAGGATTATTGGAAGGGACCGTAAATACGCAGGAAGGGCCGACAGATCTTTGTAATGGCCTCTCGGATCAATTCAATCAGGAGCTCCGGCTAAGTACATTTTCCATCCTTTTAGACGCAGAAGAAGATAACCCCTCGTATATCGATGACTATATGCGCCCCTATCAAGGCGTTGCATGGCGGTCCAATATTGTGGATCTGTATCACAAATTCATAGAAGATCAATGGCTGCGGCAAAGGATGGAGGGAGGAAAATCGATCGAACCATTGAACACCTGGATTAACAAGATCACCACTCAGTTGAATGCCAGGATCGCCATTCTGAAAGAAAAGATCAATGGCGCCGAAGATGCCGTTAAAGATAAATTAGGGTCCCAAAAGGCAAGGTTGGAGCAAAAGGTGCAAAGATTAAATGAATACCTGAGAAATTGGTAACAGATCCGCGGAAACAGGTAACCACCGGTCATCTCCTGCATACTACTTTTACATTGAAACATTCATTCACCTTAAAACAAATTTTTATGTCTACCATTTTAGGAACACTCAGTACGGATATCAAAAACTGGTGGTGGTTCATTGTAAAGGGGCTTCTGCTGATCATTGCAGGAATAGCCATATTTTCCAAGCCACTGGAAGGTTATGTAGGTTTAAGCGTCTTATTTAGTTTGGTGATCCTCGGGGCTGGTTTTGCACAGATCTTTTTTGCCTCTTCCAATAGGGACGTCCTCAAAGGATGGGGATGGACCCTGGCATCCGGCATCCTGGATGTAGTAATCGGTATTTATTTGCTGACGTTTCCCCTGGTAACGATGGCTACCCTGCCATTCATTCTGGGATTCTGGCTTATTTTCAGGTCCTTTTACCTGGTAGGGATGGCTTTCGATCTGAAAAGTTGGGGTGTGGCCGACTGGGGCTGGTTATTGTTCGGAGGCATCGTTTCAACCATCCTCGGATTTTTTGTGCTCTATTACCCCGGCGCCGGCGCCGTAAGTATTATTTACGTTTCCGGATCGGCCTTTGTCGTTGCGGGGGTCTTCAATTTATACCTTTCCGCAAAGCTGAAGGGCGTGAAGGATGACGTGAAAAGCGTGAAAGAAAAACTGCAACACGGATAATATCTTTTCTACAATCAATACACTCCTTTATTCATTCTTAAAATCAAATTTATCATGGAAAATATAGTTGTCAGCACCTTTCGAAATGTTCAGGATGCTACTGCCGGGCTTAACAGGCTTAAGGACCTGGATCAATTGAATGACATAACCATCTATAATATGGTCATGATCCGGAAAACTGCCGAGGGCAGATTCGTATTCTTATACCAGGACGGGCCGGATACCCAGGACCTTCCTGCCGAGGGCGCCATGGCTGGAACGCTGGTCGGGGCGCTCGCGGGACCTATCGGCATGGCGATCGGTATGTTGACCGGCGTAATGGTCGGAGCGGCTGACGAGGGCGATACGGAGGAAATGTCCCAGGAGTTCCTGGACGATGTGAACAAGAGACTGGAAATCGATGCCATTGCCATCGTGTTGGACGTGGAAGAGGACGGAGAATTCATGATCAACAGCTACCTGGAACCCTTTCATGGCGTTATCGCACGCAGGGATACCGCCGACGAGTTTGACAAATACGACCAGGAACAATGGAAGGAATTAAAAGATGAAATAAAAAAAGAAGAAGAACAATTGAAACAGGCGCGGGAAGAGGACAAGGCTGCAATCAAAGCCAAGATCGAAAAACTGAAATCCAAAAGGGACGAAAAAATTAAAAAGATCAAGGAAAGGAATGCGAAAACCAAACAGCATCTCCAAAATAAGCTAAAGGCCATGGACGAAAAATGGAAGGCTTCCAACCAGCAAATAAAGGCACGAATAGAACAACACAGGGAAAAACTCCAGGAAAAGCTCATCAAAACGGACAAAGAAATCGAATCAGCATTTGCCTGATTCTAAAATGCTGATTATTCAAATTTCAAAAAAATAGCATGAAAAAGATTTGGTATTTATACGCAATACTGCCCGCAATGCTCGGAGGATGCGACAGCGGGGGGAATGACAAAGTGAAAGAACCGGAAGCTGTTGTAGCACAGGCTGTAAAAAATGACACAATCGTCACCGTCTTCGAGGGAGTACAGCCTTGCAAGGGATGCAAGCAAATCAATACGAGAATACAATTCACCAGGAGTCTGCATGATTCGGTAGGTAAATTTCAGTTGAATGAAATGTACATTAATAAGAAAGACAGTGATTTCAAGGACTATCTGGGAATCGGTACCTATAAGATCCTGCCTGCTGGCAATGGGGAAGTAAATGGGGTAGCATTATATAATATGGCATTGGATGACAAAACAGACGGATATATTTACCTGCTTCGGGATAGTTTGACCCTGTTAAGACTGGATTCAACCGGAAAAATAGCAACCGGAGATAAAGAGGTCACACTTAAGAAATCAAAATAAAGAATTTATTAACAACTAAAACAACAATTATGATGCACTTACAATCATTGAAGGGCTCCTGGGAGCAAATCAAGGGGGACCTGAAAAAGAAATTCGGTAAACTTACCGATGACGATTTAAGGTATGTCGAAGGAGAAGAAGAAGTGTTATTGGGCAGGTTGGAACGGAAATTGGGCGTTAAGCGGGAGGAATTGGAGAAGATCATTAAGGAGCATATGGAAAAACCGAAAGTAAAATAATTCTGCCATTATTTTGATCAAAGGGGCTGATATTGCCGGAATGGGTGCTGTAAGTAACCTGTAATTCCAGCGATACCAGCCTCTTTTCAAGTTGGCCGGTACGATGGCCAGGAAAAGGAGTATTGGAGAAAAAAGCTCTGCTCATACTCATACAGGGTCTAATTCCACCTCTTCATCATCTCTTTTCGAAGAAACTTTTTCCTGCAGAGCCTGGAAAATAACAAACAACACCGGTATAATAAATACGCCTAAGATCACCCCTGTCAGCATGCCCCCTATGGCGCTCCAGCCGATGGAGTGGTTGCCCTGCGCCGACGCCCCCTCCGTAAAGACGAGCGGCGTCATCCCCACGATAAAGGCAAACGAGGTCATCAGGATCGGCCGAAGGCGCAACCGCGAGCCTTCGAGCGCCGCCTCTACCAGCCCCATGCCAGCCCGTCGCCGCTGCACGGCGAACTCGACGATCAGAATGGCATTCTTCGACAATAGTCCGATCAGCATGATCAACCCGATCTGCACATATACATTATTCTGTAACCCTACAAAGCCCACAAAGGCGAACACGCCCAGAATACCCGTCGGCACCGTGAGGATCACCGCCAACGGCAGGATATAGCTCTCGTACTGCGCCGATAGCAGGAAGAAGACGAACAGTACGCTCAACAGGAAAACGAATACCGTCTGGTTGCCCGCCCGGATCTCCTCCCTCGTCACCCCGGTGAACTCATAGGCATACCCCTTCGGCAAGGCCTTCTTGGCGATCTCCTGGATGGCCTTGATCACATCCCCCGTACTAAAGCCCGGCTTCGGCGTGGCATTGATCGTAACCGCGTTATAAAGATTGTTACGGGTGACCGTCTCGGGGCCGTATACCCGGGTGAACTTAGCCACCGAGGTAGCCGGGACCATCTCCCCACTATTGTTCTTGACATAGATGCCACCGAGCGAACCCGCATCCAGCCGGTAGGGGATATCGGCCTGCGCCATGACGCGGTAGTATTTGCCAAACCGGTTAAAGTCCGAAACGAAGCTACTGCCATAATAGATCTGGAGTGTGCTCATCAGATCGGTGATGGACACCCCCAATTGCTTTGCCTTCTCATCATCCACCTCGATGGTATATTGCGGGTTGCCGGTGTTAAATGTTGTAAACGCCGAAGCCACCTCCTTCCGCTGCGACAAGGCGCCGATAAAACCCCAGGCCGTCTGACCCAGCTTGTCCAGGGGCCCATTCCTCCTGTCCTGCAACATCATCTCCACCCCGCTGACATTGCCAAAACCCTGGATCGTGGGGAAGTTGACAAAGATGGACAAGGCATCTTTTACCTGGCTCGTCTCCCCGATCAGCCGGCCGGTGATCTGCGCAGGGTCTTTTACCGGACCGCGCTGGTCCCGCGGCTTCAACCGGCAGAAGACCACCGCATTGGGGGAGGCAAAGGCAAAGCTGACAAAATTCAACCCATTCACGTTCCACACATCGCTGGAAGCCCCATCCGCCAGTGTGATCTGGCTGATCGCATCGGTCGCCTTTGTCGTCCTGCTCAGACTGCTGCCGCCAGGCGTTTGGGTGACGGCAATTATAAAACCCTGGTCCTCATCGGGGATAAAGCCCGAAGGGGTCCTTTGCACCAGCATCCAGGCCCCCGCGGCGACGATCAGCAGCCCGATTATCGGCACCCATTTATATCGGATAAGGAATTTCAGGCTTCTTATATATCGCTCCGTCATGGCCGAGAAAGCGGCATTGAAGGCCCCGAAGAACCGCGCCGCGAGTCCTTTTCTCCGCCCGCCCTCTTCAGCATGCGGGCTCCGCAGGAATAAAGCACACAAGGCCGGACTTAGGGTCAGGGCATTGACGGCGGAGATCAGGATGGCCGTAGCCAGGGTAAACGCAAATTGCTTGTAGAACACCCCCGCTGGCCCCTGCACAAAGCTGACCGGCACAAACACCGCCGCCATCACCAACGTAATGGAGACGATCGCCCCGGAGATCTCGCTCATCGCCTGGATGGTTGCCTTCCTCGCCGACAAATGCTCCCGCTCCATCTTGGAGTGCACAGCCTCCACCACCACAATGGCATCATCTACCACGATCCCGATCGCCAGCACCAACGCAAACAACGTGAGCAGGTTGATGCTGAAGCCGAATAGGTTCAGGAAGAAGAAGGTACCGATAATGGCTACGGGCACGGCGATGACGGGGATCAGCGTGGAGCGGAAATCCTGCAGGAAGATGAATACCACAATCGCCACAAGGATAAACGCGATGATCAGGGTCTCTTCCACCTGGCTGATCGACGCATCGAGGAACTCCTTGGCATTGTACATGATCTTGAAATGCATGCCTTCGGGCAAAGCGTCGTCGAACTCCTTTATCTGCCGCTCCAGCTCGGTCAGGATCTGGTTGGCATTGGACCCCGGCGTCTGCAAAACGCCAAAACCCGAGGTAGGCTTGCCGTTAAGCTTGTTGTTCGAGATATAGGTATAGGCCCCGAACTCGACCCGCGCCACGTCTTTGAGCCGAAGCAACGACCCATCGCTGTTGGCCTTCACGATCATATTCTCATAGTCCTCGTTCTTATTCAGCTTGCCTTTGTACTTGATGACATACTCGAAGGATTCGGGACTGCTCTGCCCCAACCGCCCCGGCGCGGCCTCGAGGTTCTGATCCTTGATGGCGCTCAGCACATCCTGCGGGGAAAGGTTATTGGCGATGAGCCGGTCGGGCTTCAGCCAGATGCGCATGGAATAGTCCTTCGAGCTGAACACCTGTGCCTGCGCGATGCCCGGGATACGTTGCAACTGGGGAATGACATTGATCCGAAGATAGTTCTCCAGGAAAAGTTCGTTGTACTTCGAACTGTCATCACTGTACAACCCCACAAACATCAGGAAGCTGGCCTGCACCTTCTGGGTTGCAACCCCGGCCTGGATGACCTCCGGCGGCAACTGGCTGCTGGCCTTCGAGACGCGGTTTTGCACGTTGACCGCATCGATATCCGGGTTGGTGCCCTGTTTGAAATAGACAGTCAGGGTCATCGTGCCGTCATTGCTGGAGTTGGAGGTCATATAACTCATGTTCTCCACCCCGTTGACCGCCTCCTCAATCGGCACGGCGACCGTGCGGGCAACGACTTCGGCATTGGCGCCGGGATAGACGGCCGTTACCTGAACGCTTGGCGGCGCAATATCGGGGAACAAGGTGATCGGCAAGGAGAGCAGGGACAATCCGCCCAACAAAAGAAGAATAATGGAAACAACCGTCGACAACACCGGCCGCGTTATAAATCTCTTTAGCATATACCTGATTTTATGTGTGCGTCTTCTGCTGATTGATCAAAGTGGTGTCGTCTTCAACAAACTATCGGTCGGGATCATCTGCGGGGCAATGACCATCCCATCCCGCAAACCGCCGATCAGCAGGGTAGCCTGCGAAGCAAGCACGATCTTATCCCCCGCCTTCACCCCATCGGTCACAAAATAATAATGCGACGTCCTGCCGGAGATACCCAGCGGCCGGGTGACGATCTTATTGCTATCGGCTACTGTATAGACGAAGACCTTACCCTGCAGCTCGAAGGTAGCATCCTGCGGGACCACCAGCACGGATTTATATGTAGTGGGGATGCGTACCTTACCCGTGCTGCCGCTCCTTAACAACCCTTGCGGGTTGGGAAAACTGGCCCGGAATTTTATGGCCCCGACCGTCTTGTCGAACTGCCCTTCCACTAGTTCCACCTTACCCGTCTGGGGATAGATGCTGTTGTCCGCCAGCAACAGCTGGACGGTTGGCATCTGTTTTACCTTGTCGGCGACGGTATTGCCGGGGTATTTTTCCTTGAACTGCAGGAAGTCCGGTTCGCTCATCGAAAAATACACCCGCATGTCCTTTGTTTCGGACACCGTGGTCAGCGCGACGTTCGCCTGCTTTGTGACAAGGCTGCCCGCTTTGTAAGGGATGGTCCCCACATATCCATCGCCGGGTGCCGTAATGGTGGTAAATCCAAGGTTGATGCGGGCGGACTCCACTGCCGCCTGGGCCTGAGCCACGGCTGCCTTGGCCGTATTGTAGCTTGCCTCCGCCGACCGCAGCTGCACGTCCGAGACGACCTTGTTCTCCACCAGCGGCTTCACCTTGTCCACGTTGATCTGCGCATTGACCTCCGAGGCCTGGGCGGCCTGCAAGGAAGCCTGCGCATTGTTCAATTGCTCTTCAAGCGGCTTCCTGTCAATGATAAACATCGGTTGTCCTCGATGGACGTGAGCACCTTCATCCACCTCGATCGCCGTGATGTATCCATCGACCTGGGGTTTTATCTCGACATCGCGGGTGCCCTGCACCGATGCCGGAAAATCCTGGTAGGTAGTGGCAGGCTGCGCAGTGACTGTAATGACAGGCAGCGAAGGCGGAGGCATGGCTCCAAAGCCGGCTGTCGCGCTTCCATCCTTACAGCTGTATAAAAGAATAACAGCAGCAAGAGTGAAGCCCGCGACCCTCAACGACCATAAAAAAGGATGGAGTAATTGGGTGCGTTTCATTTTATAGGCATTTTGAATGTTCATACTAAATTTAACAAAGTTAAACGCTTGGGCAAAAAAAATCTAGCGGAGCTCGAAACCTTCTGTCCAACAAAGACCAACAGCCCATAAAACGCATTGTTTTACGGGCCGTTTCATTTCATTCCGGGTCAATTCAGCCTATTAATTATTGTTGTTTATCCAGATAAACTGCAGGAGAATAAGAATTGTTTAATCCGTTGGTTAAACGGACAGCGACACCATTTTTCCAGTAAGTTGGGACGTTATGACCTAAAATATTATAATTTTAGGAACAGGTTATTTCATTGGAGCAAATTGAATCTTCCCTGGCGCAGTTCCGTAAACTGCTGACCAGGGAAGTCTTTTTTTAATCTTCCATCTTATTCTTCAATTTTCCGAGCAGTGCATAGGTCCCCTTTATGACTATTTTTGTTTTTAGCCAATCCATAGCACCCGGCTCCAATTGCACCAGGCCATTTTCTTTGGTTCCTGTATTCACTTCCGTCAGCCGGAAGTTCTTTTCGTCTGGGGTGACAAATACAAATTCCTTACCCATATATCTGACCACCGCTTCTTCGGGGACAACCGTTCCAGGCTTGCTATCCAGTTCAAATTCCGCAGTAAGGAACATGCCGGGCAATAATTCGCGTCCCGGCTTTTCAAAATGACAGTGTACCATACCTGTTCGGTTATCGCTCACATTGCGGGAAACCAGGATCGTCTCGATGTCGTACCATTTGCCGGGATTATCGACGAGTGAAACTTTTCCATGCAGCCCCTTTTTAAAGAGAGTCAGGTCTTTTTCAAATACGGTGATGGCCGCATGGAGATCGTCCGGGTTGACCAATTCAAATAGCACATCCGTCGGGTTTACATATTTCCCGATATTTACATTGACTTTGCTGACATAACCGTTTATCGGGGAATAGATCGGTATTGTCCCGGAAATCCCGTTTGCCGTCAGCTTTTCGGGATTGATGCGAATGATACGCAACTTTTCAGCAATCGATTGTATCAATGCCTGCTGGACGTTGTAATCACTCAGGACCATCTGGTAACTTTTTTTACTGGAAGCCTCCGCGTCACTTAAATCCTTTTGTCGCTCCAGGTCGGTAGCGAGATATTGCATTTTTGCTTTGGCGGTCAGATAATCCTGCTGCAATTGAACATAAGACTGATCTTCCATCAGGGCAATTACCTGACCTTTGGCAACCGGCATTCCCGGCAACAGGCTGGTGTTTTTTAAATAGCCTCCTAACGGACAGCTGATGGCCAGGAGGTTTTGGGGGGGCACATCGACCATACCACTCGCTTTAATGACGGTATGCAGATTCTGTAAGGTGGACCCGCCGATCACCACACCGGCATTTTTCTTTTGTGCACTGTCAAGGACGACTTCATTTTCATTAGCTACAGGCGTATTGGTGGTATTATTTTGCGAAGCCTGGCTGGTGCAGGATTGCAATAAAACAATCAATGCACTCCACAGAAATATGTTTCTCATATACTTAATTTTAATGCTCATATATTTAATTTTGAAAAAGTAAATATTCCAATTCTATTTTTCTAGTATTCAGTTCTTTTAAGGCATCTATATACTGGCTCTGCAGATTGACCGAATTGCTTACCAGCGTACCCCATTCGATATAATTAATATCCCCGTTTTTGTATTTGATGTTCGCCATTTGCAGGATTGTATCCGCAGCAGGCAGAGCACGCTCCTGATAATACCGGGTAGCCTTTTGATATTTATCGTATTCGATCCAATATTGCTGCATTTGACCCCAAAGCCTGTCCGCTGCGGATAGGGTTTCCATCGCAGTGGCCGCCTGCATTTGCGTGGCGGCGTGAACGCGCGCCTTTTGGGCTTTTGTGAAAATGGGAATCCCGATGCTTAACTGGGCCGTGGAGAACCTGTATCCGGAGCCATAGTAATGATCTACCCGGTTTTTGTCAAATTGCCAACCAATGACGGATTGATTGGTATAAGCGATGCTCCAGTCGGGCAACAGTTTGGCTTTTTCCAGGGAGGTGATGCCTGCGGCTACCTGCTGTTGTTGCCGGTATACCTGTAAGATCGGGTGCTGTTGCAGGGCCGTACTGTCAAATGAGGAAGCGGATACTTGCATCGTGTCGGTAATATCTACCGGGTTTCGCTCATTCAGTAAAGTGGCTAATTGCACGGACGCTGTCTGAAAATCCGACTCCAGTAAGCCTGATTGCAATTTGACCTGTTCAGCCTGGTTATTTAAGGTCGCCTTTTCCAACAGACCCGTTTCACCCTTTTCAAACCGGATATTGGCCACTTTTATGTACCGGGAAAAGATACTATCCGTTTTTTGCAACAGGATACGACGGGATTTCAGGTATTCCATTTGCAGGTAAGCCAGCTTCACCAACCGTACAATTTCAGCCTGTTGCAAAACAGTTTGCCATTTAGCGGTCACCCACTCCTGCTCAAAGACGTTTTTTTGTCTTTTATACAACGCCGGCATTGAAAAACCTTGCAGGAGGATGAACTTATTATCAAAGGCGGGACCGTTGATAGACCCAAACTCCGCACTAAGGCTGGTCTTAGGAGGATCGATGGATGCACGTCGGAGGGCATCGTAATAGGAGGCCTGTAATTTACTGACGGCAATTTGCCTGTTTTGTTGTTCGGCCAGCAGGATCGCTTCTTTCAGGGACAGTTTCTTAACTTCCTGGCCGTTGCTTATCCCCTGGGTACTACTTACCTCCTGGGCATGGCTTAACACAGGCAAAGTGAACAATACCAGCAATAGGGCGATGACGGGTTTAATTTTATTTTTCCGCCATCCTTTTTCCGCCAAAAGATATAAGGCAGGAAGTACTACCAGGGTTAACAGGGTTGCTGTAATCAGGCCGCCGATGACGACAGTGGCAAGCGGGCGTTGAACTTCGCCGCCGGCACCGTTACTGAGCGCCATGGGCAGGAATCCGAGAGACGCAACGGTAGCAGTCATGAGCACCGGCCTTAGCCTGTCGTTCGTAGCTTGCAAAATGACTTGCAGTATATCGGTCATGCCTTCCTTTTGTAACTGGTTCATCTCTCCCAACAGCACAATACCATTCAAGACTGCGATGCCGAAAAGAGCTATAAATCCTACGCCAGCCGAAATACTGAACGGCATTCCCCTCAACCATAAAGCGAACACACCTCCGATAGCCGACAAGGGTATGGCCGAGAAAATAAGGATACAGTATTTCATTTTTTTAAAGGCGAAAAAAAGCATCAAAAAGATCAATAACAGTGCGATGGGTAATGCGATACTCAAACGCCGGGTGGCATTTTGCAGGTTCTCATACTGGCCGCCATAGGTGATATAATACCCGGAAGGGAGTTTTAGTTGAGCGCCCACTTTTTGCTGTAGTTCCTGGACGATGCTTTGTACATCGCGGCCTCTTACATTACAACCGACCGTAATCCGGCGATGCGCATCTTCCCGTTGAATCTGGTATGGTCCGTCCTTTAGTTCAATCGATGCCAGCATATTGAGCGGCACCTGTGCGCCACCTGGTAAGCCCACCGGTAAATTGCCCATTTCACTGATATCTCTCTTGTGACGATCGTTCATCCGGACCACCAGGTCATATCTTCTATCAGCTTCAAAGACCAACCCGGCTGTCGCACCTGCGTAGGCAGCTTGCAGGGTGGTATTAATATCGCTGATGGAGGCGCCATATTTGGCAATGGCATCCCGGTTATAGGTGACGACCATCTGGGGTATACCGGTGACGGTTTCTGTATACAGATCCTTGGCGCCTTTAATGGTCTGTATGACTTTGCCCAGCTTATCCGCATAGTTTGCCAATGTATCCAGGTCATCCCCGAATATCTTACATACTACGTCCTGGCGGGCGCCGGTCATGAGTTCATTAAAGCGCATCTGCACAGGAAATTGGAAACCTGTCGCAATACCCGGCACTTCCTCCAGAGCCGCGCTCATTTTGTTAGCGAGTTCGGGGAAGCTCTTTGCGCTGGTCCATTCTGCCTTGGGTTTTAGGATCACCATCATATCGGCAGCTTCCATAGGCATTGGATCAGTCGGTATCTCACCGGAACCGATCTTTGTCACCACTTTTTGTACCTCCGGGAAACGGGCCATTAACACCTTTGCCGACTTTTGCGTTGTATTGACGGTATTTGTCAGGGAAGATCCGGTGAGAAGCCTGGTGTCTACCGCGAAATCCCCTTCTTCCAACTGCGGGATAAATTCTCCTCCTAAGGTGCTGATTACAACAATAGCCCCGATAAACAATATAATGGCCGTTGCGATAATGGCAAAGGGGATACGAAGGGATCTTTTTAACAGGGGGGTGTATATGCGCTGAATAACACGCATCATCCTGTCAGCAAAGCTTTCTTTGTCTTTCAGCCTCTTGTTCAGGGCCAGCGCACCCATCATGGGTACATAGGTCAGCGATAGAATAAAGGCGCCGGCAACGGCAAATGATACCGTTTCCGCCATTGGGCGGAACATCTTGCCTTCGATGCCCTGCAGGGAAAGAATAGGCAGGTATACGATCAGGATGATGATCTGTCCAAAGGCAGCGCTGTTCATCATAGTTTTGGCGGAAGATTCTACTTCTGCGTCCATTTGTTGCTGGGAAAAACCAGCAACGCCGCTCAGGATCCCTCCTTTGGTCAATTTGTGCATCACTGCCTCAATAATAATGACGGCGCCGTCTACCAGCAATCCGAAATCCAGCGCCCCCAGGCTCATCAGGTTGCCGCTTACCCCAAAAAGATTCATCATAATGACGGCAAAGAACATAGACAGCGGGATAACGGATGCCACGATCAGACCTGCCCGGATATTGCCCATAAAGATCACCAGAACAAAGATCACAATCAGAGCGCCTTCCATCAGGTTGTGCTCCACCGTGGAAATTGCACTGTCCACCATTTTGGTACGATCAAGGAAAGGTTCTATCATTACCCCTTCCGGGAGACTTTTCTCGATCTCCTTAATCTTCGATTTGACGCTGGCGATGACCTTATTGCTGTTCTCGCCTTTCAGCATCATAACGACAGCCCCCGCTACTTCCCCCTGGTCATTGAATACGGTAGCTCCATATCTTACTGCATGGCCCAATTGCACTTCTGCCACATCCCTTACCAGCACGGGTATGCTTCCAGGAACCTGTTTTACAACGATTTTGTTGATATCGTCTATATTTTTAGTCAATCCTTCGCTTCTGATAAATAACACATTGGGCCCCTTTTCAATATAGGCTCCCCCGGTATTCTGGTTGTTATTTTGCAGGCTTTTAAATACATCCGCAATGGTCAGCCCAAAGGCTTTTAATTTATCGGGATTGATAGCGACCTCATATTGTTTTACCGAACCTCCAAAGCTGCTGACATCAGCCACCCCTTCCGTACCGAGTAATTGTCTTCGGACAATCCAATCCTGGATATCCCGCAGGGCCGATAGATCATATTTACCCTCATAACCAGGCCTGGGCCTTACCACATATTGAAATACTTCACCAAGACCCGTAGTAACAGGGCCTAACTGCGGGTCGCCCATACCCATTGGAATCTGTTGTTTTGCTGTGATTAGCCGTTCGCTTACCTGCTGCCTTGCCCAGTAGACATCCGTCTTATCATTGAAAACTATCGTCACCAGGCTTAATCCAAAGCGGGAAAAGCTGCGTTGTTCAATAATGCCGGGAACATTACGCGTCGCCTGTTCAATAGGCACCGTAATGAAACGCTCTACATCCGGCGCTCCCAGGCTGGGAGCAGCCGTGATCACCAGCACCTGGTTATTGGTAATGTCAGGGACCGCGTCAATAGGCAACTGGGTGAACGAATAAGAGCCATAGCCCACCAATCCCACAATAAATAAAGTTATAATCAGCTTGTTCTTAACCGAAAAATGAATGATCTTATTTAACATGACTATCAGTTAAAATGAAAGGAAATATCGTCTTGTATCACCGGAAAGATTCACAAATAGACCCCTGCGATTGCCCGCCATAAAGGCGTTCAATCCCGGTCATAAGGATGAGTTGGACATAATGAGTGCTGCCCGCCCTCTAATTGCAGTTGAAAAAAACGGCAAAATGTGAATCTTGCTGGCTTACGCTTTGGGAGGCTGGAAAATTTGGTGAGGAAATCTATAAGGAGGGACCTGGTCGTTTAATAAGGAATGTTTTACCTGAATGACTACAGGAACGTGAAAGGACAATTGAGGCTCTACCGGTAAGATCGTCGGAGAACTGACCATGTATACATCAGTAGGAGTCTTGAAGGGCAATTGCATATCCTGCTGATAATCGGAATCAATAGGTTGTTGACCAACATAGTGCAATTTCAAAAATGACATAACCGTAATAGAAGGATCATCCCCCTTATGCCTCATATAGTGTTTAACAAGTAAAGGGAATCTGATTACCTGCGAAGCATCGGTGGCACCGAACAGGTAAGTCAATAAAAAAAATATGGCTATTATATTTTTCATCCGATGCTATTTTGCTGTCAATCGAATTGACTGGACAAAGGTCGGTTATTTTTTTTATTAATGTTATTGATTGATTTTATGTTTATATAGAAATAATCTATTAGCATGCATCGTAACATCGAGCGGTGGTAGCACAGGATTTTATCCCTGAAGGTCCATTTGTGTGGCCGGAAAGGATTTCTTTTTACCCGAAAACCATACTATCAAACCCGCAATACATCCCCATAATAACATTTGCCAGGTACAAAGTTCCCACCCGCCCCACCTCCAGGCCAGAACGCCGAAAAAAGTTCCTATGGCCCCGCCGATAAAATAAGTGGTCATATAAATAGTATTCAGCCTGCTATGCGCATGTTCATGAAGACTGTAAATGCGCGTAAAATTGGTTATCTGGGTTGCCTGCACGCCAATATCCAAAATAAAGATACCCACGCATAATGCGACAACGGAAAAAGGAAATACTTTCATCAGCAGTATACTTGCGACAATTAAAGAAACGGTAAAAAGCAGGGACTTAAAATGATCTCCTTTATCCGCCAGCTTCCCGAACCAGGGGGCCACCAGCGCCCCGCCGATGGCAATTATTCCGAAAAGGCCGATGGTAGCCGGCGGATATCCAATGGGAGGAGCGCTCAGGTGAAAGGTCAGCGTAGTCCAGAAGGAAGAAAATGTGCCAAAAGTAAAGGCGCCGAGTAAAGCAGCCTGCCACAGGACCTTGTATTCTGCGATCAGGGAAAGAGTCGATCTTAACAATTGTACATAGCCGCCTTTGAATTTAGGCGGTATACCTGGAAGATATATGCGTAGCAGGATTGTACTGACCAATATAAGAGCGGCAGAGATCCTGAAAACATATCTCCATCCAAGCCAGCCTGCGATGCCCCCTGCAACCACCCGGGCGCCAAGGATCCCTACGAGTATCCCGGCGAATACCCTGCCTACCGTCTTACCCCGGTTGGCCTTGCCTAAGGTAGCGGCCATCGGCAGGATGATCTGGGCAGGGGAAGAGCAGACGCCTACGATAAAACTCAGGACGTATACCTGTTGGATGGTCCTGGAATAGCTCAACCCGATCAGGGAGAGGAAAAGAAGGGAAGAAAGGAAAACGATCAGTTTCTTCCTGTCGAGCTTGTCCCCCAGCGGCAAGAGGAAAAACATTCCTATCCCGTACCCCAGCTGGGAAAACATGGAAATTTTGCCCGCATTGCTTTCAGAGGTGAACACAGCCTGTCCTATCTCTTTCAGGATTGGCTGGTTATAATAAATATTCGCTACTATGACCCCGGCGGACACCGCCATCAATGGAATGACAAATTTGCTTACCTTCACAGGAAGTTCCTGAAGGTCCGATACTACTTCTTTCATAGGACAAAATTATTAACATCTGTTTTCTTCAAAATGGTACATTTTGATCATTTATTGGTAAAAACAAAATTCCCGGGGTGATACGATTTATCCAGCACGACGCTCTTTTTATAAGGCATTTTACGGCAAAAACATGGCCCTTCGAGCTTCATAATCACAATCATTTCGAGCTGGTCTTTATCCATTCCGGAAAAGGCTACCATTTTTTGAACGATGAAAAATACGATTACGCCGGTCCCTGTGTTTATATGCTGACTCCAGCAGATCATCATATATTCGATATTATCGAGGAAACGCAGTTCAGCGTATTGAAGTTTACCAACGTATATCTTTCCGGGGGGCACCCTTCCTCTTTCGAACCTGACTGGGATTCGATTCTCAACAATTTGCGGAATGCTTGCCGGGATCACGATGGCCTTTCGAAGTATGCCGGCGACCTGGGCAATGTCAGCCAGTTGATCTATCTCATCGTGAAAGAATGGGAGGCAAGGCCCTTCCCAAACAATGAAGTTATTCTCCACCTGATGCGTGGAGTCGTTTCTATCCTCAGACAAGCCATGGAAGACAAGCTCCAGGATCAGTTCAATTCGATCACAGGGGATTCGACCCGGCTGTTGCATTATATCCATCAACATATCCACGACCCGGCTAAGCTGCAAACCGACGCCATAGCCGCCAACCTGAATTTCACCAAAGGCCGCTTACAACTTTTGTTCCGCCAGCAGATGGGAACGTCGGTAAAGGATTATATCAACGATTATAAATGTCGGTTGATCGAGAACAGGCTGTTGTTCAGCTCCCTTACAATCAAGGAAATATCCAATGAATTCGGCTTCACTGACCTCAGCCACCTGAACAAGTTCTTCAGGAAGCTAAAAGGCGTCAGCCCAAGAAACTATCGCAACAACCATATGTCCGCCCGGGAGCAAAAGCAGAAACCTAAAAAGCCGGCAGACATCTGACGATTCAGCACTGCCGGCTTGCTTGTTGGCTTCCTGTATAACTAATTCAATTTTACAGCATCTATCGCTTCGCGGAGTGCTTTAGCCGCCGCACCGGGATCTTTCGCACTATAAATAGCCGCACCGGCCACGGCGACCTGCGCGCCCGCTTTTATGACGTCTGCAACATTACTGATGTTTACCCCACCAGCAATGGACACGGCCGTGCCCGCCCGGGCCGCTTCATCGATGAGCACCTGGATGGAGTAACCGGGTGCCCATTGTTCATCCAGTCCTGCATGTAATTCTACAAAGTCTACTCCGATTTTCGCCACTTCTCTTGCGCGTGATACCCGGTCTGCCACGCCGATGGTATCTACGACCACGCCCTTCCCATGTGCCTTCGCCGCCTTCACCGCTCCGGCAATGGTGGCATTGCCGGCAGCACCCATGACGGTCACCAGGTCTGCGCCGGCCTTGAAGGCTATGTCCGCTTCCAGTTCGCCCGCATCCGCCGTTTTCAGGTCGGCAAAGACTATCTTATCCGGATGGGCTTTTTTCATCGCAGAGATGACGGAAGAACCCATATTCTTGATCAGGGGTGTACCCAGTTCGATAATGTCTACATAGGGAGCCACTTTAGCCGCCAGGGCCAGCGCTTCCTCCGTTGTTAATAAGTCGATCGCGACTTGTAATTTTGCCATATTTGTATTTTTTTAAATGCTACATTGAGTATGCCAGCTGGAAGCATCGTTGCTTTATTCCAGGTTGGCATGTCTTTTCCATAACTCTTCCGCCGGTGTTCCAACCATCTTCCACAGCGTATGAAAGACGGCATCCGTCACCAGCAGGATACCCTGCTCGAACAAGCTGCCGGCATATTGGCTGGAAACAGCGTTTTGAAAATCCTGTTTTTGGGCCGCCGGCAATACGATGACAAACGTCGCCAGTTTCGCCAGCGGGGCCTCACGGGTAGTCGAAAGGGCGATTACCTGCGCACCTGCCGCCACGGCCTTTTCTCCCGCCTTCACAATGCTGCCGGTAGTCCCAGACCCCGAAGCCGCCAGGAGTAGGTCCCCTTTTCCTATCGCCGGGGTAGTAGTTTCACCTGCCACGAATACGGTAAGCCCCAGGTGCATTAGCCGCATAGCGGCTGCCCTTAAGGCCAGGCCCGAACGGCCAGCACCCACTACGAATATCCTGTTCGCGCCTTGTATGGCAAGCACCAGCGCGCTAAGTTCCCGGAATGAAAATTTTTCCCGCAGTTGCCGCTGTTCTTCATAGATCATGTCGAAACTGGACTCCAGGTCCGATGCTATCGTATCTATTGTGTTTGTAAACATAGCACAAAGGTACCGTGCCAGGCCCATCGGGTCTTTACACGATCAGCCTATTCAGGAGGACAATTTGGAAATTTTTTCAATAATCCAGGCAAGCCAGGTTATATGCCTCTATCTTTGCAGATACTATTCTTTTTTATAAAGTAAGAGGAGGTGGATATGACTGAAAAGGAAACGGGCCTTCCGTTGGACAAAACATTGCTCTATATCAGAAATCTCGACGATTGCCCGCCCAGCTATCTATATGACCCTGCCAGAAAGGATTTTTTCGAGGTCCTGTGGCTCCGGAATGAAAAACCCCTGCACCAGGTGCAGGACGACCAAAATGCCGTCAGGGGAGAGTGGATCTATCTTATCCCGCCCTATAGGGTCCACCAGTTGAATAAAGCCGGAAAAAAAGGAATGCTGCTTTCTTTTAAAAGAGAGCTACTGGAAGAAGATAACAAGGAGTTTGCACTGGACGTATTTAAGATATTCAATATCCAGGGCGAATTTTCCAGCATGGGACTGAACAGCGAATCGGCAGGACAGCTGGAAAAAGTCTATTCCCTGCTGGAGGAAGAATATCACAGTGGAAACAGCAGTTTCGCCATTCTTCAATCCCTGCTCAAGGTTTTTCTCCTTCACCTGATACGGATTAAAGAGCACGAATTCACTTCCAGCGATATTAACCATAAGAGGGTATATGAGTTTCTCCTGTTGCTGGAAGCCCATTACCTGGATGTTCGTAATACCGATTTTTATGCCACCAGGTTAGGCATGAGTGCCAAACGGCTTAATCAGATATTGAAGGAAAAATTGAATAAGACCGGTATGCAGCTTATCCACGAGCGCCTGATTCTCGAAGCCAAGAGAAAGATCATTCATAGCGAAGAATCGATCAAGGAGATCGCCTGGTTGCTGGGCTTCAAAGAACGCCCCTACTTCAGCCGCTTCTTTAAGATCCATACGGGACAAACGCCGGAAGAATTTCAAAAACAGGCCAAAACCCATATCGACACCAAATCGAATACATTGGTCTCCTGAATTCCGGAGGAATAGGGTCGCCTTAGCGCGCCAGTGCCTTGCAGGCTTAGCCCGCTTCCTTGCGCAACCTGTTAATCCCATTTTAATGTCCTGTGAAAAATTTGTTATTTCTCTGTGATCTTCTTCAAAACCCTTGATGTATGCAGCCTTTTTACGGTTATTTCATCAACTTCGCCCCTTATTTTGGCAAAAGCAACCAAACGGTCATTATTCCGTAATAGGAAATGAACAATATGAAATATTTCGCGGCGGGCATTCTTCCTTTATTAGTTATTCTTTCCTGTTCCGTCCGGGCCTTGGGCCAGGACCTCTTGTTATCCGGTTCTGTCAGGGATGCCTCCACGCACGAGCCATTGCAGAATGCCAGCATTTACGAAAAAACGAACCATAAGGGGGTCAGGACTGATTCCCTAGGAAGATTTACATTGCCGGCAGGAACAGGTAAGGTCACCCTGGTTGTTTCGATGGTCGGTTACGCGTCCAAAACGATTGTCAAAACGATTTCACCGCTGTCCCAGGACAATCCTGGTCTGACCGTCGAGCTTGTGCCGGAAGTTGGTAAGCTCGATGCAGTCGTAGTCACCAATAAAAGGGCAGGTAAATATCGTAATAAGAATAATCCAGCCGTCGAGCTGATCCGGAAGGTCATCGACCATAAAGAATCGAATAGACCGGAAGGATTCGATTTTGCCACGTATGAAGAATACGACAAGGCGGAAATAAGCCTGCGGAACGTGGATCCCCAAAAGCTGAACAAACGAATGCTCCGTCCCTATCGTTTTATGTTCAACCACCCGGACACCCTGGCAGGAGAGGACACTACTCTGCTATATCCCGTCTACCTGGAAGAAAAGCTATCGCAAAATTATTACCAAAAAAAGCCGGCAAGGACCAAACAGATCGTTGTCGCGGAAAAGCGGGTGGATTATGGTGACCTCGTCGATACGAAAGGGGTTAGCACCTACATGAACACGCTCCTATCAGACATCGATATTTATGATAATAATATCCTGCTTTTCACCAATCAGTTCTTAAGCCCGATATCGAATATGTCCCCGACCTTTTATGAATTTTCCCTGGGAGATACTGTTGTCGATCATGGAGAAAAGCTGGTCCGTTTGAATTTCATTCCCCGTAATCCCGACGACCTTTTGTTCAGAGGAGTGTTATTTATCACGCTGGATGGAACCTATGCGGTTGCAAAGGTATCGATGACGATCAGTAAAAAGGTCAATCTCAATTTCATAAAGAATTTACGTATCCGGCAGGAGTTCGAAAAGGTTTCGGGTGGCCATTATTACCGGGTAAGCTCGGATGCTTCAGCCGATTTTTCCATCTCGGGCAAAGGAAAGGGGTTACATGGACGTAAATTAGTGTCTTACAGTCATCTTGAGATTGGTCAGCCTATCCCGGGTGATATTTTTTCAAGGCCTGGTCCGGCGGAAAGCGCTGCCGATACCTTGTCGAAACCCGATTCCTACTGGAATGAGCACCGGCCTGAACCGCTGAGTGCCGGCGAATCCCGTGTATATGAGAATATCGACAGCTTGCGGCATCTGCGTACTTTCGTCAGGACCAAAGACCTTATAAACCTCCTGGCTGCCGGATATAAGAGTGCCGGACCATTTGAGATAGGTCCGGCCAACACCTTTTACAGCTTTAACCCTGTTGAGGGATTACGATTGGCCTTTGGCGGGAGGAGTACGCCCGCGTTCAGCAAACGTATCTACCTGGATGGCTATGGGGCCTATGGATTCGCCGATCAGCGATGGAAATATAACCTGGGAGTCGCGTACTCCTTTAACAAGCTGTCCGATTATGGCTATCCCCTTCATTATATCAAGGCCAGTTTCATGCATGATCTCCAGATACCCGGTCAGAACCTTCAGTTCGTGCAGTCCAACGGCTTCCTTAGCTCTTTCAAGAGGGGTAATAACGATAAGTACCTGTATAATAATATTTTCAGGATCGACTATACCCATGAACTGCCGGATCATTTTTCCTATGGATTTGGATTCAAATACTGGGCACAGCAGCCTGCCGGGGATATTCAGTATATCCGTACCAAAAATAATTTCGCAGATACCGTCAGAAACATTGTTTCTTCCCAGCTCTCGGCCCGGATCCGCTGGGCGCCACATGAAAAATTCTATCAGGGAAGGGTCTATCGCGTACCCTTTCCAAACCAGTATCCTGTCTTCAGCCTGCAATATGCCGCCGGTATCAAAGGCCTATTCAACGGCCACTTCTCCTACCAGAACATCAGCCTGAACATTTTTAAACGTTTTTATCTTTCCCCCTTCGGATATACGGATATGACCCTGCTCGGATCTTATACAAGCGGGAGACTGCCTTTCCCGTTACTGCAGATAATCCCTGCGAACCAGACCTACGGCTATCAGCCCAACTCTTATAACCTCATGAATTTCCTGGAATTTGTCAGCGATCATTATGTGGGTCTAAATGCCGAACATCACTTCAACGGGTTTATCTTCAACAAGGTTCCATTCCTGAAAAAGCTGAAATGGAGAGAAATTGTTACCGGCAAAATATTATATGGTGGGTTAAGAACGGAAAACAACCCTGCAAACGACCCGTCCCTGCTTAAGTTCCCCGTCACCAACGGCCAGACCAGCACTTTCGCGCTCGGGAATCAGCCTTATATCGAAGGAGGCGTCGGTATCGGCAATATCTTCAAAGTTTTAAGGGTCGATGCTATCGAGCGATTTTCTTATATGGATCATCCGATGGTGCCCCGCTATGGCGTACGCTTCCTGTTCGTATTCGATTATTGAGGGCCATTAGATCAGCCTGAACATCCGGACGTTCCAAGATTAGTTAAGATGATGGTTAAAATATGAGTCGATATTTCCTGCTTGCGGAATAGTGAGGAAAGCACTGGGAACTGTGGAATTAAGATAAGATAGCTTTTCTACATATCGGTTCGAATCATTTATCCATTAGCAAAAAAACAGTTGTCCCGGGGGGCGGGGCAACTGTGGCAGGAGTCGCAGCTAAGATTTGGTAAATTCCTGGTAAACATCCATATCACCATCTCCAGACACCCTGACGATTTTTGTATTTTTCGCGTCTTCCAGGTGTATTAAATAAACCAGGTGGTCGGGTATCTCTGCTATCTCAATAACGGTGATGGTGAAATCGTAATAGGTGCTCTTTACGATGGCGCGGATGTCACGGGGAAGTTTGTTTTCACTACAGTATTTTAAAGATCCCGTCCAGTGACCTTTTTTATCATAATAGGCCCGATTTAAGAACCCATCCTGGGTGAAGTATGAGATGAAACCACTTTTTAGGGTATACCATTTTTCGTCTTTGACGCCGGAAAATCTGCTTCTGAAATCTTTGATTGCTTTTAAGCTGATCGTGTTCACGTCGGCTGCATTATCGGCAGACGAACTATATGAGGAAGCTGCCGCCTTAACTGGCTTGTTATTGCTCTGAGTGCTTGCCAGGTCGTTTTGGTTTCTGATGTCCTGGGAAAATAGACGGCCAGGGAGTATTGCCGCCGATACGCAACCGACAACAAGTACAAGAATTGATTTTTTCATTTTTGAAACGATTAAAAGTTAATATAATTGGTGACAGAACATTTAGAGGGCTTGCTAATCATTTGAGCTATTCCGGAATGCATGTCGAAATATGAGTCGTGATGTAAAAACCGGAGGGAAACAGAAATTATTGGATTGGAGACAATTTTTATCTATATTGGATGAAACCTGCCAACTGTACATGGACTTCACCAATTCCTTCAGTGACCCTGATCGTCAAATAATTGAGTATCTCTTACAAAATAATTTGAATAAAAGAAGAGGTGAGGAAATTTTATTTAACAGATATGCTTATTTCATCCGGCAAGGCATGAGTAAACATGGTTTATCGGAAGAAGAAGCCTTCAATGCCTATTCTGATGGCGTTCTGGCTGTCATTGAAAGAATTTCTAATGGAATGTTTCAAGGTCGTTCCTCCCTGAAGACTTACATCTACCAGATTTTTCATAACAAATGTGTTGACCTCCTACGCAAGAATGCGGCTGATAAAAATATTGTTAACAGGACGGAGTCGATTAGCGAAAGGCTATCGCATCTATCCGACAAGGCCCGTTCAGTCGTGCAAATATTAATAGACAAGGCAGATTGGAACCTGCTCAAAGAAAAACTAAACCAATTAGGCGACGACTGCAGGAAAATGCTGTTGCTTTGGGCGGATAGCTATAGTGACAGGGAGATTGCGACCCTGATGGAATATAAGACAGCCGATGTGGTAAAGACAAGCAGGCTGAGGTGCCTGGGAAAATTAAAAAGATTATACAATACAGCATAAAATAAAAATGGACAGCCTGGAATATATCGACGGTTATTTTAACGGAGAATTTTCCCCGGAAGAAACCAGGCAGTTTGAGAAAAGGATTCAGGACGACCCTATGTTTGCAGAAAAAGTGGCATTTCACGTAAGCGCTTATATTGCCTTTAAAGAGGAGCATGCCGTGGAAAGGAAAAGGAGATTCCGGGAAATGTACCGGCAAACGATCTCACAAGCAAAAGCCAGGCGGGCGGAGGTCAGAAGGTTCCTGTCTGCCATTGCTGCTGCTGCGCTTTTTGCAGGAATTGCCCTCTGCTGGTACCTGTTCTTCAATCCAGTGGCTGCACCGAGGTTAGCAGATCAATATATACGGCAAAACCTGGATTTGTTGAGTGTAAAGATGGGTACAGTGGATAGCATGCAAACCGGCCTTACTCTATACAACGAAGGGAAATTCCCGGAAGCATTGCAACAATTCGAAACTATTCTCCGGGCTGACTCATCAAATTCGACTGCTATGCTCAATGCGGGGATAACTTCCCTGAGAATGCAGGATTTCGACAAAGCCCTTGATTTTTTCAAAAAACTGGAAGTTCGTACCGACCCCCACTTAAATCCGGCCCTTTTTTACGGAGCCCTCACACTAATGAAACGCAATCATGCCGGCGACCCCACCCTTGCGAAGCAATTTCTGCGGAAAATTGTGCAAAAGGATCTGAACAAAAAGGAAGAAGCACTGGAATTACTTAGGGAATTGTAATTCTATCCTCAGAATAGCTATTTCATTGTGAACCAAGAGTTGAATGGCTCGAATCTTGTGATCGCGCTCTATAATTTAATCCCGCAGTTGTACCACAGGTTACGTCAATGGTAACCCCGGTTATTTTGCCAGACATATCCGATGCCAGGAATACTGCTGCATTGGCTATATCAGCCATTAAGGGTAGCTTTTTCAGCATCGTATCTCCCTCCATCTTTCGTATGATAGATTCCATGCCTGCAGGATCACTGTCGATCGCTTCCTTAAATACTTTTGAATCCGGGGAACCACCGGACCGGATATTTACTACACGTATGCCATATACGCCTAACTCTGAAGCAAGGTTCCTCGACAAGCTTTCTACGGCGCAACATGCTGGCGCAAACCCACCCGTAAAAGGATAACCTATTCCTCCGGGCGTTGCTGTAAGGGATAAAATGATTCCTGAACCTTGCTTCATCATTACCTTGCCAGCAGCTTTTGCAGTTAAAAACCGGGTTTGCATGGTCAAAGTTATCGGGCGTATAAAATCATCCATCGGGATATCGACCAAAGGGATATTTTGTATAACGTCAATGCCGACAGCATTAAATGATATATGTACTGTGCCCGCTGATTGTACAACGGCATCCATATGACTGTTGATTGCCTTTTCATCTAATGCGTCTACTTGCGCCACCTCCGCACTGCCACCGGCAAAAAGAATTGCATCTGCTACTTTTCGGACGGAGCTAAGATTTCGGCCGGTTAAAAATACATGGGCACCGGCACCCGCGAGTGCTTTGGCGACGGCTCCGCCCATAGAACCACCGGCGCCATATATAATTGCATTTCTGTTTTGAAGTATCATGACATTTGATTCGATTTATTGAAGTAGTATGTTATAAATCTAAGAAAATATTTAATATACCCACTATTGTTTCCAATGCAGGCCGACCCGGTCGGAGAGGAAATAGCACTTCTGCAAGTACTTGTTTATGCTCATCGCTGCCAGGCTTGCTGTCGCTAATATTCCGGGCCACTCACTTTTAAGGTTTTTAAAGAGATTTATCCTGAAATCCATTTTGATTTTCAATTTTTTAGAAGCTAATCATTAAACTTAATTTTTATTAACGAGCTTATAATGAAGTGAATCAGCCTTAACCATTTCCCAATGTTCGTTTAACAGTAGTTTCCAGCCCTTTCCCTCAATGACCCGACCGTTTATGTTTATACTTTCGCTTGCCGGTAAAGTAATTACTTTCCAGTCTTTCATGAGCACGCCAGGGGCTGATACAGTCAGTTGCCCCCAGGTATCTTTAATTTCCGCTGTCGGATAAACAGTTCCATATTCACCCAGATCAAACAAGATACTAGGATTAAAGCCAATACCCATTTTTATCAATGTGATGGTTAAAACCGGTTTTCGTGTAAAAAGGGCGGTATATTCTTTTACGGTTTGCAGGCGTTTTTCCTCTTTTAACTTTTCCGACCTGATAATGGCATCACCATTGTATTTCTTTTCCAGCCTGGCTACTGCCTCGCTCACCGGATGTACTGGCAAATTGATATGATACGATTTTGAAATCAATACCGGGAAATCCGAATTCGAATCGACCTTTAGCGTCCAGCCGGGAGATTTCTCATATAGTAAATAACCATAAACAGGGCCGGTAGAATAAGCAGAGGACCGGATCAATGATTTACGTTCTCCGGTGCTGTCAATTTGATGACACAGATACTGCCGGATGCTATCCCGCTGTCTGCCAAGCATTACCCCGGTATATTGTGCAAGACCTTCATGCATTTCTAAAATCCTTTCATTTTTAAAGGTATTTGGGAAAAGCTCGCGCCTTTTTTCCCGGAAGAGTAGTGCATTGGTTAGATCTGTACCACGCTGGCTAACAGGTTTGTTTAAGGCGGCTTTTAAAGCCTGTAACTCCAGCAAAAAATAAATTCTCCCGTATAGGCTACTTAGATGGTCGGCTGTGGGGCTACGCTCAGGCAGCCCAAGTTTCTCCTGGATCCGATGAAATGATTCATGGAGCACCAGTTCTAAACGATCATCATGATCTGTGGGTAAAGGCCATAATATAATGGACCACCTTCGCCCCTGCCAGAGGATGGACGTATTAGCGATTATTACCTCTGTTGGCAACACGCCTTTATAAATACCTCCATCAGGCTTCAATATTCCGGCGCTATCCGGCATATTTCCATAGGTAACTCTGGACTGAGGGTCTACAAACAGCATGGGTCCATAGATTTTTTCATTCCAGATCCGCTGATTTTGGCTGGCGGCCTCGGCTTCTTTGAAATAAGATGCAGCCATCTGGCTGGCAGTATCAATGGTTTGGGCCTGGCAGGTAAAAGCAGACCAGCAGACCAATACCGTTATTATTCTTTTCATACCCTTTTTTTAGCAAGGATCGGGTGTATTGCTGATACACCTAATGAGAATTATATCAAGTGTATGAAATTTTATATCAATGACACGGGAGAAAGAAAAAAAATCACCAATTTTAGGGGGTTTTACATAAATTAGTCAATGCGTAAGTTTCTCCTCCATTCCTTTTTCTGGATTGTTTTCTTCCTGATGTGGAACCGGCTCGTTAACTTCTATATCAGTAATAATCGGAACAGGATTTACTTTTCCGTATTGGATGTCACCCTGATTGTTTTCGCCTTCTATATCATTTATTTATACATCATGCCTGATTATCTCAGGCGCAAGAAAATAGGAACGCTGATCCTGCTATCCGCTCTGCTAACTATTCTGTTAGCTGGAATTTACTCCTGGATCATGGGGGAATTTTTACATCATGGCCTGGTACCCATTCATTTTAATTTTTCATGGGACTATACGGACATGCAATACAATCGTTTCTTCATCGCCTTAATAGGTGTTCTTGCCGGTTGCTTTGTAAAACTGGCTGTGGACAGACTCGAAGTGGGGCGAAGAATGGAAATTATGGAGAAAGAAAAATCAATGGCAGAACTGACCTACCTGAAAGCTCAGATTAATCCTCATTTTCTGTTTAACTCCCTGAATAGCTTGTATGCACAATTGGAGCTCAATCCGGAAGGGGCAAAAGGAACATTGGTATCTCTTGCAGACTTATTGCGCTATCAGCTATATGAATGCAATACTGATTTTATTCCAATAGCTAAAGAACTCGCCTACCTTGAAAACTACTTTAACCTGCAAAAAATCCGCAGCGATAACTGTAGCGCAAATCTATTAATTGGAGGGGATCATGAAAATTTACGTATTGCTCCGTTTTTGCTCATACCATTCGTTGAGAACGCATTTAAGTATGTTTCTGATTATGATGATCAGGAAAACTTTATAAAAGCCAGAATTGATTTTGTTAATAGTGAACTGAATTTTTATTGCATTAATACTTTTGATGTTAAGAGTCATCAGCAAACTGGTAATACGAATAAAGGCATTGGATTAATAAATGTAAAGAAACGCCTGGAATTAATTTACGGCAATAAGTTCAAATTAAAAGAAGGGATTAATAATGGATCATATTATGTGACACTAACTCTAAATTTAAAGTGATGCTTAACTGTTTAATCGTAGATGATGAGCCGCTTGCCCGGAGGCAAATTGAAACTTATGTTGGAAGAATACCGTTTCTCAAATTAGTTGGTACTGCACGTAATCCCACCATCGCCAAAGGAATTTTGCAAACCGAATTGGTTGACCTGATCTTCCTGGATATTCAAATGCCCCAAATGAGCGGTATCGATTTTTTAAAAAGTAACGATATTTTTCAGCAGGTTATATTTATAACTGCTTTCCCGGAATACGCTATTGAAGGTTTTGAACTGGAGGTTACAGATTATTTAATGAAACCTGTAACATTTGAACGTTTCTTAAAGGGAAGTAAAAAAGCACTTGCAAGGGTTAGTGGTTCCCAAACGATAAAGTTAATCAGTGATAAGCCCAATTTTTTATATGTAAAATGTAATCAGCGCTTTGAAAAAACCTGGATTGATGATATTTTATACATAGAATCCATGCTGAATTATATTAATATCATTACGAAAAACAGAAAGCTCACTGTTTATTCGAGCCTCAAAGCAATTGAAAGTAGTCTTCCTCAAGATAAATTTTTAAGAATTCATAAGTCGTACATGGTAGCAATAAATCATATAAATGCTATCGACAGGCATCAAATACATGTTGCAGGACATAAGCTACCTGTAAGCCGATCAAATAAGCAAGCAGTGCTTCAGATTGCTTTAAACTTAGGTTTGAATACAATATGTCCCTAAATAATTACCTTTAGAGAGGGTCAATGCTAGATTTCAATTGATTGGGCTATCGTTTCCCCGAAGTGGAGCGGACCATATCTTTCAAATTACGAATTCTTCCGTCCATTGTAATATATTCACCTTCTTTTAATTGTAAATTCTGACCACTGGAAGCGTCTATTGATCCGTTCGGGTGTATGGTCGTTTGATTGACCAAAGTAACATCCTTTTTGATCAGCTTTCTGTGGCCTCTGTTTACCTCAATCAATTTTCCTTTCTTCATCATGATATAAACCCGTGGAGAATGACTCCGCGTTTTACTTTTTTGCTGAGCAAAAACGGCCAAAGAAAATGTAGAAATTGTAAATAAAAGAACAAATTTTTTCATACTGGTAATATTAGGGTACTGGATAATGCATTGCCTTCCTTACGAAAGCGTTTTAATGTATCAGTGAATAGGGGTATATAAGTTCTTTACTAGGATGCAAGAACGGTTATGCGAGCGGGTATATTATCCCGAAAGCAAATTTTATTTTTTCATTTCTGAGGTAATCCCTTAGTGGTATGACTGAGTGTTCATTGGGCTTATGCAGGTTTGTTTTTCGACCTGATTGGCGCTACCTATTCGATCATTTTAAACGGTGGCAACCAGCATTTAAAAAATAAATAGGCAGGGAGAATATGGATTGGACTTTAATTAGTTTTCCCGGCACTGGTTTTATCTCCTTTCATCGGTTTACTCTCGCCGGCAAACCCGAACAAACACCGTTCCTTTATCATGGCCGCCACCTCGGCTGGCACATACTCCTCCCACCCTTCCACCCCCTGTTTGATCAGCTGCAAGACCTTATCCGTTTGGATCTGAAGATTACTCTCTTTATAATCCCTGATATCTTCGATTTTGTTATTGGAGATCAGATAACGGTATAGGTCTACCAGGTGTGAAGGCGGATTAAACTGCAGAGAATTGTAGATGATCCCATTTCGTAAAGTAGGGTAAATGAAAAGCTTTACTTTCCGGCTGAACAGGGTTGCAAACGATTCCAAAATGCCGCCGGGCAGATCCTGGTAATGTTCCTCGGAAAAAATATATTCGAGGTTGGGATAGCCCATAACCACACCCATTTTAAGTTTGGTGATCTTTGATAAATAAGCCACCAGCTTATAATACTCATGAAAATCGGAGATTAGGACCGGTTGCCCCAGCGCACAAAGAATATCCACCCGGTCGAGGAAATCCTTTTCATCGATCTCGGCGGTCGGGTCCGCATCCCTTTCCTTTAGTGCCTGTAAAGTCAGCTCCGTAACTACTACGACATTATCCTTATCTACATCAGGCTCCTGCATAAATTGTTTAACGCCCGTGTTCAGCATATCCATGTGCACATTGATGACGGGTCGGAAACGACCACGTACCACTACGATATGCTTCTTGTACAGAACCTCGGAAGGCTGCATATTCTTGCCGTCCGGGCCAAACAACGCCGCATCCGAAAAACCATATCTCACAAGTTGCAAACTCATCAGCCTGTTATCTATTTTGCTGAAATCAGGGCCTTCAAAACGGATCATGTCTATCTGGATGGCGTCCATAGACAAATTGTCCATCAGGGACAGCAAAAAGATATTGGGGTTCGTATGATAGTAGAAGCAGGCGTAGATCAGGTTTACGCCAAGGACACCGACGGCATTCTGCTGTAAGACATTATCATTATCCAATAATTTCACATGGATTACTACGTCATTGAATTCTCCGTCCGGTTCCAGCTGAAAACGAACGCCCATCCAGCCATGCCCTTCATTTGTCTTGTGATAATTAAGGGCCGTAATGGTATCGGAAAAAGCGAAAAATGTCGTTTTATCGCCACGCTTTTCGGCAAGACGTTCGATCAGGAGCCCATATTCCTTTTCCAGCATCGATATCAGCCGGGCCTCGCTTACATAACGCCGACCTTTTTGTGCGCCATAGATGGCGTCAGAAAAGGTCATATCGTATGCGGACATGGTTTTGGCGATAGTGCCTGAAGAGGCGCCTGCCTTGAAAAAATTGGCGGCAACATCCTGGCCGGCGCCAATCTCTGCGAATGAGCCGTAAATTTGAGGATCGAGGTTAATGGCAAGCGCTTTTTGTTTGATTCCTAAGTCCTTATTGTGGATGACACTCATACAATTTGTCATTTATATGTACCGCCTGCATAATTAACTCTGGTTGTCAGCAGAAGAGATGCATAAATATACGATTTTTTAGTACAAGTGTCTTCAAGGGAATGGTATGCAGAAGGTTAAATGGACTATCTTAGCAGGACTTTTTTAACTCAAGTGGTAGTCCGCTATGTTCCCCTGGAAATCCATTATACAAATAGAAAAAGACTGCGACTGTCCCATTTACCTGCAGATCGCCAACGCGATGGCCCAGGAAATAAAAAGGGGCCGTATCGGGCCTGGAATAAAATTACCCGGCACCCGGCTCCTGTCGGAGACGCTGACGATACATCGCAAAACGGTCGTACGCGCCTATGAAGAGCTGGAAGCACAGGGATGGATTGAAATGCGGCCCTCACAAGGTACTTTTACCAGCCGGGAGCTACCGGAAGCCAATCCCCGCAAACTGAACGACAAGCAGGAGAGGCCGAACTCTTTCCCTTCCGAAACGGGTTATCCCGTCCGCGTCAATACCCTGATCCGAACGCCGACGCCTCCGCTTCGCCACATTCCCGGTTTCCATGACGGGCCCGATACACGCCTGATGCCCATCTCCGAACTTGCCAAAGCCTACCGGAGCGTCCTGTCGAAGAAAGTCAACCTGCGATATACTTCCTATGTCGAAACAGCCGGCGTTGAAAAATTCAGGAAGATCTTGTCGGATCACCTGAATGCGAGCCGGGGCCTTCGAACGACCTATGAGAATATCATGGTTACACGGGGAAGCACGATGGGCCTTTACCTGATAATAGGCGCCCTTTTTCAAAAAGGGGATATCGTCATAGTTGGAGATACTAATTATTACTATGGAGACCATGCGTTCCTGAATGCCGGTATCCGGTTGAAAAGGGTCAGGGTCGACGAATATGGGATTGATGTGGACGCGATCGAAAAGATAAGCCGTAGCAAAAAGATCCGTGCAGTATATATCACCTCTCACCATCATTACCCGACTACGGTCACTCTCACCGCCTCCCGGAGGATGAAGCTCCTCTGCCTGGCCGAACAATTCGGATTCGTTATAATAGAGGACGATTACGACTATGATTTCCATTATTGCAGTAGCCCTATCCTCCCCCTGGTGAGCGCCGATAACAGGGGCATGGTAGTTTATATTGGCACACTGAGCAAGACTATTTCCCCGGCTATCCGGGTAGGCTACGTAATAGCCCCGGTCAATCTTATATTAGAACTGACCAGGTTAAGGCAAGTGGTGGATTCACAAGGGGACCCTCTCATGGAATTGGCCCTTGCAGACATGTTCCAGGACGGGAGCATCAAAAGACATATGAAAAAGGCGCTCCAGGAATATCACCGGCGCAGAGACTTCGTCTGCTCTGCCCTCTCCCAACAACTCGCCGGGAAGATCGATTTTACAATTCCGGATGGAGGGCTCGCCATCTGGGCTAAGTTCCACCCCTCCATTCCCCTGCCGCCCCTCACGCAAAAACTGAAAGAGAAAGGGATCATCTTGTCCAACGGTTTGATTCATAATACCTCGTCATTCTCCCTGAACGCTACCCGGATAGGCTTCGGATGGATGACGGAAAAAGAATCGGAGAAAGCCCTCGACATCCTTATCTCCACCATACGATCGATGGCATAATTAGTACCCCCTTCTTCAAACCGGACTACCTGCTATCTTAAAACCGGTCACTAAAATAGTCCAATACTTTTATAATTTCGAGGAGTAAACATTCATCCATAAAAAAGAAATTATGAAAAAGATTTTTCTGGCAAGCCTTTCCATCCTGCTTGCCTTCCTGGCTAATGAACCTAATAAAGCCTTCGCCGAAGCTCACCCCGCCGTACCAGGATCTTTTCCCGCCGTCAGCGAACCCAAACTGGCCGTCAGCGAAAAATTGCTGCAGGAATTCCACGAAAGCTTTCCGAATGCCGAACGGATAAATTGGTATGAGTCGGACAATAGATACATCGTTAGTTTTGTGGAACGGGGGATCCTTAACCGGATCACCTATAAAAAAAACGGCAGCTTTATCAGTTCGTTCCGTTACTATGGAGAACGCGATTTACCTTATTACCTGATCAACAGCTTGAAAAAGAGATATCCCGGTCAAAAAATTTTCGGGGTAACCGAGATCACCACGATTTCCGAGATCGCTTATTTCGTAAAACTGGAGGGGCCGAAGTATTGGATAACGGTCAGCCTGAATAGTGAAGGCGATTGTTCCGTCGTAGAAAGTTATCGGTACGCCTTATAAAAGTAAAACTGTAAACATATTCAAAGCGGCTTTGGCGGAAGAATAGCCTAACAGAGTTCTCCTGGCATTGATATGGTTGTCTTTTTCATTGTATTTAGGGTAGTCATTTTATTTGCCTGGTCCGGCCTGTCTTCTCCTTGAGGATCAAGACCGGTTTCAGCGAATTCGCTAATATTCCATGCAGTATATTTTGGTGTGTCAGATTATATAGAAAGCTGTGCTTGCCAGGTAAAGCAACGATCAATTGCACCTTCTTATCGTCTGCGAATCTCAGGACTCCCTGAAGAATATCTCTATCCTCCAAATTATATAATTGATAATCAAAATCTTTAAGCTGATGACTTAAAATTTCTTTTGTTTCGGGAGAAGGTTCACCTGGCAGGTTGTTCCTGTGCGTCCCATCAACGTTTAACAATAATAGTTTGGGATGGCGCCACAGGCTTATGTTTTCCAGGCGCTGCAAAGAGTCGATGTTGACTAAGGATTTAAGCTCACAGGCCACCAGGGCCTCTGTAATCGGCCGATAGCTACTTTTTGGCGGAACAATGAGTACCGGTACAGGGATCACTTTTGTAAGTTCGATGATTTGACGACCTATAATACTATCTTCCGTTATGTCATAACTGTTGCTTCCGATAATAACCAGGCAAGGGTCAGCTTTTACGACTTGTTCCAGAACCGAACGCACTAATGGGAATTCGCTTATGACAATCCTGACTATGATATCCGGATCCAGTTTTTTTAATAACTGCAATTTCAACTCTTCAAATTGTTGCATAAGCATCTTTTTCCTGCTTTGAATATCTTCTGCACTTACCTGGATCAAATCAGGTGTGGGAATGATCTGTTCAAACAGGGGAACATACAAATTGGCAATAAGAACTATCTCATTGAGTTCCAGGTCATTGGAAAGATCAACAGAATAGGCGACCGCGTTATTCGAGGACGCTGAAAAATCGACAGGGACCAGCAATGTTTTCATGATTATTCCTCCTTCGTTAGTTTCATATTTGACAAAAGACGATCCAGTGATAATGGCCCGGATCCAATTACAAGAAAAAGGAGCAGTAAAGCAAGCACCAAAATTGACAGCCAAAGCTCGGAATTAACATAGGGAGATGTAATATTCACAAAAAATACGGCTGCAAAAACAATCGGCAATTGCAATAATGCCCACAGTCTTGTATAAAGACCCAAAAAAATAAGCCCCCCTCCCAACACATGCATATAGGTTACATAATATATAAGCGCTGTAATGATTTCAGGCGATTGCCTGATGGCTCTGTTTTCAATGATCAGGTATCGGAGATAAGCTGCATTGTTTAAGAAAATAACTCCTTTAACAACTAAAAATAGTCCAAGGACCATACGAAGGAGATCCAGAATTTTAGGGTGATGCCGATCCCCCCAGTTGCTGATTTTATGAGTGACATTCATAATATTAAATTTAAAATTGATAAATAGTAAAATATTATACGGTCAAATGTTTAACTATATGGGGTAAAAATTATTTTCCATTGGCTATATTTCCACTCACAATTAATAATAATCCGGTTATTTCCTTTAACTTTTCATCAGGCAGATTACCCTTAATAAGAGTATAGATCTCATTGATCATGGGAGTAAATTTCTTTTTATATTCCTTTCCCCGACTTGTCAGCGAAATAATTTTATTCCTTCTGTCAATGGGATCTTCCGAGCGCGTTACCAATTTTATTTTGACCAGGTTATCAATAAGCGGTGTAAGGCTTGCTTTGTTCTTTTGAACTGTATTGGCGACTTCCTGCTGATTAACCTGGTTTTTTTTCCACAATACGATCAATACCTGGAGCATTTCATAAGTTATTTCCCGATCATGCCATTCCCTTATTTTTTGTTGAGCAACCTGTTTGATAGCCTGCCTTACATTAATCAAGGCATCCACAAACCCGAGGACGGTATCATATTTGTTTTGTTTCCTTGTCATTTCTTATACAAAGTTAGGCGTTTAATGGTTAAAACTTTAACTAAATTTTAAAATGCCCGCCAGGGGACTATGATAGGAAAATACCATATAAACAATTGACTATTAATTGCTATATATGTAAGAATATAGATACGAAAACGTTACTGTTTTGGGAAATATTTCCTATTTTTTGTGATTTTTTAACCCCATCCCCTACTAATTAGAAGTAGCCCCTTTTTCAATGCCTGATAAAAAAGAGTTTATAGAGATCATAAAAGAAAACGACGGTCTTATTTATAAGGTCGCCAAAGTATATGCCAATAACAAAGAAGATGAGCAGGATTTATACCAGGACATCGTTTACCAGCTCTGGAAATCTTTTGATTCTTTTAGAAATGATTCTAAAATAAGCACCTGGATGTATCGTATAGCGTTGAATACGTCTATTGCTTTTTTACACAAAGAGAAAAGAAAAGGGAACCACATACCCATCAATGAAGGCCTGATAAACACAACGGACCCGAACGAACCTTGGAAAGAAGAACGGGTTGAAGCTTTATATGCTGTCATAAAAGGGCTCAATACGATCGAAAAAGGGATTATACTTCTTTACCTGGAAGGGAAATCCTATGATGAAATAGCGGCTATAACCGGTTTTACGACTACCAATATAGGCACCCGCCTGGGTAGGATCCGACAAAAAATAACGACTCAAATTAAAAAATAAACATAGTATGGAACTGGAAGAAATGAAGACTCTATGGGGAGAAATGTCCGCAGAGCTTGAAAAACAAAAAACAATAACGGATTCAATAATTATTAAAATGACACAAACAAGTTTCAGAAACAAGATGAATAGAATATGGATCCCTGAAATACTGGGCTCATTGGTTTGCTTTGCGGAGATCCTGTATATCCTTATCAACCTCCAAAAACTGACCCCCTGGTATCTCCTGGCTTGCGGGATCAGTGCTGTCGTGACCCTGTCTTTATTGATCCTTCTGTCTGTAAAGGCCATTCAGAAGATCCGCTCTGTTAATATTTCAAAAATAAATTACAAACAATCCTTGTTGGAATATGCAGCAGGCAAAAGGCAATTTGTGCTCGTTCAAAAGATAAATTTTTATTTGTCATCCATCCTCCTGGTGGTCACCCTGCCTGTCATGGGACAGCTTATGGGAGGAAAAGACCTGTTTAAAATTTCCAGCTTCTGGATCTGGTATGCCGTGTTATTCCTCTTCTTTTACCCCCTTTCCCGATGGTTGTTTAAATACTATCTTAAAGTGACCACAGACGCAGAGAAAATTTTGGGAGAATTAGAGGGCTGACCCTCACACATGCACTTTCCCGAGGAGATAGATTTCCATTCCATCCCCCCACCCGGCGCCATGATCGCTAACCGCTCTTTTTATGCGATCCGGATGAATGGAATGCTCTCCATAGCAAAGCAGCGAAAGGATGCTGGCTGGGCGAAGATGCCAGCTGGCCCAGGCAAGCGGGGTGTCTCCATTCATATCTTTCCTGGTTTTGTCGGCGCCAGCTTTTAAAAGCAACCCGATACCATCGGCATCGCCAAATGCAGCCGCACGATGTAGCGGAGTTTCCTGCCTGGTAAAGACATCTCTCATGAACCCTCCCGTTGGCTGATTCGGTCTCGTTTGGCTATTGGGGTTTGCTCCATAAGACAGAAGAAGCTCCAAAATCATATTGTAGACGGGTCTGTTGGCTTTACACAAAGCCGCATGCAAGGCCGTTTCACCCGAATCCGGCAATTCGTAATTGACATCGGCGCCTTGTTCAAGCAGGAACTGGCATAACTGCCAATGCCCGTGAAAGACGGCGCCATTCAGGTCATAGTTATTACCTAAGTCGGTCAAAAAGGCGCCGTTTGCGATAAGATGTTTTATAGCGCTCACATCGCCGTAGTAAGCGCACCATTGAATCAGAGATACCCCGTTTTTATCGGAGGACCGGGCGTCATGACCTTGTTGGATATACTCAAATACCAGGTCTGTGCGTCCATCTGTTATTTTATCAATCATATGCTACTTTTTTAATGTTTACAGCATCAACACCGCTCCTTTTTACAGCCAGATCCGGCAGTAACTACGCGAGCCCCGGACGCAGCAAGAGCCGTAACGCAATATTAAATGCATCCGCCTTATCGCCCAGTGATTGAAAAAAATCCGCATCGAAATTTTCAATGATCTTTACGGCCTTCCTGGTGACTTTTAAACCGTTCGCAGTAAGCAGCACAATTTTGGCCCTGGTATCGGTTTCATGCTCCCGCCTTTCGACCAGCCCTTTCTTTTGTAAAGTCCTGATGACGGTGGAGGTTGTCATTGGATCGATCTGACTATGCTGCGACAGGTCGATTTGCGTAACACTTTTCTTTTGCCCCGAGAGCCACAGCAAACTGGCCAGCAGAACAAACTGCGGGTGCGTGATTTCAATCGTATCCAGGGCTTTTTTGATACCCCTTTGCCAAAGAGTAGTTACCTGCCATAACAGAAAGCCTGAACTATCCTCCGCTTCTTTTATACTAAAATTGGGATTCGGTTTTGCCATGCGTACGTTTTAAAGTTTTGATAGCTTACCGGCCGCTTCAATTTGTCTTGGTATGTCAACAGGTAAAGCGTTTACAATGTTCTGCGCTACCAATTTAATCCAAAGAAAAGCCAGCAGTCCTTTCACTGAAATAGTATTGGTGATCTTAAGACCCTCAGGCGTTTCTTCAAAGGTATGATTATCATACATTTTAGCTAATGGAAATGCCGTAACATCGAGAAAACTATGATTCTCTGTCATTTCAAGTAAGGTGACTTTTACGGCCGGGCCGCCCTTTGGCTTTAATGTAAAACGGTTTCCCTTTTCAAAAGGCCCTTCCAGCCTGGCATATTCAATGCCTTCATCCCAGGTATGCCAATGGTTTACATCCGTAAATAATTTCCACATCTGTTCTTTGCTGACCTCCTTTGTAAGGATAGAATAAGATTTTGTCCACATAGTATTTTATTGTATGTACTAATATAATAAGCATACTTAGTATATGCAAATTTATTATACCGGTAAATTTTGTAATATTGGAAATTATTTTAACCACTTTTCAATAACGAATCGCCTTTCTTAAATCGAGCATCATGCGTAACACATTGCTTCCCGGGGCCCTGGCCCTGCTCTCCACATTTTTCCTGGGATCATGCGTGGGAGGCCCCCATGAATATTATTATTCGACCCCGGTGTACATCGGGCCTGGCGTGGGGCTGGGAACCATTATCGCCGTAGTGGTCTCCTGGAGCAGGAACAAATCCATCTTATGGGCGATCATACATGGCATACTGGGTTGGCTGTATGTCATCTATGCCATCCTTGTTCCCAAAAGATAATACTTCCGGTCTATTTCATTTCTTTTTCGAAGCATACGCTATTTTCGATGCCGGCATATTGCCCGTAGTTAGGAATGACCTTGTATCCGTTCTTCCTGTAAAGTTCGATGGCTTCCGGCTGCCTTTTCCCGGTTTCCAGGACGCACTTCCCGTAGGACAACTCAGCCGCCCATCTTTCCAATTCCGCCAAAACCTGGCTGGCAATGCCTTTTCCCCTGCTGTCGGGCGATGTATACATTCGTTTAACTTCCATGCTGTCCGGGCTATATTCTTTTATAGCGCCACAGCCTATTGGTTTACTGTTTTCGTACGCCACCACTGCGTACCTGATTTTATCAATTTTATTGAATTGGCTATAAAATGAATGGTCATTCCCGTCTCTTTCGGCTAAATCGGCGTCGAGGCGCTTCACGAGCCCGATAAAATCCGGGTTGTCTGAGTTGGTTCTTATTATTTTGATCATCGCATGAAAGTCATTTTACCGGCCAGTGAAAACAGATCTGATAACCATCCGGATCTTTGAACCCTAAGGGAGCGATCCCCTCGATCCCGCTTTTATTTATCTCCGTTGCCTGATTCATATTGGTTCTAAACTTACAAATTGCTTTATATCCTTCCAAAAAAATCAAAGCGCTCGTTGCCCGGAGGGTTCCGGTAACAACGAGCGCTCAGCGTGCCGGGCCCTGCTGACCCGGAAAAAGTATCTTAATAGTCCATTCCCATGCCCGGAGATCCGGTGGGGAGAGCCTGCGCTTCTTCCTTTGGCTTGTCCGATATCACACATTCGGTGGTCAGTAACATGCCTGCAATGGAAGCCGCATTTTCCAGGGCGATCCGGGTAACCTTGGTAGGATCGATAACGCCTGCCTTCAATAACCCTTCATATACCTCCGTACGGGCATTAAAGCCAAAGTCGCTTTTCCCTTCCTTCACCTTTTGTACGACAATGCTGCCGTCGATGCCGCAGTTGATTACAATCTGGCGTAGCGGTTCCTCGATAGCACGTTTTACGATGGCTATGCCGGTAGTCTCATCGGGATTATCCCCCTTCTGACCCTCCAGGGATTCAACGGCCCGGATATAGGCTACGCCTCCCCCGGGAACGATGCCTTCTTCTATGGCTGCCCGGGTAGCGTGCAGGGCGTCTTCGACCCGGTCTTTTTTCTCCTTCATCTCCACTTCGGTAGCGGCGCCCACATAGAGAACGGCGACGCCGCCGCTGAGCTTGGCAAGACGTTCCTGCAGTTTCTCTTTATCATAGTCGGAGGTGCTGGCCGCGATCTGTGCCTTGATCTGGTTTACACGGGCCGTAATGTCTTCCTTTTTACCCTTGCCGCCCACGATAGTGGTATTGTCTTTGTCAATGCTGACGGTATTGGCGGTCCCCAGGTAACTGAGGTCTGCATTCTCCAGCTTATATCCCTGTTCCTCGCTGATGACGGTGCCTCCCGTCAGGATGGCAATGTCCTGCAGCATTTCCTTTCTCCTGTCTCCAAATCCGGGGGCTTTCACCGCCGCCACCTTAAGGGTGCCCCGCAGCTTGTTGACGACCAGGGCAGCAAGGGCCTCCCCGTCCAGGTCTTCAGCGATAATAAACAGGGGCCGGCCGCTCTGTGCCGACTTTTCCAGCAAGGGCAGTATGTCTTTCATCACGGAGATCTTTTTGTCGTGGATCAGTATGTAAGGGTTCTCCAGCTCCACATCCATCTTTTCGGCATTGGTGATAAAATAAGGCGAGATATATCCCCGGTCGAATTCCATGCCTTCAACGACCTCGACGGTCGTATCGGTGCCTTTTGCCTCCTCCACGGTAATCACTCCTTCCTTACCGACCTTGCCGAATGCTTCGGCAATGAGCTTCCCGATATTTTCGTCGTTGTTGGCCGATATGGTAGCTATCTGCCGGATCTTCCCGCTGTCATTGCCGATCGTTTGCGACTGCCGCCGGAGATTTTCGATGACGACGGCGGTAGCTTTCTCTATGCCCCGTTTCAGGTCCATAGGATTCGCGCCGGCCGCCACGTTCTTCAACCCTTCGCTGATGATGGATTGGGCCAGCACCGTAGCGGTAGTAGTGCCGTCGCCGGCGATATCGGACGTTTTGGACGCGACTTCTTTTAGCATCTGGGCGCCCATATTCTCGATAGGGTCCTCCAGTTCGATTTCCTTTGCCACGCTGACCCCATCCTTGGAAATGGTGGAGGCGCCGTATTTCTTTTCCAGTACGACATTACGCCCCTGGGGGCCCAGGGTAACTTTTACGGCATTGGCTAGAATGTCAACGCCTCGTTTCATTTTGTTTCTGGCTTCTATGTCAAAGAAAAGTTGCTTTGCCATAACTGATAGAATTTAAAAGTTTTGAGGTATGTTCCACCCTATATTTCCCACAAGCCATGTGCCAAAGCGGGGAAATGGTATCTTTTGGTCGTAAATTCGCAGGATGTTAACCGGGGAACAAATCGCGATCGTCGCCAGCGAAGGGGATGTTAAAATAAATGCCGTGGCAGGCTCAGGAAAGACAACCACGCTGATTGAATATGCCAGGGCCAGACCCGGCCATAAAATATTATATCTTGCCTTTAATAAAACGGTCAGGCTGGAAGCGGAAAAGAAATTTGCCGGACAGGGGATTTCCAACGTTCGGGTGGAGACGGCCCATTCTCTGGCTTTTTCCCGGGTGGTCAGGGGAACGAATTACATACTGAAGAACGAAGGCTACAAAACACCTGAGATCGTTGAATTACTTGATCTCAGTAATTATACCGGCAGACACACGGAATATATCCTGGCCACCCATATCAATGCATTCGTCTCCTACTTCTGCAATAGTGATAAATCGAAAGTTCAGGAATTAAATTATGAAGAAGTGGTCAGTGATCCCGCTGCCAAACAGTTTGCGATTAATTTTAAAGAAGAAATATCGCATCAAACCAGGCTCTTTCTTGATAAAATGAACAAGGGAGCAATCCCGGTCATACATGATTTCTATCTAAAGAAATTGCAGCTTAGCAAACCAACCTTATCCTATGACAGCATCCTTTTTGATGAAGGGCAGGACGCGTCAGAGACGATGCTGGACATTTTCCTTTCCCAGAAAGCGACAAAAGTAATAGTCGGCGACAGTCATCAGCAGATCTACGGATGGCGCTATGCTGTAAATTCTCTTGCCAAAGTCAACTATCCTTCCTATAATCTAAGTGTCAGCTTTCGGTTTAACCAGGAGATTGCTCAGCTCGCCAAAGACGTAATAAGCTGGAAAAAACATATAAATATCCCATCGGAAATAAAGATCACCGGAAAAGGCAAGCCTGGAAAAATAAAAACCAGGGCGGTCATTGCGAGGACGAATACGGGACTCCTGGTGAAAGCGATCGAACTCTTGATCGAAAAAAAGGAAATTAAGTCTGTCTATTTCGAAGGACGGATCGAAAATTATACTTATGCCAATGAAGGCGCATCCATCTATGATGTACTGAACCTTTATAACGGGGAAAAAGAAAGGATCCGGGACAAAATGATCGCCTCTATGAAGGATATGACTGAATTGGAAGAATACATAGAAAATACGGCTGATGCACAGTTAAGGATGTTGGTCGAAATGGTAAAGGAATATGGCAGTAAAATTCCCGGCTATGTAAAAAAACTAAAGGAAAGCCACTTGGATCATGACGATAAGAATAAGGCCGATATGATTTTTTCAACCGTACATCGTGCCAAAGGAATGGAATATGATGAAGTGACCCTGGCTGACGACTTCATTACAGAAGAGAAGATCATCGATCTGGCGGAAGACAAGGAACTCCCCGCCAATACAGCAAAATTATCAGAAGAAGTAAACCTGCTGTACGTGGCAATAACCAGAACAAAAAGTGACCTGTACAAGCCTGTCAAGGCCGCTGAAAAAAAGGATAGTTATCAATCGGTCAGGGAGAAAAACAAAAGCGCTTACGCACCATGGACGGGCGACGAAGATAAAAAATTAATAAAGCTCTTTCACGAGGGGCGGTCGGTCAAAGAATTAGCAAAGATCTTCGAAAGGACAACCGGGTCGATCGCTATGAGGATAAAAAAAATGAACCTGTATGAATGATGCCTTTTCTTATCCTTTTCATATCTTCAACCCACACAAAGTGATCAAAGATTATAATTATGAAGTATCCCCTTTTTTGTACCTTCTTTCTGCTCCTGTTGTCAGGATGTACCGTCAATCCCTATAAGACCACCAATAAGGAATATAAGAAACAGGCCAGAGTGTATGCCCGCATGATCGGCCAGTCCCCTCTGACTACAGGAGTCGACTCGGTTCCGGTCCCCCCCTACTGGGTGGGCACGGTCAATTTCAACCTGCGCAAACCGAACTTTGTAATCATCCACCATACGGCTCAAAACAGCTGCCCCCAGACTTTGCATACTTTTACCATCACCCCTACCCAGGTCAGCGCCCACTACGTGATCTGTAAGGACGGTACCGTCCACCATATGCTGAACGACTATTTAAGGGCCTGGCAGGCCGGCGCCAGCAAATGGGGAAATATAACGGATGTCAATTCCGTATCTGTCGGGATCGAACTGGACAATAATGGGGCCGAGCCATTCCCGGATACTCAGATCAATAGCCTCTTGCATCTGCTGGCCAGGCTAAAAACCTCTTACAATATACCTGCCGCCAATTTCATCGGGCATGGCGATATCGCGCCTACCCGTAAGAACGATCCCAGTTTCCTGTTCCCCTGGAAAGATCTTGCCGATAAGGGGTTCGGTCTATGGTATGGAGATACCACCGGCATATGCGTTCCTGATCACTTCAGCAGCCTGACGGCCCTCCGGCTGATCGGTTATGATATAAGGGACAGCAGCGCCGCGGCCCTGGCATTCAAACGTCATTTTGAACAGGATACCCTCCGCTCCTGGGGGGCGCCGGAAGCAAAAATCCTCTATACCTTATACCGGCAATACGAATAACTTCTTCACCATCCGGAAAAATTTGCGTAATCAAAAGGTTTCATTAAATTTGTAACCGAAGGGTTTCATTTAAGGACTCATTAAGTAGTCTTGCTAAAACAACCGCAAATTCAAAAACGATGACAAGCATCAACGAAACGTCCCTCGCACCGGTAAAAAAAACGTCCGGTTACGCACCTGTGAACGGCCTCCACATGTATTACGAGATCCAGGGCACGGGGAAACCGCTGGTATACATCCCTATGGGATTCGGGGTTGCAGGGACAACCACATTTCCCACCCTGACCAGGAACCGGAAGCTGATCTCCGTCGACCTCCAGGGGCGTGGACGCACGGCCGACATCGACCGCCCGCTGAGCTTCGAACAACAAGCCGAAGATGTCGTCTGTTTGCTGAAACACCTCGGGATCAGACGAGCCGACCTCTTCGGCGAGTGCGTCGGCGGTATCGTAGCGATGATGATTGCGATCCGTCACCCCGGGCTTGTCGACCGGGTAGTCACCTACGGATCGGTCTTTGGCCCCTTCCAGCGTGCCTACCAGCCGGAAATCCTGGCAGGCTTTAGGACCCTGACCCCTGATGCGGATGTTGTCAGATTCCAGCGGGAGAACTACAGGAAGGTAGCTCCCGATCCGACCTACTGGCCTGCGATATGGTCGAAGTTCAATAGCATTCAATGGAACGGATTTTCGGAGAAACAGCTCGCCTTGCTCAACACGCCAGTCCTCATCGCAGTCGGCGATCATGACTGGGTGCGGCTCGATCATGTCCTGGAGGCCTTTCAGTTCCTTCCAAACGCTGAACTGGCCGTCATCCCTGACGCAGGCCATTTCGCACTAAGCTCAGAACAACAGAAGGTGCTGCCGGCGATCACAGCCTTTCTCGATCCGCCCGTCGCCAGGCTGCCGTTTGCTACAACAAGAAGGGGCTACCGCCCGGGCGCTACCCGATAGATGCCAAACAACCCATGGCCTTCACCCTATGCAAAAAAATGAGTTGGTGGGTGTCGCATTCTCCCCCTCATAATGTCGTTTTCACGGAACATCGATCTTACAACGGAATAGTAGATTTGTAACATACTATTAAATTAAATAATAATGACAATGAAAAATACCCATGCCACCGATATAGACGAATACATTGCCGGTTTCCCGAAAGACATTCAGCAAATGCTGGAAGACGTAAGGGCTGCCATCAGAAAAGCAGCGCCAGAAGCTGAAGAAGCCATTAAATATGCCATACCGACCTTTACCCTTAACGGTAATTTAGTGCACTTCGCAGCCTTCAAAAACCATATCGGATTTTATCCTACGCCGACAGGCATTGCCTCATTTGCAAAAGAACTTTCCGCCTATAAAGGAGCCAAAGGCTCCGTACAATTTCCATTAGACAAACCCATGCCCCTGACCCTGATCAGCAGGATCGTAAAATTCAGAGTGAAGAAAAACCGGGAGCGCGCGAAAACAAAAACGAAGTAAGCCAGCTACAACCCCTCCAGTTTCTTTTGAATAGTTCGTTGGTCTGCCAGCGTCCTGGCCAGGGACAAGGCTTTTTGAAGATGTTGCTTTGCCTTATGATCGTCAATGCCCGTATACAGCTCTCCCAGCAGGGTATAATAAAAGGGATTGTCTTTCAGCTTCAGCTTTTCGGCTTCCGCAATGGCGGCTTCTTTTCCGTTGGCTTTTGAAAGCGCATAAGTCCTGTTCAGCGCTGCTATCGGCGAATATTCCAGCTGCAACAGCCGGTTGTAGAGTTGTAAAATCTGCTCCCACTTTTCCGTCGTATCGGATTTCTGCGTATTCCAATAAGCGATAGTGGCTTCCAGATGATATTTGGAGAGCTTACTTCCCCGGGATGCCTGGTGAAGAAAATATACGCCTTGGGCGATCAATTCCTTATTCCAAAGTCTTTCGTCCTGGTCCTGGTATAAAATAAGCTCCCCATTTTCACTTTTTCTTGCTTCGAATCGCGACGAATGAAAACACATCAAAGAAAATAACGCATTTACATCGGGTTGATTGGTGGCTTCGTTTTCAATGAGCAAATAAGTTAACCGCATCGCCTCCAGGCAAAGGTCTTCCCGCAATACCGCATCCTGACTTTCGGAATAATACCCTTCGCTGAATAATAAATACAGCGTTGTCAGCACCGTTTCCAGCCGGTTACCGATTGCTGCTTCACCGGGAAATTCAATAGGCACTTTCTCCAGTCGCAATCTTTCCCTGGCCCTGAACAGCCGCTTGTTGATGGTCTCCTTATTGGTTAAAAAGGCGTTGGCGATCTCGACAATGCCAAACCCACAAAGAATACGGAGTGACAAGCCTATTTGAGCTTCCTTCGGAATGGACGGATGACAAATGGCGAACAACATCTGTAATTGACTATCCGTAATATTTTTGTCGGACCAATCGATTTCGATTTCCTCATTTCCGGACGTAGCATGCTTTATCGGACCGGCGATCTTTTCGGAAAAAAGGTGGTTCCTCCGAATATAATTCCTGGCTTTATTCCTGGCCACCAGGTACAGCCAGGCCGTCGGGTTATTGGGAATGCCTTTGAAGGGCCAGGTTTCAAGAGCAGATAAAAATGTTTCACTGGCCAGGTCTTCGGCAACTTCCATATTTTCAATCCCGACGGCCTTACAAAGGACAGCCGTTATTTTCCTGAATTCTGTCCTGAATAGATGCGGGATCAATTCGGGGTTAGTGGACGCCATCGCCTTTGGCAATTTTTCGTACTTCCACACTATTGCCATCCCCCTGTAAAACAGGGCTGCCCTTGGCGAATTCAACCGCTTCCTCAACGGAATCCGCTTTGACAATAATATACCCGCCGATGGTTTCCTTTATCTCGCCAAAAGGACCATTGGTGACGATATTGTTATGCCATACAACTTTGCTGTCATCAAAAGGCAGCCCATTGCCCCCGCTGAATTTGTTTTGAGCGGCAATCCCCCCTATCCAGTTCATGGTTTGTTTCATCCAGGCCTGCATTTGTTCCGGAGAAACTAGCTTTTTGCCATCCTGGTGCCTGAAAATCAACATGAATTCTTCCATTTTCGTAAGTTTTAGTGTTATTGAATGTGATTACTATACCTTAATAACACCCGGAATGATACAAATTGGACATTCTTTCTTATATCATTTTGCCGATTGGTAACAAAGCAGGATCACCCCCGAATCGAACGCCTTGGTTTTGACAAGCTTCAGCCCTTTGGAATGCATCCCGTCCCTGAAGAAACGTTGCCCGCTTCCCATAATAACAGGATGAACCAGGAACCGGTACTCGTCGATAAGACCGGTTGTCATCAACGATTGTACAAGCGTAGCACTCCCCTCGATCTGGATCTCCTGACCTGGAAGCTGTTTTAGCCGGGTGATTTCCTCCGCGATATTCTCTTTAATGATCGTTGAGTTATTCCATTCCGCTTTTTCCAGCGTCGAAGACACGACAAATTTAGGCACACTATTCAGTTTAGCGGCGACCCCCATTTCATTATTTTTCAGGGAAGACCAATAAGGCGCCAGCATTTCGTAGGTCTTACGCCCAAAAAGAAGGGCATCTGCTGCCAGGATGCCGGACCGGATAGACTCCTGCCTTTCCCCACTGTCATAGGGATTGTACCATTGGTTCATATTCCCCGCATCAAAAACGCCATCCAGGGTTATCCACGCTGAAACTATTAACTTTCTCATTTGATTTCAATTTTTAATGAATAAGAGCAAAACTAGGAATGCCAGGAGAAGAAAAATAGTACCAACCCGACAGAACCGGGACTAGGGATTTAGCATTAGAAAATCATGGCAATTCTTTAAATATTCTTTAGGCGTATAATCGGTAAACTCCCGGAAGCTGCGGATAAAATGACTTTGATCCGTATAGCCGTTGTCATAAGCAATATCGCTCAGGTTGTCGAATTGCCGTTGGTTGAGCTGCTGAAAGGCGGAATGGAACCGGCAGATCCTGCTGAACATCCTTGGCGATACGCCTACATGCAACTCAAACAAACGTTGAAAGGTCCTTTCGGTTATTTTAAGTTCGCTTTGAATGGCTTTTAGTGATAGGTCGCCCGTACTTTTCCGGATTGCCTGGGTAGCAAAAGCAATCCCTTTGTTGACGTCTGAATGAGCCAGTTTGGAAAGTTTACACACAAAACTATTCAACAGGTTTAGCCGCTTGTCTAAACCCGCTTCACTGACGAGCCGTTCTTCAAGATTCATTTCTTTCGCTGGCCGGGAAAGGCTTAGATCGATGCTGGCATCCGTCAATTCCCTGGAGGAAAAGCCAAAAAAAGGAGCTACAATATGTGGATGAAGGAAGTAGGCGATAAGGGTCAGTCGCCCCGCAGTAGTGATGGCTGTTGGTTTAATATTTTGACCGATAAGGAGCAGATTACCCGTCTTTTCATTTCTGTAGGAGATCCCCCCCGCATCAGTGGTCAGAAAGAGTATGCAGGGATAACCGTTAGCTATTAATGGCAGCCCCACTTCACCCTGCAAATAACAATTTTCAATCACCAGTATGTGACTTACATAATCCGAAAGGACGGGATGGGGAAGAATGGATAACGTTCTCATACTCAATCTCCCCCTCCTCCCCCACAGCCGCCGCGAAAGCTGGCTGCGTCATCGATAGTGAAATCCTGAATTTTTTTCCAAGGAGGAAGATGTTCTTGTAAGATCATAGGTGGCATAAATCTAAGCCAAAATCCCATTTCCTGCAAGCGCGCCTATCCGGTTTGACCCGCCCTGGTGTGGAATTTATGCCTCATGCGGCCGGAATTCACAACATTCTCCCCTGAAACCCCTGGCATTATTGTTGTCCTTTGGGCCTTATTCACCGCCGGGCCCCGACCGGTTTATACAACTAATTAAAATCATGTATGTCCAGCACATTAATCGATTCCGTCAAATCAGCTTTTACCGATAACCTGCTTTCAAAAGTTTCCGTCCTGCTGGGCGAAACGGAGATCGATATTCATAATGCGGTTCACGGAGCCATACCGATGGTATTGACGGATATCATACACAAGGCCCATTTTACGGAAGGGGTTACCAAAATAACCAACCTGGCACGACTGGCGGCCGCCAGTGATTTTTCCGAACATTTTCACACATTGAGCACCAATATGGGTGGCCCGGGGGCAGGCAGCTCCGTATCAGAGAAAGGAGCGGACTTTGCAAGAAACCTGCTCGCTTCCCATACCGATCCTGTCATCGGCGAAATCAGCCGGTATGCTGGAATCAGTATCCCCTCCGCCTTCTTTATAACAGAATTGGTCAGTTTTGTCTCCCTGGATGCGATTGGCCGGCATATAATGAATTTCAACGTGGATGACAGCGGGCTGGGGAACCGGCTTAAAGCGCAAGCCGATAGCATCCTGCACGCGATCCCTGTGGGCCTGCATGTCAGGTCGGCATTGGGAATTGACCATTATCCCCTGGAAGAACCGGCAAGCGCCCGAAAGAACAAGGGCCTGTATCTCCTATTGACACTTGTAGTCCTTGCGCTGATGGTCTTCTTCCTTTACCGGTCCTGCGGAACGGCCCAGACCACTCCCTCCGCTACAAAGGACACTACTACGGCTCCGGAGGCAGGCAGGAATACCGCTGCATTCTCCTCCATCCAGGTAACCCTGCCCAATGGAAAAGTATTGAAGGTATACCAGGGCGGGACAGAAGACCGGTTGGTCAACTTCCTGAACGATCCACACGCCAAACTGGATAAGAAGAATGGAAACTGGTTTGACTTCACGCAGATCGGCTTCGCCGGCAATAGCCCCAGCCTCTTATTGGGATCAGAAGAACAATTGAAGAATATAGTAGCCATCCTGGGGGCATTTCCAAAAGTTAAGATCAGGATCGGCGGCTATTCTGACAACACCGGCGATTCCAGGGAGAATGCCCGCCTCTCTCAGCAAAGGGTGGACAACCTATTGAAAAAATTGAAAGACCTGGGGGCAAAACCTTCTCAACTCATCGGTGCGGAAGGAGATGTCACCAACCATCCGGCAGGCGCCGCTGCCGGCAGGACCCTGAACCGAAGGATGTCCCTCAATGTCAAAGCCAAATAGTTGGATCATCCCCACTCCCGATAATTACAATTCTTAAAAATATCCAATCCGAACTCCGTTTCTGACCGTATGTATTAATCAGGAATTAATTCTCACCTACCCTTCCAACCCTTTTCTCCATCCTTATTGAATTCTTTGTACTTAATGGATTTCTGGCGAATTCTGCATGGCGGGCCTTCCCCCATAAGGAGAGCCGTTGACTCCTATACTTAACACTTTCATTATTTTATCACTTTTTAAACATTCATTACAATGAAACGAAAAAGAGTTGCTATCCTGGCTGCTTCTGCAGTTCTCATTCTGGGCGGCATCGTTTATGCCGCCGACCATATGGACGCACCAGCCGTCAAGGGTCAGACTACCGACATCACTGACCTCTATGTTTTCGAGGGAAAGAATACCGACAACCTTGTCTTTGTCGGAAATTCTCAGGGATTGATGGCGCCCGCCGTCACCGGCGCCGCAAAGTTCGACCCCCATACCCTCATTCAATTCAAGATCGACAATGACGGGGACAATGTAGAAGACCTCGTCATTCAGGCCATCTACCAGGACGGGAAGGTCAATTTCTACGGACTCGACCGGCCTTCTTTGACCGGCGCCCGGACTAAGATCGAGAAAGGTGATTTCCTGGGCTCAGTCGCTGTAACACCCTATGGGTCTCAGTCTCCGATCGTGGCGACCGGAGAACATGGTATTAAGTTCTTTGCCGGCCCCCGGGACGATCCTTTCTTTTTCGATCTCGACCAGTTCCACAGGATTACCGGCGGAACAGCTACCAGCTTCAACAATCCCGGAAAAGACACATTTGCCGGCACCAACGTGTTGAGCCTCGTTATTGAAGTCCCCAAGTCCCAGTTACATGCCAAAATGGGAAAGATCAATGTCTGGCTGACCACCAGTGTACAGGAAGATGTGCATGACATGTAACGGAATGATCCCCGCCTGTCATGATCTCTTAAAAAATTAAATCAACTTGAAAATGAAAACATTACTCCAAAATTATCTATCCTGGTTGCTGGCGATTGCCTGCTGCGCCTCTTGCCAGAAGCACGTGCATATTCCCCCTTCCCCCTTTTTCGATCAGGCAGACCAGATGGGAAGGCCCGCCATCAATACGGTCTTCATCAGTCCTGCGGATAAGGACAAGTTCAATGAAACAGTGCCTGTCAACATGCCGGCCGTGTTTTCCGCAGAAATGAAGTCGAACATGCTTGCCCTGAACCCTGGCTATACCACGAATTTGCTTGGTTTAACGGCCAACCAGTTCATCGGCGTTCTGTCTACGGATGTACTCAACGTATCCGCCACGGGCAAGACCACTTTTTACGATGGCACCAATGTGCTGACGGGAAGAGCATTAGCCGATGATGTGATCGACGTGGAGCTTACCTTGCTATTCGGCGGACCGAATGGAGCGGCCAATCCTGGTCTCACCAGCGATCACGTAAATGGCAACGACGTTCCCTTCCTCACTGATTTTCCTTATCTCGCGCAGCCCCATTAATGAGTAGATAAAGGAGGGAAGGAATCATTCCTTCCCTCCTTTATTATCATATTTTCCATTTTTTTGAATTCCTTACCAGGTCTTAACAATGAAGGCAATCATTACTTTTTTGATGTTAGTTGCCTGCACTTTTTCGCAAGCGCAAAACATAGCTACGCAGCACACCGCCGCCGGAAAGGTCATTGACAAGGCCACCCGGGAGCCGCTGGAGCTGGCTGTCGTGTATGACCTGGGGACAGGAAAAAAACTGCTTACAGACCGGCAAGGGCATTTTGCCCCGCTAAAAGTATCCGGAGATTCCCTATGGATCGAGGTTTCCTTTATCGGGTATCGTTCCCGGCAAATCGGGGTCAGGGCCGGGAATGCCAATGCCGTCATCGAACTCGAAAAGAGCGTGCTGGATATGACGACGGTCACGATCACCGGCAATTCAGGCGCAGGCGTCTTCCATACGCTCAGCCAGATCGATCTCGACAGGCAACCGGCAAGGTCTGCACAGGACCTGCTGCGGCTGGTGCCCGGTTTATTCATCGCGCAACACCAGGGAGGAGGCAAGGCCGAACAGATCTTTCTCCGCGGCTTCGATGCTGACCACGGCACCGATGTCAATGTTTCCGTGGATGGTATGCCCGTCAACCTGGTATCCAATAGTCATGGCCAGGGGTATGCTGACCTGCATTTCCTTATTCCGGAGACAGTGGCCAATTATGATTTCGGCAAGGGGCCCTATTATGCCAACCAGGGAGATTTCACCACCGCCGGCTATGTGGGATATAACACGATGAACGTACCCGATAAAAATATAATCAAGGTCGAAGGCGGCCCCTTCAATACCGGTCGCGTGATGGCCATGATCAATTTGCTGAGCCGACAAGCAAAAGACAGGGGACAAAGCGCGTACATAGCCGGAGAAGGATTGTACAGCGACGGACCATTCGATTATCCCGAACATTTCCACCGGGCCAACCTATTCGGTAAATTCATTACACCCCTGGACCCCGATAATAAATTAATAGTGACATTGTCTACCTTGAGCTCCGCGTGGCGGGCCTCCGGGGAGATCCCCAACCGGGCTGTAAGTGAAGGCTATATCAAAGATCGCTTTGGTGTCCTCGACAGCGCCCAGGGTGGATATACGAGCCGCACTAATGCGAATATCAGGATCCTCTCCCACCTTCCGCATAATTTCACCCTGGAGAACCAGGCTTATTATTCCTATTATTTTTTCAATCTTCTTTCCAATTTCACTTTTTACTATTTCTATCCACAGACCGGTGATGAATTCAGGCAACACGAGGCGAGAAATCTGCTGGGTTATAACAATCGCCTTTCTCATCAAACCATTCTCAACAACGGAACACTTAGTTCCACCATCGGGACTGGGATAAGATACGATGCCATTTATCCCAGTTACCTGGCCCATACCCTTGGCGAAAAGATATTGAATTATGTTCAATGGGGGAAGATCCGGGAAGCCAATATGAATGCCTGGATCGATGAGCGTTTCCAATCGGGTAAATGGTTGTTCAATGTTGCCCTGCGACTGGATTACCTGCATTTCTATTATGATAATATGGCGCCTGCCTCCGATACGGCGGCAACTATTTATAACGGCCTGTCGCCCCGGCGGGAAGCCGTCCTTTTATGTCCTAAAATAAATATCCAATACACCGTGAGCCCCCAATGGCAATTCTATGTGAAGGCTGGCAAAGGCTTTCATTCCAATGATGCACGCATCGTAATTGCTAAGGACGGCCATGAGATCCTGCCGGCAGCATATGGGACAGACCTCGGCGTCAACTGGAAGCCGCAGCCCGATCTGTTTATCAATGCCGCGGTATGGTACTTGTATCTGCAACAGGAGTTCACCTATGGAGCCGATCTGGGTGACCAGGCCGTATCTCCCGGAGGCAGGACGCAGCGGGAAGGGATCGATCTTTCCCTGCGATACCAGTTTAACCGGTGGTTGTACTCCTTTTTAAACATCGACCTGGCCAAACCCAGGAGCATCGGGACGTCCAAAGGGCGGAATTATTTGCCGCTGGCGCCCACTTTTACCAGTACCGGCGGCCTGGATCTCCGGTTCAGCAATGGCCTCAATGGGTCCATCGGCTACCGGTATATGCACAACCGGCCTGCAAATGAAGACTATACATTGACAGCGCTGGGCTATTGGGTCACGGACCTGACGGTTAACTATACCAGGAAGAAATATGAACTTGGCCTCGCCATCGAAAACCTTTTTAATGTCACCTGGAATGAATCGCAATTCGACTATACTTCCCGGCTGAAAAAGGAGACGCAACCTGTCGATGAAGTAAGCTATACACCCGGAACACCTTTCTTCGCTAAATTAAAATTCTGTGTATTTTTTTAATACCATAAAAAATCAGCATCCCCGGAAAATTGCTACCTTTTGCTTAGTGGGATTGTTCTGCTGCCAGCCTGTATCGGCCCATGTCATCGTTGGGGAGCTGGAAAAAATGTCGGATGCACATGCAGCAATTCTATATCTGAAGCTGGGCTACCAGCATATCCTGCCCCTGGGCTTCGATCACATCTTATTTATCCTTAGCCTTTTTTTACTGGACTCCCGGCTGAAACCCGTCCTCTGGCAAGCCACGGCTTTCACCGTGGCTCATTCCGTTACCTTAGGATTGGCCATGTACCATGTCATCACTCCTCCTTCCCGGATCATAGAGCCCCTGATTGCGATCTCGATCCTATATGTAGCGCTTGAAAATATCTTTTCCTCCGGCTGGAAGCGTTCACGGGTGGGCATCGCTTTTTTATTCGGTCTGGTACATGGAATGGGATTTGCCGGGGCACTGGGGCAATTAGGACTGCCACAAAGCTCCTATCTCTTATCCCTGGTTATGTTCAACCTGGGCGTGGAATTGGGACAGCTTACGGTCATTCTGGCTGCTTTCTTTCTGGTGGGAAAATGGTTTGGCGGAAAGCCTTATTACCGCAAAAAGATCGTCATTCCTTTATCCATTATCATCGCGGCGGTGGCCGGTTTTTGGACAGTACAAAGGTTATTCGGCTGATTACTGCCCCCGATCTTAATTCTTCCCCTCCTCCTTTTCCTGAATATATTTTGCATCGGCGGGGTCGAGGTCATAGCGGGTCTGATACGCGGCCTTGTAGAATTCCCGGGCATTGTAGTTCTTGTTCAGCCCTTCCATCAGCCTGCCCATCCAGTATAGCTCCAGCCCTTCGAGCGGCTTGCCGGAGACATACTGCTGATAGACTTTGTAGGCCTGCGCCTTTTTATCGTTCGAGAATAATGTCCAGGCATACCAGGCATAAGTCTGGGGCGTAGCCCGGTTGTTCAGCTCATCTTTGGCGATCGATTCGGCAAGAGCGGTATCATGCAGGATCCCGGTGTATAGCTGGATCAGGTATTTATTATACATCCTGCCATAGGCCGGCTCCCGGGCTTGCCGGACGAAAGCCCGGGCCCATTGTACCTGCCCGGCAGTGTCGCGCCGGACGCCCGCTATCTGGGTCAGCTTGAACAAGGGATCAGGCAGTCGGGTCTTCGATTGCACGAAACGAAAGATCCTTTCCGCCAGGGAATCGTCCCGGTCATGCACCAGCGCTATCCATCCCAATCCCATCAGGCTGTGAAAATCGGCGCTGTTCAGGCCGATGCATTGAACATAGGCATCCCTGGCGTCGCGCAGGTTTCCGGCATGTATGTCCAGGTCTCCCGCATTAGCCAGCGCCACCCCTTTCAGATAGTCATTGGCCCCGGCCAGCCCGGCTGCTCCAAGCATATCATGGACGCTACTATCCAGTTCCCCCTCCAGATGATCCATCTTGGATTTACGGAAGTAATAGCCGAAATCATTAGGAGACCGGATGGCATTGAGATCGGCTTTCGCCTCGGAATACCTTCCCAGCTCAAAGTCGACATCGAAAGACGTAGAAATGGATTCGTAAGGCCTCAGTCCAAGCTGCTTTGCTTTGAGCAGGAAACTGTCGGCCTCCTGAAAACGGTGTTCGGTGATACAATGCGACACCAGGGCCAGGTTGGGGGAAGCTTCCTTATGATTAAAGTCCCGGTCTATTTTTTGCAGAATGCTATCGGCCTTTTTCAGGCTGTCGATCTCCCCGAAGAAACGGAATTGCATATTCAGGCATCCGGCATATCTCGATTCATTGAGATAACCGGGAGAGGCCGGGTTGATCCTGCCTTTCCAGAACAGGATTTCCTTTTCATTTTGGACGGCGATGGCCGGCGGGGTATAATGCTGGATCAGGCTGTCGATGAATGGAGGGCTTACCAGCTTTTTTTCGTCGTTTTTGCAGGAGTAGAGGAAGCCGGCAGGCAGGAGCAGGATGAGAAGGATCTTTTTCAAGCGAATGCTTTGGTAGAATTTACGAAAAGAGAGCCTTTATGGTTTTTTTTGTACCCTTTTTTCAAATCGTTACTCTAATCTGCCGAGGATCGTATCCCGTAGATTTTTCATTTACTATTCCCTTTTAATAGCCGTTCCAGTATTTTTTTGCCATTTTGGTTGTCCGCATTCAGGTCGACAGATTTCTGATACATCTGAATAGCCTCCTCCTTCTTCCCGTTTTCCAACAGCGCTTCCCCATAACTGTCATAGGCATTCCAGCTCTGTGGATAGATGAATACCGTCAGCCTGAAAATTTCGAGCGCCTCCTTCTTCAGCCCCCTGCTCAGCATCCGGTAACCCCAATCGTTAAGATCTGCTTCCACAGGCTGGAAACCGGGGTTTTTCTTCTTTTCGTCCTGGTAAATGTCGATGGC